>Ga0123337_10000180_pt1 | contig 124162 bp, 128 predicted proteins | sample frozenSSSSmetaG_FD_89792 | JGI IMG/M metagenome (GOLD analysis project Ga0123337, IMG submission 89792) | Glacier valley bacterial and archeal communities from Borup Fiord, Nunavut, Canada, to study Microbial Dark Matter (Phase II) -... | ecosystem: Environmental > Aquatic > Freshwater > Ice...
GGGGGGGGGGGGGGGGGGGGGGGGGGGGGGGGGGGGGGGGGGGGGGGGGGGGGGAAAGGGGGGCGGGAGGAGAAACGCGGCAGTTACTGAAGGAGGAAGAAGAGAGAGCTAGGGATGGGGATGGAGATGGGTTCCTGACGGCGTCTTCTGATCTGGCGCGGATCTGGATTGTGCGAGTGTTGCACCGCCGCATTGCGCGCATGAAGACGCCGTGAGCAGCGCGGTCGTCTTGGGCTGCAGTGCAGCGCAGGAGAGTCCCGATCCCGTGATTTTTGAACAAGAGACGACGTGGGGTAGAAGGAGGTTGTCAGGTGTTGATCACGTTATTTTCATACCTGGACGACTGTTCCGTCTATCTTGTTGCGAGGAGATCAGAGTGGAGGATGGAAGGATGGAGTCTAGAATTCAAAAGCTAATGGGGTAATATAGGTTGCCGAGAAGGAACCTCGTGTCCTTTCCTTCACGACGAAACACACATTCCTCCTCGCACCAAGGCTTCCACCCCGAGGCCAGCCGACGATGCGACTCCCAGCTCCTCGACGTCTCGCACCCCGCCTCTAACCACCTCCCGCGCTCAGGCAGTGACCAAACCGGTCCCAGCATCTCGCGTCGTCTCGAAGCCAGTCCCCCAAGCCCAAGCCCAAGATCCGCGCGAATTCCAGCTCGGCCAGGTCCGCCGACGGTATAAGCCGCGCGAGAAGCAGTCCGAGAATGGCGCAGCGGTGCTCGAGTTCGATTTCAGGCCCTCGGATCCGGATTTTCCCTTCGAGATGGATGCGCTGCAGTGCTCTCTCGTGGTTCCGGAGGAGTATCCAGAGGCTGAACCGAGCTTGAGGATCAGGAATAGTGATATCCCGAGGGGCTTTTCTATCAATGTCGAGCGGGGCTTTGATGGCTTGGTGGAGGAGAGGAAGGAGGGGACTACTTTATTGGCGCTGATGGGAGCGCTGGATAGAAATCTCGAGGCTTTCTTGAGTGAGAAGAAGGCGGAGACGGTGAAACTCGTTAAGAATGCTGATATGCGGCATCTTCAAAATTTGCCGGTTCGCTCTCTGCACGTGGATGCTGGGCCAGCGGCGCAGATGGAGAAGTCTGTTAAGCAAGCGAAGCCGAAAGCAATATCCAAACCTGCTCACGTCTATTATTCGAAGCAAGAAAAGGAGGAGGCGAAAGCAAGGAGAGACGCTGAAATCCGACAGCTGGAGGCGCGCTTGGGACGGCTACCGTTGTACAAGAAATCTGGAGACGGAATCGCGTACACGTTGCCTGTTGAGCCGCGAAGGCGATCAGAGCTTCCAGTTGCGCTCCAGGCTGTTAAGACGATCGTCTTATTTGTGCCGCTGCTTTATCCGTTGCAGAACTGTCGTATAGTCTTGGAAGGCGTGAAGCCTGAAGATGCGAGGACGACGGAGGCAGCGTTTGAAGAGAGGACGAAGAAGGAGAAGCAGGTGAATTTGATGGGACATGTGAATTATTTAGCGCAGAATATGCACGTTTTGGCTAAGACGCTGTTGAAAGAGGAGGAGAAAGAGGAGCCTGTGGTCCAAGAGCCGGAACCGGTGGAGGCCGCAGAAATGGTGAAAGCGCCTGTGGTGCCTGGGGTTGTTGACGAGGAGAGGGGTCATATCGTCTACATCCCAAGGCCTCCAGAATGGACGACCGGTGGAGAGACGGATAGTGAAGACTTTGACGACTCCGAATACTCTTATGATTCGGAGGGTTCAGAAGGTCGTATTTCTGTGGATGGCCAAGAGGCAGAAGGAGCACCACCTGCACCACTCGATACCGCGGAGCGAGGGACAGCCTTGTCATTTCCGTTCCTCGAGCTCTACGGCATCGAGCTTCTTGAAGTCACTGTTCTGAGTCTAACAGTCAAATGCGAGCGGTGCAAAGATACGATGGATATCACAGGACTGCGAAATGGTATCAAAAAGACCGAAAATTGCAAGAAGTGCGCCACGCCGTTGTCAGTTACCCTCCGCCGCGATTTTATCCACGCGAACGCTGTCCGCGCGGGCTTCCTCGATCTCGAAGGCTGCACACCAGTCGACCTACTTCCAAGCACCTTCATGCCAACTTGTGCAACCTGCTCGGAGCCTCACCCTTCTCCAGGCATCGTGGCGCACCCCCCTAGCACCACAACCCTCAATTGCCGACACTGCCACGCTTCTATGACTCTCACCCTCCCAGCCCCGAAGTTCCTGCGTATCACTTCGGCCGCCATACCTGCTTCTGGCCCTCGCCGGAAGCGCGAGGATCTCCGGCTACACCAAGGCGAGCGTCTGCCGCTGAATGGTAGCTGCGTCCACTATTCCAAGCCCTTCCGCTGGTTCAGGTTCAGCTGTTGCAACAAGGTCTATCCGTGCGACAGATGCCATGATGAGAAGGAGCAGCATCCGAATGAGCGGGCCGAGAGGATGGTGTGCGGCTGGTGCTCGAAAGAGCAGGTATATCGTAAGGACGATTGCGGGTTTTGTGGAAGGGGCGTGATTAGGAAACGTGGAGGAGGCTTCTGGGAGGGAGGGAAGGGGACCAGGGATAAGATCGCGATGAGTAGGAAGGATCCGAGGAAGTACAAGAGGAGAGGCGCAAATGTGCCTGGCGGGAAGAAGAAGGAGTAGATGCTCGTAAAATAACCTACGTTGATTTATTAATAAATTATACTGATTATGCCTAATGCATGGAACCGCTCCTCTATTGCCCCTTTATTGACGTCGTACGCTTGCATTTTAAGGCAGAAACGGATTGTTGCCTGACATGAAATTTTGGCGAGACTTCATGTGAGCGCGTCTACGAGGATAGTAGCGCGTTGGAAGAGCATACAAGCTGTTTCACGACATCTTTACGTTTTTTTACGACCTGCGTTGTTCTCTTCAGATACCTCTACAGCTACATAAATTGCAGGAGCAGCTCCTGCAGCCCCCACGATGGCGATGAGTATGTGGTCCTATCCCCTAGGGTAGCTTGATGTCCAGATTGCTAATATGGTGCGAACAGACATCGATATGTCACAGGGTATGCAGCTTTCAATACGATACGCTCTGGACAGTACTGATATAGTGATGCTACAGCCCAGGTCGTGAAAGACGAGACAGGCCGCCCATTTATTGTCGTTAGAGAGTACGTACTCTGTCCCGTCCCAGACCACATCATTCAGGAGGTATACTTACCCAGTCTCCCTCCAGTCAAGGAAAGAAGAAGAGACAACACGGCAACGAAGCCGTCAAATCCCACATCCTCGCCGCCCGCACAGTCGCCAACATCGTCAAGACCTCATTAGGACCCCGTGGCCTCGATAAGATCCTCATCTCCCCCGACGGAGACATCACAGTAACCAACGATGGCGCCACCATCCTCGGCCAGATGGAGATCTCCAACCACGTCGCAAAGCTGCTCGTCGAGCTGTCGAAATCCCAAGACGATGAGATAGGTGATGGAACAACTGGTGTTGTCGTGCTTGCCGGAGCTCTGCTCGAGCAGGCCGCGGAGCTGATCGATAAGGGAATCCACCCCATCCGGATAGCAGACGGCTACGACCAGGCGTGTGACATCGCTGTTGCAGAGCTGGATAGAATCGCAGACACCATTGAGTTTTCGCCAGAGCACAAGGAGAACCTGTTCAAGGTAGCGCGGACGAGTCTCGGCAGCAAGATCGTGTCGAAGGCGCACGACCAGTTCGCACAGATCGCCGTGGACGCCATCCTCTCCGTTGCGGACCTCGAGCGCAAGGACGTCGACTTCGAGCTCATCAAGGTGGATGGCAAGGTCGGTGGGTCGCTTGAGGACTCGCTGCTGGTGAAGGGCGTGGTCATCGACAAGGACTTCTCCCACCCGCAGATGCCGTCCGAGGTGCACGATGCGAAGATCGCAATCCTCACTTGTGCGTTCGAGCCGCCGAAGCCGAAGACGAAGCATAAGCTTGACATCACGACGGTGGAGGAGTTTAAGAAGCTACAGACCTATGAGAAGGATAAGTTTACGGACATGATCCAGCAGCTCAAGGATACGGGTGCGAATCTGGTCATTTGTCAGTGGGGATTCGATGATGAGGCGAATCATCTGCTATTGCAGAATGAGCTGCCGGCGGTCAGATGGGTGGGTGGCCCGGAGATCGAGTTGATTGCTATTGCGACGAATGGTAGGATTGTGCCGAGATTCGAGGATTTATCAGCGGCGAAGTTGGGTAGGGCTGGTATTGTTAGGGAGATGAGCTTTGGCACTACAAGGGAGAAGATGTTGATTATTGAGGATTGTGCGAACACGAGGGCTGTTACTGTCTTTGTCAGAGGCAGCAACAAGATGGTAAGTCTTAACGCATTGCTCGGTTTTCTGCAGGAACCAAGCTAACTTTATCTCAGATCATCGACGAGGCGAAGCGCTCTCTCCACGATGCTCTCTGCGTAGTCCGCAACCTCGTCCGCGACAACCGCGTTGTGTACGGAGGCGGCGCCGCCGAAATCGCCTGCTCCATCGCCGTCGAGGACGCCGCCGTGAAGTCGCCTGGCCTCGAGCAATACGCCATGCGTGCCTTCGCCGAGGCCCTCGACCAGATCCCCATGACGCTCGCCGAGAACTCGGGTCTCTCTCCTATCGCGGCACTGGCCAGCATCAAGAGCAGACAGGTGACGGAGAAGAACTCGCGGTTGGGTGTGGACTGCATGCAGACGGGGTCGAATGACATGAGGGATGCGTTTGTGATCGATCCGCTGATCGGGAAGAGGCAGCAGTTGATGTTGGCGACGCAGCTGTGTAGGATGGTGTTGAAGATTAATAATGTGATTATTGCGGGGACCGGCGAGGATGATTATTAGGTGCGTGGATGTATGATAATGTGGTTGGCCCAGATGAGCATGCAGATCGGAGAAGTCTGTGTATGATAGATAGTGTCTATCCATAGATATGAAGCTACCAAAATGGGAAAAGGAATAGATCAAGTATCAAGGCGCGTATTCTGGATCTCTATCGAGGTTTCTAGATTTATCTCCTTCATGGTTACTTGGAGAGTTAAGGTAAAGTATATTCTGTGTTTCCATGCTCATGTGCCTATTCTTCGTCTACCGCAAGTGCAGTCCCATACTCTCCGGCTTGCTCCTTCCTCCCTCTTCCTCCCTGTTCCTCAACCTGATTTTGGGGGAAACTTTCGAAGGCGGACGCGTCGACCTCGCTTTATGCCTCAAACGCCAGAAAGTCCGCTGGAAATCTAGCGTCAGTACACCTTTTCTGAACCTCCTCTCTTGCAACTCAACTTCAACCTCCACCTCCTTTTGTTTCTCCTGTACGCCACAACGAACCTTCAAACTTCCACAACCTTCTTTTACAAGATCAGCGTTCCTATCAAGCATTTGTCTGAGCAGTGTCTGGATCTTTTGATTCAGGCTTTGGACGATCTTCACTTTCGATAGAACCGTCTGATATTGTTATTCAGGACCCTAGATCTGTGCTCTTACAACACTTCTTCTTCTGATTACAATACTTCTTCTGAAATACGACCACTGCACCTTCTTCTTGAACAAACAAGTGGTTCAAGCTGTGATTTATTTGGTGAGCATTTCTTCATAGCTACCATTTTCTTTGTGGATAACTGATGTTTTCGTGTAGATCGGATCACTTTCAGATCAGGTGTCAACCTCACTTTCGACAACTCGCAATACCTTCACGAAGTCCTCACAACCTTTTCCCTATACCTGTTACTATCAAACTTTATCTTGCTTGTAAGTCTCTGTCACCAGTATATCAGTGATGTGCTTCTGACGACCTTTGTAGCACGAGTTATCATGTCTTCAACTATCATGGCCATGACCTCTCCTCCGGGACCTTCATCTGCGGCTATGGAGTCAGCAATTGCTACGTCTTCAGTACCTCCGAACACTGCTCAAATCCAGGCTCCACCAGTGAATCCCTCGACTGTTCGTCGTCCTGGTCAGCAAACCTGCTTTAATTACATTTTTCATCGTCCTTGCCATATAGGACAACGTTGCAGATACTATCACGACGAGGTTGCCCGACAAACATGGCTCAATAGTTATATTGGCAAGAGAACGATGGCTAAGAGAGCGCTTGAGACTCCCTCTGTGGCATCTGGATCAACTAGAGTACCGCACGTCAGTGTCGAAAAATCACCAGAAGTTCAGCCAGGTTTTACCAAGCCGGATACTAAAAATCTACCAACATCTCAGCCAACTGATAGTTATACTGCTCTTACAAAGACTTCATCTCCTACTAGATCATCTGTTGGCGACGGTGTACGTCCTTATCTGCGCCACAAATCTGTCAATAGCTCTAGCTCAAGCACCAGATCAGACCTTGACAAGATGAGCTTCGACGAGTGTAATAAGAATGTGGCGGCTGCTAGAACTGGTGCTGCTCGAGAAGTTCTCAAAATTGAAACATCTGCTGAGGCCACTCCAGTCACAGTTGGAAAGTCAGCGAAGAATGATGAGAATGCCAAGTCAGAGGTAGATAGCGGTGTTGAGCATCAGCCGACTGCAAATGCTGATAAAATCAGCACTTCTCCAACTGTTCACCTTACAATTACGGAGAGCCAAGCAACTTCGAACAGATATCAGGACATTCGTCTTCAGGAACAATCTTTCTTAACCACTTCCAATATGGTTAAATCAACCCCGCCCACTGTCTCTTATCTGAAGCCATCAAGATTGTGCAAGTTTCAGGACATTCGCCTTGAAGAACAAGAGTCTGGGGCGAAGATTACCAAAATTGGAACAAGCACTAGGATCGACTTTTCAGACATGAAGCGATCCGAGACTGCTGTTAGATTTCCAAATATTACTTCTCAGGGGAACCTTTCTTCAAACAAGTCGAACTTTACGTCAGTTGTCGCAGCTGGTGCTCCTCCATATGTGAAGCGGTCAAGATTCTTCAACAACCAAGACGTTCGGCTTGAAGATCCATCATTTGTTAACGGCATGAGGACAGATGCGGTTTTGGTCATTGCTCCAGCTGTAGAGAAGTCGAAGGTTGTTCACGAGACTCAGGATATCCCGATCGAAGAACAGAGATCTTTGGATACGAGCAAGGTTACTGTCACTGTCCCAAGCATTTCTCGAACTAGTCTTGGATCAGAAGTCTTTGAAAAAGCCCAAGACATCCCTGTTGAGCAGCCTGCAGCTGCTAATGTTCTCAAGACTTCTCCAGCAATTACTAAACTCGCTTCAATTGCGGAGAATTCAGTTGCGGAGAATCCAAAGGTCCTTCACAAGGCTGAGGATATCTGCATTGAACAACAACCTTCTTTGAGAAACACCAAAGTTGCAAGATCTGAATCAATATCTTCCACGTCGACTGAGAGTTCAAGAGCATTGCGCAAGGCTCAGGACATCAGTTATAAGATTTTGACCTTCTTGCATCGTCGAGCAAACTCGGTATCTGCTCCAGCACCATTGGGTGAAGGCCATCCCGCATATGATGGTGATGCAGTACATCCTCGTGTATACTTGCCACAATCTGGACATCATCGAGTTGATTCAAATCCAGCTCCGCCACCATTGGACCAAGACCATCCTGCATTCGACAACAGCGGTGCTCTTCATGTTTCCTTGCCATGTGCTCTGGCCGGCACCAAAGTTATGCCTCCAGTCGTCCACGAGTCAAAGACACCAGAGAAACCCAACATCCATGAGATGGTTGGGCTCAGTGCCTGGAAGAATGCTGTGCGCTTTATTGAAGCCAGTGACAGAGCTCAAGAGAAGGCAGAGGCAGCGGCTGGTGCTGCAGCTGTCCCTATCACACCAACACAATTTGTTACTAAGTTCATATTCAGACCTGTCGCCCAGAGCCCATATGGAGACATCACCTCACCAACACGTGCATCCAACACTGCAGCTCATTCCGTTGCAATGACGACTGCTGTCCCTGTTATTGGCTTAGGTGCCAAGCCAGTTGCAGAGCCAGTTGCAGAGCCAGTTGCAGAGTCAGTCGATGAGCTTTGTGCGAAATCCGATCGAAAGTCTGTTCTGAAACTTGCCTCTGAGCCTGCTTCCAGTGTCGTCCAGAAAATCTCAGATGCACCAACCAATTCAGAGTCAAAGGACGATGATGCATCAACTGCTGTAGTCGCTAAGAAGGCTGATACATGCATAAACTTTGTAGGAGGCCGCCCTTGCAAATATAGGGGCGCTTGCCCCTATTATCATGATATGGCGCTTCGAGACGCCATGGCGATAAATCCCTGCGAAGCCCTTCTCAATGGCATCAGATGTTCCAATAAGAGCAGCACATCATACCACAGTTCAGCCCTTCTCAAGCCAAAATCAAAGAAGAAGGAGATCGTGGAGACTCCTGAGACCCTTGAGGTTCCTGAGATTTCTAAGGTGGCTGAGACTGCTGCCGTCATTGCCAAGTGCGATGAGGTCCCTCAGCAGATACCAAGATGCAATCCTTTCATTCTGGGCTACAACTGCCGTCATCAAGAGAACGAGCATTATCATGATACTTCTCTCCGCTCTGCATTTCATCAAGCCATCCGAGACAAGCCTTATACGTGCAAGAATTTCCTTCTTGGACTGAACTGCCAGTCACAGAAATGCAAATACTACCATGACGTTGTTGTTAGGGACAGCTTGAACAAAATCCATTCAGGTCCATCAAAGTCACCCATTTCTAATGCACGCTCAGTCACGGCTTCAGCAGTCGATTATGTGAAGTTTGCTACAGTAGCAAAGCCACACGAGAAAGGTGTCGCAGTTGATGATGATACAGCCCGTCATCAAATCACGACAGAAATCTCTAATAAGCCGCTTCCATGCAAGAGTTTTGTGCTTGGCTATACCTGTATTCGGCACAATTGTTCGTATGAACACGACGTTGGTCTCCGTTCAGTTTTGGCGAAGCTTAAGAGGGATGTTTGCAAGAATTACCTGCTTGATACGCCATGTGTTTCCAGAAGCAGTTGCAAACTTTATCATGACGCTGAGCTCCATGACAGTTTAATGGCACGCTATCCTTCATCCCATATTGCACCATCTATCACTGGCAATGCATCAGGCTCTCCATCCACACGCAAAGATGAAAAGGCCATCATGCCGAATGATTCACCCAATAGAGGAAGATCACCTCGTCCTAGATCAGTGTCACCAGAAAATATCGCATTGGCAGCTGCATGGAATAATTTCACGGCTAATTCCGCTGTTTATGATGCTGAAGATGAAGCTGCTTATGCACTTCGTTCTATCAGCGCTGCATCAGGCCAAGACCCTTGTACTCTGAACACTATTTACAAAGATAGGTTCCTAAAGAGCAGCTCAACCAGCTCTTCAAAGGTCAAAGACACGACCATCCTGTCAACTGTCAAGCAAGAGAATGATGTTGCCGAGATGAAGTCTCCAGAGAACTTAGATGTCGTTGTACAACTGTTAACTGCAGAAGTTCCGTTGCCTAAGGTGGTTGGTGAAACTGCTGGTAATGTTTCCAGTGCCATGAACAATGAGCCAAATCTTGGAATTTCCCCAAAGGAGGCCATGGCCGCTGCTATATATGATGGTGATGGTGCTGGATCCGGGAAGGAGGTCTCAATGGTAGCAGCAAATATTGCACCTTTACAGAATATGGTGACTAGACTCTGTCCGTGGTTTCATGGCAATAGATACGAGTGCAAGAAAGGAGACAATTGCTCCTATCGACACGATCGCAATCTGCAACAGATCTATAAGTCGAAGGATCCCAGATTTCAATCTCAGGAAGTCAAAGTTACCTTCCCGGTCTCTCCTGCTGCAAAGAATCGTGGCGAGCCGAAGGCAGTTACCAAATGGGCAAAGAAGACGGATGAGTCCGTACGGTAAGATCGCCCTGGAGGATGTAGCATAGCTGAACGTAATGAAAGAAATTTGTCAATTAATACCCCTGTTTAGGAACTCATGCATGGTTCCAATGGCCCTTCCCACTAAAGCCAAAGGAAAATTTGTCTACTTCCCCTTCCTACCAGGAGAGATCCGTCTGAAGATCTGGGAATATGTTCTCCTGACCCCCTACTCCCCCATCATCCGGCAATTCTTCCAGAACGAACTCAGCATCCGACCGACGGCGAAATACGTCAACATGACACGCACGCCTGTTGCCCTGCGCATCTGCCACGAATCGCGCGTGGAGGCGCTGAAGTTCTACAAGCTCTGCCTGGGCAGCGTGAGCTCGCCCGCTCGCACCTTCCTCGACTACAACACCAGCTACGTGTACCTATGCACGCGACGCTCGGGCTACTTCCGGCCGATGATGAAGGGGCTCGCGCCGCGGGACCTGGAGCAGATCCGGCACCTGACGCTCAAGCTGCGGGACTGGTTCTGCAACGACGACGTGGAGTTCCGGGACGCGATCTGGCGGTTCAAGGGCTTGAAGACGCTGCAGCTGCTGGTGAGTGCGCTGAAGGTGGATGAGGAGATGAGGAGCAAGGAGGCGGTTAGGCGCGTGAGGGCGTGCCTCAAGTGGGAGGTCGGGGAGTTGAATCCGGGGTGGAGGATGCCGAGGGTGGTGGTCGCGGCGGTGCCGGGGTTGGAGGCGGATTCGGATCCCGAGGAGTATGCGGGGCCGAGCACGAGGGGGGAGAGGGTGATGGAGTTTAGATACCAAGTGGAGATGAGGGAGATGTACTCTAGTGCGGTTTAGGGGGGCTGGGAGTGGTGGCATTGGATTTGGATGAATGGAAGGACTTTCGATGGTGAGAATCACATCGGAGTTTAATGGTCGTTTTGGGACTCTGTGGATAGGGATACTTGGATGTAAGATGCGCTTGCCATGGAACCAAGCAGTAATTTCTTTGATATCGCGGTGGTTATCTCCAGTTCACGCACGGAATGGGCTTCTGCCTTAGCATAGGCTGAATTCTCAATGCTTATAAAGACAACACAATGATCATTCCAAATTCCTATGCGCAATCAAATATCGAGAAAATATTTATGTGTACATTTTTATGATATGTCTGGCAAGCAAAGCGCCAGCTGGAGGCTCGAGACCCTTTTTGTTTATACAATCCGCAGTATGGAGGCTTAACGCCAGCTCAGCTTTCCGCTCAGGTAACTTTTTTTCCCTTCTTCGGATGTCCTTGCCTACTCGGCAGATGCTCTGGCCAAGAACCTGCTCCGTCTTCGGCCTCGTTCCGCTGTTTCGATATCTCTGTGTTGGCGGGGGACCACTCGAGGGGATTCTTATTCTCCTAGTCTTGTTAGCATCTCTGTTCGTTCTTCTGTATCCTTCTCCCTCGTCTCCTCTCATCTATTCCCCATCTTCATCTTCGTGCCAATCTCCATCAAAACCATAAGCTTTCTGAAGATAGGACACGAAGGAAGCAATGGGAGCAATGGGAGCAAAGGAACGAGAGTACGAGGAAAGCCCACATTTCCCTTCCCACACATCTCCCTCTCTTCATCGGGCCTGACAAGCTTCGGATCGAACGACGCGACCTTGTTCTGCGCGACGCCGGCGTCGGTGCCCGAGCATGTGTACTCGGATTTCTCGGCCGTCAGCGTGTCCTTGTCATCTGCGGATTCCGCATCCTTGTTGGACAGCCGACGAGAGCTTTGATGGAAGGTCCGGGAGGCCAGAGGGCGCGCGGCGATGAGGCGGTTTGGTGCTCGAGGGACGAGGCGGAGGAGGTGGGGTGACGGTGGCATTGTGAGAGTTGGGATGTTGTGGGGTCATCAGCTCGATGAGCTGATCGAGGAACGATAGCTTGCGTCGTTTGAGGTCTCTTTAAGGGAGCTCGGGGGTTTCAATGGCGGGTGGTGGGATGGGAGTTGTGAGATGACGTTGCGATGCTATGTCTCTCTGGGAGCTTTGGGAGGTTCGAGACATACGTCATAATCCAATCCGTAGCTGCCAATCGACCCCGCCAAAACGGCTTATTTGCACCATGCAATATGGAGTGGAGCTGTGCTTTTCCACAGCTCCGGTAAATGAAATAAATATACTCTGAATATAAAATATGATTGAGGGGTACTCAATGGTGCATTATGGCTGTTTTGGATTATATGCGGGGCTTGGAATGGACATGTGGGACGGTGGGTAGGACTGCAATGCTTTCTTTCGTGTCTGATGAGATAAGCGTGGGGTAGGAAGAGCGGAGATGGGAGTCAGCTTTAATTATATTTCTTGGTTCTTACATTATAGCCCTCCACAATTCTTCGTATTTGGACTTCCTTCTTCTTCTTCTTCTTCTTCTGTCGTTTACTGCGACACCTGGACGTTTCCAAGAGACGTTTGCAAGAGCATTAGACGTAAAGAACCATTTGGACGTACCTGATATCGCTCATCGTCTTGAAACAACTCCAGCCTCAACTTCCCAGCTACATCTTCACTCACACAAATCCTCAAGAGCGAGTCTTCACCTTCCCCAAGCTCTGATATCCCAATTCCTTCGCCGCCATCCAGCCTGACCACTATCTCCGCTAACACCCACAGTGCCAACAACGGTTCACCTCATCCGTCACGCCCAGGGCTTCCACAACCTCACGCCCCTAAACCACTCCATGCTCGACCCGCTGTTGACCCCCCTCGGCGAAACCCAATGCGCCTCCCTCTCCGCCGCGTTCATGTATAGGCCGTTAATCACACATCTCGTCTCCTCGCCCTTGCGCCGCACACTCTACACCACGCTCCTCAGCTTCGAAGATATCATCCTCCCCCCTGTAGACGCGGGCAAGAAAGGGATCCGCGTAATCGCGCTGCCGGAAATCCAAGAGACGTCGGACCTGCCGTGCGACACAGGCAGTGCCGTGAAGGTACTTGCGGACGAGTTCGCGGCGGGCAAGTGGGCGGATACAGTGGATCTAGGGTTCGTGGGGGAGGGCTGGAACGACAAGAGTATTAGCACGCGGTGGGCGCCGACGCCGAGGAACTTGGAGAAGAGGAGCAAGGAGGCGAGGCGCTGGCTGAGGAGTTTGGCGAGGGAGTGGGAGGAGGAGAGGGAGGGGGTGGAGGGGGAGAAGGAGGCGCATATTGCGGTTGTTACGCATGGGGGCCTCCTGCATTTCCTGACGGAGGATTGGAGCGGGTATGAGAAGCACTTAGGTGAGTTGTTCTTGCGTCTCGATCGGATCGGATTGCTTCTATATCACATATTGTCACTGCTGGGAAGCCTTGGCGCGGCAGAAATGCAGGGGAGGGATGGGAAGATCCATCTCGGAAGGGAATTGTGGACAGCGTGGGAACGAGTTACTAATCGCTTGTTTAGGCACTGGATGGCAGAACGCCGAGTGGCGGAGCTACACTTTTAAGAGCGCGGACGACGAGGCGGCGAGTCTGGTCGAGACGGAGGCGAGCATGAAGAGGAGGGAGGCGAACATCATACCATTGACGCCGGATGAGGAGAGAGAGCTCAGAGCCAGCGGGGAAGCCTTGTGGTTGATCCCGGACGAGGACATGTGAGGCTATTGCGATCTCGATCTTGTACGGCGGGTTGGCACAGAATAGAAGGAAAGCCAGACGCTCCGTGTCGTTTTTAGCCACCGCGACATCTCAGACTTAGACGCATGCATAGAGGACAAGATAGAGAGCTCTTGTCGCAAACTCTTTTTTCTATCATGATGGCAGAGTCGGAATGTCAATACACACCTCGAATAATCACAGCCGGCGGCGATTTGAAAAACACCAGACTACTGAAATACTCCCCATACTCGGTAGACTGTAGTTCCTGAGCCCTGTCTTCAAACGAATCTGCTTGTGTCAGCGGTGTAAACCCGGCATCGGAAATCAACGTATGTTGCTGTACATATCAAAATGTATTTTTGCATCAATTTGTTCAATTTGCCCATCCATAGACCACGAAGCTGCAGAGGTATATACTATGATATACTATAATCCTGTGTAGAGAGTGAATAAGCCTCCCGCTGCGATGCTTCATCCATCAGTACAATATGCACCGAGGAATGGTGGGATAAAGACTGCATGTCATCACGTCACTTACTGATAACGGAACGGGACTAGTCCCCACCCATCAAGCCCACCTCGACCTCGACAGCGCGGCAATCGTGGCAGACGGCTTACTTAATCCGATTGTTGGTTTGTGGAAATTGTACTGGGTACATGTCTTGCATATACGAAGTACTCTACTCTACTCCACTCTACTCCACTCTACCAGAACAGAGCAGAACATCCTCGTTGACTGATGCTAAGTTGCTAAGATAATGCTACTTCGTAATGATGGGGTCTGAATCCCCTTTGAGCTCTTTGCATCGTGGCAGATCTGCACAGGAGTAAGAGGTGTATACATTCTTTTTTTCCATCGCCAGCCGCGTTTGTGGACAAGTGTCGTCGTTGCCATAAGATATCTGACATATTGCTTTGCATTTCACCTGAGCGAGCATTGAGCACGGCAGAACGTACCAGCGCCAGACGAATGGTCATAGTGATTGGGATTGGGCATAATTATGGCTATCCCAGGAGAGGAGAACCGTACAACAGCACACGATGACTCGACACAAACCACTCTCGATTCGAATATATCAGCGTCCGAAAGTCCGAGTGCTGATGCAGAGAAATCGCCGCAGCCCGTGCCAGAGGGACGGCGCGTTTCGCCAGCAAGCAGCACGGCAGGGTCGCTGACCCGCGTACGATCATATAATGCTTACGGATGTGATTCGGACGTAGGATGGGAGGATTTGGGCTGGCCCCGCGAGGGCGAGGTGCGAGATCCGTTTCTGGTCGGTTGGGAGGGAGCTGAGGATCCAATGAATCCGAGAAGCAAGAGTCTGGCCATGAAATGGATTATCGTGCTCATTAACTCTGTCGCTGCACTCTGCGTGTAGGTCGCATTCGGTTCGGATACCTGGAGCAATCTGGAGCAATGCTGATGCTGTGGACATTTAGGACAGCTACCTCCTCGATGTATACATCGACATATGCCCAGATGACCGTCGAATTCCACTCTAGCCAGATCGTGGCAACCCTCGGGCTATCATTATTCGTCTTTGGACTTGGCTGTGGACCTATGCTGCTGGGACCTTTATCGGAGTTCTATGGCCGCCGTCCTATATATCTCGTCTCCTACGCCTTCTTTGTCATATGGATTATCCCATCGGCTGTCGCCAAGAATATGGCGACCATGCTCGTTGCTAGGTTCTTCGACGGCTTTGCTGGCAGTGCTTTTTTGTCTGTTTCCGGCGGAAGCGTGGGCGATTTGTTCACAAGAGAGGCTCTTCAAGCGCCAATGCTCATTTTCACTGCTGCACCTTTCTTAGGTCCAACCATTGGCCCTCTGCTTGGTGGGTTCGTCAATCAGTACACGCATTGGAGGTGGACTTACTACGTCCTTCTCATCTGGAGCGGCGTGTTATATCTGCTTCTCTTTTTCCTCGTCCCGGAAACCTATCATCCCGTTCTCCTACGCAACAAAGCCCGCCAGATCCGAAAACAAACTGGTGAGGAACGCTACAAAGCACCCATGGAGATGACCAACAAAACCATACCAAGGACCATCATGCTCTCCCTCTACCGCCCTTTCCAGCTTCTCGTCTTCGAATTCATGGTCACAAATCTCTGTCTCTTTTCCGCCATCCTCCTTGGCATCCTCTACCTCTTCTTCGGCGCGTTCCCATTAATATTTCGGAACAATCACGATTTCACGCTCTCACAAACCGGGCTGTCCTTTCTAGGCATATTTGTGGGTATGATGATAGCGATCATGACCGATCCGATTTGGGAGAAGAATTATTTGAGGCTTGTTAGGAATAGAGAACTGGCGGGAGGAGCGAAGGGCGGCAGTGAGCCAGAATATCGGTTGCCACCGGCGATCGTGGGAGCGGTGCTGATCCCGATCGGATTGTTTATGTTTGGATGGACAACCTATAGGAGCGTGCATTGGATCGTGCCGATTATTGGATCAGCGATATTCGGAGCTGGGTAAGCCGTTTTCCCTCTTTCTGGTGTGCTGAACCTTGTCCCTGAGACAAGTACGCCCTTTTCGATATTGCGAATTGTGGCAGACGTCATACCTTTTTTTGGAAGTGCCCTGCGGTCATAAATGTCCGAGTCTGGAGATCTTTTAATATCCGGCAGAAGGCTACTTGCATGAATGTATTTGCGGGGCACGTGGCTAACCGCTCGGGACCTATTCTAGGACTCTCTTCGTCTTCAGCGGCATCTTCACGTTCCTGGTCGACGCCTATCCCCAATACGCCGCGAGTGCTCTGGCCGCCAATAGTTTTGCGCGTAGCTCCTTTGCTGGTATGTATCCGTCTTCATCACATCACATCGCTGGGCTCTTACTATACGAGTTGTGATGGTTACACGCGAATATTGGTTCTTGTTCTGACATGGTCTATTTCCAGCGGCCTTCCCCTTGTTCGGGGTGCAGATGTATGAGAAGCTAGGAGATCAGTGGGCGACGAGTCTGCTGGCATTCTTGATGGTGGCGATGATGCCGTTCCCCTATATCTTCTTCAAGTATGGAAAGAGGATCAGGGGTAAAAGTCGGTTTGCGAATGTCAAGGCATGAGATGAGCGGCATATATTAACTGCATATATATTTGCAGTTAAAATTAGAACATACACACATCATACCCGATCTCGATGATATGTTTCTCCTGGATTGTTCGTTTTTGATATTGTGTGTCGTCGTTGGCCAGTGCATGCAGGCGATGATGTTGTGCAGCCAAGACAGCCAACTTCCGAAGCCAGACTGGCTGTTGAGAAAGACGGTGTACTATGCAGAGATGAAACGGGCGCTCCAAAACGGCATTATCAGAGTGTATTGGTGCTCATCTGTCGCATAATGCAGGACTTCACACTTGCTACAGCTTCGCCAGGTCTCACTGGCCCTCAACATCCGCTCACGTGCTCCTTACAGACCAGACCGTTGAAACTCGACCCTTGGCGCAGGAGCGTCACGGTTCAGCTGCCCAGGGCCCGCAAGGCCTATTCTGATCTCGTCACAGGAATCCTCGCCGCCACCATCAATTATCACATTACAGTACCTACGCATCCACACACATATCGACATATCGATGTGATAGGCAAAGCCACAAGCTCTCGAGAGCTGATGGACTGCGTCCTCGGGAGCAAATCACATGAAATTCGCCAGCCAGATCCATCGACGATCCCAGCCTTGTGCTATGTATGTACGTGGGAGCCGTTTATTGTTGATCGACTGCGCCGATGCGGCGGGAGTGTGACCACATGCGGCGTAGAGCGTGGAGATGGGATGGGAGTGGGAGTGGGAGTGGGAGTGGGCGTGGTGTCCGAGAAGGAGTGCTGGGAGGGACTGACTACGTACTCAGAGGAAGTTGGGACAGCAGAGCAGCAGTAAGGCAGGAGGAGAGTTTTGGGATCTTGGAGATGCGGTGGTGAAAGAAAGCAGGTGTGTATGTACAGGCGCAGGTACATCGGTACATACATACCTATTACTTTGTGGTATCCTCGGCTTGTTTATGGTTGGGTGCGCTTATTTCGCGCAGGAAAATATTGTAATTATTCAAGTAGATACATACGTATATACATACTATATAGGCTTCAGAATGCAGGTATTACCTGCTCGTTCATACTGCATTTTCGCCTTCCATACGAGTTCGAGCGAGGGCTCTTCAAGTCTCAAGTTTCAAGTTGTGAGGGATCAAGGAATAAAAGCACCTAGTAAAAGCCAAGTCATGAGCGCCCTCTAGCAAGAATTCTTCAGCGATCAATCAGGATGGCTCTTCAGCGCAAGTGCGGGGTCCTGTCAGGGCTGTCAGGGAAGTAGTTAGGTACCTATTCGACACTGGGCACTGGACACTGGACGCTGGACACTGGACGCTGGGCACTGGACTGACTGACTGTGTTCAGGCTGTCAGGCCCAGACTTCGGCGTCCGACCCGAACCCCATTTTCCTCTTCGGCCCAGTCTACTTGTACGGTAGCTCCGATTCACGCCCGCAATTCTTGCGCCTTGTCTTCCCTTTGCCCTGTATACCCGCTTTGGCTACATAGTATTTTGTACTCTACATATCACTCACTCAACATATCACTCATTGCTATTCGAGATTACATTCTCACAGTACAACTGTAATTCACGAAAGTCTTCACAGCTGCTCTACTGCACGACCGCTACCGCTTCATCTTCGTCTTCATCTTCATCTTCCGCCACCATCACCATCACCTACGCTGCCGTTGTTGCGTTGACACAAGTCTCGAGCTGCGCATGTGAGCTCCGCCACCGGTACGACGACGATAGACATCTTGGGCACCAATGCGACTGGGGATGCAGGCATAACTTTGCTTTGCATTGCATTCTCCCCAATCTCGACGCGAGAGACAAGAGGCAAGAGGCATTGCGCAGTCGCGGCGAGCACGGTCGACGAGCAACCTGGGTTGGAGACGGGTAGCCGCAGACGCAAGAGTAGCACCGCAGCGGACAGGTCGGCGCGCGTGACCAGCGCAGCGGGAGGAACAGAGGAGACACGCCAGACACTGAGAGCCGCAGTCCTAAGGCGAGAGGTACCGGCGATCAGAGGGATCTCGTGGCGGACGAAGGGAAGTGCCTCAAGTGCGGGGAAAGGGAGATTGGAAGAGCAGATCAGAGCGGAGCAGAGCAGAGCACATTGCGCGCCAACATCTGTCTGAAGAGAATTGGGAGAGGAGACGTGTTTCGAGGGGCGAGGCGAATCACAACTGGGAGCAGGCGCATATTTGACCAGTGCTGGGAACAGGGAAGAGAGGTGAATGGTGCTGCGTAACAAGCAAATAGTCGAGACGAGTCAACAGGCGGCGAGGCCAGACGCACAGTGACAACAGGGCAACAGCGGCGGCCGAAACACCAGCAGCAGAGGTCCAAGGCGACACATGCGAGACGGTGCCAGCAACCGCAGCGCAACGTGCTAGCCTTGAGATTTCCAACGGCTGGCTGCAGCGCATGAGCTTCAGCTGCACCACCCAGTTCGGCGCGCGCAGTGGTACAGGCTACGCCTAGGATTGCCGGGCTGCCTTCTGTCAGCCTGTCATACCTCACCCACCCACTGAGGCTTGGGAAGTGGAAGTTGGGCCGCGCGGATTGGATCGATCACACAGTATCCCTTTTCCGCCAGCGCCAGAGTGGGCGACAGACACAGCCGAAGGGACGGTTCATTTAAGACAAAGGGGGCTTGCGGAAAAGTAGAGTCGACATGCCGGACGACACTGAGATCGACGAGTCTTCGGATGTCGCGTCGGAGAATGAGTATGATGGGAAGGACGATCACGATGATGAGACGATGGCGGAAAACAGTATTAAACTTGAAGGCCAAAATGGGAGTGACGGCAGAGACGTCAAGAAACCGAAGTTGGATCCGAAAGACCCTTTGAGACCCAGGCGGAAGAAGGCCAGGAGGGCATGTTTTGCCTGCCAGAGGGCCCATCTCACTTGTGGTATGTTTCATCCGTTTTTGTCTCTGATTACTTGCGCTTCTCAATTTTCTTGATGTCGTTGCTGTGATGGACTTCTTCATTTCCCGTTTTCACCATGCACGCCTCATTCCACGACAATATTTCAAACTGACGATCTCTTAAGGCGACGAAAGACCATGCCAACGCTGTATAAAACGTGGACTTGCAGATGCCTGCCAGGATGGGGTAAGAAAGAAAGCTAAATATCTTCACGATGCTCCTCCGGAGGCTTTGCGGCCAGTCTTAGGACCAAATTACAACGCTGGGACGAACGGAAGAACGCCTGGACACGCATCAACCAGTACATCAGCATCGGATACTTCTCCTGGCATAGGAGGCTACTTCCCACAAGTCACTAACTCACCGAACTATTCTCTGCAATACCAACAGATACGACACCCTCAAATGCCACCGCCGATGCAGGATCCTATGCCATTTGTAAGCCAACAATCACCTATATCACCAAACTTCTCAGCAAACCTACAACATCAACCAACAATGCAAAATATGGCCAATCCAATGGCTGCTCCAGCCAAAATCGAGATGCAAGAAACAAATCCCTTTGCAGGTGCTCTCTTCGACCCGAGCAACCCAGCCTTATTCAACTTCGATCTCGATTCCTTAAATTTTGGCAACCACTACGGCGCTATGGAATTTAGCATGCTCAACCACATGTCTTCAGGCGCCGCAGAAACACCGCCGCAGGACCAAAACGGCGGCTCCTTTGATGCGAGCAACTTGTATCCCAATGCCATGCAATACAACGGACTTTACCCCTCCAACGACGCCCTTGTCTCAGACTATGGCGGGCTGGCCGGTCAAGACGGCTCGAGTAATCTCTATCAACTTCAAAACAGCATGCCGCCGCGGGCATACGCTATCGAAACCAGACCAATAAGCAACCCAAGTCCAAGCACCGACGCCCAAGCCTCCCCACAACCCTCCATCGCCTTCGATTCGAGCCCGAAAGGCACCTTGGAGGCACCCCCTGGCTCTCGCCCGCAAAAGCGCGACCAACAACCGCCACAGAAGCCACAACCAAGATTCCCCAGTGTTATGGTCCCACAGAAACGCGCGCGCGATCCCAGTTCCATCTACTCTTCCGTCACCGAGCCGTACTCCTACACTACCGGCTTTCACGCGCTTACCGCCTTCGTGCAGAAAAGGTTTTCCCCCAACACGACCCTTAAAATCGCCAAGAGTCTGGCCAGCATCCGGCCCAGCTTCATCAGCTGCACGAAGACGCTGAACCGGGAGGATCTGATATTCATGGAGAAGTGCTTCCAGCGCACATTGTTCGAGTACGAAGACTTCATGCGCGACTGCTCGACGCCTACGCTGGTCTGTAGGAGGAGCGGAGAGGTGGCGGCGGTGAATAAGGAGTTTACCCTCTTGACGGGCTGGACGAAGGAGGTGCTGCTGGGACGTGAACCTAATCGCAACATCAACACGGGCAAGACCACCGCGGCGAGCAGTGCGGCGAGTACGGGCCGAGCTGGCCTGGTAACGCCACGGATGCGACCGCTGGGCCTCAATAAGGGGCATGAAGGCCGGCCGTCATATGTCCTGCTAGCGGAACTGCTAGATGACGACTCGGTGATCGAGTTCTACGAGGATTTTGCGAAGCTCGCGTTCGGGGATAGTCGGGGCTCAGTGACGAAGCGGTGCAAGTTGCTCAAATACCAGGCCAAGGAGGTTGAGTCGGGGGAGAAGAATGAGGAGCGGGAGAGGGAGAGGGAAAGAGAGAAAGAGATGGAGAGGCGGAAGAAACAGGAGGCGAGTATGACACCGAATACAATGTTAGGCGGCAGAGTCAGTAAGATTGACGGCGAGTGGGGCATTGGGCGGCTGGAGAGGGATGGGAAGCTGGATTGCAGCTATTGCTGGACGGTGAAGAGGGATGTTTTCGACATTCCGATGTTGATTGTTATGAATGTGAGATCTCCCCTTTTCCTCCATTCATCCTAACCTCCCTCCCATTCCATCGCCTTCGGATGGATTTTGAGAAGGGTGAACGTCGAAATGATTGCTAATGCCATATAGTTCCTTCCCTGCATATGATTAAATCTATTCATGTCCATTTTTTTTTACATTCTTCGACATTCATCTTCCAACATCACGCGGGTTAAAGGAGGGGCACAAAATACAACGGGGGACAGGAACATTCGGCGTTCATACGGGGGTCCAGGTCCACTGGGGGGACCATGGAATGGATACTGGCATAGAAGCATGCGTGCATGACATGGGAGGCAAGGGGGCAAGGGACGAAGTGGAGATGCGAGTCACCGCGGGATTTCGGGGATTCGGGGATTATTTTTGGTGGCGATGGCGATTCTTGTTATTACTTTTCGATTATTTTTTCTTATTCTTATGTAGGGAGATGATTGATTTGGACCAGACACTTGCTTGTCTGCGGTGACTGCAAAAAGAGGGGAAGATTTGATGCCGTTGATGCTCACCATTCCTTACGAATGTGGCGTGGCTTTCGTGTATGAATTTCAAAAACCTTCTATTGTGCATGCATGTCGTTCATTTAACCGTGCCGTCTTCGCTTGCTTGCTGCGTATGTATGATATCGAATCCAAATGCATCCATCTAAAGCAGATCTCTTCTGTCTTGTCTCCAGCCCATCTATCACAATACCATGGTCGAATCTTCCCGTGACATCACCTTCTCCCTTCCTATCATTCCCTCATCCCTTGCCCTCCTCATCTCTGAATCGCACTCTATTTCCCCCTCACCAGCCCCCCTCATTTCCCCTCTTCGTCGCCCCACAAGAACCCATCCTTCCGACACTCCATCCACTTCTCCCTCTGCAGACTACGCTGCGCAACCCTGATATCCTCCTCAATATCCTCAATCAAGCTCTCCTTACTCACGTAGTCATACTCGGGCCGTATATAGCCCAGGATACTGAGTGCCATCTGCGAGCCGTAGAAGTCCTGCGGGAACTTGTGCAGGATGTGGACTTCCTGCGTTCCATCAGCCCTCCACCCCAGCCCTGGCATACTCTGCAGATGGGAACAAAAAAAAGAGGTCAGGGGAGCGTACCGCAGATCTAACAGTGTTCTTATAAAACGGATTATACCCAATCGACATCACCATCGGGAACTGCACCCAGCCCTCCCTCCTCTTCTGCCCCGGCACCACCACCTCCTCCCCCCCCTCCCCGCTCTCCGCCGGGTGCGCCGGGTGCCCGGCCGGCAACTGGATGCCCGCCCAGCCGAAGTACACGCCGCTCTCGATGCTGGAGATCCAGGGGGCGGAGTCGACGGGGATGTTGGCCGTGGGGATGCCGAGCTGCGTCAGGCCGCGTCAGCACGGGTCTGGGGCCGCGAGCAAGAAAGCGCACGAGGGGAGGAGGCGACGCGAGACTGACCTCCTTGGAGCCGCGCCCGAAGCCAGACACCACGGCGCCCTTCATGCGCAGCGGGTACGGCGCCTCGGGACCGCTGTCGGCGCCGATGATCGGCGGGCGAGCGCCGTTGGGTCCCATTGTGTGTACTCCGTTCTCTGCCGCTTTTCACTCACTGGTCTCGGAAGCGGAGGATCTCTGGTGTGCTGCTGTGGTGCGGTGAGAGGGGAATCGACGGTGACACTTGATGTGAGAATACAAGCGCGGCAGCGATAATAGTTGGGCAGCGAGGGGCAGTGGGGGGAAGGCTAGCGCAAGGCTGCGCGATTATCGATAAGCGGCGGCGCGGTGTGATTGGACCGATGGGTTTCCGATGGTCGTCGACAGGGCGGCTCCGAGGCGGGGCGGGGGGATTGATGGGGCCGCTTACTTTATTTCATCGTCGTGCGATTCTCAGCACCTCGGCGTATACATAATGGGCCGTGTCGTATAGGAAATTGCGAATTGCTTTACGCCGGGTTGACGGCGAAGAGAGGGTTTGCACATGAACTCCACGTGTCCACGGCAGGGAGGAAAGGCGCATTGGGACGACAGCGGGAACGGGAAGACGGGAAGGCAAGAGAAGGGAAGGGGGTTGAGCGATGCGGGATGCCGAGTCTATAAGACCGAGGCGGAGGAGCAGATCTTATAAAACAGAAATCAGGAGAATAGAAATAGGGCATTTCAGTGCCTGTCATGATGCTTGAGAAATCGCAAGGCCACGGTGCTCCGTGAGATATTTGATACCAGCACTGGGACATCAGTCACGTATAACGCCCATAAAGTACCGCGAGCTGCGAAAGCTTGAGGGAAACTGTGATGGTTTTAGCCAGGCCTGTCATTGCTTTAGTGAAGCTATTCCTGACTCTGTATACATACATGCTGAATAGCTTCTTTTGGGCGACTAAGAAATATACGACATCGGAGACGTTGTGCACCATGACGGAGGAGATCTGTCGAGTAAATTTTTGCCCTCTCAATTTGCTTCAGAGCCAGTGGAATTCGTTGCTCATCCTGTAACTAGGAATAGCGAAATTCCTTCATTTACACCTGGGTATCTCTGATAACTCCTCCATGACAGGATCCATAGTAAAAGCCTCATAACGCCTTGAAATGCCCATCTTTATCCAATTCCAAATCAAAGTGCATCATCAATGCTTTTCCTTTGTAACTTTCTTGCCCTTAACCTCAAACAAGCTCTTCACCTTCCTCAGTCTCGCCCATCGCTCTTTATCTTTCTCTTCCCTCTGTTTCTCATAGTCTCCCTCGTCCTTCGCATCAGTCGGTGCCATCTGTTGGCTATCATTCGTCCTTGCCTGTGCCAGTCTGTTACTCTCACTTTTGGCTAAAGCCAATTCATCGTGATGGCGTGAGACATAATCTTTCTCGATGACTTCCTTCAGGATCCGCCATATCGGCTTTGCATCAATGCCCTTGGCTCCGGGATTTTGGCTCTGCGCGTTGATCCAGGGGCAGTATTCTCTGTGGCATTCTAGAGGATTGAGAGTCGGTATAGCTGGAGATTTCTGGGAGTCCTCGCCATCTTTGTCCGAGACGGCCCTGGGCCTATGGAGCCACAACCCGATGTTTCGGAAGCAGATCCTGCAGTCGGCTGCTCCCAATTTCGGCACATGATCAGGGCGGGCTGTGAAGCCAAACAGTGACATCAGCAGGGCTACCCTGTTAAGGCCGGAAGGTGATTCGGAGGCTGTATTTTCCGTCACGGAGACGAAGTTCGGCGGAAGTTGTGGTATTATTTCATCGAGATTGAAGCCTTCTGGAAGCTTGAAGACAGATTCGGAGGGAAGTTTGTCGGCCATGGGCAAAAAAGACTCATAGCGCGATTTAAACGCCGAAAAGGTATTTTGAAGGGGGTATATGGGCTGTTTGAAGACGGAGTCATCGCAGCCACGCTTGCGCCAAGGACAAAGAGAGTCGTGAGAGGAGATCATTAGTTCGGCATATTTATCTACTAATGATTGTTCTGCCAGACGTTAGCACCGTCCTCTCTATGACGCAAAGGCAGAGAGCTTCTTTGACATACCGATGTCTTTCTCCTGTCCAGCAAACTTTACGACTTTGCCATCCTCATCCTCTTGCTTGTTCAGCTTCACCTTGATCTCCACATTGCAAGTGATGCAACGGACACGCTCAAGGCGCTGGCAGACCCAGCCACGTTTTGCCCATGCTACCTCGTTGACTTTGGGCGGTTTTGGCATCCAGTCGCTGATGTTGCGGAAGCTGGACAGGCGCTTGAGGAACTCTTCGCGATCGCCGGGGAGATATGTAGGTTTGACGACAGACTCATCCGTTAATGCCTTCTTTGCACTAGAAGCAAATGACTTCAGGTCCGCCTTGGACATTTTCGATACCGCAGCTGTCCTTGAACTAGTCGAGAGATCGAGACGAGCGCTCGCAGGACGAGGCGATCCTTCATAGGACGTGCGTTGTTGTTTCGCCTTTGATGTGAGATCGTCAGTGGATGAAGTGCCAATGCTATTCAGCAGCGTGTTGAACTTTCGCTTGGTGCTGTTCATGGCTGGAGAATTTGAGATCTCGTTTCGAACAAGAGACTCGAGATCTTGAGGCGAAAGAACCGTTTGTTCGATCCGACTGATCAATTCCTGAAGCTCGTCATGAGGTCTCCAACACTGGGTGGTGTCGAGCACCATTGTCGGAGGATTCGGCGGAAGTTTATCCGTTAGAGCTTGACGCTGGTTGAAGTGGGCTAGGAACAGAGCAAGAACCGAGACCGTCGTGACGCAGCTGTCAATGACTTGATTTTGTAAACTGTGCTTGTGCTAATTTCTGAATTTTGTATTTACATTTATTTATGCCGACGCCAAAGCAAAATAGAATAAGCAATATATTTTTCTCCCGACCAATTCTAGCCTTCTCACTTCTCGTCTTAACACTGGCAACCGTCGCAAGGTTCCTGCCCCGCATCTCCATCCTCTCTCTTCAAATTTCCCCACTTTCGCGACCTTTCTCGACAACAACGAAGATGGCATATACATACGAGAAAGAGCGCTTGGTCGCCGAATTGGCAGTTACCAGGGCTGCTATTCTTACAAAAAGGGTCTTCCACGAGAAAGCAAAAGGAACATTGAACAAGGACGACAAATCTCCAGTTACCATTGGCGACTTCGGGGCTCAGGCACTCATCATTCATGCGATCAAGCAAATCTTCCCAGATGATCAGGTTGTAGGAGAAGAGGAGGCAAGCTCATTGAGAGAGGATGCTAAACTCCGCGAGCAAATATGGGGGCTTGTCAATGGCACAAGACTAGACGATGCCGAGGCGGAGAAGCTGATCGGTGGACCAATTCCAACCGTAGATGCTATGCTGGATGCCATTGATGCAGGAAACAGCGCAGGCGGCGACAAGGGAAGGATATGGGCTTTGGATCCTATCGATGGCACAAAAGGTTTCCTCCGTGGAGGTCAATATGCCGTCTGTCTGGGACTCATGGTTGATGGAGATGTCAAGGTTGGAGTCTTGGGTTGCCCCAACCTTCCAGTCGACGATGCTGCGCCTTTGGCAGCGGATGCCGGATTAAACCAGTCAGATGAAGAAGGAAAGGGTGTGTTATTCTCGGCTGTCCTCGGCCAAGGCGCAATCAGCCGGGCACTTACCACAGGAGCATTGGCAAAGAGTGTCCCCATTCACATGAAGGAAATTAAGGATCTCAAGGACGCAACTTTCTGCGAGAGCGTCGAGGCTGGCCATTCATCTCACGATGACCAATCTGAAATCGCCCAGAAACTCCAAATCAGCAAGCCAAGTGTCCGCATGGATTCGCAGGCAAAGTACGCATCTATTGCGAGAGGAGCAGGCGACATCTATCTTAGACTTCCAGTCAGCGCAACTTACCAGGAGAAGATCTGGGACCATGCAGCGGGCGATTTGATCGTTAGAGAGGCAGGAGGAGAAGTTACGGATTCAGTAGGCAGACGTCTGGATTTCAGCAAGGGCAGGACCTTGGCTGAGAACAAAGGCGTCGTTGCAGCACCAAAGGAGCTGCACGCACAAGTTCTTGAGGCAGTCAAAGATGTCCTGGGCAAGAAAGGGAAACTGTAGAAAAATATGAGCAACAGTAGATTCCGTCCGGTCATATAAAGAACCAATAAATGCCCATGTAATGTTGTGACAGTATAATAACAATATAATACAGAAACGAGTCGTCTATTTAATCTTCTTAGCCTTCAACTTGATCGTCTCGCCGTTGACAAAGATACCCTTTCCCTTATATGGCTCCGGTTTCCTCCACATGCGAATCTTCGCCGCGAACTGTAAAACAACCTCCTTCTCTGGACCCTCCAACAAGATTCTGGTTGGCTGTGGTGTACTGGCCTTCATGCCCTTTGGCACGGGCAGCTCGATTGGATGTGAGTAGCCGACCTTTAGGGACACGAACTTCTGTCCTTCGAACTCTGGCTCAACTGTGGTAGCCTTATCTTCGACTGTTGCTCTGTAACCAACCCCGACTAAACGGAGAATGGCCGTGTGGCCTTCGGAAACTCCGAGAATGTGATTTTGCAGATATGCTCTTGTGGTGCCTGATCCTTCATGTCAATTGCATTCTTATGACTGGGATGGGATTAACACATACCCCACATCTCCCTCTGATTGCGGACTTCCCTATCCTCAATTGTGACAAAAGCCTTCTTCAAAACGGTATCATGCTCGATGTGGACGAACGGCGGGATTGTCATGGAGAGCGTGCCCAATGGCCCCTCCACTATGACCGTCGGCCTCTGCTGCGCCGGCGAAAGCCGGCCACTCTTGGGCGTCGTAGGCTGGATGATCGAGAAATTGACCTCTGGAGGGATAGATAGAGGTGCTCTGCCAATTTGCGACTGGCTCGAGGTCGTCACAGAGAATGCTCTGGCTGGGGCGGATTGGAAGGCTGGGACAAGGAAAGCGGGAATTGAGATAGATGGAGATGAGACGATCGCCCTCAAGGCGGGCCCTCGACTTGTTGAGAGCATGATGGTGGCTGTGTCGTAGGAACAATCGCTGTCCTCGTCGTCCTCTAATAATTCTGGTCGAGATGGATGTCGCTGCAAGCTTTCCACAGTTCCAACTAGTCCAGATATGGAAAATATAATCACGTGATGTCGTGATTTCGACCAAATTAAGACGCGTTTCATTGGAAGGCAACCTTCACGATGAAGTTTGAACAAATTGAACAATTGAAACAAGTCCTCGAACATCTCAACTAACTCTCCACAATCTAAAGATTCTCAGTGATCCATATACCTTTAAATAAGTCAAGGAGAGGTCTTTGATCCCTGAAGAAAACGCCGACCATCCCCAGCAATCCCCAGCAGGCTTCAAGATTGTCACACGGCCAACCTCATGTCCTCGGTGGGAATATAGAAAGTTTCATTATTTCCAAAAAGGTAATAATTTAACGTGAGGAAGCAGCCATTCTTGTTCAGGACTCTATTTTAACTTTTGAGTTCCTTCCTTCTCTACTCTTTTAACAACTTCACCTTCAAGTTCCATCACTTTTGTCACTTTCCTTTCTATCAACTTCATGCAGGCCATTGCCGGCGCCCACTTTGTTCTTCGCAATCTTGATGACCTGCAAATCATCATTGCAGCTTTTCTACAAGGTAGTATCATAAGCTTTCCAGGCAGTCAGGTGAATCAAGCTCCGGTCCACGTACGAATTGCACGACCAAGAGCATCTGCCCAAGAGAGATTAGGCTATTCGCCGTACTGTCCATTGGATTTATATCTTGATCTGAGCCAAGAGGGGCAGCTCAGACAAGATGAGGCCATCGATACTGGCAATCCTGATGTTCCTATGCGGCGATGGCTGTGCCGGTTCGATTTGGAGTCCAAAGATCCATGAAGATCATGCTATGAAGAACTTCGATGTTGATGGTGAGCTTCTCTTTTTCCAATGATGGAAGCTTTTAAACCCTGCTGATACATCTTCATAGAGTCTGAGAGCATAGACTTCGACCTGACTTTGTTACGGCCACAAAAAGCCCCCGATTCAGCGATCATTACGAAAGCTTTGAAGGCGATTGAGGACTTGAACCGCAAACAATTTTGTCATCGATTTGCCGCAAGTATGCTATTAGATAACTGCCGGACTCCAGAGCAAGCACACGTCTCTGCTGCTACAACGAATGTTGTAGAGCAGGAGCGGCGTGAAGAGTACCTCAAAATCTTTGCGGTGAGCCTCACAATGTGCGACATAGAAGCTTTGCAAAGGCCATTGCCTCCTCAATGTGCGCCCTATGGACAATCGGCTCTAATGCATGCCAAGAATCACGATGGCAGCCGCTCTTTGCGAATCAATCATGTGGAAATGAACGGCTGCTTGAAAGCCATTGGCTCTGATCAGTCGGCAGTTGTTTCGTGGAAATTCAACCAACAATCAGCAGCTGTAGTGTGTCAAGTTGCGCGAATGGATATTGAAAAGGGTGAGCTTTAATAAGTTCCCTTTCTTGATCTGTCTCTAACAATTCATAGACGAGACCATAGCACTTTTTGCGACTCTTACTCGGTTAATGGCAGAAGTGGTGGAAGAAGTCCAGAAGCTTTCGGAAGTCAATCGCGACATTCACAGAGAAGCAAAAGAAGCAAAAGAGTTGGTTTCGGCAGTAAGGGCTTCGGTCGATATGTTCAAAGCTGGGCTTTCTGGAGTATGGAATGGCATTTCTGCTGAAGCCACGAAGGCCCGTGATAGCGTCAAGGACATATTCTCAAGTATGTCAACTTATGCGTCTGAAGTTGACCAATTGCTCGGCAAGCTTCGTCAAGATGCATTGGAAAATCACGCACAACAGGCTGTGGTACAGCAACGCGCTTTCGATATCACCACCGACATCGCTTCTAGGGCACAGAATGCGAACCAAGACATGGAAGTTCTAAGGGACTTGATGTTCACTATCTATAAAGACATGAATTCAATGGGCAATGGACTCGTCGCAATTCAAGATCGCCAAAACAAAGTGGACCAGCAATCTGCTCAAGTCCTCTCGGCTATGATGAACATGACAGAGCAACTGCAATTGGCGGCGCAGATGAGTGACGAGCATGCTGTTATACTGGGAAAAGCGACAGAAGCTGCTTCGGCTTTATCAAGAATCATTGATAAAACTACATCCGTGGCTTCGACGTGGCAAAGTCGAATGTTCGGACCCAGTGGCCCATTTGGCGTCAACTGGTCATTGTTCGTCGGCACGCCAGTCATGGTGCTTCTCCTCGGATCGTATGGGCTTGAACCATCTTTGAAACGAAATGCAATGCTGGTAATCTCAGGTTAGCCTCTTCACCTCGTCCATATTTAAAGCACATTTGCTAACTCGGACTATAGGACTTTTCTTATCAAAGTTGATCGCCGTCGGATGTGACGAACAACAGAGTTGGTCAGGAGAGCGAAGTTGGACGGATGAATCCGATCTTCCACTCCAATCTTTCGCAAATTCTGCCGAAGAACACCTGGAGTCCATCATCACTCAAGCAGTGCCAGTCAACTTCTAATATCATGGCGTTATCCGAAGGCCAACCACCAGTCCACATCATCACATATCGGGATCACAGTCCGAGGGGGCATCATAACAAACATATTTAGCTCATTGCCGACTCTCGCAGTCACTCGAACCAAAATTAATCGACGCCACAATTTCACAGTTTCAAAATCTCTTTTTCCCAGCATTTGCCTTTTCTGGAGAGGCGTCAAGGATGATGGCGCGGCATATCTGCTCTTTCGGTTTTAGCCCTTTTTTTTTTTTTCTTCAGATCACTGACACAAAATTCAACCACTCACCAATTTACGACATATGTATTCATTCACCTTCGCAATGAGCCTACGAGCTACGACATACGACACCACAAGACTTACAAGACTTACACACATCACACATATCCAACTGGCTTTCAAAATTCGACCAGAGAGATCACGATACACTCCGTTTCCATTGATAGCTAGGGTGCCTCTGGTGGGCCGTACAGCTAGGTGTTTTGGGACGGTTATGGAAAGGAGTTCAAAAGGATAGCTAGCTCAAGCAGGAAGGCTTAGGAGATAGATATCAAAATTCACATCCTCACATCACATACAAACACATGCATGTCATGACAAATCCCAGAAGTGAGACAGATAAGCACACATCATCATAATTGCCTTCCCCCATCTTCCGTCCTCTGGACAATAATTACAACAAACCGCAAGCAAGCAGCGGACTCAACCAGCCTGATCCATCGACATCAGGGATGCCAAGCGAATCACACATGAAGTCCGTCCAATCCAACGTGCGTCCAAGAACTCCCAGCCTTTACAGTATTATGTATGTACGTATATATCCAGCAGGCAGGCGGGCGGGCGGGACAAAGATTTCCTCCAAAACAAAAACATGTACTGTGCGGCCAGCTAGCGGCTATACCAGCCGCACCGCAACCATCAGAAACAGAGAGATGAATCATCTCGGGACATGCGTCTGTTGTAGACGCCGACGCGTGCGTGCGAAATGCGAAATGGGGGGTATCGATTCGGACTAGGCGGGCAATTCGTGCGCGAAAAGGAGGGGGGAATAATTTAATAAAGGGGGGCTGCTGTTAAAAAGCAGCGCCTGTGAAATAAAGACGGCGATTTTTTTCTGTGCTCCGGACATTTTGAAGGCAAGCAGATAGCAGGGTGGTTTAGACGGCCACGGTGTCTGGCAGAGCAGTGGCTGTGACGTCGGCGATGGATTTGAGCATTCTGTTCCCCCGCTTGTTAGTATGGTTGATGGAGGGTTTGTGGCGGGGGATATACGAACCTCAGGTTCTCCTCCTTCAAGTCGTTGTTCATCTCATCAAGCTGCGACACTGTCACCTTGGCTGCTGCCAACTATAGCACGAGTATTAGTGTTGAGTTCTGCACTGTAGTGGGGTGAGGGTACCGACCGATGCGAGTGCGGCTGATGAGCTATCTGGCTCAGCTTCCGCTTCGGCGACCTCGTCAATCTCGTCGGCGAACCTGCTTGCGTCGATGCCCGACTTGGGCTTCAGTATTGGGGTCGTGGGAGCGGCGACGGCAGCCTTGGCCTGGTTGGTTGTTAACATGGGTAGTTTACAGAGATAGCTTTACTGCACATACATTTGCCTCTGCAATCTCTGCATCCTTGACCTTCAACTGTGCCTCGAGCTCTGCAACGTGAGACTCCACATCAGCAGCTTTCTTAGCTGCAACCTCGGCCTTCTTGTTCGCCTCCTCGACGAGTTGAGTCATCGAGTCGTGCATATCCTTGTAGTCAGCCTCGCTGGTCTTCTGCTTGGTTTCAACCGCAGCTTTGTGCTCGGCGAGGTCAGTCTCAGCCTTTTCAAGAGCCTCTTTAGCAGACAGGTGCTCCTTAGCGGCCTGGGCTGCTTCCTGTTGAGCAAGGGAAAGAGCGGATTGGTGTTGCTCCTTAAGAGTCTCAAGCTCTGCCTTAAGCACATCAGTCACGCTGGTATCTGGCTTCTTGTTCAGCAGCGCCTCGTGCTCTTCCTTCAGGCTGGCAAGCTCGGCACGCAGAGCGTCGGCTTCAGTCGTGTCAGGCTCCTTGTTGACCAAAGTCTCATGCTCCTCCTTGAGAGACTCAAGCTCCTTGCGAAGAGCATCAGCCTCCGATGTGTCTGGCTTCTTGTTCAGCAGAGTCTCATGTTCTTCCTTCAAAGTCGCGAGTTTCGCGCGAAGTCCATCAGCCTCGGAGGTATCAGGCTTCTTATTAACCAGGGCCTCATGCTCTTCCTTCAAAGTCACGAGTTCCGAGCGAAGTCCGTCAGCCTCGGAGGTATCAGGCTTCTTGTTAACCAAGACCTCGTGCTCTTCCTTCAAAGTCGCGAGTTCCGCGCGAAGTCCGTCAGCCTCGGAGGTATCAGGCTTCTTGTTAACCAGGGCCTCATGCTCTTCCTTCAAAGTCGCGAGTTTCGCACGAAGTCCATCAGCCTCGGAGGTATCCGGCTTCTTGTTAACCAAAGCGTCGTGCTCCTCCTTAAGACCCTCGTACTCCTTACGAAGAGCATCAAGCTCAGTAGTATCGGGCTTCTTGTTGATTGCAGCATCAAGGTCGGCTTGCGCGGCTACTTTGGCTGACTTCTCATCCGCCAATGCAAGCTTCAGCTCGTCGACCTCGGACTCGGTCTTTGCAAGTTGAGCGCTGGCCTTCTCGGTTTCAGCCTTGAGAGCTGCTTCAACTTCTTTGAATTTCTCGACTTCAGCAGAGAGTGCCGACTGAATAGCAGCATGCTCGTCCTTCAGCGAGGCAAGAGCCTCGTCGTGACTTGCCTGAACCTTCGCAAGCTCGGCAGCACGTGTCGAATCGCCAGCCTCCACAGCGCCGTGGGCCTCATCCAACTCCTTAGCATGCGATGCCTTCAAGCTGGCGAGTGCCGATTCATGTGCAGTCTCGGCGGATTTGAGCGCCTCAATGGCACTGACATGGTCGGTTCTCAGCTTCTCCAGCTCGTCCTTGTGAGACTCAACCGCCGCATCGTGAGACTTGACCAGCTCTTCATGCTTCACGGTCAGCTCCTCGTACTTATCCTTGAAGCCTGACTGGCTCTCAAGTGCATCAATCTCCTTCTGGTAATCACTAGAAATCATCTCCAGCTCCTTGATATGCTTCTCGTTAATCAAAGATATTTCCTCCTTTTTCTCATCCAGGCCCTTCGACAAGGCAGCCAACTCCTTCTTGTGCATCTCATCATTGCTCTTGCTCGCCTCGTCGACGGCGTCCATCATCTTCTGAAGCGAAAGGACTTGCTCCTTCACGCTTGACAGCTCCTCAGTAGCTTTGGCCAAAGCATCTTCGTTTTCAGCGATCTTAATCTGTGCAGCCTCATACTTCTCGGAAACAGCCGCAAGCTCTTTCTCCGCAACACTGAGCTTTTCCTTCAATGCAGACAGCTCTGCTGCTGCTGTTGTCTTATCAGCATCAAGCGTCGACTTAGCGGTTGTAAGTTCGGCCTCGATGGAAGCGATGGCAGCTGCATGTGCGGTCTCCAGAGCCTCGATCTTCTCCTTATAGGAAGCATCAAGACTAGCCTGCGAGGCAACTGCGCCATCAAGCTCATTTTGCAGAGATGCATAAGCGCTCTCATGCTTGTCGGTCAAGGCCTTCAGTTCTTCGGAGTGGGATGTGCTAGCATCGAGAGTACCCTTCTCCAGAGACTCTTGATGGGAGAGCCTCAAGGCAGTGATGGCGGCTTCATGCTCTTCTGTAAGCGACTTCTTCAGGACCTCCAGTGCTGATGCATGCTCGGTAGTTTGGGTAGCAAGGTTTGCCTCAATCTCCTTGACCTTGGCTTCGTGTTCAGACTTCAACGAGTCCAATGCCTCGGTTAAGGTCTTGGCTTCAACTTGAGCTTTCTCTGCTTCACCTTTGGCTGCTTCAATCTCTGCTTCCTTCGTAGCGACAGCGGTACTATGGGCTTCCTTGGCGCTAGCAAGCTCAGCCTCAAGCGCAGCTAATGCTGCTGTTTGCTCAGCGTGGTTCTTCTCCAGAGCTTCAGCTGTCTCGGCTGCGGTCTTGTTGGATGCTTCCAGCTTGGCGGTGTATGATTGTTCAAGCTGAACCAGCTGTGCCTCCAGACCCTCGACATCGGCCTTATGCGAAGAGCGGGATGTCTCGATAAGATCGGCATGTTCCTTGCGAATATTTGCCTCTGCCTCAGCCACACGTGCGGCTTCTGCCTCAATCTTTTTGCTCAGCTCAGCCAGCTTCTCTTGCGACGAAGCAACTTCTGTCTTGAGCTCCTGCACCTTAGCCTCACTGTCTTGCAGCTTAACTTTCAGTTCTTCGGCTTCCTTGGCAGCAGCTGTAGAAGCTGCGGTGGCTGCTCGACTGCTTGAGCCAGTGATTGATCCGGTAAAGTTTGAGAGTCTCTTCTTCGCGTCTGAGACGGGCGCAGTCGCGGCGGGCTTGGTCGCAGCGGGCTTGGTCGCAGCCGCTGTAGAGCGAACAGTAGCTGATCCATTCGTAGCTGCAGTTCTTGATGTAGTAGTTGTGGTGGTGGGCCTGGAGACCGCCTTTGGTGGAGTAGAGGTGGTCGTCGACGTAGCAGGCTTGCGAGCTGCTGCAGCGCTGGTCGCTGTTGTCGGTCTGCTGGATGTGCTGCTTGATGGGAGTATCGAAGTGCGTCGAGCAGTTGTCGACAATGGCTTCTTCTCATCCACAGATGATGTGGACTTGTGGGAGGCACTCGACGAAGTTGGCCCGGTAGCACTGGTTGCTGGCTTGCGGACGGCAGATCCTGCTGCCGGTCGAGTAGGGGGCTTGCTCAATCCGCCGGTTGCAGTCCGAGACACAGAGGAAGTGGTGGGCTTCGTCGTCGACGATGAGGAAGAGCCTAAGCGCTTCGCTGGAACAGCAGTCCGCTTGGCTGGGACATTCTCTTTCTTGCCGGCATCCACTGACGGACCCTCCTTATCAGTCTCTGTCTCAACCTCCGAGGCCAGTCCAGCCGTCTCCTCGCCAGCAGTCTCTCCACCGGACACCGCCTCAGGAGCACTCTCTTCCTGCTGGACGACTTCTGTAGGTTCGGTATCGGCCATCTTCTTCTTCAGTCCTAATTTCAATCGGATTCTGTTTGCAGAGATGCCGCAGAGATAATTTCTGCCTGCCATTGGGGAAGAAATATATGTCAGCAACGAACGAATTATATAATAGATATATAGCTGTCGATCCTGTTGGCCATCAAGAGCAGATGAGCTGCCCGTGTCTCCTCTGATATACCAGGAACGCACGGCGCCACGTCAATAGCTCGTTGGCTGTCTAAGCCAAAGCCAACGCAGCAATATCCGAAACGCTCAGAGCAGCTGACGGCAAGGGATCTCCATTGGGCAATTTGGGGGTCGACTTGGGTAGACTTACGACGTGTTCGCTTTCGTGATGCTTCACCGCTCTGATTTCCGCAACCACAGGAGCAAGACTGCAAAAGATGTGCAAGTGCTGAGGACTTAGTGCCTCGATGGTTTTTTGTTGTCGACGGCGCCAACGCAGCGAAGTGGGACTCTGCTTGGGGCTCTGCTTGGGACTCCGGTTCTTCAGGCGTATCGGGTCGGTGAAGAGGTGCCGGCGACTGATGTGAGTGGTTGTCTGGGTTGTATTGGTATTGTTGCTGCTCTGTGTTGATGGGATGCAGCGGCGGATTTGTGAAATTCATTTGGGGAGAGGGGGGGGGGGTGTCATGCACGAGCCTCCCACGCGTCCGTTCAGACGTTCAGACGTTCAGGGGAGAGCTATGTGCGGTATACTGTACACGGCCTAATTAGGCTAGCCAGGATATTGCTGGCAGAGTCGGGGATGGAAGGGATGAGGAGAATTTGATCAACATCCACGATGAAATTACAAATGTCTCTCTTTACTGCTAGAAAATCGCATTGCAGACGTTGAGGCGGGACATGGGATATATGTATATATATATTATATGTGTATATATATAGCTCTACTTGTCATACGCACAATTATCACGCTATTTCCAGGTACATATCAATGGACTGCTACCATGGTATCGGACTATCGAACTGTTTTTGCGGATATGTACTCGTCGGTACATACCTCATATCTCGTGATTCCAAGAGCTGCCGTGCCATCCATCCAGGGCATTCATCCATGAATCCCCACCTTCACCTGTACTAGTGGGAGTACCCTTGAGAGGGTCCTTAGGCCCGTTAGGCTCCCCCAACGCGGTCCGCAGGCGCCAAACATCTGCAATGCGGCGGTCAGGCACGAGTGGCCTTGCATCATTGACAACCCGAGCATAATTGACAACTCATAGCACAGCTCGAAAAGAAAAGAAAAAAAAGAGAGAAGGAAAAGATGCACGAGGTGGAAACGTTCGACGCAAGTCACTGAGCGTCTGCTTCGCATTTTGGTCCTATCGATGGCATGACTCGATCGATCGTGAACAGTGGCCACTGCTAGCTAACAGTGCCACGCGATGAAGGGTCCACAATGTCATGAACTCCTCTAAGCAAATAGTATCATGTTCTACATTCCATGATGGTAATGTCTCCTAGCAATATGGGTATCTTCAGCAAAGTAAATGTTAATGGCCAGCCAAATCCATATAAATAACGTCACTTCTCCAGCTCTTCTCCACTATGAGACATCGCGCCCGATGCTCTCAAGCCATGGCTCCACTGGCAGGTTATACTTCTGATAATGTTCTTCTATCATCAATCTTTTGAAGTCGTTCGCCTTGTCAAAGATTTCATCCAGGCTTCTATCAAGCCTGATTGCGATATTTTGGTACCTATCCGGCCCTATAGAAAAGCATTAGAATTAGAAGGTAGCCATCATTGTTCGTTGCAAATTGAGACATACCTGATTCAAGCTTGAGGCCGTCTAGCAAAACCTCATACTCGGTCATTGTCCAGGGCTGCACTGCTGGAGCATGATTGTTGTCCGCCGGAAACATCTCTACCCTCTCTATCTCCGCTCCCTCCTCCTCCTCGTCCACACCATGCCCTTGAAGCAGACGCTCTTCTTCCCGCTTTAGCTTTCTTGCCAGGCTCTCGGCCTCCTTGAGCTTCAACGCCAGGGCTTTCGCTTTCTGATCCGCACGTATGCGCTGCTCCGTAATAGTAAGCTCTGCCTCTGGTATCATGTCGTAATCTTCAACATCCGAGCCTTCCGCACTCTGCCTATGAAGCCTGCGGTCGTGTTGGCCTGCAAAATCCTGAAGACGTTGTGCTCGTGCAAGATCGGTAGATTGAGAGGATTGCCCTGGTTGCGCGACTTGCCCACGCAGTGGAGGCATTCCGAGCTCCATCCTCTTCTGATTGAAAACTCTGAGGCCTTCAGCCTCTTGCCTTTGCCGCATGATACGAAGGGCTTCTTCCTTGAGTCTCAGTGCTTCTGCTTTCTCCTTTTTCTCCTTTGCCAGCTCAGGAGCTCGTCTTCTAACTTCTGCTCGTTCTTCCCGGAGTGCTATTTCTTTAGCACATTGCTCGACAAATGCTTTGAGAAGAGGCTTGAGACTCGCATATGGTTTTTTTATTTTGTATGAAGTATGGGTCTCTGTCTTTGGTCGATATTCCGTATTATGGGAGCTGCCGGCTGTTTCCAGCAGGCGCTGTAGGAGACTGGTATAGCGGAGTATTTCTGTCAGATTGTCTGTGCTTGGGAGCCTATCCTTGCCGTAGGTTACGATAGCTGCTTTCAGAACTTTCACAATGTCTGGCATGATACGCATATACACGTCTTTCAACATCCTTGCACGTGAATCTTTGTCCTTGTTTCTGTCCCCATGATCAGGATCTTCTGGATCGCCAAGCCGAGTTTTAATCAGTAGGTCCACTTTTTCCTCCAACTGATCGAGAGTTTCAATCACTGAAGAGTATTGATCCTCTAGAGTGGCAGCGTCGGGATCATTGCTCATTCTTTGCTCCTGAATAGCCTCGTAGGCTGAGATAATGAGTTCTGTTCGTCGCCGTATTCCTTTTCCATATGTTGTGAGATTTGTTGCGAGATTGTCTTTGCTTATTTTGAGATATCCATCCTTGTCTCTGCCAATCTTCTCCATTAACTCCACCATTTCCTCCGCTCTACTCAGGCCGACGAAATTCTTCCCGAAATATGTTGACACATGTGATGATAGGCTATTGCCATTCTGAAATAAGGCACTATCACTCTTTGTCTGGACAGTGGCATTAGGTAACAGGTGAGGTCGGGACTCCTTATATTGCCCTGGATCTGACATTCCGTCGTCTGGTTGAACACTCGGCAGATTGTCACCCGAGATGACTTCTGGAGAAGTTTTTCCATTGTCATGCTTAGAAGTGCCAGCCTTGAGCGTTTGCGGCTGCAATTTCTCTGGGCTGGGATGTAAAAGCATATCTGAAATTCCCTCGTCCACAGAGGGTGCCGTAAATGCATCTTGTTGAACTTGTTCAACTTCATCACCATTGACATCATTATTCTCTCTGCCCTCTTGAATCTGCATCTTCCTCTGCTCTTTGCGTGGCACACGAGAAAGGCTCGCTATAGTTTCTGTCTTTTGTGCATCACGTCTGAGTTCAGTTATCGCGTCCTTGCCATGTCGCTCTTTCGCCCTCTTCGATCTTCGTGCACCACCAGCCACAGCCCCTGGACTTTCCTCAGGCATATGATAATCATCATTAGGGCTACTGGGCATGTTGCCATTTTCCGGCTCATGGGCTTGGCCTTGTACAGATTCGGGAATTTTCTTTGGTCGACCTCTTTTCGTGGGAGCAATATCCGCCATTCCATCTTTCACCAATATTACTTTAAAGCCGACTTTCTCTGGGGGCTTAGAGTAGTCAACTGGCTGAACTATTGCTGCAGAACCATGACTTCTCGTAGCCACATTTGCTTGAGGTCTTGCTCTCGTGACTGACCGTCGCATCCGTTTAGATGACGCGTCGGATGCATCATATTCCAACTCATCTTCCGAAATCTCGCCGACTGCCCTTGTCTTTGAAATTGCGGGCTCAGGTTGCACTGCTGACTTTGCTGTTGCGATTGGGTCCTTCCTCTTCCGTTTCAATCCTCCGGTGTTTCTTGGCCGGGGTTCCGTGGAGGCAGGCTCGACATTCACCTTCTCCGGCGAATCTTGAATGTCATAAGGATCTGGTTTTCCCAAGCTCGGAGGTTGATGTTTGTTAAGTTGCGTACGTAAAATAGCTGGCCGACCAAGTTGGGATGGCCTTTTAATAGCGTTCGTAGCAGTTAATTGATTAATTTTATTGCCCAAAAATTCTGATGGTACTGCTTTGTCCGTGTTGTTGGTGTTGTTGGTGTTGTTGTTTTTGTGGTGATTGCCAGTCAGCACAGGTTGCTTCATAGCCCCAACATTCATAAATCGCAAAGGGCGGGTCAATAGTTCGGTCAACGTTTTCGTCATGGATCGGCCAGTCTGCGGTGGCCCGCTCTCTTCTAGAGTTTGAGGACTGCTTTTCGAAACGGTTATGTTCTTAAATACATCAAGGACTCCTTCGTCGACGGAATCATCTTGGTCGTCTGCATCGTTACTTAGGACGTGCTTTGGCATTTGGGAAGCTTCGGCGTCGCTTTGATCTTGGCCGACTATAATTAAGTTAATGATTTCTAAAAAAAAATAGAAGAGACGGGAGGAGCTACCATTTTCAGCGGCTTCTTCCCGAGAACTATTCTGTTGTTCGGTAGCAGACAATGCTGGCGCATTCTGGTTGAGGCGAGCCATGATGGCGAAGCTACCAGTGGGGAAACAAAGCCCGCATCCGCAGGTAGCCGACGACTGGTGAATTCCTGAGGTAGGTAGCTATTATTCGGAAATACTGGAATCCACCAAATTCCAATTCAGAATCTGTAGCAGCAAGGAGGGAGTCCAGTGATTGAGCTTCATGTAGCCTTAAACGCGAAGTATGTATGTACATACTCTCTTGCGGTGGTAGACGCGACTCGCTTATCGCACCTGCACCTGCACCTGCCACACGTCATATCAACCTGGGTAACTTGCAGTAACTCGCAGTAACGGCAAAGACACTTGGTCTCCAGAACATCACAAGGCAATATGGCGGAAAGTAACCAAAAAAGCCAAAGGGGTGTGAGCAGACAGCCGACGCTCTCAGTACTGGACCTGTCGAAGCCTCATCGCTTTATCAAACCTATCAAGAGGATCAATGAGGGGCATGATGTCCCCCACTTCCTCGTATCACGTGCATACTCTGATATTGGGACCTTTGTGATGCAACTGGATACTGCCATGTGCCCCAGGAAAGTGGACGTTGGTGGCCAGAAGCAGCTGAAGACTTGGGATCTCGACAGCAGTGGTATTGTCGTTTCAGGATTGGTGGGAAAGATCCAGTCTATGTTGAAGACAATAGAAGCGATCATCGATGAGGTTCCACCAGATACCGGCCCTCGACGATTTGGAAACGTCAGTTTCAGAAGATGGCATGAGTTGCTTGAATCACGCATATCCTCGATATTGAGGCAGTATATTTCTCCAGAAATACTTGATGCTGGTTCTCCAGGCGAAGTCACTGCTGAAGATGAACTGACATCATATCTGCTTGGTGGGTTTGGAAGTGCCCAAAGGCTGGACTTCGGTACAGGCCATGAGCTCAGTTTCCTTGCGTTTTTGGGTTGTCTTTGGAAGCTAGGTGGGTTTACTGCGGGATCTGAAGTGCCAGACGATGGCCGTTTGGAAAGGGGTATCGTTCTGGGTATTATTGAGCCGTAAGTGATGCTTCGCTTCTGATCATTCTCCTTCCTGCTGAAATAAATCGCAGTTATATGAATGTAATACGTCGTCTGGTCCTTACATATACACTCGAACCGGCAGGCTCACATGGTGTCTGGGGCTTAGATGATCATTTCTTCTTGCCCTACGTTTTTGGCTCAGCTCAATATAGCCCTGCCATTGAGGATGGGCAAGCCATGCCAACAGAAGGATCGCTACCTGGCTCCCCAAGTCCAGGAGATGTTACGAAGAAGACCGTGGTTGACCACGAGAGAAAGAAGAACATGTATTTCTCTGCTATTGGTTTCATCTACGACGTGAAGACAGGGCCGTTCTGGGAGCATAGCCCAATATTATTCGACATATCAGGGATAAAATCAGGCTGGGCGAAGGTCAACAAGGTAAGTTATAGTACACTTCAGGTCAACCGTATCTAACTCAGCACTAGGGAATGATCAAAATGTACAATGCGGAAGTATTGTCCAAGTTTCCTGTTGTGCAGCATTTCAATTTTGGTTCATTGTTCAGCTGGGAGCGTGATCCGGAAGCACTCACAGTTCTGGCAACGGCTCATACTTCTAGCCAACCTTCGTCTCGCACAATATCCGTCACTGGAGATACCGGCGGTGCTACAACAAGTCGATCCATACCGCAAGAAGTCACACGTGCACCCTGGGCTACCAATGCATCAAGCCAGGCAAGTCAGGCAGCCGTAACAACGTCTGCACCGTGGGCGCAGCCTCCCTCTGGAGCAAACTCTCAGCCTGCAGGTTTTGTACCGACTCGTGTTCCTTGGACTGTTCCTAGTTCCGCCGCACGCACGACTCCAGGTGATGTCCCTACGAGTGCGCCCTGGGCAGCTGCGCCTCGAGATAACAGCGGCAGATCTGAGAATTTACCTCGAAGATGAAGATGGCTGAGTAATATTCAGCTGGAATCTTATATATTCTATTGAACACTCCTGCCAAGACTGTAGCATTCTGGACGTTTTGAAGCGCTGGCATAACATTTCGCTCAAGCCATCAGGACAAGGCATGTCGTCGTGCTATTATTATCTGCCATACGATGGATCGGGCAACATGATAATGGATGGCTCCCAAAGCTGCCATGGCCCTGGCTGGGTCCAGGAGGAGTGTAGGGGCGTCCTAGAAAAATATGAATGGGATGTCCATGACTAGGAAGAGCACGAGCACAATGAAATGTTCAAGATACGGACATTGGCGGCAGTCACTTGGACCCTCAACTAGGCTTGGTATAGAGTTTATTTCAATCCAACCACCCAGAAAGAAACGAGTTGACCTGTAGAGTCTGAAAAGCTAGATACCAAACCTAGTCATCGTTTTAATGAATAGCCTTTAGTCTATAAGGATGTCGAGAGGCATATGTGTTTCTAGCTATCGATCTTTAACTTAAGGCAAGTTCAGAATTGCCGCCTGTGCCTATAATTTGCATTCGACCAAGTGACTATTTGAGACACGATGCAAGGATTCTCATTATAGGATGGGTCAATGCGGTTAGATTAATATCGCTTTGATTGGATGTCGCTTGACCTTGCCGTCGACCTGGGGATATCTCACGCACCTTAATCTCTCCTTCCCCAACCTCACCAACAACAACCAAATACACATTTCAAGCGTCAAAAATCTCCAAAGTTCAAGCTTCAATACTCAATCTCCTATATATTTTCAATTCAGAATCAACTAAACTTCATCATGCCTGGAATTCGTAAGTTACGCCTTTTCGCTCGACGCCCCAGTCCGGTGGAGAGTTCCAGATTCTCGAATCTCAGATCAAGCTCCAATGTCGACTCTTTCGATAAATGACTTTCTATGAGCATTGTTGCTAATATCTCTTTCTTCCAGCACCAAACGCGCTCAACCTCTTGAAGGCAAAGCTCAAGAACTTCCTCAAGAGCAAGAAGCCAAAGACCGACGCCAAGCCAGCTGCCGCCGCTGCAGGTGCTGCCACAGGTGCCGCTGCGGTAGTAGCTGCTACACCAACTGAGACTGCACCAGCTGCACGTACGTATCACCCATCACCCATCGACTTGCAAGAATCCGCATCCACGGCCTGTCTTCTGAAGGCAAGCCGTGCGTCTTTGTTGCTCACCGCTAACTCATCACAGCGGAAGCCACTGAGCCAGCTGCTGCTCCTGCGACAACGGAGCCGGCCGCACCAGCACCAGCCGCTACTGAGGCTGCAAAACCAGAGGAGCCAGCGAAGCCTGAGGAGACTGCAGCTCCAGCGGCCGCTGAGCCAGAAGTCAAGGCCGAGGTGAAGGTTGAGGAGCCCGTTGTTGCTGAGCCTGTCGTTGCAAAGACCGAGGCACCAGCTGGTATGTCCATCTTCATTCCCACATTTCAACATCAAATTACTGACATATTTGTCTCTAGCAGAGCCAGCCGCCCCAGCCCCAGCCGCCGTCGAGCCAGAGGCCAAGCCCGTTGAGGTCGCCGCCGAGACAAAGCCAGAGGAGAAGAAGGAGGAGACCGCCGCGACCCCTGCCCCAGCCGCCGCCGTTCCAGCCCCAGCTGCATAAATCCTCTCCACGACTCTAAGTTAATGCCTCATGACCCATCACACGCGGAGGTACCTGTCTATTCGATTCAGCGCTGCTCTACTCTACGATACCACACCACATCATACCCAGAGGTCGATCTATAATAGTTCAATTCCTTGATCCCTCAGCCAGCTGGATACCCTTTTCTGCCGTTATTTTGCTTTTGTGTTTCTGTTTTTCTCTTTGCCAATACCCGTGCATCGTCCTGGGGATTTTGAAGGGCGAGAGGAAGGGACGATGTGTTAAGCTCTTGAGTTGCGTGAGAGGCAGATACCCGATACCCTGAATCCTCTGTGTGGGAACAAGACAGAGCGTTTGTTCTGGAGGTGTGCTAGGTACTGAATGGGAGATAATTTTTCTGCTACTTTGAGTGTGCTTTGTGCTGTGAATGCTCGTTTCTTGGTTTTTGCAGTGTCTGAGTGCGGTTTCCAATGCAGAGACGTTGGATCTACGTGAAGTTCCCCTATATATTCTGGTCTAGCATTATGTTGCTTTCGCGGCTGAATAACCTCCACAATATGGCGTATGTATTGTATCAATGCTTGACCTCCCGCTAGGCCACCATTCCCTCCATCCGTCCCCCGCGCCTCTCGATTCCATCCCTTCTCACCATCATCCGCCTTCCCGCCACCGTCCCCCTCCGCCATCATGTCCCCTCCCACCTCCGCCATCTCTTCCCACATCAATAATCCCGTCTAGCGCTTGGTTACTTGATTGTCAGTCAGCACGGCGTGCAGGTTCAGGCCACATCTGAGCAGCAAAGACGACAGGTCGTATTATGCATGCAACATCGGATGCTGGTTGCCATAGACAGTGAGGAGAGAGAAAGAGCCGGGGGGGTATTTATACCCCTCGTCGAGGTCCGTAGGGATGGGTGAGACGCTGGAGGTGCGGGGGAGAGGAGAGGAGTGGAAGCAGGCGGGATCGAGATGTATGTAAAGAGGTTTTAGGAGGTAAGAAGGAGGGGAGTTGGATGAGCTTGATGTGAGAGATGACGACGGGCGGGGTTCTACGGAGGTGAGGAGGGGGAATAGAGATCCTAGGGAGATATATCATAATCACGTCTGCGACCGTATCGACGTCGCTGCATCTCGCAGTGTCGAGCAGTCTCCCATCACATTGCACAAGTCCAACCATCTGATCACCCAGTCACAGTTCGCTCGCATTGAAATCCAACTGTACCAGATCAGGCATCGCAACTTCAAATTATCCAGACCCCCTACCTGTCTGTCTCTGTCCCGCTATCTCGCGCCCACCCATCCCCTCTCTAGTCTTGCGACAAAATCAAAACCCCTCTTTCCCCCTTCCTGAAAAAAAGAATCGACGATGAACGGGGCGACTAACGCCAATACGCCATGCTGTGCATCTCGCAAATGCATTTCATTTCCGGTCCCAAATCCCCGCTCTGAACGACGCCTGACGGAAGCACTTCTAGATTCCTTCTAAAACTGCGCGGATGGCCCAGCCTGCTCTACCACAGACTGTACCCGCCATCGATTCTGCATTCAGCGCCTGGTCATCTCGTTAGCAAGGATCGACAAATGTTGAAGGAAAAGCGTGGGAATTGGGAATGCTTACCAGTCATGAAGCTCGAGGAGTCGCTGGCAAGGAAGACAGCAAGACCGTTCAGCTCGTCGACCGCTCCGAGACGTCCCTGTGGCGTCAAGGACGTCCAGATCTTCTTCTGCGCATCCAGAGCCGGGACGCGGTTCAGCGCCGTGTCCATGTAGCCCGGCGAGATCGAGTTGACGCGGATGCCGTACTTGGCCCACTCCGCCGCGAGCGATTTGCCGAGATGGATGACGCCGGCCTTGGAGGCGTTGTAGCAGGACTGCTCCTGGGGGTAGTTGACGATGGCGCCCGACATGGAGGCGATGAAGACGATGGAGCCGGGCTTCTGTGCCTTGATCAGGGCCCTTCCGACGGCCTGGGCCATGAGGAACGAGCCGGTGAGGTTGATGTCGATGAGACGGCGGAACATGCTGTGGTCGTATTCCTCAGCCTTGATGTTGGAGTCGGCGATGCCGGCCGAGTTGATGAGGACGTCTGGGGCGCCGAACGTCTCGACGACGGCGTTGACGGCTTCGATGATGGCGCCGCCATCGCGCACGTCGACCTTGTAGAATTGCACGGGAGTGCCTGTTCGAGCGTGCAGCTCGGCGGCGGACTGGTCGCCGAGATCTTGGTTGGCGTCGAAGATGATGATGACCTTGGCGCCGGCCTCAGCACATGCCTCCGCCATCGAGTTACCCAGACCACGAGCACCACTGGATTCTAACGTTAGCCACGTTCGGGAAAGTCAGGCTAATAAATGAAGGAAAGACATGGTGGGAATTTGGCCGGAAATATCCCAAGGCGCGCTCGAGATTCATCAATATGAGAATTGAGATGACGGCCGCAGTCAGAGTAGGCACGCTGCTGCTCGCAGAATATTCCTGCACAGCCTGACATGGTAATACTAAGGAATCGGTATATGCTTACCCAGTAACGATGACGACCTTATCCATAACGGTCATCTTCTGCATCGTATTCGGCAGCTTTTGATAGAGATCTCTGCTCAATGGCTTCACATTTACTTCATCAACCTCTACTGGTACCTCAATCTCCGGATCGTCACGAACATGGATAGATGTCCTGACTGGCTGTTTGTCATCGGTGATGAAGGAAGCGGTCGGGATCTCCTTTTCGGCAATGATCTCGCGCTGATAGAGACGGGCGGAGGTTGCCAGCGGGCGCGCAGTCTTGACGAAGGTGAGATTGGAGCGAGTGACAGCCCTGGAGGCGCGGACGAACGAAGATCTGACTGCAGACATCTTTTCGGATATGTAGGTATATGAGGTGTATGTAGAAAGATTATCGTAGGGTATGCTCGAAGAATATGCGCAGAGAGCTTGTTGTGGAGGTAGATTCGAGGTCAAGGTGCGAGGTCGAAGAGAAACGAAAGCTCTTATAAAGGCTCGAAAAGGTCTGCAGTAAAAGGCTGTTCTGACGCTCAAATTCACTCGGTGGAGTGAAACTGAGGAGATGTGGGTTCACGACGACTCAACAATTGGCCGAGTCAATCGAGGCTGCGAGTTTCTCGAGGTGTCGAGACTTGGGAGATGCCGGAGGAGAATGAGTGCTAAAGAGAATAAAGAGAACGCTCTGAGTCGAGGATCTCTTATTTTAGCTGAGAGGAAATCGAAATGGAAGGTTTTTCCCTTTTTTTTCCCCTTTTTTCTTTTTTCCTTTTTCTTCGAAGAGCAATTGGACAATGGGAATATTCGTGGGGTCGTGAGAGATGACGACGAGATACAAAGCAGCTGTGAAAACAAGAACAGATCGGCGGACGCTAACTGACTTTCTTGTTTCAAAGTCGAGGGAGGATATTTGGAATGGAAGCTGGAATGGAAGCTGGAATGGAAGCCGAGGCGTGCGTGCAAAGACGATTCAGAGCGTATGAGGGCGTATGAGGTCTGATGAGGTCCTGATTATCGATTATCTGGTTGAGTGTAGTGTGTGGCAAGACGACCCTGAGGACCTAAGTGTACCGTGGTACTGTCACGAGTGTGGACCTTCTAGAAGACGGTGAACTCTGGGTTTCGAGCAGAACGATGAAGATGAAGATGGAGAGTCGAGTTATGTACTTTGTTTACGAGTGGTAACGAAGTGCTGTATGTGGAGTAAAAGAGAACAGGAAATACTGGTGGCAGCCGGCTTTTATATCATATGATTGTATGATGGGACTGGCAATGAATGATGGAATTGACTGCGGGGGGAGGGAGAGGAAGAGAAGAGGCAAGGCTCGCCGCGTCTGCATAGTGCTCGATGCTACACAATTACTGCGCGGAGTACATATGTACATACATACACAGTAGTCACACTGCAGAATCCCAAATTACTTTTATAATTTATAATTTTTATCATTTATAATTTTTCTAATTTTGGGGCTCAAGATTCGAGCTTATCAGTGCGTGGATAGCGTCTGCGCATGTGCCATGGGAGATCTCAATGCAATCCCTGTAAAAGGGTCTGTGGATGACACTATGACACTATTTAAGGCTAGATGACGGCTATAGTGGCCTAATGCATCTAGTTAAGGGCCCAAAGAAGCAATCCCGTGAAATTCGAGGCAGATCCTATTTACCTACCTACCTGGGTAATCGTCATGGGCTGATAGCCTGATCAAACCCTCAGGGTACAGAATACTCCGATCCGGGAGAGTGGGTTCACTACTGAGCATCGTGAGCTACGGCGGAGAAGCCGCGCTGGCCCGTTCTGGCCCGTTCTGATGCACACACCTTGCTGGAAATAATGATGGCTCGTCGATGATGATTTTCAGGTACTGATTGATCCAAGCATGCCGGGAAGGAGGGCTATTCGGGACTTCGTGAGTACCTCCTACTACCTATTTAATATATTCCACCGATTGCAGGATCTGCAGGATCTGTAGGGCAGCCACAGGGCAAACCACACACAGTCCCCCAAATCTCAATTGAGGCCCTGCCTGACCATCGTCAAGCCCAGCCGTGCCCCGCCATATGCCGTGTCCAGATCAAAGGGACGGTGGGTGTCTTGAGAGGCAGAGAGAGGTGTGCTCTGCGTAACGAAGTGATGTGATCGACACTCTGTGAGTGACTTGCCCCAATAGTCACACCAGCGGTGACGAGTCCTCGAACCTCTGGATGCTCAATGGCTGGCTCAGTGGGGGTCAAGTGAAGGAAGCTTTCAGGATCCGGCAAGGTTCAAGAACTGGAAACAAGGCGGGGCGGTCGATCAGGTGCGTGGCCGGCACGGGATCGTATTCTGGGACCTGGGAGATGAGGAGGGAGATGAGGAGATGGCGGTGTGAGTGAAAAGTCAATATCAAAATTTGCTTATTTCCTTCCACGTTGGCGGGTTGCCGCTCCCGTGAAATATCTAGAGGTCAGCTGCAAAAATACACGCGAAGGATGGTCGTTCTTGGTATTAGGTCCATGCAGCCTTGCTCCTCTGGATCTGTTTGTTGGTCAGTGCTGGAAGGAAAAGGAGACCGGAGACCGGATATACATAAGTAACATAATACTCGCCATGAGGAAGGAAGGCCATGAGTCGCCCAACAGAACAGATGAGAGGCTGTAATGTACTGTGTGCACATAAGTATGGAAGAGTACAGAAGGATGCGCATATTCAACAGGTTTGGTGCAGAATCGTGAGGATGCATGAGCATCAACTGTCGAGTCGAGACCTTGGATCATTTGTGTCGCACGCACAAACCCCACACACAACCTCCGCATTCCTTCCCCAAAATGCCATGTTTGCTTCAGGTGAATCCCACGATCCTGAGCCCTCGTCATCTTCTCCGCAAAACCCTCCCGCGTCGCATTGCGGGTTTCCGGCCATCATCGTGGCCCCCCTCCCGTCCTCCTATGAGTCCCACGCTCCTAGAGTAATCTCAACAGCCAAACTAAAAATACCCCCGGCATCAATCTCATGGTGGGCACGCGCCAAGGAATGCGGCCAAGGACTGCGAGCACGAGCTAATAATCACTGCCGATAGAGATCGACTTCGGCTCGAACGAGAAGTTACCATGACGATCCTGCCAGGCCAGGAACGCCTCCTCAAGGCGGTGAACCGCCGATTCCTCGAAGAAGACTTGCAAACCATGAAGGACATGGAACATCCCTTCTGGGCCTGTGAACTAGCTTCTGTCAACTTTCTTTCTTTCTTTCTTTCTTTCTTTCTTCTCCTGAGAGTCTCCTCGGAGTCTCTCCCAGTCGCTAAATTCCCTTCTGAGCCACATCCCAATTCCCAAACCACTCCTGACGGCTTTTGTTGAGCCTGCAGCTTCTGAGGACCTCTCCTGAACTATGCCAATGTCACATGTGCATCCCTTCTAAGCCATACGCAAACTAGTTCCTCTCAATCTCTCCGTCTCTCCCACTTTGTTCCCAAGAGCCTCGAGCCTCTCACAGGCTGCCACAACCTCTCCCAAGCTTCTCTACTCAGCCAGCCAGCTGCCGTCCAAACCTCTTCCAAGCCCTCCCCTCATCTTCTCCATCCAGACCCATCGAGATACAAACCGTAATCTGTTTCCCCAGGACCTGCGCTCCTCATCACACCCCACCCCACCCCTCCCTCGCCTCCCATCCTCGTCACCTGCACCCCAGAAGGCAAGTCTCGTCGGTACATACACACATGCAGCCCGACGATCAGGCGCAAGGCTGCCATTGCCATGGTCAGGCATGAGACGAGCGCGGCGGCCAGAAGCGGCTTGGCAATGGCAACGCCCTGGGCATCGTGTGCTATTCGGATCGGGACGAGGGGGAGGGGAGGGGAGGGGCCGACAACGGACTCCGCTGGTAGGCATGCGCGGTTGGTGTGAGATACCGTAGTAGCGTAGAGTGCTATGTGAGGTGTCGGGGATGCCGTTGTTGGAGCTGTGGTGCGGCGATAACTGCGATCTCTGGGGTTTCCTCGCTGGTTCTGCGTGGCGGGTGCTGTGGGAGGTATGTCCTGGTTGAAGGATACTGGGACGCGTTAGCGCTTTGTACAAGTACGGACGAAGGAACTGGTCAGAAATGGCTTGAAATAGTCTATCCATCTTCTTGACAATCTGTCAATAGACGACAGTGAGGGAGGAAATGTCGGTAGGAAAGCAGGAACGGCAGACGAGTACTATGGTTTTTGTGATAGTGAGAAGTGGGTGGCAGTGAGCAGTAAGAACCAGAAGCAGTGTGAGAAAATACTCAATGACAACCATTGCAACGACAAGACAGATGAGATGCGTCAGTTGTTCCCCGGTTTCAAGAGAACTCCTTAGAGAGCCACAACCCATAGAATGGCAGGAGAATGCTCATAGCACGGCTCCTGTGTGAACAAACAATATTTTAGGGCTGTATGTCTCTGCAATTCTTCATTTTACATGCAACATATACAACCAACGTGGAGTATAATTACCAGGGAGATGATTGATATCACTTCACATGCTCAGATTTAAAATGCTGTCCTATTGTCTATTCGCATTTCCTGCGACAACAGATATTCCACTATGATACCATCCCCATAATCCTACAACACCATCTATCAATCACAGTATACCAAAATCCAGATCCCCATACCACTTATTTCACCCCATGCGGCTAATTCGCAGCCTTAACTCGCCACGCCTGCCAACGCCAGCGGTACGAAGATTTCATACCGCGAAAGAACGCCATTTAGAAAACCTCTCGTGAGAAAGCTGCACCGAATTCCTATGTCCCATTACTCCGAAACCATGATCAAGAGATCACCAAGATACGACGACTGCATGCCAAATTAGCAAGTGCCTGGTGCGGAAGAAATCTGCAGAGTAGACTTAGACTTACCACGCCCTTATTATACGCAAACGTGTGCCACAATCTCGGCTCCACAGGTTTAAAGAGCTTCGCGACATACGACACCCCGCCCTCCTTCAGGACCGTCTCCTCAGCCTCAGTCTTTGGCAGATTCCTCGCCAGATTCCTGAGCACCAACACAGCAGTGAGTGGGATGCCTGCAGCATCGCCGCGCTCATCCATGGCTGTTTGCTGGAACGTGAACTTCTGCAAGACGGGTGGCTCGATCCAAGAAGGTTTGAGCGCCTTGACGCTCAGAGCATCCGTGTTTGGAGTGGTCTGAGGGAGGTGGATCTTGACGTGGCTAGCGAATTGCGAGGTCTTGAGTGGATGAGGCGAGAGATACTTGGTGCAGCCTGCCCAGAGGCATTGGTAGTTTGTCTCCTGGTTGATGAACTTCCCATCCTGTGTCTTTGGAACCTTGACATGTTTCTCGAGAATGTGGTTGTACATATTCTCTGGCGTCATAAAGAAGTCATGGCATTCGAGCATTGCTCTTCCGCTAGGAGTATCTATGTCGCTGACCCATCTACATTTCGTGTACGGCCTACCGCTCAGATCAACAGGTACATCGCGGATGCGAATACCTTTGATGATAAACTTCTGCACGGGACCAGATTGAACCTGCGCAGCAGCCTTCTCGGCGAACGTGGTGCTGACATTCTTGATAAAGTCTGCAGCAGGCAGGAGTGGACGGCCGAGCTTCTCGATTGCGGGTGCAAAACGCAATTGATATGCTTGCCAAAGCGCGATTTGAGTGATTGACTCGTCCTTGTCTTCTTCGAAGAGGCAGCGGAGCCACTTTGAGCTGCGATCAGGCTCATCCATGGTGAGCAATGTGTTGAGAAGGTCCTCCGGAACGTTCGGGATATCTGCTGGAGGGAGACGTCGGATCTGAGGCTTGATCACGTATTCGCGATCTGATTCCCTTGCGCCGTGGCTTAATAGCCTGGTAAGCTGGCTGACGAGACCGCCGAGGTCAACTTCGTTGATCATATTGTTGACATTAGATACGACGGCGCTGTATTGATAAAGGAAGTCGAGGCAGGAATTGACAAGTTCTTCGTCTTCGAGCATTACCCAATCAAGGATATTCTGCAGTGTTTTGGTCGGGATTCCTTGTAGACGATTTGTGTCTTCGAGATTCAGTGAAATTCTGCTGATGGCACGCAGAGAAGTTAAGACGGCGCCTCGATCAGAAGAATCGAGCTGTGCAACAAGTGAGATATATAAGGGATCGCTGGCATCAAAGTGGAGATACTTCGTGATTTGCTCAACAATATCCAGTGCGTAGTGCTTCAGTTCAACGAGAACTTCCAGGTTGGGTAGGTTAAGAACAATGCTCAGCATGTCCCTCAGAGGACGGATCTCAGAGACATAATGGGCGTTGTCTTCTAGCATCACCATGTTTCTTAATGTCAAGGCAGCTTCGATGACCTGCAACAATTTGTCGCTGAAGTGCTCAGGTTGAACATTGTCATCCACATCCTTCTGAGTTAATCTGCTGATCCTTTCAAGGATATCCGGGGTTCCCTCCAAACCATCAAGTGTATTCAGACTCCGGGGTCTACCATCATCAGGATAGACTACCTCCCAAGCCACATCATAGAATAGAGAGCTGACTTCCAGGGCTTTCTCAACCAATGCCTCTGCAAGACCAGCAAAGGATTCAAAGCGGTACTTATCGCCCCTCTCCATTGAAATTTTGACCAGATGATGCAATGCATAATCTTGTTCCGCTGGCACGCCAGATTTGAGAGCTAAGAGACATCGAACGTAGATATTGGGTCCATCAAAACCAGTACCAGGGAGCATTATCCGAGGGTGTGAAATTGGCCTCAACGCTGGATTCGCAAGTTGTGCCTTTAGCACACGGAGCTTCTTAAATTCCGCAGGGTTATTGGCCGGTGTGACTACTGGCCGAAGTGTGAGTGGCATCTGAGGTCGTGGCTCGTAGTTTGAGACAGCTTGAGAAAACATATCTGGGTTTGTCGATGGATTATATGAATGAGATGCACCTCTTGGAGTAAGTGGTGCAGATGTAGTTGGTAGGAGATTTTGTCTCGACTGTCGTGAGGGTTGTGTGTCTGGCTGAAAGAGCACTCGCTGCGGTGGTGCCTGCCGTAAACCTCTGGTTGCTCTTCCTCCACTTCCAGGCGCATCTTCGCTGCCAACTGTGTCCCTTACAGGTGTGCCATCATCGCCCGAAGCTTCTGATCCGTCCAGCCCCAATGCATTCGTCTCACGACGGCTTGAGGGGCGATAATTGTCAACTGTGCGCTCCAGAAGACCTCCGCCCTTTGCTGTGACATCCTCCAAGATCTCCTTTGGTGGTGGCTCTTTGCCATGTATGGTCGATATCTCGTATGCAGCCAGGTTTTTGTAGTAGGTTGATTTCAAGCTAAAAGCCAGGGCTGGCAGGTTGGCCGTTCCCAAGTTGAAATCCTGGCCCAGCTTGCGCCATGCCAATTTCTCGTCGCTAACTTTGTCATAACCGCCACGCTCTACAACTGTCTTGAACAGTTGCAAAAGATCAATATATTTAGTGCCAACTCGTGGTTCAGCATCGAGATTCGTGCCTCGCTTTTGGTGATAAGCTGTGAGCTTCGCAATGAAATCGGTGTATTCTTGTTGATATGCGCTTGATGCTTCAGGTGTGGATGCCATTGTTTAAGCAGTGTGTCGAGATTACCAGATGCAAGGCATGTGATATGGTATTATGATATAAACCAAAGTTCACAAGTACCTAACGTAGCTGGATTTTTGGTCGACACTGGATCTGCTCGCTTTGGGCTTGGGGACGCGATTTGGTGATCTCCAGGAAGTTCAACGCGACAACCGCCAATCGCCAACCGCAGGGACAGGCAATTCTCCGTTAGCATCACATCACGTGAGTGACCATTAATTGACCAGCAGCGCCCCCTGACTTCCAAATACGGATATATATCTAGCCCACTGTACGTCATGCCCCATGAATGCGGAACAGTGTGGATCCTGGCACAACTTCCCGAAATGCAACTCTCCATCTTGATCAGTTCATGTAATGTAACAGTAACCTTCAAAGAGCTATAACATACATACACTTAAAAATCTTCTTCTCCATTGCTTTTGTTTCTCCCTAGAACTCAGCAATTAGGCAATCTTCTCACCTGCACTTGGATATGCGAAGCTTGAACGATTGGAGTCGCACCTGTATCTGAAGCTGCTGTGTACACGTGTACATACATATCTGCAGACTGCGAGTTTCGAGAGCTACAGGACAGGGTTGACCCCACATCGAACCTTTGCAGATTGCAATTTAGGGTATTTACCTGGTGTCCAAGGAGCCAAGGTACGCACAGAGCACCCCGCGGGAGTGAGGAGATCTGAGAGATCTCCCGTCTGCGATCTTGTCTTCGTCGTCATCCAAATCCTCCAGTAAATCCTCCTGTTTGCGTTAAAATGAGTCTTCCAGTTCGATCATTGACAAATTCTTTACGCAGGCAGTCAAAAGACATGGCGTCTTCTTCTCCGGTAGAGAAAGCCCCAGCGCCGGCCCAGGTGCCAATTCGGCAAGCTACGGGAGCAAGCGCTTTGAGCGGTCAAGCGGTGGCAGATACGAATATAAGAGAGGTTTGCTATTCACCTATCAAGCATATCAGTAATACGGTCTAGAAAACTAATTGCTGCGACGATCTAGACATCCGCGCTCCTGGAAGAGCGCCTGAAGGCATGGAAGCATGCTGTCGGATATCTCGAGGACTACATTAGCGCGACTGAGAAGGTTGAGAAGTCCCATGCCAAAGAATACGAGAAGATCTTGAAGGTGAGATGAAAGCCTTCTCGCGACATTTCGAACGGCTACCTAACCACATCTATTAGACAATCTCAGATCCGTTAAGAGAAGGCGCCCATTTTGATCAGACCTTGGGAGGCGTCGCAGGCTTCTTTGAAAACATGAGAGTAAACACCGAAGTGGGTAGAGCGATATCATATCTAACGATAAACATACTGATCTTCGGATATTAGACTCTGGCGAACTCCCATCTTGAGACTGAGCAGAATCTTCATGGCCAGGTACTCCCAATCCTCGAACGTCTCCACAAGGAGATAAAGAACAAATCCAAAGAGATTGCTATGGGTGTTGGCAAAGCAGCCAAGGAGATCGAAAAGACCCGAAATACCACTCAAAAGCATATCGAACTTCTTGGTCAACAGACCGCCGCTGCAGAAGCATCAGGGCACAGAGTCTCTCCGAATGACGATCCTTATATCACGCAACGAGGTGTCTATTATCGCCTTCACAAGCAGATTCTGGAAGAGAACAATAACCGGCAAGACTTGATCAGCGTCCAGGAAAATTTTGCTACATTCGAGCAGCACGTTGTGGAAGTCATTCAGCAGGCAATGGCATCGTTTGTTCAATTTGTTGGAGGGCAAGCCCAGCGCAAACAAAATGCTTATTCGGATATGCTTGCTACAGCTCAAGGTATTCCTCCTGACTTTGAGTGGAAGGGATTCACTCAGCGCTATGGGGACTCCCTTGTCGATCCAAATTCCGCACCACGCTCCATCGAGAGTGTTACTTTCCCGAACCAGAATCACAAGTCCGCTCAACCCCTCGTTGAGGGAACCTTGGAACGCAAGTCTCGCAACATACTTTCTGGTGGTTACTCCACTGGTTATTATGCTGTCACATCGTCCCTCTATCTTCATGGCTTCAAGGACAACGACAACGTCAGAAAGGACCCAGAGCCAGACGTTTCCATCTATCTGCCAGACGCCATCCTTGGTACTACGAATGGTAGCAAGTTCAATATCAAGGGCAAAGATGTCTCTAAGGGCTTTAGCAGCAAGCTGGCCGGTACTTCGGAGCTTCACTTCAAGGCTCATACTCCGCAGGATGCAGAGAAATGGGTTGAGGTTATGAAGATGGCTGCTGGTGCCAATGTCAAGACCACTCCTTATTCATCTACTCCCGCTTCTCCGATCTCCCCCGTTCAGAGACAGGCGAGCTATGGATCAGTTGGTGCTGCAGTTGCACCTGCTGCCGCTCAGGAGCAAGGTGCTACCCATGCTCATCCAGAACCTCTACATACCCAAGGCATTACCGGAGGCCAGACTGTGGCAAGCCCAACGACCACAACTCCAGCTGCTGCACCAGCCACTGCTCCAACCCCAGCAGTCGAGAAGGCCTAGATGCTCAGTATGAAGATTTATGACGATTAGCATGATGAGTTATATACCTTCTTTTGGTTTAATTTTATAATGATCGGGTGGCTTAGTCTTGAATATATGAGTTAAGTGCCAAAGTTAGCTAAGGCAATATGAATAGCGATTGTTATGAGCTTAATGGTGCCAATTTCCGCGATACTGTAGTAGCCATCGACAAGGGAACTGAACAGAACATCCACAACTGTAGTCAGCATTACAATTTGAAGTAATCATAGATAGAAATCATTTTTAGAAACAAGAATATCCCAATCAAAGTTTAACGCCTTCAAGCTTGAAGCACTGTGAATACACATTTTTGTAACTAGGTACTAACATCATTCACCGTCGACGACAACAGCAATGACACCTTTTGTTTACCTCTCCGTCCCCTTTCCCTCTTTCAACGCCTTTGCAACCCCTCTTAGCACCATTGTCGACTTCTCACAGCTATGAGGTACCCTTTTTTGGCCCAAGTGGAAGCCACCTGACCGCACAGCCACGACCCAGCCACAAACGTGGGGTCCGGACGCTAGCGTGTCACGATGACGGGTACCTAGCTTCACCGCAGACCTCCCAAGGTCAAGGACAGGTACCTTGGCTCACCTAAGTTTCCACAACTTTGATCGACTCAAAGGAGAAGCAATCGAAGCGCGCTGCATATTAGAGAGGAGTGAGGCAATGGCAGACTCATTAGAAACTGTCTCTTCGTTCGTGGAGGGAGCTCCTCCTGGAGAGGTACCTGAGCCCTTGTCTGCCTGTGGAAACAAACGACATGCTGACTGTTCTGAAGCTCGCAGATGTTATTGCCGGTACTTATTTCGAATACCTCATAAGACATCGGCTCATCAGATCTTACAGATATCAAGGCCCTTACCATCGAGACTCCTGAGGTCATAAGGCAGCTTGGGCCAGCGTTCGAGAAATACAACGAAGAGCAGTTTGCAACAGTGAAGCTGCCCGGTGGAAGTCAGCATGTCAGTTTACACTGTTTTAATGAGCATTGCGCAAGTCTAACCTTGTTGGTTTCAGGTAATTGTGAGCTCGCACAATTCTCTGGGCGACGGAAGATACTACGATGTGGAAAGCTCGTCCAGTTTCAGCTTTGACCATAGCACACAGGTATGCGAACGAGGGCTATTATGGGCAAGAGATGGCTGGGCTAAAGGATAATAGAAAGCCAGCGCTGTTCAGAGCTATGTCTTGGAGAGCAGCAACTCAGACCTCGTGTAAGTGCCATCCATTGTGCAGTGCTGATCGTTGCTGATCCAAACGCAGCAAATCACTTATCAAGGGTCTGTCAAAACACGCTCAGGAGCACTACCCAAACTCATCATACGGCGTATATCCGATTGAAGACGACTCGAAAATTGCTATCGTCCTGGTAGCAAATAGATACAGCCCAAATAACTTCTGGTAGGCGAGGCCCCATATAGAGTCTGTTATTGAGGCTAACAAGCACCAGGAACGGTCGTTGGCGCTCTTTATATATATTCTCTCCATCCTCCTCATCTCTCACCGGCAGCATAAAAGTTGACGTCCATTACTACGAAGACGGCAACGTGCGCCTCCTGACCAACAAGCCCGTTTCTTTATCGGTGCCATCGAGCACAGCCAGCTCGATCATTCGAGAGATTGGCCTGGCGGAAAAGAAATACCAGGAAGAGTTGAACAAGGGATTCACCAACCTCAGCGAAGGAGCATTTAAGGGACTGAGGAGACAACTGCCAATTACAAGGCAAAAGGTGGAATGGGACAAGATCGCAGGATACAGACTCGGTCAGGACATTGGAGGTGGAAGTTCAAGGAGATAGTTGTAGAGTTTCCTCATACATACATATACCATGAAGCTGCGCTTTTGACGCCTTTGAATTGGCCGAACCAGCAGCAGTGAATTATGTATCATTGCATAGCTACCAATCTTGGACTGCTATGTGCTCTGGTTATCGGCAGTTAAGGACCCCGAAATCATGAACCGGCCTATCTGCCACCCCGCTCAAAATTCATCGTTGAAGCGGGGTTTATGCCACTACTAAATTATGGCATTCAAGTTTTGCCCAATCGAGACTGCAACCGACGGCTCAGTGAAGATCGCAGTCGGCGGCCGGCCCAATCATTGCAGCGAAAATTGCTGACCTGCCAAGGCAAAGGGAGTCGGGAAATCGTCTCCTGAAAGAGGAATCATTCCGCCCGCATTTTCTGGTTCGGAGTAGGGAGTACTAGGGACCACGAGAGTACCGAGTACAGAGTACACGCTGCGCACCCATCCCTTTTGGCGGTTGGCGAGCACTTTTCACGCCCTGTCGCATGTCCGAGTAAGGTACTTCTGTTTTCCCCCCCCTACTCGCTGGTATTTCGGCAACTTTAACAACTCTAGAAGTCCGCCTTGGAAGAAGGATCTCCCGATTACTTTTCGACAATTTGTCCTCTTCATACACCTCTTCATACACAGCACACCTCTCTACACGCTTGAGCCTTCTGCACATCAGATCTTCTCAAAAATCGAACACGCACGAAATCTTCTCCTCAAGCTATAAAAAAAAAGATGTCTCAACAACTCACTTTCACCGAGATTGCGGCGCACTCCGCCAAGAAGGATCTGTACATGATCGTTCACGATAAGGTCTACAACGTCAGCAGCTTCGTTGATGAGCATCCGTAAGTACTGCTATTTCCACACATGGATCGTTTTTGGACGCCCGAGAGGTTCAATTCCAGACTGAAGGATTGGGATGTCTGGTTGGAGGTTCTCCTTGAAATTGTTGAGAGGACATCGATCCTTCCGCCAACAGCTCCGTCGCACACAGCCCATGAAGCGACGCGGTCTCCGCTCATCAATTATCGAAGAGAACCTATGTGCCCTATATCTCTAAGTTTCGAACCTGGATATGCGTACTCTTGGGATGGATTTGCCTCTGTTGGGGGCTTGTTTAGAGTCAACGCAGCCCATCTGAGTACAAGCTAACATATTACAGAGGTGGAGAGGAAGTTCTGTTGGACGTTGGTGGACAAGATGCCACTGAGGCTTTCGAGGATGTTGGACACAGTGACGAGGCCCGCGAGATTCTTGATGGTCTGCTGATCGGCACATTGAAGCGTGTAGTATGGTCCCCCCCCCCCCATAGACTCGTATTCTAATCTTTATCATACGCTCCATTACTGACTTTGAATCAGGCTGGCGACCCAGCTCCAAAGAAGACCGCCGCCACTACCTCTTCCTCCGCCGCCAACCCACCAGCAACCGGCTTGGGCAGCGTTGTCGTTTACATCGTTATGCTCATCGGAGGAGGTGCCGCGTTCGCTGCTTACAAGTATCTTGAGGCCCAGCAGGCCAAGGCATAAAGGATTTCAGTGATGGGGAAATTCAAGAGGAGAGGTTGGCAAATGCAGCGATTTCAGCACGTCAATCAAGCGCAGCCTATCGGCCATTAAGGAACATTTCAACAGGGGCAATGAGGGCACATTTGATGCACATTCGCCAGATAGTCTAATAGATTTGGAACTTCCACCAGATATATTCCTTCTAGGGAATGCATTTTGGCTTTGATTCAAGTAGTTTTGAAGGCATCATGTGGATAGCGAAGGACGAAAAGATAACACCATATTCCATGCCAACTCCCTTTCAGACTCCCGCTTTTTTGAACAGTTGTTGTCACATGCGATCTCCCTTGGATTCGGCACTTTGCGTGAGATATCAGGCTCCTCATGCCTGATCAGACTACTGTGTACACTGTATAGGAGATACCGAATAACTTTAGTTTATCCATTTCCAGCCTGCATTTGGTTGTAGGTATTTATCGATTTTTTCGACATCCTCTAACCGCATCTTCCCCAATCTCCATACAAGGTCAATCCGCCGGCCTGGCCTCGATTAGGAAGCCTTCAACATCAGAAACGGAACACTTTGATGCTCTCCACATTCTTTGCAACTTTAAATAAATTGACCAATCACTCAGTAACAGCTTAATCATGAATCTGCCAATCAACCGTGATAATTCTCGCCGCGGGATGGAAGTGCACGAGAGTGCACCGCCACTTTGCGCCTGCAACCGCGTAATGAGTGATGAGTGACGTGCGGCTGCTGTCTGCTGTCGCCCACAGCCCCCGCTAGGAGCTTCCAAGCGCTGCGGCCAAAGACGATGCAAGGCTTCCACTTCCAGCCTCTCTTCCATGCAACAAACATAACATTCTGATATCACTTCAACCTCTCGCCGGCGTATACGAGATAAGACACATCGCAAATACGCCCCATCATGTTTCGAGCACAGCAAAATGCCTTTGACGATGTCGTCGGTAAGTGATTTTTAGACATGGCTAGATGGAGAGGCCGTGATTCCCTCACCCTGCTTCGCAGAAGGCTGACGGAGGGTTCGTATAGCCAAGGCGACAGATGAGAACCTTACGTCGGAGAACTGGGAGTATATTATGGATGTGGTCGATAAAGTTGGATCAGAGGAGAGCGGTGGCAAAGATGTAGTTGCCAGCTTGATCAAACGGCTGGCGCATCGTAATGCCAACGTCCAGCTATATACTCTCGAGGTAAGCGCGTTTCGAAGCGGTCTATGATTAACAGCATCCTGACGATCATATAGCTTGCGCACGCTTTAAGCCAGAACTGCGAATCGAAGATGCATCGGGAGCTTGCGTCGAGGGCGTTCACCGATGCCCTGCTGCGACTCGCGAACGATCGGAACACACATCAGCAGGTGAAAGCCAAGATACTGGAGCGCATGGGAGAATGGGTGGAGATGTTCAAGAAGGATCCGGATCTTGGAATTATGAACGAACAATACTACAGGTTGAAGAGTCAGAACCCGAATTTACATCCACCATCTGCTCCTCAGAAGAGCAGACTTACAGATATGGATCGCAGGAAGGAGGAAGAAGAGCTGCAGATGGCACTGAAATTATCGATCCAAGATAAGGTTGTTCAGCCAAAGCCGGCACAGCAAGCTGCAGCTTCGTCACAAGCTCAGGCACAACCGGCTGCAGGACACCAGCCAGTACCATCGGGCACAACGGCCGCAACAGTGTCACGAGTTAGAGCGCTATTTGATTTCCAACCTTCCGAGCCTGGAGAGTTACAGTTCCGCAAAGGAGATATCATAGCGGTGCTGGAGTCGGTCTACAAGGATTGGTGGATGGGATCGTTGAGAGGACAGACTGGCATTTTCCCGCTGAACTATGTCGAGAAGCTGTCAGATCCTACACCCGAGGAGCTTCAGCGAGAGGCACAAATGGAATCGGAGGTGTTCGCTGAGATTAAGAATGTGGAAAAGTTATTGACGCTGTTGAGCACGTCGAGTTCTGAGTTGAGGGGAGAAGATAATGATGAGATTACGGTATGCTTTGCTTCTACCAGAAACCGAAATATTCGCTGATTATCCTAGAAACTATACCATTCAACTCTGGCGATACGTCCGAAGCTTATCGAGTTGATCGGTAAATACTCACAGAAGAAGGGTATGTGCATTCTAATTTATACGATCATCTCGACTAATGCAAGCAGATGATTTCACTCAACTTAATGAGAAATTCATCAAAGCTCGTAGGGACTATGAGACTCTGCTAGAGTCATCGATGTCTCACCCACCTCAGCCAACATATGGATACGGCCGCCCCGCCCAACCACAGCCATATGGCGGCGTGCCTGCTGGGTATCCCCCGCAAACTGCTCAGCCAGCGCAAGATCCTCAAAGATACTACACACCTAATCCACAAGGTATATAGATTTGATTTTCTTGGTGCGAATCTCTTCTATGAGAATATATGTTGAGTGATTTTCAGATCAACATCAACAACAACAACAATACCCACCACAGACCACGTCTCCCGTATATCCAGCTCGCAATGGTCCAGCCCCTTTCTTCATACTTCCTTCAGACGCACCGCCACAGCATCAACAGTATCAACAGCCCCAACAACCCCAGCAACCACAACACCAATCACCCCAGCAATACCCCCAAAGAGACCAAGCCATCCGCACCTCATCCGCCTCCAAAATAGCACCCCTCCAGACCAGCTCGCCGCCGCCCTCCCAAGCATCCCAATATCCCCCTATGCAACCGCAAACCGGCCACCGCCCCCAAAGCACCTACACCAGCCCACAAGAACTCGCGACCTCGACCTACTCCCCCGTCCAGCACCATCAACCTCCCCCCTCCAATGAGCCCTACAGCGCGTCCATCTATTCGCAGGACGACCCGTACTCGGCTGGCGGAGCCGCAGCCTCGCAGCCGCAACAGCAGCAATACGCTGCGTACGTCCCGCCTGGCCAGCAGCAGCAGCCCAGCCAGCCGAGTTACGAGCCGCCTGCGCCGCCGGGCGCGGTGCCGAGTCCGCTGCAGGTTAACCAGGGATATCCTGCCGTGGATGCGCGACAGACGCTGCCGAGTCAGGGGATGGGGGTGGCGCAGGGAGGGTATAAGCCGTATCAGAGGCCGGGGAGTGCGGATGGGAGGGCGGGAAGGAGGCCGAGCGGGGGAGGAGGAGAAGCCGGGGGGCCGGCGGATTATTATAGGCAGAGTACGGCGTATTGATGGGAAGACAGAAGGTGGGGGCAGGGCTGTATGTATATAGATAGCTTCGACGCGGTGTGTGGAGCGATTTAGCGATTTGATGCATGAATTTAGTTCTGAGCTGAGGTCCTATTGTGGGGCTTTAAGATGCGAGTGCTGCTGGTTTGCGATGAAATGTGTAGGTGATAATTCAGATGAGGTGGGGAATTGTTGGTCTAAGACGAGGCGTGAGAGAATGTGTAGTACAAAGATGCTATTTCAATCACTATGCGTCTGGACCTTGTATCTACACCGTCTCCCTCACTTTCACCTATCCAACCCCCCATCCATCCGCCACGCATACTTTCTTTCCAAGAACCACCGCCTAATGCACCAAACTCTCCTCAAACAGCCTTCCCAACTGCTCCCTCTCCGCCTCCAACTCCTCCGCCAGTCCCGGGGCGAGCATCAGCACGCGCCTCTGTGGAATCGTGCCCTCGACCAGTTCCGCGATATGCTCCTTCCCGAACCCTAGATCCCTGAGGCCCCTCGGCTGATCGCCCAGATCGGCCAGGAACTTCGCGAGCGCCTCGCTCAGCACCTCCCCCGCGCTCTCCCGCTTCACGTTGCTGATGTCCACCCCGAACGCCTCGGCGGCCGCCAGATGTCGCTCGGGGTTCGTGGGGCCCGTGAAGCGGAAGACGGCGGGTGCGGTGACGGCGACGGAGACCCCGTGCGGGATGATGGGATAGTCGACTTCGTAGCCGGGGTGGCGGTGGCCCGGGTTTTGGCCCGAGATCGGGTACGACATTCCTGGTTGTAGTGGTCAGTCCGAGTCCCAGAATTACGTGCAAAGACAGAGGGAGAGCGTACCGTGACAGAGATGCACGCCCGCGTTCCCGAACCCAACTCCCGCCAGCGTAGCAGCGAGCAGCATCTCGCTCTGCGCCTCGTGGTCCTCCGGATCCCGCACCGCCCTCGGCAGGTACTTGACCGTGCTGCGCAGGGCCTGCAGGGAGAAGATATCGCTGATGGGATTCGCGCCCTGGTACGCGGGGCGGTTGATCGGGTTCTGCGGGCGCGGGATGCGCTCGTAGTACGGGATGGCGGTCCAGCTCTCGAGGCTGTGGCAGAGGACGTCGAGGCCGGAGCTGGCGTGCACGGCCGAGGGCATGGTGCGCGTGTTCAGGGGGTCGCAGATGCCGAGGGTGGGCTTGAGGGCGCGGTGGGCGACGCCGGTCTTGGCGCGCGCCGTGGACAGGTCGAAGATCGCCGAGCCGGTCGTTTCGGAGCCGGTGCCGGCGGTGGTGGGGACGGCGATGAGGGGCTTGAGTGGCTTGTCGATCGGGAGGCCCTTGCCGAGGGGTGCGTTGACGAAGTCGAGGAAGTCGGCGTCGGGGTAGCAGGTGTAGAGGTTCATGAGCTTGGCTGTGTCGATGACCGAGCCGCCGCCGACGGCGAGGAAGGCGTCCGGTTGGTAGGGTTTGGCGAAGGCAATGGCCTCTTTGATACTGTGAACGGTTAGCCAGGCCAAGGAATCTTGAATTATGAGACGGTCGGGCCAATGCCGAATACTCTGAAAGAGACTGGCTTACGAGGTGTCCTTCGGCTCCACCCTCACTCCGTCATAAACCGTATACTCAATGCCCTCCCTATCCAACCCCTCCTGAACCTGCTTCATAGCATTGAGGTTCTTGACCGTCTTATCCGTAACCACACAGACTCGCTTTGCTCCCATATTCTTGAAATCCATCCCCACCTCCTTGGTAACTCCTGGTCCGAATCTGATGGAGGAGGCGGCCATTTCGAAGGCGTACTCCTTCTGACGCGACAGATCCACCGGCGTGGCATAGTTGCGCTGCAGACTGCGCTTCGCGTGGCCCAGAAGGGCTGTGGAGGGCCGATGGTGATGATGGGATGGATTGCCGTGGCAGGGACAGCTGGGTGGATGGGTGTACTGCACTGTACGCAGCAGATTCATCGCTCGCGCCGCTTTCTGTAAATAAAAGTCAATCATTGTTTCTTTTTCTTTCATTCCGAGGTTATGGGAGCTGGACACCTACTGTGGGCGCAACGCGGATAGTAGAAGCCATGATAAAAGGCTTAGTTATAGAATATCAGTCACAGGAACGGAGGAAAGAAGGATAAGAGATACTTGAGACTGAAAGAAGCTTAATAAAAGCTACAAGATTGAGGATGTCAGTGAAGCATGTTGGGAATCCGGGGATATTTGCGGTCAACCCCCAAGTAGTGGATACAATTTGGGGACGAAAGGGAAAGAAGGGAGAGAGGGGGCGCTTGTCGGCATTGGTTGTGGGGTAAGCTCCTCTATGGGATCGACGTTTGTGCGGGGTAATCGGGTAATCGCCGACCGCCTCTCGAGTCTTGACAAGGTCAACAGCATCGTGTAGAAAGTTTCGGTACAGTACAATACATTAAAATTGAGAACTTCATGAACGATATCTCTTGGGTTGTATAGTATATCAGCAAATCTGCTGCTGCATCGAACCATCGAACTGCCATTTATTTTACATATCAGCCTGAGATAGTGATCGCTTCCTCACACATCTCCGATCTCCAATCTCCATCCCCATTTCCTACTTCACCTTCCCAATCGCTGTCCAGAAACACAAGTGAAGACCCCCCGCTCGCAATCTGCCAAATGCAAAAAAAGCTGCCAAAGCCACCCAGCCGCTATGCAACCCCCGTCCACGCCCAAAAAAACAAACGAAAAGAAGGACCCGAACTTTGGATATCACCAGTAGCGGCCTTCCATCTCCAAAACACCTGGACTCCTAAACGAATGTGCTCTTCCATATGTACCGTCTCCTCACCACATCTCCTCGTCTTTGTCGTGCTGATAACTTCCTTGTTGTTGATCGCCGTATTGATAATACTGCTGCTGTTGCTGGTGCGAATACTGGCCGTGGCCTGACTGCGCATAACCATTTTCCCCAGACCGTTCTGAGGCTCTTGATTGCGGTCTTCCTGATCCTTGTCTCCCGTTAGAGTCGTCTTGGTGATCATAGTCGTAGATTTGAGAATCATCAACATAAGTCACACCTTCTGGTGCTTGTTGTTGCTGCTGCTGTTGCTGATCTGAAGGTTGGTCGGCATAATCGGCAATACCCTGATGCAGTCAGTTACAAGTCCATTGACCGCCATGATGACACGGATTGTGATCTTACCTGATGATAATCATATTTGTATTGCTCACTCCGTTGCTGCTCCTCTTCACGGCGACGTGCCGCCTCTTTCGCCTTCCGTTCCGCTTCTTGTTGTTTCTTCTGCGCTGCGGATTGTGGGATCTGAACATGAGGATGCATTTGTTGCACTTTTGCCAGATAACCGTACATAAAGTTGCTTAGCAGAACCTGACTATGCAAGGGACGTCGGGGATTGGCCAGCTTGATGTGTGCCATGCGGTAGATAGCCCGTTCCTCCAGCAAAGAGAATCTCGTCCAGCTATAATCCACATCGGGCCGTAGATAGCGTGGTGGTTCTGGCGATAAAGCGCGTAGAGAGCTTCCTTTTTTGCCACCAGAATCACGTTCAGCCTTTTTCTTGCCACCAAACAGGGATGAGAAAATGCCGTCCTTCTCCTTCTTCTCTTCCTTGCCCGACTTTCGGGAGCTCTCCTTCTTTCGGTCATCGGTTATCTTGTTGTCAATACTCTCCCTATCCAAGAGCAAGCTCTCTCTGCCACGCTGAACATTCGATTCGATGGAGTGCTGCAACACATCAAGACGTGCACTGTCATGAACTTTGTCCAGACTAGCCTTCGCCTTGCTCTTCTTGGATGATTCCTCCTCTTTTTTCTTATCCTTCTTACTCTTGTCATCACTTCCTTTGAACCATCCCCATCCCTTCTTGGAAGTGGTTGACTCGTTGTCATCCTTATCCTTCTCCCTCTCCTTATGCTCTTTTTGAGACTTCACTTCCGTCTTCTTTTCTTCTACCACAGTTGGGATAAATGTCAAGCTATCTGTTCTTGAACTATTTCCCGGAAGTGGCGAAGGCGATTGTGCAAGGTCATTAAGTGTGTTTACCTTTGAGGCCTTGGGAATAGCGTCGCCCACTGATGACACCTGTCGTCCCATCACAGGTCGCCTACTAGAGCGAGGAGGAGGTTCCGTTGGCGGTTGCTGTACAGGAGATTGAGAGTAGGACGATGATCGTTCAGGGTATGGATACGAAGGAGACAATGGCGGCTCCTCGAGCACTTGGTCATCTTCAACTGGAGGGGTTTCAATAATTTGCGGTACTGGCAAATCAGATCGAGGATATGATTTCTTGCGGTACAGCAATGTCTCTTCCTGCTGCTGTGAAGATTGACTGTTTTGTGATGTAGTCTTGTAAAGAGCTGGTTGAGAAGGTTCGGAATCTTCCTCTATTGTTGGCCCTCGCCGACGGTTCGGCCGTGAGAAGTTCTCGGTAACTGGCTCCGACAGAACTCGTTTTAACCCTGGACTTGGAGGTGTGGTAAGCTCTTCTCCCTCTGTCTCCGTTTGTCTTATCCCAGCTCGTTCAGCTCGCTTTGAGTATGGTACACGCTCTCCCCTTCTTAGGCTGCCTTTGCGATATGTCGTATGGGTAGACCGACGCAGACCAATTCCAGGCGCAGCAGGGAGTATAGGCATATCTTCACCTGCGGGCACCTCCATACTTCCATCATCAAATCCGCTCCTGTCCAGAGCCATTTTTTGCATAGCCTTTGTGGGATCCTTTACCAATTCGTCCAGTTCTGTCAAATCAGCAAGTCTCAATTCTGGCCCGGATGAGTGGGATAGTAATGACTTCCGCCTTTCGAGCTTCTCCGACCCATCTTGGTACCCTAATGCTCCTCTTCCTCCAGAATTATCTATTTGACGAGAGAGCATCGACTTCTTCCTCCGTAGCCCACTTCCGGATCCTGATCGTTCAAGTGCATCCAGAGATAGTGTAGATTCCCCAGATCGCCTCTTAATTGTCTTGACTCTGTTCTCCAAGAATGTTTTAAATTCCATAGGGGCCAGCTCTGGATGAACCCTAGCAGGAACCCAGAATAATCTTGATGGATCATCTTCATCATCTCCTCCAGTTGGAGCTACTGATGGCATAAGTGAGAGCCCTTGAAATGACGGCAGATCCGGATCGCTAGTATTTCCCACATCCATTGACATCCGTCGTAATGCTTGCAGATTGCTCAGCTCCTGTGCAACGGCAGCCGGATTCGACTCATAGTCGATGTCACTCAACGGAAATTGTTGATTGGCGGCATCAGCGATTGCGTGGTGGCCGTTTTCTCGCAACGAATGGGTTGGAGACAGTGGAGTAGCTTCCATGGCCCCGTTCTTGTGACTCGGGAGATCCGTTGGTAGTGTATGTGACTTTCCCATTGCGCTGCCATTCAGCTGTAGCTGCGGGCGTGACGCCGTTGTCTGCAGGCTCGGTATCGTTTGCACCCAATTCGAGTTCGAGAAGTAGGCTTCATCCGATTCGGGAGACTGGTTCAAAGGAGAGCTGACAAAGCTCAAGGGTCGTGATTCACGCTTCCAGTCATCATCGTCGCCATACATATCTCCGATGGCTTCCGTGACATGGTGGTTCGTATCGCTGATCGAAAGTTGGGCTCCATGGCGGCTCCTGCTCTTGAAGCTCCCTCCCAGCTCTCGCGGCCTGGCTGACGTCTGAGATTGAGGAAGCATAAGTCAGTCACCGGGTAGCAAGACAAAAGAAACTCGTAGGTCGGATATCGATCTGGTCGCGTGGGTGAACGAGGTCCAGCACCACGTATGGTGTCGCGCCAAACCAGAGAGCAGTGGAGTGTATCTGGTGAGCGAGCTATGTACGAACCTTCATAGAGAAGCTGATCTGCTACCAGCTGTCACTCAAAGGCTCTCTTGCTACACAGCGAGAAACCACCAAAGGCTGATTAGATCGTGGTGGTGATTGTTCATTTGGAGGACATGGGCGTTACTCGCGGATGGAACTGCAGGTCGGTCATGAAAGGGTTCGTTTGTCGAGATATATGGGAGTGATTGTTTGCGCTTTAGAAGTATATATGAACGAACACAACTACGCTCTCGCCGTGATTCAGAGCTCGCAGAAACAACAGAGATGTTGAATCGAAACCTAGGTAATAAAGTACTGTACTGTACTGTCGGTCTTAATCATGGCCCTGGAGGGAGAGGAGGCCTGTCCAGGATGGCTTAGCGAGAGGAATGCTCTGAAGACCCCTGCTGTATAACTCCAATAATAGTCTATGTACCTTTGTATATATCTCCATATTACATAGGTACTGTACTGTACTTTCACTCCATATGCAGCTCCACGCTCATTATTATTCATTCGCCAGCGACCGCATTCTCGGCATTGTAGGTATGTATAATTGATTGCATTACATATGTACCTCATATGGATTTATTCTTGATCGAAAATGAGAATCGGGCTGTACTTATACACAAGTACTGATACAAGGCTACAGTCATGTAGCTCGCTCCCATTATCCTTTGTTCAAAGCACCTGTACAAACCTTTTCAGTCAGATCCATTGCAAACCTCTCGGTCCTAGGCACTATTCTCACATACTGTACTATACATACCTCGTCTTAACTCTTAAATGACGGACAGCCATGCGCATTATGCACTATCTACTGCCTATGTACCTCCTTTTCCCCCCTCGGTCAATCACTGGCGCTTAGCCATGCCATACATCACTGCTACCTTGACATATTGATCGAGCTTTTGTCGAATCATAAACCGTTGTCGCCACGATTGCGAACATGGCTGCGTGCAGTACAGCACCCAAACGTCGAAGAAATCCAGCGACTGTCCAAGAGCCGTTAGGCCTTCTCAAGTTCTTCAAAGTCAAGTCAATCACAAAGCACATCGAATGCTCTTTGAACCAGTACGCAAAAGTATAGGCTGTCATATTTTGCAAGAGAACCATGCCTCTCAAGCCCAAGGATGCGTTGCTGATGATAAAATGGTAATGTACGCCATGCTAATGCCGATGCAAAGCCCAAGATGACCTCTCTCCGATGCCACGGATGCTACGAGCAGGCTCAAATGCGGGGACGACGCCAAAGCAAGAATTGAATAGTTGCACACAATGTACACAAGACTCCATGAAGACGGACAAATGCCCTCCCCCCAAACACCCATACAATGCCTATACAACAACAAAGTCCGCTTGCCTAAAGATAAAGATCGAGAGTGCCCGATATGCCACCTCACATTACGTAGTTGTAGGAGTCGTCTTTTAGGGGTCGGCCCAATTGACTGAGTAGAGAATCCAATTCCTTCCAGTTCTCGCTCTTCTCTGCGAAGCGGCGATGTTTGCGCGATAAAATGTGCTGATCGGTGTTAGTCCGATTCATGTAGAATTCATGGAGGGCAACAAACCTCTTCAAAGTCATCAAACTTATCCATGCAGTTTTCACAATATCCTGGCTTTGGATCTCTCTTGGTAGCCTTTCTCTTCGGAAGAGCTTTAACCACACGGGTTCCCTCCGCGCGTCGGGCAGTATCCTCCTTCTCATTGTTCCAAGTATCTTCCTCAATAAGATTAAGACTTGCTTGAACTTTACGCTTGCTGATTCTATGGCTTGTTTCCTCTTTGGCAGCAACGCTGAGATCAGTCATGCGGTGAGAGCTTGTGAGGCCTAACGAGGCTGGGCCGCTGTTCTTTTCGAGAACTTTGCGTTGCAAGCCATACACTTCTTTGCTAGTGCCAGCCTTTGCACCTGGAGCAGCTGCCGTTGATGATATCATCTGAGAACGAATTGCCGAAGTGATGTTTGACTGCTGAAGACCAGATGCCACTGGTTCCCCTCCAAAGAGGCGTCCAACTCCAGCACGACTAACAAAGGCATTTTGAGGACCTTTCGAAGATGGCTCCTCATCCAGTGACTGAGAGAGGTTTTGTGGTTGGCTAAATGAATTTTGTTGTTTGGTAAAAGCTGAAACAAAATTGCGGTTGGCGGCATTCTCAGTCTCTGAGAGCGCTCGTTTGTTGCTCGCTGTTGGAGGTTGCATGCGAGCTTCAACAGCAGCTGCCGCTCGAGTACGCGGTGCAGCAGACCTCTCCTTCTCGTATTGGCGCTGTTGTCGTATCATATCCCTTTCAGCTTCTCGACGGCCATAGTCAACTTCGGGCACGAAGGGACATTTCCCATTGGCGACGCTTCTAAATTGTGGCCAGTCACCTTGCTCTTTGTTAGAAACCTTTGCATACTCTCTAACCATGATGGGCTTCTGTTTCTCGTCAATGTCATGGATATAGATGAATGGGCCCTTGAAGAGGATCATGTCTTTTGTCGCCACTGTGGGATCACGGTCAGAAGGACCGTTGATTCGTTCATTGCGTAGCAGCGCTGAGAGATCAGCCTCACGCGCGCTGCGAGACGCTGTACCGATAGTACTCTGGGCTGCGTTGCTTCTGGTATTGTGGCCGTGTGCAGTTTGCAAACCGATATCTGTATCGAGCATAGTTGTCATCATCCTTTGGAGCTTTTCGAGGGCCCAGATCTTCATGCCTAGTTCTCTAGCACGATGAAGGACATCGGCATTCCTGCCTTGCGGTCTCCGTGCATCATGATCATTATGTACCACTGAGGCTTTTCTAGGATTCACCTCGAAGGTGAATCTTCCTTTCATTGGGTGTGTTTCATTATGGCTTGGGGCTGGTTCGGAGGAACGATCGAGAAGCGAAGGGTTTATAGTTTGGGGATGGCCGCCTTGAGAGTGTCCATCTGTTGTCGATGAATCGGCCGTTGATTCGACTGGGCTAACAGCAAGTTCTGGTGGAATCGCTCGGGTCGTAACGACATGTGTTACCGCATTTGAAAAGAACTTCTCTTCGCGCTATACATATGTCAGCACATGCATGCTCTTGATAGCAAAATCAACGAGAACTTACTGCACCAAGGGCTGTGACTTGCTTTGCGTATCTTATGCGAGTATCCTCCGCGATGCTCTCAAAGTAGAAGACAAACTTAGGGAATACCTTCCGGTAATGTCTCTGCCATTGCCTTATGGTCTCCAAGTTCTCTTCTGCCACTTTATCTGCCTTGGCTATAGCTTGCTGGGCTGGCCTTCTTCTTGCCGCCTCCAGCTTTCGGTCAAATGCTGTGGGTTGTGCATGTGCTCGTCGTGAGAAAACATGTCCCTCGAGTGACTCTGCAGTCGACTGACGCGGTGGAGTCCTCAAATTCCTCTGGGTAACTTCGACAATCTGTTTCTTCGCTGGTGGAGGCTGTCCATAAGCTTCCTCGCGTTGGATAGTGGCATATGAGCGCTTTGGCTTTGTACCAGCAGCAGTCCCAGCCCGGTATGGCGAATTGGCAGCATTTGGATTGCTCGAAAGCGGCACTCTTCGAGCCGTCATGCTGCTCAGAGTATGGGGCAAGTTGATTATAGATACAGCTGCCATAAAAATGTGCAGACAATAGCTCGTGGCAGCTCGAGTCCAAGGAGCGGGGGATGTTCACGCGACGTGAACACGTCGGAACTGTCTGCTTCGAAACGACTTTAGAGAGACATTGAAGAGTAAAAGTGATGCTGGGCCTAGTAAACAATCGAATTGTCACGAATAGACGGCACAAAGAGCGTCGTGGGATTAATACTGCCACTTCGAGGTGGAGTCTTGAGCTTGGTGGTTGTTGATGGTATTCCCACAAGACAAGGACCAAAGCAGAATGCACGGACCACAAAGCGCGTCCAATTATTGAACGGAAGTACCTGTGGCAACGGAGATGCTGTGTAAGCAAAGCCTGAATATACAGGTAATATTATGCTCTAATATACAACTGATACTCTATTTTATGCAAATTATTATTTGGGCGAGGCCTCTCCTATGATGCAAGACGGGAGACTTTACGAATGAAGTATGCGACATGCGACAATGACAATGAAGTTACGGACTGCTGCTGCGTTACGGCAATTACGACAAGCCTCACTTCCTCTTTCTTCGAGATCATTGCCATGTCTTGCAGCACGAGGCGCATCATGGCAGGCGTCTTCACAAGCAGCTCCCCGTTCTCAGCCTCGTCGAGCATATGCTTCAGTATCAGCGGCCGAATGCCAGTTTGGGCAGCCCGTCCATGAAACGCATCCTCACATCCTCGCAGCTGGAGAACGTAAATACGCAATTTCATTTTTGGAAAAAGCATGCTGACAACTGCAGTTACACCCGGCATTACTGCCCAAGAATACCACGAACGACGTGCGAAGTTCGCCGCTCTCCTACCCGAAAATGCAATCGCTATTCTTCCCTCCGCCGACATAAAATACAGATCCGGCGCTGTATTCTACGAGTTCCATCAGGAGTCAAATTTCTTCTATTTGACGGGTTTCAACGAGCCAGAGTCTGTCGCTGTTATCCAGAAGATTGGAACCGCTGACGACTATACCTTCCATCTTTTCGTACGGCCAAAGGATGTTAAGGCCGAACAATGGGAAGGTGCTAGATCTGGAGAACAGGCTGCATTGGATGTATTCAATGCTGATCAGTCTGGGAATATCAATAGACTATCTACTCTATTGCGACCCTTAATTGCCGGCGCCAGTGAAGTATATACAGAACAGTTTGATCCCAAATCTACTTTCTCGAGGTTCTTCTCCGGCAGAGACTCGGCAGAAGATGACTTCCTCGGCATGATCAAGGATGCAAAGCTCAAACCCATCACGCCATTCTTGAATGAGTTGAGAATATTCAAGAGCGAGGCAGAGGTTAAGAATATGAGGACAGCAGGCAGGATATCAGGAAGAGCGTATGCAAATGCTATGCGCCAACAATGGACGAAGGAGAAAGATCTCGGCTCGTTCTTGGAATACCAGTTCAAGGCAGGTGGCTGTGATGGCTCCGCATATGTTCCAGTCATTGCTGGAGGTATACACGCGAACAGCATACATTACGTCCGAAACGATGATGTCGTAAAACAGGATGACCTAGTCTTGGTTGACGCTGGCGGAGAGTACGGCGGCTACATCACAGATATCACACGCACCTGGCCCATTTCTGGGAAATTTTCAGCACCTCAGAAAGACCTTTATGAGGCGATCCTGGCTGTCCAAAGAAGCAGCATCTTACTTTGCCGCGAGAATGCCAATATGTCACTCGACAAAATCCACCAAATCACCGAGCTAGGACTCCGAAACGGATTGAGCGACATTGGATTCGATATGCGTGGCAACGCAATGGATATTCTGTTCCCACATCACGTTGGCCATTATGTCGGGCTTGATGTACACGACTGCCCGGGCTATCCACGGAGCGGTGTTTTGAAGGCTGGGCAGTGCGTTACCATCGAACCGGGAATATATGTTCCCAACGATGATCGTTTTCCCCCTCATTTTAGAGGAATTGGGATTAGGATAGAAGATAGTGTTTGCGTGATGGAAGAGACTGCCCTGGTGTTGACGACAGAGGCGCCTAAGGAGGTTGTTGATATTGAAGCCCTGAGAGAGTAAGGCTTTGTAAATGATTGGTAGATAATGTGTGCAACATATGTAACTCTACTCTAGGAAAAACACGAATTTTCCGTTTGATTGTTTGATTCTTCCTTGAAGTTTGAGAATGTGTGCCCCTAGATCCGTCTCCCGCATTCCATCCACGTCACATTGAGGGTCTCCTCAGCCTTGCGAGCCTCGTTTCAAACGACACCTCACAAACTCTCAGTCACCACCAACACATTTCCGTTGCACCGTTAGCAAAGTGGTAAAGACCCCATCCGCTTATATTCTCACTCAGAAGAATATCTAAAACCCTCATTCTATCCGTCCAGCCTTCACCATGTCAGACACCAGCCTCCCCCTCCGCTCCTCTCCACAATCCGCCGCCCCAATCCCCGACGACGAACACGAAGCCGACCTCCCTCTCACAATGACCGCCTCTGTCGTCCTCACCTCTCTTCCTCGCGATGCAACAGCAGCATTGAGAGAAGCGGGCGGTTTTGAAAAGCCTAAAGGTACTTCATCCTGCCTCTCCCTATCCCCTTCTGGGCGCCGTCAACCACTCTCCGTTACCATCACTCAGCAACTAGAAGCGCTCCTCAGATCGCAGACTTTAGAAAAGAGCTGACGTTTAGCAGTGACAGTCCGCTTCAAAGCCGTCGGCTCCGCCCCGATCCTCAAACAACAGGTCTGCCGCATCAATGCGACGCAGCGCTTCGAGGCCGTCGTTGCGTATCTCAGAAGAGTGCTCAAGTGTGGGCCCCAGGATAGTGTCTTCCTATATGTGAACAGCACGTTTGCGCCCGCGTTGGACGAGATTGTGGGGAATTTACATAGAGTGAGTGGCAGTCTGTTGAAATCCCAGGGAGAAGACGATGATATGAGTGATTTAATGTGGACTGGGGAGGCAGATAACCCAGGAGCTGTTGGAAAAGAGAGACTACAGGGAGGGTAAAGACTGACCTAAGAACAGTGCTTCAGAAATCAGACGGATGATCAACTTGTGGTTGCTTATTCTATGACGCCAGCATTCGGTTAAAGGAGGGAGGCGGTGGTTCAAATATTATATCGATTGGCACAGTATGGATGGCTATCTATGCTACAAAAGACCACCCGGATGCAAAACATGATAACAAACGCTAAGACAGACACAGTCGCCTCTCCAGCTCTTGGAAACGATTATTTTTATGCTCGTCCGACGGGGCGGTCAATCTTCGACATACTAGTATTAGCCAGGACCTGCTTGAACTGCTCCAGCTCATCCTTCGAAATGGGATAAGTATGTTCTGGCGCCGGATATGCCCGGCTCTTCACCTCATCTCTGTACGTCTCGATCGCCTTCTTTGCCTCAGCCCAGACATTGCCATACTGCTTCACGAACTTCGGCAAGAATCGGCCGGGTGGGAAGTTACCCGTCATGTCGACCTGGACCAGCACCTGTCCCGAGCAGCCATTGCCCGCACCTATGCCGATGGTGGGAATGTCCAGGGACTCGGTAATCAGAGCCGCAACTTCAGGCGGCACGGCTTCAACGACGACAGCGAAGCATCCAGCATTCTGCACGGCGAGAGCATCATGCAGGACTTTCACAGCGCTCGCGGCAGTCTTGCCTTGGACTCGGAACCCTCCCAATGCATTCTGGCGCTGGGGAGTGAGTCCGATGTGGCCGAGGACTGGGATGCCGGCAGAGGTGATCTTTTTGATGGTCGGCACCATTTCCTGGCCGCCTTCGAGCTTGATGGCTTGTACACGGCCTTCCTTGACAACGCGGATGGCGGTAGCGAGGGCTTGTTCTGGTGAGATCTCATAGGAGCCCATTGGCAGATCGCCGACCTAGCATAGCTTGTTAGAAATGCACAGCATTAGATATGGCATGACACGTCGGCTTACAGTGAAAGCTGCCTTTGCAGCGCGAGACACGGACTTGCAGTGAAGTAGCATCTCATCCAGCACCACTTCGTTCGTGTCCTCCATGCCCAGAGCTACCATGGCAAGACTGTCACCGACGAGAACCACATCCATGCCAGCCTGATCGGCTACATGTCCGCTGGGAAAGTCGTGCGCCGTGATCATGGTAATGGGCTCGCCCTTCTTGTGCATTGAACGCAGCGTATTGATCGTGACCTTCTTCCTCTGCGGCCCCGAGGCCGGCGCCATCGGCGAATGCGAGCTCTTCCTGCATTGCAGCTGCGCAAGAAGCGGTCGTGCCGCAAGCAGCGCGGGCGCTCTCGAGAAGGATGAAGCCAGAGTGCGAGCACGCGAGCTCAGGGTGGTGCGGGACATGGCTTCAAGCTGGCGTTGCGGGATGTGTTTGGAGGTGAAGCTGGAGAACTGGAGCGGAATAGGAGAGAGGAGTCGGTAACGTCAGCCATTGTAAGCCGGACTACTGCTGCCTTTTCATGTTTTTCCCAGAAATGATGGTCGTGATGGAGAGTGCAGGCGCACATCTGGGTCGGCGGCGCGGCGCGGCCGTCGCAAAACATTATTTCTCGGGGAAAGCATAGGCTTAATTTACCGAGGCTGGTGAGGGGCAAGGTACGGAGGTCAGGTACTGCTTTCTCATATTTGGGTGAATGTACATACATATGTACGATTAGTATTCTTTTGTCTTTCTTATTCTAATTTGGTTATTTTTGCAATATTTGTTATTATTCATATTCAGTCCCCTTCTCACGCGGTTAATGGCATAATGGCATAATGGCATACATAGGTCTGCTTCTTTGTCTCAACTACTTAATAGTACGTAAAGACAAGGCAGTAACACCCAAGTACCTAGGTACCTATTCGACTGAGGATGAAAGGAACAACCCCACCATTCCCCCCTTTCCCCCCCCCACGACGAGCCATAATCAGATCTCGTGCCTCTCTGTGCCAAGCCATCCCGGATCAGTGAGGGCGGCCTTGAGGTGGAGTGCACATTCCAGCTTGGAGGCCAATTCTGATGCGTATGAAGTGCACCGCACTGTACTTGGAGACTTGACCTGACCTCACCTGATCTGACCTAACCTAAATCATCATCTCCATCTCCTCTCTCCAACTCTCAGCATCATTATCCCCATCTTCTGTAATTCTGTCTCTTCAGTATTTGCGCGGCTATCCAAGCGACGTCAAGCGCCATCAAGCGATTCAGTACACACCGTGACTCAAGCACTTTGGTCTTCTGATAGAATCGTTCAGTAATATCTCGATTAGCGGTGATTCACGGAACTTCGGCCGACCACGGCTTATCAGTGCAACCTTGGAGCATATATACATAGAACGACTCCATTACGACTCTCCATTACGACTCTCCATTACGACTCTCGACCATCGATCAGCAACAACTCAAACTATAAGGCCAGACGACAGAATACCAGGAGCTACAACTACTCGCCATAAAGACGTAACAAGAAGAACAGTGTCGTACTAAACGAACCGAACGATCCAAACGATCCAAAAGAGCCCGAGCGAGACGAGAAAACATAGAAGCGATCGAGAACTACCCTCAAGATGAGCAGTCCTAGGAGGAGGATTGAGACTGATGTGAGTCCCAATGCCGGGTTCGGCGTTATCTAAGGCTTTATACTGACATTTCATACTCAGGTCATGAAGTGAGGCCTTCCATCTCCGGAGCTCTTCTCCATCTTCCTCGTGGCATGAGGGGCGTCTGCTAACATATCATCAGGATGTACGCAACTGCACTGCAAGATGTCGCCAGATGTGCGGCACAAGTAGGCTAATATTCCTGGACAGGCTGATGAGCGACTATGAAGTCACTCTGGTAAACGACAACAGTGAGTCCTGACCCTCTTCCGCATACTTTTTTCGACGCCACCCTGAGGAATCTTCACTGACCAACTCTAGTGTATGCGCCTCACAACACCTCCTAAAGAACAGACATCCGACTCACACAAGCACAGGCAAGAATTCTACGTCCGATTCAAGGGCCCTGAAGAGAGTACGTTCCACATACCGTATCCCGGCTTCGAGCATCCCGCTGACGGCCCATAGCCCCATTCCAAGGCGGACTCTGGAAGATCCACGTTGAGCTCCCAGATGCATACCCATACAAGAGCCCCAGCATCGGCTTCGTGAACAGGATCTTCCATCCCAACATCGACGAGCTGTGCGTACCCCTGCACAACCAAGGCTATACTAGACGATGGACACAGCACGCTGATACAGGCAATAGATCCGGCTCGGTCTGCCTGGACGTCATCAACCAGACCTGGTCGCCCATGTTCGACATGATCAACATCTTCGAAGTCTTCCTGCCCCAACTCCTCCGCTACCCGAACCCCACCGATCCGTTGAACGGCGAAGCCGCTGCACTCCTGATGCGCGAGCCCAAGACATATGAGGCAAAAGTCAAAGGTAGGCATCCCCCCCGCGCCCCAATACCCTACCCCGCTCCTTCGTATCAGGATTCGCCAGGGCAGTCCAATGCACGCATGCTACTAACACGCGCCAAGAATACGTCTCCAAATACGCGACCAAGGACGCCATAGACGAGGGCGGCGCCGAATCTGACGACGACGACGATATGTCCTCAGTCGCATCCTTCGGCTCGGACGACGACGACGAGGCGGCAGGACAGATGGAGGAGATCTAGACGTTGATTACATTACCCTTCTTCGATTCGCGCGATGCATTTGGGAAACGGTGTTGTCTGGCGAGTTTGACTTTGCGCGACCGGCGGGATGGATTTAACGGTTGCTTGTTTAGGATGGCGTATCTGTAGAACGTGAGCTTTGCATTTGTTTGTTTCTACTTTTGCTTTTGAACAGATTGCACAAGGGATGGGATGGATGCTGATGGAAAGGGGGGAGGATGGCTTTCGATGCTCTGTAGCGATGAGTTTGATTACGTTAGATAGCCGATGTTGGGACGTGAGGATCGCTGGCAGACTCTTGATAGATAGCTCATGATGAGCCAATCTCTACTTCATAACGTCTCGGGCTACTTTTTGCCAGGGTGATGATCATCACAGGTATTCTTGCACCTGAGAATGCTACAGGATGAATAATGAGTGATGACTGATGACGTGAGGTTTTTCGATTTTCCCATTTTCATGGACTGGTAGGTAGAGTTGCAGACTAACAGCTATTGTTGGGGATTAATATCCTCCACTTTCTCACTTCTGAGTCCTAACCTCGCTATCCATCGATACGACAAGCCCAAAAAAAAATTTAACTGCGGTTTCATCAAAGAACAGACAGACAGATCACCAGGAATAAAATATACTTAGATTGGATTACAGTGTGTTCAAAATGGCAAAAGGGAACCCGAGTGGGTTGAGTGTGTGTGACCTACGCAGGGATCGAACCTGCAATCTCTTGATTCGTAGTCAAGCGCCTTGCCATTGGGCCAGCAGGCCTGTTTTTGATATGCTTTAGCTGTCTATATTTATATACTACTTAAAACTACCCATCGCAATCATGATCGAGTAAAGTTACATCCGTTTAAATGGTTATATAGTATATTTTTGAACCTAAGTTCTCACAAAGGATATGCACAAAATAAACACCCTCACAAAAACCATCACTCACAACACCATGTGCCAACTAGCCTTCCTCTTCCTCAAGTCGCCAGCACGCCCAGGGGTGAATCGAATAATTCCTAAATTCTGAGGGCGTCCTTCCCCGCACGCTCTAAGAATAGAGCGACCTTGGTGGTTTGCGTAGGTACCTACGTACCTCTGTGCTTCTTTCTTGCAGGCTTACGACTCCCCCCCGTACCCCCTCCCCCCCAAAACTCCTACTCCGTACTTCAACCTCTCTCAATAGTCAACTCCTTCACTCTCCCAAATCCAACCCCATCAACCTCTCGCCTCCAAAATCCACTATCTCCAAAACCAAATCCCAAACCATCGTATGCACACAGTCTTACCCAGTCAAGCAACCACCACTACAAGGTTCGCACCCCCCCCTTCCCCTTTCCCCTACCCCAAGTTTCTCCGCACCCTGCATCCCCATCCCCATCCCCATCCATCCACCGCTGACTCCTCACGCCCTCCAGAGCACACCCCACTCCCCATCCCCATCACCCACAATGTGCGCGGCCTCCAGCCCCACGACCAGCCTGCTCGACCGCAACGGCCCCGCCTCCGCAGCCTCCAGCACCATCGCGAGCATCGTGAAGCCCGAGGGCGCCAAGACGAAGTGCCTTGAGTGCGACGGCTACTCGTGCTGCTGCATCCCCATCCCGTGTTCCGTGATGTGAGCTCCGCGGGGGGCGGATCGGATGGCTGGGAGGGCATGACGGAAGGGAAGGATGCATAAGATACCACGGATGGGAGGGGAGGGAGATTGCGATGATTTACAATTACACAGCGCGTGCACTTGGGGAAGGGATGCGCTACACTAGAGCAGATGTGCTTGAGCGGTGCGTGAATACAGATATGTTATAGTAACTGAGTGAGGACTTGGGTCTGAATGTGTTGCTATTTCAGTAATGCTCGTGGGGTTCTCCAACTTCCCCAGTATCGAATCGAAATAATCCATGCAATCCCATTTCCCCTCCCCAGTGCCCAGCCAGTCTGCTCCTCAGTCCCAGACCCGACCGATGTCAACTCAATAATGCCCCTTTTCTAATCATACATGCCAAGAACCAGAAGACAAATGCTCCCCCCGGTACAAATTTTCGGTGAAAAAAACGCCTCCCTGTCTCTCAAGAATTCAGACGCCGCCAGCAAGAAATGAAAATTGCCAAAGCCCCCTTTCCGCCTCCCCGTCTCTCAAGAATTCAGACGCCGCCAGCAAGAAATGAAAATTGCCAAAGCCCCCTTTCCCCCTTCCCCCCAGAACTACTTCTTAGGCAACTCCACAAACACCTTCCTAAAAATCTCCCTCGCCTTAAACAGATTCGTCAGCCTCAACCGCTCATTATCCAAATGCGCGCTATCGCTCGCCTGTCCACAGGGCATATGCGCCGCCGGCGCCCCAAACTCCTTCTCCAAGAACCGGATGCTCGGGATGCTTCCTCCCTCCCTAATATACAATGGCTTTCTTCCCTTCGGCTTGCCCTTCTCGTCGGAGAGCGTCAGCTCATGCAGGTTCGTAGCAAGAGAAGTGTGATCGCTCCCGTTCGTCAGGGTCAGTGTCGTGGCAGGCGTCGGCTTCAGACTTGGACTGCTTCCCACCCCATTACTAGATTTTGGACCCTCCTTCCGCCGACTAGTCGAGGCTCGCCGGGGCTCCCCGATGGGTCCCCATACTTCCATAATTGCCTTCTCCAGTGTCTGGAAGATCTCATTATCCGGATTACCAAGCCAGGGATCGGCCTGGTTGTCGATCTTGATGGATAACCGATTGTGAGTGTCGAGCTGCTTGAAGTTGCTGTGCAGAAAGTCGGAAAGTGCTTTGATTACATCTTCGACTTCTTGATTGGGGACCAGGCGGAGAGAGATGGCGGCGCTGGCGTGGCAGGAGACGAGGGACCCTTCCGGACCGGACACCTTGTATCGATGAACCGTCAAATTTGGCTCTCGCCACCTTGCCATCAACGAAGCTTTGAGAGCAGACGCTGGGCCGAGTTCGGGATTTCGACGGATCAGCGTGTCGGTGATGTCGTCGTAACGAGCCTCTTCGGCTTCCGTAACTGGCAGGATGTTGTCGTAGAAGCCTGGGATTTGAATGCGGTTGTGGAGACCTTTCAGCTTTGCGAGGACAGATGTCAAATCGAACAGCGGCTCGTCCATCATGAAACTTCCATCAACACCACTGTGGACATCTGGATGGTTGCTGTCGACGCTTATTGTTGCATGAAGAACGCCTCTGAGACCATACGTCAAACAAGGAACTTCGTCGTCTAACCAGTAACTGTTTGCAAGCAAGATATAGTCAATGTCGCCGATGAGGTCCTTGTTGCGTTGCACAGCCTCCTTGAATCCTCGCGAGCCAGATTCTTCCTCACCCTCGATGAGGAAGATAACATCCGAGTCCAGTAATCCTTCGTTTTGACAGTCGACTACAGCATATAAAGCTGCCATGATAGGCCCCTTATTATCAGAAACTCCTCTTCCATACAGATAACCGTTTATGCCCTTCATCTGAAATGGGTCGATAATCCAATTTCCCTTCTTATCATCTGCTCCCACGACATCATAATGGCCATAGAAAAGGATCTTCTTCCGCTTCGCAGATGTCTCTGGATTTCCACGGAACCGTGCAAAAACAACCGGATTGTGATGATTGTCAGTATTCAACATCTCTGTCTGAGCACCGTACTTCTTAAACAGCTTTCTCAAAAAGGTAGCTCCACGACGGCAATCCTCAGCGTGGTCTGGCCTCGACGAAATCGTCTTATAAGCGACAAATTCCTGTAATGACTTGAAAAGGATATCTTCCTGGAATTCCCCGACACTGTTGGCCTTAGGATGGCAATCATTGAAGTTCCATATCGATACTGAGTTGTCGTTAGCACCGGTGATGTAGAAACGTTGTCCGTTATAGGTCGTAACTGTCGACGCCAAGATTTTGCCCTCGTGGCCCTTCCAGCGATTGACGCACTGATACTTCTGGGTGAAGCTTTCCGAACTTCGGTTATACTGGCCATATTGGACCGTACTGTATTTCTAAATCAGAGAATTAGCAACCTCGTTCTTCGTAGCTCCACTATCCGTGACTTACCCTAGAAAATCCAGTTGCCCCGGCACTGAACAAGAAGCCCCATCCCATCTGGAGGGTCATCACATCTCCATTATGAGCCTTGATAACACGAAGCTTTTGCTTCGTGTCCAAGTCCCACAATTCAATAACGCCTCGAAGCTTGCCACTGTACAAGAACGATCCATCGAGAGTGAGTGACAATACAGACTCTGCATCATCTTCGCCCAGGCAGGCGAGTTCCTCTATACCATCATCCGGGTTCGCACTGAGCTTCCATAATTTGATCGTTCCGTCACCGCCACCAGATATCAGCATGTCCTCATCTGGCTCGACTAGCCTGCTCGCACCACGCACCATGAGCATGCAGTATACATATCCGAAATGTGCATAGTGCTTCATGTGTGCCTTATCGATCTCCAGAGTTTCACCTCCAGTGGCCAATAGAGCAGAGCGGCCGGACGACGATGGGCGAGGAGTCGCGGTCCCTCCAGCAGCTTTGGAGTCGAAGAATCGGTGATTGCGCTTATCTGGATGTCTCTCTTGGTTCGGTGTTGGCCTTGAGCTTGAGTCCTTCAGACTGCACCATTGTATGCTCGTGTTTTGTGCTCCGAAGTAAGCGGTTTCGAACTGAGTGGAGTATGCCACGCTGAATAAATCGCCGACATCGTATGTACTGTAGATATGGTAGAGGCGCCTCAGATCGTAGGGGCACCATGCATTGACTATGGCATCTCCAGCGCTCGAGAACAGCAGCTTGCCATCCTGCGACAGGAAGAGGCAAAGGACGGCCCGTTTGTGCGCCTGTACGCGAACGACCAGCTCATACGAAGCTAAAGACCAAGCCAATATCTCCCCATCTTGCGTCCCGGCATATATGTATTTTTCAGAAACGGCTAAAGCCAATATCGAGCTGTCGTGCTGCACTCTGTGGAACAGTTCAGGTGGCGACTCTTTCGAGGCTGTGAGGGAGCCGGGGGTGGATCGGTCGGCGGTGATATCGAGGTCGCCATCGTCGCTGGTGATGGCTTCAATACCTTCTTCTAGAGTAATATTAGGTACATGTCGTCCTGGAGAGTGGTCTCCCTTGCTGGGACGTGCTGCATGAACTTCCATTGAGATTTTGGGGGAACGGGGGTTTGGAGTACTTAGGTAACTTCCTCAGCCGCGTCCTTTTAAGGTTGGTTGATGGCGATGACTAGCGAACCGAAATCCACTTCAACCACTCTCATCAACCTCACCTCTACCAGTGACGCAACATGGGGGAATTCGAAGATAGCTGGGTGGACATTTCTCAAGTCACTCGACCAAGGGATATTGTCTCTCACAAAATTTATTCGTCGTCAGAGAAATAAAGAAGGAAGGAAATAAATAAATTACTCACCACCACCACTGTCCTGATCGCTGCTGTTTGAGGCAGAGTTGAAGCGGCGTAGGAGAGGTCCATGGTCCACGAGCCCTTCGACCATGCGATATTGCAGAGGCATGAAGCGGCGAGTGACGACCATGAGGTCTTCTAAGGTACAGCTGCCTCCACAGACATTCCAACGTTCGAGATGAAGAGAGTCGGAGGAAGAAGCTCTCGATAGCATGGCGGGAATAAGTACCTCACGCGCCTTCCCTTGATATGCTTTACCCGGCAGAATCGCCAGCGTCCATGGCGTAAGAGCCAGGAGCTATGGTGAAATGCAATGAATCATTTATCTTCTGCAAGGGAGCAGCACAAAGAGATGTCATGGGCCATCTTCCAGCCATGGTCGATACGACATGTGGCTAAGAGACAGGAGTTGTCTTATAATGCACGCATGGGTCGCCCTCCTGTTGTTCGGTTTGCTCAACATTATTAGGTGTCTGGTCATACATGCACACAGGCACGCACGCGATCAAGTGCTGGGATTTCTCATTATTGAGCAACGAACTGCAGCACCATCTCTCCTGGATCTTCATGAACACAGTCAGAGTCGGACGTATTATTCGATCTCTGATCTGGATGTTTGGTGGCTATTTACATGCAAGAATGCTCGATATATCACAGTAAAGTCGCGCTTCCTTGATATGGACGTCCCAAAAGAAATATACGACGAATCGACCCTCTCGAAAAGATTACTGCCTCCGAGCATCGGGTTCCTTCCTTGTCAACTCACACAAGCCATACAAGCCTATCTCGATCCATCTACATGCGGATGCGGTCAACCGTTGCAGGCTTGAACGGCTATCACGGTGTCTGAATCCGACGAACACGGGCCCATGAGTGGTATTGCGAACTGCACAATCTCCGGCCGGGACTGGGCATGGTATGATAGGATGACAGGATGACAGGATGACTGTATAACTGTATGAGCTGTTCATGTTTGCAACGGAAGTCTGAAGATCATCATCATGCTGGAAAAGAAAGGCTGGCTGCTGGCTGGCGGGCTGATCTGAGGGCGGTGAGTAACAGACCGAGGACCAACCCGGCAATGTCGGTATGTACGACATATGTACATGTATATGTATATGTATATGTATGTGAGGCATGCATACTATGTATACTCCAGAGTGATCATCGGAAGCCAGATGATGAGAGCTTGTGAATCCCACCTCCTTTTGGCACCAGCAATGAGTTTAGAACACAAGTATCAAGACTGCAGTGGAGAGAGCAGCATGAATTTGAGCTGTCCCCCCTTTACACTCGCAAACTCTCAAACTCTCAAAAGAACGGGCAAATAACCCCTTACATTGTGCACGTGACCATGTCTTGTCTCTCGCAGAATTCAAGTCCCAGTTCCGTATGAAGAATACTCTTATCGACCACGCCCACCGCTTTGGCTTCAGCTGCGGCGGATCAACATGACGATTATCCAATGCCACGGCTTATTTTTCTTCAGATCTCGTCGTCTTCGTCCTCCATTCCACCTTCCCCAGTCTCCTCTGATCACTCCTCGGCACTACATAGCGCCGTTCCCTAGCGCGGAACCTGCCGCCGCCCAGAACAACGGCGCTAGTAAATTCTAAGCGCATCATCTTGCCTTCGATCAAGAAAAGGTGCATCACCAAATCCCCCACGACAGCGCCTCCGACTCCAATCCTCCGACTCCAATCCCGCGTCCAAACACATCCCTCCGTCGGAACGTCATACGCTCCTTGCACCCGGCCGAAAGTTCACGAAAGGCAGCGTAGCCAAAGCGATACCCACGAGCAGGGAGCAGCAGGGAGCAGCGTCAGCGAGAGAGAGAGAGGGAAGTTTGCAGGCTCAGCAGCGCGGCACAGTCACAGTAGAAGATGGATCACACCAGAGACCCGTGTCCGTGGGTGGCGCTGAATGATTTCGGCGGTGCGTTTTGTATGGGAGTAAGTGTCCCCGATCTTCCCTCACATCAGCCTCGCGTCGACCACGACGAAAACCGATCTCCCGCCAGTCGAGTATCCAATACGTAGGTTGCTGACTGTTGTCCAAATAGGCAATCGGAGGAGCAGTGTGGCACGGTGTCAAGGGCTTCAGGAACTCTCCCTACGGCGAGCGTCGCATCGGCGCACTCACAGCGATCAAGGCGCGTGCACCGGTCTTGGGCGGAAACTTTGGTGTCTGGGGAGGCCTGTTCTCGACGTTTGATTGTGCTGTGAAGGGGATTAGGAAGAAGGAGGACCCATACAATGCCAGTACGTCGGCACCATGGCCCATCCCCTCTCTTTTTCATTGATTGTACATGACGCTGATTACGGCCACAGTTATCGCGGGCTTCTTCACCGGCGGCGCACTGGCAGTCCGCGGCGGCCTCAAGGCTGCACGCAACTCCGCAATAGGCTGTGCCTGCCTGCTGGCCGTCATCGAGGGCGTCGGCATCGGCTTCCAGAGGATGATGGCAGAGAATACCAGATTAGACATCCCACCACCACCGCCCCCACCGCAATCCGACGCCCACGGCGTCCCGGCCCTCGCATAGATCCGCTCTTCGACTGCACGTCCCAAAGAGCGCCTAACCTTCCCTCTCAACTCTTTTCGTCCTCGTCAAAGATCTCTACAGACGGCGTGGATCATGTATTTATTCCACATCTGGGGTCGGGAAAACTTCCTTATTGTGTTTGCATAGCTGGAATCGGTGTATTGTATGTGTATGTAGACGGTATTGTATGTCAAGATATAAGATATGATGATGTCAGATCCAAAAGTGGTCAAAGGTTCTTTTTTTCCTGCTCGTAGCTGTGCACCATTCCATTCCATCTGCGCTATGCTAGTTCTGGGTTACGACAGCTCTTTATACCAATCGCTCAAATCCCACCTCTTGCCCTCCCTCTCATACCCATCAGGCAGCTCCTGATCCTCCCTCCAAACCCTACAGACCGCCTTCCCCTCCTCGTCAACCCACGCTCTAAACATGCCCCCACAGTTATAATCCTGCACCACCTCCGTCCTGACCTCGCTCACCTCCCCACCACATCTCACAATCACACACTCAATCCCAATCATCCCCCCCTCCCCCTCCCCCGTCTTCCTCCACCTCTCCCCCGCCGACTTCTCCAGCTCGCCCCCCGGACCGGTGATCTCGCGCATCGCCTCGCGCAGCGATGGCCTGTCGCAGCTACGACCTCGGCCGGCGTACCGCGCAATTGCCGACACGGTGCGCACGGCGTTCAGGCGGAGGAAGGAGTCGCCGTTTCCCGTGCCCGAAATCGCAGTGGCCCTCGTGATCGTCTTTGCCTGCCCGCCCCAGCGCCCCTTACCCGTCCTCACCGGCTCGTAACGCGGAGCCCCGTGTAAGCCCAGACCCGGCAGGCAGTCCGCCACCAACCCCCTCAGCCCGTCCGACAGCCCGAACACCGGTCCTTCATTCCTCCCCGAGACTGCAGATGCCCCCGTAACCGTCTCCATCCACTCCTCGGCCCAAAACCCCGCCCCCAGCGTCGGCGTGTCCCCAATCCTCCCCGTCAATTTATTCGTCATGCCCCCCGTGCTAGTCGCCACACAGCACACCCCCTCACTGTCCAGCGCCACCGCCCCACACGTGCCCTGCGACACATTCTCCCCGCCATCATACCCCGCCGATCCCCCTCGCCTCTCGCGTTCCAGGCCCGCGACATGCTCATCCCAGCGCTTCTGCGTGAAGAAATAGCTCTGATCAGGCACCGTCTCGACGCCCCACAGCCTCGCCAACTCCTCCGCGGCCTCGCCGAAGATCTGGCTGTGTCCCTGAGCGCCGCCGGGCGGCGGGGCGGCCTGCGCGCCCATCGGCCCGCGGTGCTCGCCATTCCCGCCCTCCAGATCGCGCTCCCCGCGCACCAGCATCTCCCGCGCGAGCTGGATCGGGTTCCGCACCCGCCGCAGCCCCATGACGCCCACGCCCCGCTTCTTCTTGCCGCGCGACACCATGATGCTGGCCTCGAGCTCGTTGGTTCCGTCGCGCGTGAACACGGCGCCGTGGCCGGAGTTGAAGAGAGGGTTGTTCTCGAGGAGGGTGACAGCGAAGGTTGCGGTGTCCAGTGCGCTGTGGGAGAGGAGGTAGTGGTGGGTGGAGGAGAGGATCGAGAGCAGGGAGCTGGTGTAGGCGGTGTATTCGGCGGGGGGAGGTTGGCCGGGAGGATGTTGCCGGCGCCGCCGTGGAGGATGAGACGGGGTGGGATTGGGGGATTGGGAGACGAGTGAGAGGGGAGTTTGCATTCCATGTTTGAGATGGGGGATGGGAGAGTGAGGTTTGAGACTGTAGAGACAAAGAAAGTGATTGAAGTGAATGGTGAGGAGGAGGAAAGTTGGTTGGACATGAGGGTGACGTCCGATAAGAGTTGTGGCTGGCTTATCGCGGCAGGGGCACCCGAGTCAACACAAAGTGACACCAAATGGAAGAACATGTGTCTACGCAGTATAAGAGGTATAAAATGCGTCTTTTTGGCATTAATCTCCATATAAAAATTACAAATGGTGTATGTATACCTGTATAGGTGAGTGGATATAAAACTCGCTCCAAGAAACAACACTGAACACTGAACGCCTGATCCCTATATTTCCATCCGTCTCGGCATCACCTCGCTCGCCTTCGACATCTTCTCGCTCTTCTTGGTTGTGGAAGAGCCCTTGAAGAGTGCGCTTAATGCGGAGGTTTTCTTCACTTTCTTCTCTTTTGCTTCCTTCTTCGGCTTGATCGTGCTTTCCGACTTCTCATTCTTCGCTGTTCGGCTTGTCTTATTCGTCTTATCCGTCCTCGTCGTCCGACTCGACCTCTCCGTCCGACTCGATCTCTCCGTCCTCGCACTCTCCGTCACCACCGTCCTCGTCTCGTCCGTATACACCGGCACCGGCTTCCTCCTAATCGTGCTCTCACCACTACTCGCCACCGACGGCGACCGCGGCACCGCCAGCCGCTCCTCCATCTGCCTCTCGCGAATCCTCTCCTTCCGCAGCCTCTCCGCCTTGGGCGTGATGAACTCCCCATCCACACTCGTACTCACGCTCTGCGCCTCCACATCCGCAATGCCCCTGCGCCACGACTCGATGCTGTAACTGTCCCCCTCAAACACCATGGCCACGTCCACCTTACTATCCTCTTTCCTCTCTGCGATCTCCTTCTGTATCTTCTTGATGATCTTGTAGCCGCCGAACATCACGATCGTGACGCCGACTGCGACGCCGCCGGCGATGAGAAACTGGGGCGAGCAGAGGAGCGCGAAGATAGCGGGGGACGAGCCCTTGATGGCGGTCAAGATCCCCGGTCCCATTTTGGTGAGGATGTTGGAGATTTCGGCCAGTGTGAGCGCGACGGCGGCCATGGCTTCGGGGTTCTTCTGCAGGGAGGCGATGATGGTGCTTGCAGTGTGCTGGATGCAATGGGCTTCGACCATGAGGTGGTCGAGTTTAGACATTAGGCCTTGTAGTTCTTGCTCTCTCTGGGCAGGGTGGACTGTCATGGGTAATGGTGGTGGAACCTCGCCATATGCGAGGTGCATATCAATCTCTTCGCCATTGTGGAGACCTGGGGATGTCATGGATCGTTGAAGTTGCTGGGGCGGAGCGTAGTCGTAGCGAGGAGTTACCGTTACCATTGGCACGGACTCGTATTCGACAGGATAATCGGTATGCCGTCGGACGAGGTCAGGACGAGATATATCAGCATTCTCGAAGTAGGGTGCTTGATAGACGGTCGGTGACCGATGAGATGTTGCTGGACGCGAGCCATGTCTCGAGCCGGCAACGCTGACACTAGCTTCTGAGATAGCAGCTAGATTTCGCTCCGTGAGAGCAGTAGCTGGCCGTCGTGAAACCTCTTCTTCTCGTTTGGGCCGATGCGAGCGATGTGAGCGTCTAGACGAAGCTACCGATCGGCTCTCCTCGAGACGCACATTCTCCAGCTTTCTTGTCAACCTCTCCTGATTCTTCTGGTGGATTTCTGCTCGGATCTCGGCTTTCTTGTCTTGGTATGCATCTTTCGCCTCCTTGAATATGTTGATGATGTGCTTGCTCTACGCAGATGATTAGAATGTGTGACTCGAGAGTCAGGGCTCCTACTTACGGTGCTCACGATCTTGCCGGACTTGTTCACAATGGTAATAGTCTCCATCTTGACTGCCCTTCTTGCTTGCGAAGTCCGTTTGCTTGTAGAAGTCCAAGATGAAGACCGGCTTCACCTCCTCTCAACCGTTCTTGCAAAATGTTTCGTCCGGACCTGCGGTGTACTCTTCCAGATTCCAATCTCCTCGCCCCTTTACAGCCAAGGGTTCCTCAAAATCACAGCTTCGAATCAGCAATTCTTCTTCTCACTTAACATAAACAAAAGCATTCACAATCCAGATACAGCACAGTGATAGTCACGCTGGGACGACACAGGAAAAGTCACCGTTATATCGCCTCAGGACCGCAGCGCCCAAAAGAAATCGGGCGCCAACCTCTTATCGCGATTGGCTGTGCACGGTTGGTGTTGAGCTCGAGACATCACTGGTGATCAGTTGTAACCTGGCACGCTGGGAGTGGCATACGCGCGGCCCACTCTGGCGCAGGTCGGCCCTTGGGGGTCGATATATGGGGGGCTGCGAGTGCTGGCGGGCGCTGATTGAATGCCCTGGGTTTTGCCGTCAGTGGAATGCGAGTGAGCTGTTTTGGCCATACGACACTGGACGTAGTTGAGCTGGACAGGGGTGATATCGTGAGCTCCGCAGTTCTCCGCAGGTGGTGGCGAGGGAGTCTGAGAGATGAGGCGGTGCAGATGTGGCTTAAGTGATGCATGCTTGGAGTCAAATTCGAAGACGGAGTCATGCTTTTGCGATTATCAAGACTGTAAATCAAGATGTCAAGATCTGTATATGAACTTCCCTGTTTTCAGGGTTGCGTTTAAGAGATCTCCTGAAAGATGGATGCCGCTATATCACGAAATCACAATGATGAATTCCAACAGATCCAGAATTCAAACGCAGGTTCAAAGTGGACATTTTGTTGCCTAGGACAAAGTAACTAGTATCCTGCATATCCGCAGCTCTCAAACGCTTTCCATTTTTAGCTCCCGAATGCCTCAAAGCTTGACATAAATGCAGAGCATCTCCGGTCTGCAGCTGAGCAAACCATTTCCCTCAAAAAGGGCGATACCGAGAGCATGCTTCATTTCGATGACTAAAAGCAGAACAAAACAGACTCGACAAAATAACGAGAAAACAAATCTCCGCCACAAATCCCAGACCAGAAGCCGGAAATAGAAAGTCTGTGCCTCGCAATATTCATCACATACTCATCTCAACTTCCGGAACCGCCGCCCTCTCGACAGTCGAGGCGCGCTTGTCATCAGCAGCAAGCTGGAGAAGACGCGTCGTGAACCTCTTCAGTTTCTCCTTTTCATTTTGGAGGTTTCGGCGACGTTGGGCGACGCTCGCATCTTCCTCCATGAGCTCACGGTAGCGGTCTTCGGCTGGTATCTGATCAGAATGACTGTCCACAGGGTCGAAGGAGGAAGTACTTACTATTGCCTTGATGAAGGCCCAGTTCCTTTTCCAGATAGTGAAAAATGTCCTTCTGGACCTGCGTGAACAGTCTCCCGTGAATCGTAAGGCATATCTGGTCGCAGAAACGGTCGGCGGCGGCGAGATAGTAGCCTCTAACTAAAGCGGCGACTTCGATCTCCGTCTTAAAGGGATCTTCTCCCAGGACATTGTCCTTCATGATAGCCTTGATCCTCGCATCGAGGGCGGTGCGCCGAGCTCTCTCGTCTCCGCGAATGTTGAGGCCCTGCATCTGCTGCTCGGCGAGGACATTGGCGCGGCGTCTTCGGCGCGCCTCACTAATTTTGCTGAATTCGGCCGCCTGGTAACGGTCAAAGGCTTTGCGATTGATAGTAAAGAACTTGTACAATTCCAGGGAGAGAATTTGAGCCCCGGCCGTTCTCATGTCGTTTTCGAAGCGATCGAAAAATGCTTTGAGCAACTCGAATCCTTGCTTGTATAACTGAGTCTGACGCCATTTGCATAAGACTTGATCCAGGATGCCAAGGGAGTGATCGCGGACCATCGCCACGACCATGTCGAGATATTTCTCCACCGGATGTTCCCAGACCTTCACGCTGGTCATGCACAATTCGTCCTTTGCGCGAAAATCAACATGTCCTGGTGCTCCCGGCTTACTGTATTTGACCAAGGTCTGGCGAATATCGCCGATCGTTATCTTCATCCGGTAGCTTTCGAAAATATTCGTGGTGAAAGGGTTGGCTGTCAACGCCTCTGTACGAACCTTTTCAGCCCCGTTGACATGTCTCTTCGGAGCCTGCGGTGATGCCAACTGCTCTTGATTCTCCTTTTTAGGCCTGAAAGTTGGCGCTCTAGGTGGAGTCTCAAACCTACCTCTATCAGTCTTTGGACTCTCACTGTCAAGATCAATAACCTCGGGGCCGTCAATGTCCATTTGGATAGCCGCAACGGCACGGTCGGAAGGATCCCTGACGATAAAAGTCGGATATAAATTACTAGCAAGGGCCTCGTAAAGGTGACCGTTCAACGTTGACCAGGCTGAGTGGAGAGACGGATTGGTTCCATCCATCAGTGCTTGGATCTGTTGCGTGAATCTTGCCAGCTCCTGAAGCACAGCCTGGCTGATGTTATCAGTAGGAAGCTCTGGTAAACTAGCAAGCTCTGCATCGATTTCCTGACGGCGATTGCTGACGGTCTCTTCGATCTTTGGGATGCTAATAATATCGTAAGTGGCGTTCAATCTCCATAAACGCAAATGTGTTGTGCAATACATACCAGTTCACAATCTGCGCTGCAAACTTCTGCGAAAGGGCATGCTGCAGATTTCTTGTTCCGAATCTATTTTGGAACTCGTACCAAGACTCAGCCCATGGATTTTGAGTCCCGAAGAACATCTCCTCATCAGCCCTCGCTTTCTTGTGATAATTTGCGTCATAGTCAACTTTTCGGCTGAGTTGAGCAGGCTGTTTCGTCACGAAGTAACCATGTCCCACAACATGAGCACGTCCCTGGAGCAACTCCCTGAACTGCAAATCTGAATGACCGAGTTGCAGACAGTCGGCTTTGGTCAAGACCCCAATGGTTCGGGCTTCCGCCTTAAGATCCAGGATCACTTTGCCCGTTCTTGAGGTCGCTGGATCGGCAGACATCGGCAAAGCCCAAATGACGAGAGCTTGTTGATGCTTAATATATTTTTTCGCCAGATTCTCCACGACCGAGACGAGATAACTGTCTTCTCTTTGCCCCGGGTTCTGAAAGATCCCCGGCAGATCAAAGAACGAGAGAGGCGCCAGAGCTGGTCCGGACATCTCGACAAAGACTACATTTGGCGAAAATTTGGCCTCAGCCTCCTCATTGCGAACAAATAAATTATTGTCCCTGTCAGGGATATAAATCTTGTGTGACTTCGATGGGTTTAGGATGGCAATTTGTGCCCATTTCAAGGCTTCCTCCAACTGGCTCTTGTCAGTAATGAGCATGAAGTCCTTAACTTTGAGTTCCGTCTCTTTCCATGGCGGGAAAAGGTTCTTAGAGGTCACATCTCGGGCTTCAATAGGCCGTCCATTGGGGCGAGGCTCGTAGGTGTACGAGAGGTGCAGAGAGATCTTGCAAGACCAGGTGGTAGCGGTTCCCGTTTTAATGTGGGTGGGGCATCTTGTACAACATTTGGAATCTTGGGGAAGGTGGATCTCTGCGAGAGCACCCATCAGACTTGATTTTCCTACATGCGTATTAGTATTTGATAGATGTTTTTAAGTATATCAGAAACTAGGATGGCTTACCTGCACTTTGATCACCAACGAGAACAAGCTGAGGCAATTCGACGAGATAATCGACTCCCATGCCACGAATATCGTTTATAGCATCGACAAGGACTTGGACACGGCGGCCGACAATATGAAGACCAGACTCGTGTGCCGGTTGCTTGTCAGAACGTTGGTTAGGTGGCAACGCTAAAATAGTCAGTTAGAGATCATATATTTTGCATCAAGGGAAAGCTGAGAAAAAGCTCACATGGAGGTGGCGCATCGGAGCGCGGAGTGTTCACATTATTGAAGCTCGATCTAGAGGTGTCGCTCGCAGTAGGAAGCCCGAACGAAGATGCAAAAGACGAGCCGACATCTGGCATCGACACATCCTCCGCCATAGCTTTGCGGTAATTGGATCTCTTCGGAATCATTTCATAAAGGTCATCTGTGGCAATGGTAGCCTCTGTTTTGATGTTTCTCATGGGAATAGAGATCACTAAGTATCTTCGTCTGTTGATAGTTAGCGGTTTCAAAGGTAGTTCTTTACAATGGCAGCCTGAAGAAACGAGAAAAGAGTGAGATGGAACGTTCAAGATGAGATGAATAGGACCATGAAATGACAAGGTATGGCATAAATTGATACAAGTAGCATGGCTGTGGAAGAGTGAGGAATGATGTGACAAGGTAGTGATGCCGGAGATGGAGTGAAGAGACGTACCCTAAAGAACGATACTGCACTCTAGTATGACAAGAGAAGTATCCCAAACAACGCCTGATAAACAGATGCTGTCGGAAGCAAAAGTGCTTTGGCACCTTTCTGTGTGGGATAATGCAGGAGTGGGAGCCTACGCCGCACGAGAAAGGGAAGCTGAGTCGTCCGAACAGACAAGAACAAATCCACGCCAAGTGACAACAGACGCCAACTAGTTGGACTGATGAGAGGAGGTGAATGTATTAGAGTAAACAAGCGAAACTTAGATTCAGATGAACTTCAATGAAGAATCTGACCACAAATTAGGGAAGAAGAGAGCAACTTTGCGGTCTTGGGTCTTGGGTCTTGAGTCGACAAAGCAGGAGTTCAAGGGTAGACGGGTCCTAGATGGATGGTTCAACTTCTGTGAGGAATCTGGCGATAAGAAGTAAAGGAAAGCAGAAGTCAAGGCCAAAGCAGTCAATTTATACTTGCGCAATATGATAATACGATAATACGATAATACGACGCAGGATGCCATCTCCAGCAGAATCTGCACCTGCACCTTATTGTATTGGCATTGCTTTAGGAGCCTGGGACATGTCTCGGAGGCCTATCAATACCTGTATACTGCACTGCAACCTGCATGATACGAACAAGAGATGCCATATTTGCCAATGATTGTAGCAGAAGAGAATGGAGCTGACACTGCTGGACGAGATTTGGAGATTTGATGTTCTGCGCTTATTTAAGCTTAACTCGTCGTCCACCTGCGGATGCACGCGGCTGATAGACCTCCCGCCAAAATCTGGGGTAAACACCATCTCAACTGTGAGAATCCAAGTGTACAACGAGTGTGATGACAAACGGTGATTATCTCTGCACCTTGCAGGTCGTGGACCGATGTGTCTCAACTAATGCAGCCACATAGGCACCAGCACGGATGGATGATACGATAATCATTCACAACTGCTCACCGTTCGTCTGCGGTTTCTGCTGTCAAAATGGTCGTCGTTGTGAACTACGGTGTGATCGATACTCAGATCCTCCACAACAGTTTCAATATTCAATAGTCACTTTGAGAGCATCAGTTCTCAACGAAAATGGTATCTGCAACCAAGGATTCACAAACAGACAACTGAACCTGGTGGTAACTGAACCTGGTGGTATCCTGTTCCGCACAGGGAATGATGAATGGATAGCAGTTCTGGAAAAGAACTCGCCATATGCCATAGAATCATGAGCTTGTCCTTTCTAAATAGCGACTGAGTTGTAGAATAATTGTTGATAGCAATACTGCTTTTGTGATACTTGGAAGATGAGGACTTCGTTTTGAACCTATGACTTGTCTAGAAACCATCACGTGCACCAAATGTTCAGGAACATTGTTTATCCGCCTGTACCTGCTTGACCCCTGGATGGCTTCCAGATAGCAAGGTGTCTAATATCTCAGGAGGCCAGCCAAAAATAACGCAAAGACAGCTTCAAACCACTCTGCAAACATGTCACTCCAAGTCCCATACAGAGAGAAGTCAAATGGAGTTGGCCATCATACCAAGGCTGTCATCTTGGTAGGCTTAATATGACGACGGCATCGATCTAATTCAAGCTAATGTATGCCAGGTCGGTGGTCCTTCAAGAGGAACCCGATTCAGACCTCTTTCTCTCGATGTCCCAAAGGTAATTCTTGTCTCTGCCAGCTACACTATTCTTTACATGCTGATGCTATACTATAACAGCCTTTGTTCGACATCGCCGGCCATCCCATCATCTGGCACTGCCTGACCGCCATTGCCAAAGTCCCCGACATCCAGGAAGTCTGCATGATCGGCTACTACGACGAGTCCGTCTTCCGCGACTTCATCAAAGACGCCAGCCACGAGTTCCCCCAGCTTTCTATCAAATACCTCCGTGAATACGAAGCCCTCGGCACCGCCGGCGGCCTGTACCACTTCCGTGATGCGATCCTGAAGGGCAAGCCCGAGCGCTTCTTCGTCCTCAACGCCGACGTCTGCTGCTCCTTCCCCCTAAACGACATGCTCAAGCTCTTCGAGGAGCGCGACGCCGAAGCCGTGATCCTCGGCACCCGCGTGAGCGAGGACGCCGCCACAAACTTCGGCTGCATCGTGTCTGACGCACACACGAAGCGTGTACTCCACTACGTCGAGAAGCCCGAGTCGCACATCTCGAACCTCATCAACTGCGGCGTCTACCTCTTCTCCACCGAGACCATCTTCCCCTCCATCCGCAGCGCCATCAAGCGGCGCTCCGACCGGCCGCGCCTGTACTCCTACCCCTCCTCCGAGAACCTCGAGTCCAGCTTCTTCAACGACGACGAGGATCAGAAGACCGAGGTCCTGCGCCTCGAGCAGGACATCCTCTCCGACCTCGCCGACAGCAAGCAGTTCTTCGTCTACGAGACCAAGGACTTCTGGCGCCAGATCAAGACCGCCGGCTCCGCCGTTCCCGCAAACGCACTCTACCTCCAGAAGGCCTGGCAGTCTGGCTCGCAGGAGCTCGCCAAGCCGTCTGCAAACATCCTCCCGCCCGTCTTCATCCACCCCACCGCGCACGTCGATCCGACCGCCAAGCTGGGCCCGAACGTGTCGATCGGCCCGCGCGCGGTCGTCGGCGCGGGTGTGCGCATCAAGGAGGCGATCGTGCTCGCCGACACGGAGATCAAGCACGATGCGTGCATCCTGTACTCGATCATCGGGTGGAACAGCCGGATCGGGGCCTGGGCGAGAGTCGAGGGCACGCCGACGCCGGTCAATAGCCATACGACGAACATCATCAAGAACGGGGTTAAGGTGCAGAGCATCACGATTTTGGGCAAGGAGTGTGGGGTGGGTGATGAGGTCAGAGTGCAGAACTGTGTTTGTTTGCCGTACAAGGAGTTGAAGAGGGTAGGTCCATTCCACACATCCATCGCACACTGGTACTTTGACGGGGGCAAAATGCTGACGGAGAGGAATAGGATGTCGCAAACGAAGTCATCATGTAGACGCCCGCTCGATCCCCTGCTGCACTGTTTCTAGGCGTCACCGTCGCCATCGTCGTCAACTCTTGGACTTAGTTCATCACCTTTTGCTTCCGAGCGGCGCATTTTAATCGCTATAGTATCCTTTTGATTTGTGGAGAAAAGTCGCATTTTGCAGGCATGGATGACTTTATGGGAGTAGATGCAATAATAGAGAGCTCCCAAACGGAGATCTCATTGATCATCACTTCGATTCCTCTATCCCGAATAATGTGCGCCGTGATGAATCTCGCTCTGCTGTGGTGATAGTGAATCTCGCTCTGCCCTGGAGAAGTTCTGGCTGGGGCCGGAAATGTGAAGAGGGAAGGACGATATAATTAGCTCCCCCGTTCCAGGCCAACAGAACCACAGCACAGGATCCATATGCAGCGGCACATGCCTTCTTGCTCCCTTTTTTTTTCATTCTCTCTCCTAGCGGTGCATCGCCATAGCCTGTGCCTGAGGTCTCTTCTCCCTCGTCCCTCCATCTTGCAACAACGACAGCGGTCACGACGGTGGCGAAAGGAAGCTCAGCAAGAGACTTCCAACGATGGTGAGAATGCCATAGCAAGGATCGGACCACGACGTCTTGCTTTCTTTCGCAGGGCTGATGGCAGCATGGCCTGGTTGGAAAGGACAGGTCGAGAGGGGGGTTGGTAGGAGCAGCACGTGTGACGAAGAGAGAAACGATGTGTTGTGTGGCTTAGAAGGGACGGCTGGCTGGGTGCTTCGTGGGCTATTTGTAGGGAGGGATGGAGGGAAGGGGGGCGGATCGTATAGAGGGACTGGCTGGGGTTGGACGGCAGGAGGGGAGGGGAAGGGGGATATGGAGGTAGACTTGATGGGTTGGATCAGGGAAGTGGGAATCTGCATATATATGGCATCAGTTTCACTTTTGCAAGTTGGCCCTCACTTTTCGCTTCTCTCTATATTCCTGACCCAAGCGCCTGCCTGATATGTGGTGGAGGGGAGTATAAAAGGGATGTTTGATCTACGAAAGTAACGCAAAACCATTTGCAGAGATAAACGGTCGAGAAATCCCTAAGTACCTAAGGATAACAGTACTCGGATCCATACTGTGACGAACTCGAACGCTCCATATCTCTTCTCGTATAGCGTTGGGTTTTTAAGACTCTGCATCCTGAATCTGAGAAGAGACAGTGAGAGTGAGAGTGAGAAGAAAAAACTCAGTAGAGGGAAGTGGGCGGTGAGAAGCATACAGTAGTGAGAAGATTGATGATGGGATGAGATATCTGATGGCAACTGCAGGGCGTTTGTGCTGGATGGGAAACGCGTGGATTATATGTGGTTTTGGGAGAGAAATTGCAACACAGTCCTAATGCGACGCCGCTAGTCTCTCGAGCATTGTTTGTGTGCGAGGATACCGAGACGACCGATTTTGTGCTCGACTACATAGCAGCATGATTTCGGGATTTGGCGGTTGCCGCAAGCAGCGATGCAGCGAGGGGAGTATACTCACCAAAAGAGGCTGTAAAGAAACGCCTTGGAGAACTTCATCTCAGACCTCCCCTCACCAAACATGGCTAGCCATAGCGCTCCCTTCTCTTCTCACTGCTCAAATCCCTCCCCTAAACACCCACAGCCCTTCTTTTCTCCATCTCTCACCAGCGTTCCATTCCAAATCCCTTTTCCTCATCGCGGGTTAATATGAACAGCCCCTCTCCCCCTTGCCACTTCCCCGCGATCAGTGAGATAGCAAATGGTCCATCGCGCTTTAGTGATTGTGCAGCGAGCGATATGTAAACCAAGGTCGTGACTACCTTTTCAAAGGTAATTAGTTCTCTTTTCTCTAAATTCCATAAATGAACCACTTTCTTGTCATTTCTTCGCCGTCTGGCAAATTATCTTATCAGACCCTCTCGCCACCGCTACACTATTGCTATCATATGCCTCTTGCCGCCACAGATTCAATCTGCTGGGCAAAATCGCGCAACGTGGAGATTTCCGGACCATATATTTTTGTCAGAATAGGACGTGTTTGAGCGTCATCTTCATGTGCACGTCACTTGCATTGCCTCTTCCTCTTAGCATGCACGGTGAGATGTGGTCTCGGAATGCGTTTTTATATGCAGGGAAGTGGCAGATGGGAGTACGAGATGCGGAACGGTGAAATTGACAAAATTTACGTTTTCATGGGAGATGCTATGCTGTGCTTACTTGCAGATGAAAATTCAAAATCCCGGTTGTTCAACCTCACTCGTCCTCCCCATCTCATTCGATTCCGCAGCCCATGACGGACGACATTACAACCGCGCCTACAGACCGATGCGTGCCGCAGAAGCTTATGTTCGAAGGAAGCAGATAAAAGCAGCACAGCCTCATCTAAAAGCAATGGCAACTACGAAAAACTTCCATACATCTGATCTATGGCTGGAATTTCTCGAGAGGGAATTAAATCCCCTTTCAAGGGCTGCTGAGATAATAGGCAAAGCCAGGGTCCCACAAAGAGCAGAAGGATGAGAAGAAGTGTGAGCAGGCGGCGAGAGACAGCAAGAAATGTGCTGACAGCAGGACAGACAGATTGTTGGGTATGTGAGAAGATGTTGTAAATGGTGAGAATGAGACGGTGGAAGCTTTCCATGGCGCCATGCACAAATGGCGCGCACAGTTACCCCTGATATCAAGAAACAAACTGATGCAAGAAAAACAGTTGTTCAATGATCTAAAACGGAGAGGATACAACATCAATGAGAAAGATGTTCAAATACACTAGAAAGAAATTGGCGTTCTAGTACGTGGCCTGAGGTCAGAGACAGTAATCCGAGTCTCACAAGGGCTCATGTGTCGGTTGGTGGTCTCAGGAAGGAAGATCTCTACAGAGGAAGGCCTTGAAGATCCGAGGACTGGTTGTATAGCCAAACACAAGGGCATAAAATGACTAGAATCAGGAGCTTGTACATACGTCTGCATCGGCTGCGATATGGCATAAACCACTCGGGTTCTCAGGCACACAGAAGATGCTTGGAATTTGAGGCAATTGGCATCTAAAGGGGTAGTGAAACCCAAATAATCCATCTGAACGAATAGAATCATCGTAAAACGATGAAATCGAAGAAAAAGGAGACGTGAAAAGGATCTGCGGTAGAGAGTTTACGATTCCCAAGAAAATGAAGTCAGTATCTTTCACGTGCATGAAAGAGCCTCTGGACGAACGGGACTTATCTTTGCCGTCGTTATCGGCAACCCGACGAACGCGTCCAGCAACCCCACCAACAAACTGCTCGATCGCAATACCAACCCTTCAAGCATCAAATTGATAAACCGAAAAGTGCAAAATAATCGCCATCTCTATTCGCATCTTTGGAATCTACTGTCTCATAAGTTTCGCCCCAATAGCACGTGTCGCGCCTCCTCGTCCCCAAAACCTCTCCTTCCTCGCGGCCCCTTATCGGCTACGGACCTCGGTTCCATGCACCCGCGACTGCGTCATCCAAGGCTGAAATTCGCCCTCGCTGAGGATCCGGAGGGATTCCTATTACCCCTGGCAAATCTTATCGCCAGCCCGACTTCATCCCCCGGCTTTTCGCTGTGGAGGGCAGGAGGGCTGCAAGAGTGGGGCGTGCGCCGTATCCGCGTCGCCCTCCTCCGTATCCTCCGTAAACAAAGGGAGTTCTCGGCTTGTGGAGCGCAGACCGAGCGGAAGCAGGCAGAGTCCTTCTGGAATCGAAAGATTTGCGTGCGAAGTTTTGAGGGAAAGGGGGGGGTTAGAGGCGGATAGGATTTGCGGTATTAATAGGTGTTGCTGGGATCTTGGCGGGCCAAACTGCAGCGTGGGAGGGGCTAGCTTCCGAGAACTGTGGAGGAGGGGGAGGCGTGGGCAGGAGAAATTTGGAGGAATGGGACACTGAGAGAGTGAGAGAGTGTCCAAGCGCCCCTTCCAAGCAGGCAAAGGATGTCACGGGAGGACGCCAATAATGAAGAAATTGGAGAGAGGGAGATTAGAGTCGTCGTCTCGTGGTTCAGGGGAAGCTCTGGATCTGGCAGATGCCAACGTCGATGTGGTTTGTGCGCCGAATGTGCTACGCTGGAATGGGACAGCGTAGAAGATTTCCTTCGGCCATCTGATCGGATCTCATCTTGGAGCTGGAGTTGGAGCTGGAGTTGGAGCTGGAGTTGGAGGTGGAGTTGGAGTTGGGCTGGAGCCGGAGCTGTAGTCTGTCGGGAGGAAGAAATTGGCACTGCGATTAGCTCTTCAGCTTGGGAAATGCCATCATCCACCTGGAAATAATTCTGAAAGGGAGAATGCTGTTCCCGGGACTGCGGAAGGACTCCGACGCCAGAAGCCATTGATGCATTATCGTGAATTGGGGCTGGGATGCAGGGTGGCACGCAGGGCTCTGAAACTTTTCATGTACTTCGCCTCAATGGTTCGAGAATGGAGGTATCCTCTACTACTGAAGAGGTGCTTGAGATGCTTGAGATGCTTCTAAAGCGAGTGTCTTTGAAGATTCTGCATAGGGGCACGATGAGCTTGTCCTCTGTCCTCTGTCCTCAGTCCTCAGTCCTCACTGCTCATCAGCGTTGGGACCCGAGATCTGGATGACTGAGGCCTTTGTTTACTCGTGCTCTCTCCGTCTCTCCGTCTCCGTCAGGCAGGCAGGCAGGCTTGCCCCGGATGCAACATGAGTCGCAGAGTCCACCCAAAGTCCTACTTCTCCGCATTTTTCAGAAATTCTCGTGACCTCATCCCCCACATTTCCACATTTCTCTCGTACCAAGCGGCTGCGCTGGTTCGGTGAGGGAGGCAAGGGCAAGCCTCGTGGATTGGCTGTGGATTGGCTGAGGATGAAGATAATTGTCAGTTGGAGTTTGTGTTTGCTGGTCGTGTGGGCATTTTTTTATTTCATTTTTTTATTTTTAAATTTGGCCTTTGTGCACTGCGGTGGTTAGGTTCTCACAAGCCAAGGTTGCTGACTGTAGAAGCCATGCATAGTACAAGCATGCATGTATGCGTCTCTTTGGGTCCAATCCCCACGACAACTCTACGTCTCTAGGCAGTTATACCTCCGTACGCCACTTACAGAGCCAAAGAGCCAAAGAGCAAGATGACGATGAGGATATGTATGGAGTACATAGAGTACTTATGCCCTGTACACGTAATGGCGGGTCATGGGTGAGGTTTGTCGAAAGTCTAGGTACCTGCGTGTACTGTACTGTACTGTACTGACTGTACTTAGGTACTGCTGATACTCAGACTCTCTCATACTCTTCTACCACGGAAGTATGTACGTACGAATAAGCCTGCGTGGGTGCTAAAGAGGCAACTGCGACGAAGGCGTCAAACACTTTCACGCCGTCCATAAAATGCCCATAAATGCACATAATCTGCCAACTCCGGCCCTGTGATTGGCCCCTTCCCGCGAGTCGACCCTTCCTCCGACTTTCTCCGGGCATGCCTGGCTCCCATCCTCGCCCATCTTCGCCCATCGCCGCCCCGTCTCCCGACTTCCTCCTCAGCCTGTTATGGGTCATACATCATCTTCAACACCAATTCGACCAATTCGGCTCCCAGGCCTCGTTGACCAAAAATAGCGCTATGTCATTGGCCCATCTCGATCAAAGTGCCTTGTCCAACGCTCACTCCTACTCCACACTCCCATCTCTAGCAGCCTCACGAACCCGAGACTAAGACTTATCATTCTTCTCGAGTTACCCGATTTCTCTCCCGAAATCCCCATCGACCATGGCCTCTGTACTTAAGAAGCCCAGTGGCCCAGCCCTTCGTCCACTAACTCCCTCTTCTGATCAATCCGCTATAGGTTTGAGATCAAGACAGCTCGCAACAGGCAATCTCAACTATCATTCCACATCACTACGCAATATGGTTGCCAACACAGTAAACAAGACGGCCTTGCACCCGACCGGTGTGCAGTGAGTCCCCCCCAAAAGTCCCCCCAACTCCCCAGCTCCTTCGTCGCCATTCTCTCTACAGCTTCATATACTGACCAAGACCGCTTGCAGGCCCGTCGCCGAGCACACTGAGCTTGAGGAGGAGCTCCACGCAACGGCCAACCTCGATTATGACCGTGTTGCCATTGTATGTGCACCCACACTCCCTTCAGCCTCCCGGCGATAATAAACCGCCACTGACTCTCTCAGGTCCCAAATCCTTCCGTTGCAGCCCTGTACGAAGATGCCTTGGTCTACGAGACCGGCTCAGCCATCACATCCAGCGGTGCCCTGACCGCATACTCGGGAAAGAAGACCGGAAGATCACCACTCGACAAGCGTATCGTTAAGGAGCCATCCTCTGAAAATGAGATCTGGTGGGGTCCTGTTAACAAGCCAATGTCCCCAGAGGTAAGAGCACTCTTCTATTTCCTCCTTTCTCTCCTCGATCTCTCTCAATCGACAACATTATCGCCACAATTCTCCCATTCTGGGTCCACCGGGTCGGGATGGTCGCGTGCAGTCCAAACGTCGTTCCATTTTCGTGGTGGGAATGCTGGTTGCCTCGGATGCCGAATGCATTGACATCACAGCCTTCTACCCCGCATTCAGTCAGGCGGCGATCACCGGAATCGAAAATCGAAAAGCCACAACGCGCACGTGATCAATTGCCGCTTCCGCATCCGATTCCGAAATGCGGGCAATCAATCACGTGGATGAACCACAATATTTGAGCATATCGAGCCATTGACTGACATGAATTTCACAATAGGTCTGGAAGATCAACCGCGAGAGAGCCATCGACTACCTGAACACGAGAAATCGCATCTACGTCATCGACGGTTTCGCAGGATGGGACAAGAAGTACCAGATCAAGGTCCGCGTCGTCTGCGCCCGCGCCTACCACGCCCTCTTCATGCGCAACATGCTCATCCGCCCAGATGCAAAGGATCTCGAGCATTTCCAGCCAGATTACACCATCTACAATGCCGGTTCTTTCCCAGCAAACAGATACACCGAGGGTATGACCTCCCCAACATCCGTTTCCATCAACTTCGCCGACAAGGAGATGGTTATCCTTGGTACCGAGTACGCTGGTGAGATGAAGAAGGGTGTCTTCACCGTTCTCTTCTACGAGATGCCAGTTAAGCACAACGTTCTCACCCTCCACTCCTCTGCCAACGAGGGCAAGGATGGCGATGTCACCGTTTTCTTCGGTCTTTCCGGCACTGGCAAGACCACTCTTTCCGCTGATCAGAACCGTCAACTGATCGGTGATGATGAGCACTGCTGGACTGAGACTGGTGTCTTCAACATCGAGGGTGGCTGCTACGCCAAGTGCGTTGGTCTCTCCGCCGAGAAGGAGCCAGATATTTTCGGAGCTGTCAAGTTCGGCTCCGTCCTCGAGAACGTTGTTTTCAACCCAGAGACCCGCCTCGTCGACTACGATGACGTTACTCTCACCGAGAACACCAGATGGTATGCATTTCCTATCCCAGATATATGAATCCCACTAACGCTCTACAGCGCTTACCCAATTGAGTACATCAACAACGCCAAGATTCCTTGCATCTCCACCAACCACCCATCTAACATCATCCTCCTCACCTGCGACGCCCGCGGTGTCCTTCCACCCATCTCCAAGCTCGACTCCGCACAAACCATGTTCCACTTCATCTCCGGCTACACCTCCAAGATGGCCGGCACCGAGGAGGGTGTCACCGAGCCCGAAGCCACCTTCTCCTCCTGCTTCGCCCAGCCCTTCCTGGCTCTCCACCCAATGCGCTACGCCAAGATGCTCGCCGAGAGGATCGAGGAGCACAAGGCCAGCGCCTGGTTGCTCAACACCGGCTGGGTCGGCGCCGGTGCCGCCACCGGCGGCAAGCGCTGCCCGCTCAAGTACACGCGCGCCATCCTCGACGCCATCCACTCGGGCGAGCTCCAGAAGGTCGAGTACGAGAACTACGAGGTCTTCAACCTGTCCGTGCCAAAGTCCTGCCCGAACGTCCCATCGGAACTCCTCAACCCAAGACATGCCTGGACCGCCGGAAACGACAGCTTCAAGGCCGAGGTCAACAAGCTCGGCAACCTGTTCAACGAGAACTTCAAGAAGTACTCTGATCACGCGACTGAGGAGGTCATTGCCGCTGCCCCAAAGGCTATTTAAGCAGTCTTGCAGAAGTCTGCCGTCGTTGTCTTAGTGCGATAATGTCTTGATGTTGCTGATGTCTCGGCTTGGAATTTGGGCGTTTAAACAAATTGATATTCATGAGGCATGCTCAGTGCGAGATCTTGCCCGGGAGGAAAGGGAAGGGAGGGGAGGGGGGGAAATGCCGCTGCACAGTCTGTAGGACATTGGCCATTATGGAAATAAGTAGTTATTAGCACGTGACGAGTATGTTATGGGCTTAGATATACCAATGAACAATATCATTTGGAAATATGGCGGCTTTCTTCTGTCTGGTTGGTCGAAGTGATTTGGAATATCTGATGTGATGATGGGAACTGAATTATTCGCTAACGCCAGCCTGGCTATATGGGGTAAGTCGCGACGCCCAAGTCTTGAAGTCCCCGAATTCGTCGCCAAAGAAAGGCCGGATATTTAGACCGTATGAGCGAGCGGTTTCTAGTAAGTATCCCGCGATTGTCCTACTTCCGACTATGTAGGGAAGTAGGTAGCTCGGTAGGTAGGTATGGCTCTAGTTGTGACGCGGTCCTGACTGGCGCCACCGTGTGTGTGGGAGCGGGGATGCGGGGGTCCGGGGATGCGGAGAGAGCCGCACGGGTCACGGGAGGAGGCTGGTGATTAGGAGGGATTATAGTGAGTGGAGAGGCATTTGATAGACTGCATACATCGGGGGTTTGGGTGTCTTTAGAGTGGTTGTGTTGGTTGATTAAGGGGATATGACATTTTGGTTATTTTTGGGCTCTGGAGACATAGATGGATGTGTATCTCACGCTGATCACTACATAGCGTGTCATGTGACGAAACATGTGATCCCTCTGGAGAATAGTCTTGATAAACGCGCATTCTGCAAGTCCCCTTCCGTGCCCAACCGTGATCGCCCCATGGACGGACGCCGGGCTCCAGCATTCAAATGGCAATAAATCGGCGTATGTACTGTGTGGTGGGTGGCTCGAGGGCGAGCAGATGGTTAAATTATGTCGTATCGGCGTAATATGCCGTTCATTATATATTATATTCCTTCTGCCTTGCCTCCTTTGCTCCTCCTGCAAGTTCGCCATGCACTGTGCACATGGCATCCCCTGTGTACATCTCCAGTCGCGCCTCCCGAGCTTATTGCGCGGGCTGGGGTTGGGGTTGTGGTTGTTGTTGGGGCTGAGGCTGGTAGTACCCGCCATAGAGCTGCTGCGGGCTCTGCACGGGATACGCGGGCACTGCGCCCGGCGACACGGGGTATGCCTGGGCCTGCGGCTGCACGACGTACTTCTCCTGGCCCGCGCCGGCCTGCGGACTATATGGCAAGGCTGCGGCGTTGTAGGGGAGCTGCGTCGATTGGCCGCCGGAGTTGCGGTGGCGCGTGATGTGAACGCCGAAGATGGTGAGGGAGATGAAGTAGAAGATGCTGATGATGGAATTAGCATTTGTGGATGGCATATGGAGGTGGGAGTGCGCACAATTGGAGGGCGGCGAGGCCGGTGGTGGCGCCGGCGATGCCCAGGCTGACAAGTAGACGAGCGTGGACGTCGTCAGAATAGGAAGAAGAGGAGTGGTTAGACGAGGCACTAGACTTGTAACGGGTGGCGCGTTTGTAGTAATAATAGCCGTAGTCGTAATCATCACTGACAAGGTAGGCGAGGTAGGCGACAGTGAAACCCATGAATATAGCGGAAACGAGCCATGCAAGGAGCAAAAAGATCTCGAGCACGAGAATAGCCCAGTAGTTGTATGACTTTGGGTCTTTGGCGCGCTCGGAGCCGATGGTGTAGCCGGCGACGACGATGGTGAGAACGGCCTAGATGCTATGTTAAGAGCCTGTGCACTGGACGAAGGGGGCGGAACATACACTAATGAGAACTATAAGGGCGCCGACAGAAGCGTAGAAGAAGAAACTGGCGATACTGAGACCGAGGAGTATGACGGCGAAAACGAGTTGGAAGCTTCGTAGGACGACGAAGTTCCTGGGCATGTCTATGACATGATTTCGTGAGGCCGACATCGTCCGCAATTTGATGATTAAATGCGCGCTGAGAAATGAATGAAAGAAAACAGGACTTTGAGATTGACAATGCTGGACGGCAGGAGCGTACTGTAGCTATGGCTGGTGTTGGAGAGTTGAGTGGCTACGTCCTGGCTGCTCTGACTGCTTTGACACGAGTCGGAGAGGGAGAAAGAAAGAGAGGGAAAATTGAAGAGAGCATGGAGGAAACAGAGCAACAGAGGTTAGGCACTGTACTGTATGTATAGTATGTGAGATGAGACACACTCACGTTTGCTACGCCCAATTGCGCTGAGCAGTCACCAACATCCATGTTATGTTGCATGTTATGTTGCATGAATCGACAAATCGATTCCTCAAAAGGGATTGCCAGCGTTGTCTCAGCGTCTCAGCCACTGCTCCTTCGACTTGGCAGGTATCCTCGTATCCTTGCGGTCCAATTAAGCAGCACGAAGGATGTGATGCGCCCTACCGTCCTGTAAGCCGTGCTCCTTTTCTGTGTCGATCATCCTGGCTCTGTCCGTAAGCTTAATCTAACTTCCATACTAAGAATAACAATAATAATAACGCTAAAAGTGAGAGGACCAAATTCACACTTTAAAGCCTTTTTTCCCTATAAAAATTAATAAATGCAATGAAGACTTTCATGAGACGATTTATATACATACGTACCTGCCAGTTATAATTCTTTGTCCAACATAAATGTCCTCGAACTACCCAGAACTTGCTGAAGACATTGTGTAAACCGAGTCAGGAGTCGAGACCAGGGCAATAACGGCCAGCGAGCCGGGAGCCACAGGTACGACTGAGAGCTTCATACCATCCAGATTGTAGCAGCCAACTCCAAGTCTCAAGGCCAGGACGTCAGCAATTGCCCGAAGCTTCAAAAGAGACGACGAGCTAGAAGCTGGGAAGGGGCCCAACAAATCGGCGCACTAGAAGACGTCGGCGCCACACAACATAAAACCGGCGGGGAAGGAGAAGAAGACACAGAAGAGGAGGAGACAGAAGAAGGCGCGTCAGGCTAAGATGCGACGAGCGAAGAGACGGCCGACGAAGACGAGACAGACAAGGGCGCAACGCCACCAGAGGACGTCAGAAGAGGATGCGGCTCCGCGTCCTCGTATCACTCAACTAGGATGACGAATTCCAATTAAAGCATTACCCTCGGATTAAACCACGACACTTAAAAGAGAAGCCACGGTTTAGGTTAAAGAGTAAAAAATGGCGGATTAATCTAGATGTAGGGAATCCTTTAGTACTCTAGACGATGAGCTTAAGTGGGATGAAGGTGATGAGCAGGACGAAGGGGCATTAAGTGATGTTGATAGGACTAAAACTAGACAATTAGATTTTCCTAGAGGTGAGGTAGAGAACGATGACGAGGAGGAGGAGGATGAAGAATAGCGTAATGATAGCTTGCATGGGGGTCTTGCTATCCATGGATAGCAAGACTCCCATGATAATGGGTTATATAAGGGTCTTGCTATACATGTATATCGAGAGGTAGTTGATTAATGAAGTTCCCGTTAATGACAAACAGTATGTGTAAAGTGTATAAAGTATAGGGGATAACATCATGTTTAAGTTAAATGCATGCCTACCTTACTTATAAGTTAATACGCTATTACTCTAATTCAAAGGCAGGAACGTTGAGGCTGTTTTTCGCAGGCGAAACTCTATTTCAAGAGAAACATTTCCCACTTCCATTCTCACACTCTTCTTCACCACCACTTTAGCCAGAGCCACAAGCCTCTATATCAAGATGTCATCTCCGACGCTCTCCGAGCAATCCCTCCAGATCCTTCGTAGTCGCGGAGACAATCCTCGTCTCCAAAACGGGTTCCGCAATGTCAGCAATGCCTCGTACTTCTCATCCGACTCTGCGGATTCGCAGGCTACTGTGGCCATCCCCGACGAACTAGAGAGCGTCGAAACTTTCCAATTCCTTGAGCTTCGCCCAGAGACAGCACGGGACGTCTTCAATTATTTCGTCCAGCGGAAAGTTGAGTTCCCAGATTGGGCAACTACTCTAGGCGCCGCCATAGATCACGTCGAGAGTATCGAAGGAGACGCGTACTCCGAGACTGATGACTGGAGGGGCATTATGAATGCTATAGGCCTTACAACGAACTTTCAAAACAGGGTCATGGACCCCGAGTACACGCGAATGAGGCTTACTGGAACCGCGAAATTTTGGGCAGTCGAAATGATGCGCATGCGATACGAGTTTCTACAGAGTCTTGATAATCTGATCACGACACAGGGCCGGCGCGTCAACCGCGAAGCTAGCCATTCCGGGAACTTCAAGTCGGGTCCTCCACAGCCAGTCCCCAAGCGTGGCTCTAGTAAAGGCGACCCTGTCGTGGGCATCTTCTCGACCGCTGGACCATCAACGGCAACTGCTGAAGTTGACTGGCCACTAGCAGAGATCAATGGGCACTCTACGTTTTACAAAGGAGGACCTCTCGCTACCCTTAAGAGGATCTATCTTAACGACAACCCTCTCAATCTCGGCATAGGCCAAATTCTCTGCTCTCCACCTACCGATTTCACGGGAGAGACAATGGCACTATACTTGACTAAGCAGGAGCAAGTCGCCCACCAATACGCCAAATGGGCCAAGAGAATCGTTGACGGCAAAGTAGTGCCTGTGGGCCTTCTTGCGATTGCGATCCCCGACAACCTCCTTACTTCCATCACCCAAGTTGTCGGCGAGGAATGGAGACGTCTCGTTTGGAATTCTCGTCGACAACTGTTCGGAGATGTTGGCTTGAACCACCTTCGGGAATACCAGTGGCTCACTGGTCCTCTATGCCGTCAGTGCCCTGACAAGGTTCGCAGACTGAACAATCCAGCTGAACTTGAGGTTTGGAAGTTGGATACTGGCGAGGCAGCGTCACAGCATTACACTGCGTCTGCCAGTATGTACACGATGCTTCAGAATGCCTGTGTGGGCAAGGTGTGGATCAAGGAGATCTGAGAGACTAAGTGCCATAGCAATTATCAATACAGTTATGGTTATCACTTGTCACTGTCGCCAAATGTAGCCATCGTCACAGTACGTCCTGCTATCCATGGATAGGTTTTTTGAACCCATATTTTACAATATCCTACATAGCCTAGCACCCGCCCCTCAAAACAACCCAATCTCCTTCCCCACCCTCTCCGCAATCCTCCCAAACGCCTTCGACCGCTCACTATCCGGCTCACTCACCACCGTGGGTTTTCCCTTGTCCGCATCATCACAAATCCTCGGATGCAAGGGCACATCGCCCAAAAACGGGATTCCATGCTCTCTACACGCCCTCTCGACTCCGATCCCATGTCCGTCCTCCTCTCCGCCGAAAATATGCGTGCTCTGCTGGCAATGCGGACACGTGAACAAACTCATGTTCTGCACCATTCCCAAGATGGGAATGTTCGTCTTCCGGAACATGTTTATGCCCTTGATGGCGTCTTTGAGGGCAATGTCCTGTGGGGTGGAGATTATGACGGCGCCGGAGAGCTCGATTTGTTGCGTGATGGTGAGTTGGGTGTCGCCGGTTCCTGGCGGTAAGTCAAGCACGAGAATATCTAGTCCACCCCAGTCAACCTCGTGTAATAATTGTTGTAATGCTTTCATGACCATGAGGCCACGCCAGACGACGGGAGCGGATTCGTCGACGAGGTAGCCCATGGACATAGATTTGAGGCCGTAGTTGGAGAGGGGAAGGAGCTGATTATCTGCATTTCGTTAGATGGCATCGTATATATATTTCTGGGGTTAAATACTCGAAGAGAGGCGGGGTTCGCCAGAGAGATTGAGGAGTGTGGGTATCGAGGGGCCGAAGATGTCGGTGTCGAGGATACCCGCACGAAGCCCTCGCTGGGCGAAGGAGAGGGCGAGGTTCACTAAAAGAGTCAGTTATTGCTGGATATAAAAGATGCTTTACAGACAATACATACCAGCAATTGTGGACTTCCCAACTCCCCCTTTGGCTGAAGAAACAACTATAACATGCTTCACGTCCTTAATAGCTCTCCGTTCCGGCAATCCACGCTGCATCCGGGGAATCGTCCCCGTCCGCGGCAATCCCTATATTTCTGGTTAATCAAGTGTCCAAATGCTCTCGCATCACCTGGAATCCCCACCAAAGGGTTTTCATGCTGCAAGGCCCTGAGCGTCGAAAATAACCGCGGCTTCATATTTAACTGTCTTCAGCCTCGTCATCCACATAAAGTTCACCGACGAGGCTTTGCGCCGGATCAACGCGGCCGCTAGCGGCCGATAGCCGCGCCAAGATTTCGGCGTTTTGGAGGAATTTCTTGAGAACTTTTGGGCAGGTATTGCGACTCAACGCGAAATCAAGAATACATTCCAAGAAAAATGGCGAAGGGAAAGAGCTCCCTGGCGCAGCAGATTGCGGAGTTGGAAGAGAAGACTCCGAAGGGTATGTTATGTCTTGTTTAGGGTTGAGGGAATGAGGCTGATTCAAGGTAGATTTTGATCCAGAGGAGAATCGAGATCAAGAGACCGACGAGAGTGGTTCTGAGGCGGAGGATGAGAATTTGGGGACGGAACATTATGTCGCTGTTGGGTATGCATGATATTGTGAAGATTATGTTCGCAATTGTTTATTGACTATTTTTCCAGGAAGAGCAAGCTACGCAAACCGGTCGAAGTTGCCCTCGGTCCTCAGTATGCAGGCGCTCGAGTCAGCCGCAATGATCTCTTGAACGATGATGACGATGATGAACAGTCAGATGCTTCGGAATATGAAGAAGCGCGCGAATCGCAGGATCCCGAGGATATTATTGATCCAAATACTGTTGATCTGGACGCGGAAGATCTGGATGGAGAGATTGATAGCGATGAGGCGCTGGGAGAGAGCGATGATGAGAAATTTAAAGAGTTTGTCTTCCGAGGAAGTGGAAAGCCAAAGGATGCAAAACTTGGTGGGCGTAGCAAGAGGAAGACTGCGGCAGATTTCATGTCTGCCAGTGAAGATGAGCATATGGAGGTTGATGAGGACGAGGATGAGGATGTTGAGGAGTTTGATGACGATGAGGACATGTCTGATGGCGGCGCTCAATTGGACAGAACTGATGAATCTGGACCCGATGATCAGGAAGAGCAATCTGAGGATGACGCGGAAGAGGAAGAGGAGGAGTCTGAAGAGGAAAGCGAAGACCACGACAGCGACGACGCTGGGGATGACGAGCAAGCACGCCGGGCCGAGTTGCGCAAGATGATGAGCGAAGAGCAAAAGACGGTCGTAGCCACAATATCACAAGCGGCCAAAGCCGACGCAGAAAAGGGTAACGCAGTCAAAGCCCAGCGCAAGACCTTTGACTCTCTCCTCAACGTGCGCATCCGTCTGCAAAAAGCGCTCGTAGCAACCAACTCCATAGCCGCAGCTGAGCAAAAGGACGACGAGGCCACTCCATACAAAGCAGCCGAGGAAGCAGCCGTCAAGCTCCTCAACACTTTGAACGCCATGCGCCACTCTCTCGACAAAACCAGCACAAGCTCCAAGAAGCGCAAACATGCCGCTATCGACATCTCCACCCCCAGCGCCGACATCTGGGCCACGCTCCAAGGCCCCGAAACACAGTCCCTCCCGAAGCGCCAAGCCACGCTCGAGAAATGGTCCGCCAAAGTGCGCGGCACAACCGCCACCCCGATCTCCCGCAAACTCAACCAAGCCGCCGAGCAATCCATCACCTCCGTGCTCTCCGAGCAACTCTCTGGCTCCAACGCCGAGCGCCTAGTAAGGCGCACGCAGATGCCGCGGTCCTGCGCGCCCGCACAGGTGAAAGCCAAGATCACCGAGGACGCCGGCATCTTCGACGACGCGGACTTCTACCAGCTGCTCCTGAAGGAGCTAGTGGACCAGCGCATGGTGGACGCGTCGTCTGCGCCGGCGGGCGCCGCGGGGCAGCCCGTCGCGCAGTGGGCGGCCGTCAAGGAGGCGAAGACGAAGAAGAATGTGGACACGAAGGCGAGTAAGGGACGCAAGATGAAGTTTACGGTGCATGAGAAGTTGCAGAATTTTATGGCGCCGGAGGATCGCGGGAGCTGGGAGCCGGAGGCGGTGGATCGGTTCTTTGGAACGCTGTTAGGGCAGAGGATGGATTTGGGAGAGGAGGAGGAGAGCGACGAGGAGGCGCCGTTGGCGGAGGAGGCGTTGATGTTGTTTAGATCATAGGTGGATGCTGGCATGACAAAGTGCCAAAATGACCAGAAATATACCAATTGAAATCATGTATATGAATATTGTCATTCTGTGCCTGAGCTCGTGAAACAACATCACAATCTTATAGACTAAGGTCTATGTGGGCAAGGTTGTCGGGTATCATTAAATTACAATGCCATTGCGCCTTTCTCTCAATGCTAATACAATCTCCGTACAATCTATCTCTAGCCATGAACGCAACTCCCAATTATCATCAATCATAAATCATGCCTTCTCATTCTCTCACTTCTTCGATTTCCCACTCAGTGTCGGACTAAGCGGGCTCGTCCCCAGACTCGAATCCGTTTCCACACTCACACCTCTTCCCAGCGGACTTGCTTTCGTCCCCTTTCTCTCTTGCTGCACACGATCCAGCGGTTTATTGGATTTTCGTGGCAGTGGCGACGCAGGCGACGACGGAATGTCCGGCGTCACTCCACGCCTCGAAGCCGAGGACTTCGCCTTATCCCTGAGCAACCAATGCTCATTCATCTCACTCTTCGGCGTCCCGCTTCGTTCTCGCGACCACCCTCTTCCTGGCATTGGCGCATTATAATCCCATCCCTCAAACGCACTCGCACCTCTCACATCCCTCGCCGGACTCCCCGCATGCTGATACTGATACTCCTCACCGTGATGCTTAATCGGGCTTTCATCGTATGGATCAAAGCCCACCTTCTGCCTCGCCTCCCACCTCTTTCTGCGCCTCTCCTCGCCATCGCCACCAGCGCCGGTGGTCGACGACTCTTCAAGGAAGAAAGTGAGCAGTTCGTCGGGGATGGAGAGGTGGGAGGCTTGCTGGAACTGTTGGAGCGCCGTGAGGCGGATGAGCATTTCGAGGAGGGAGAGGGAGGAGCGGACTGGCCCGAAGAGCGATGTTGAGGGAGTTGGGAGGATGGTCCGCGGGCCAGACGGGCGATGGCGTGACGGAGTCGAACTGGCTATGGATGAGGTATTGTCTAAGTCGAGTTGCGACAGGCTTGCTGTAATATCAGCCTCGGAAGGCGGTTCGTGGGATGAGCTGGGTCGGCCTGAAGCGTAGGCTGAATCGCTTGAGTCTGGCCGCTGCTCTCCGTCTTCTGAGCTGGAGTCGTCGTCAGATCCTGTATATACCTCGAATGCTACCCATTCCGGGTCTAGATCAGGTGGCAAGCGCCAAGCTGCTTCAGTGGGCTCATTGACTTCAAGGGGGCTCTCATTCTCTAAAAGCAAACTTTCTCTGTGAAGTTGTGCATCAATATCTGCCTGTGATTCATCTGGCAAAGTTGCTGTGTCAGACTCCGAATCTTCCGAATCTTCCGAATGACTCTCTTCGTCCTGCGCCACCTCCTCTGTCTCTGCTCCTTGAGTTGGTTCTTGCCATAGTTCTTCTCGCTCAGAAGTCTCCATCATGCGTCTTGGAGGGACAGCATTCAGATCTCGTTTTAAGAGTAGAACTGGACTGTTTGTTTCCCCATCACTGCCAATATTTAGGATCTTGCCGGTATCCGCATAAAAAATCTTTGAGATTTGGTGTATCGGAAATAGTTCTCTCATGCCTGCTAGAGGAACATCTTCGTATGGTCCGGGTTGAGGTTCGTTATCTTCATACGTATGCACCCGATGATCGTCCAGGTCCTCAATGATTACCAATTGATAGGCATATTCGTTAGCCTTGCCTTCTCCCGCGAGAAGTAGACTCGTATCGCCGTCGTTCTCTATAGTCCCAAGTACAGAATCACTTTTGGTGCCATTGGTGTTGGCAGAAGACGTAAAGCTTGTTGATATAGGATCATCATCTTGCACATTGGTTAAAGGCACTCGCATCAATTTGACTTTGGCCTTATGAATGGCTTCCTTCCAAGTCATATCTCTCAGAGCCCTCTCATCACGCGGCCTGTTTGCATGGCCGCCAAATAACATATACACTGAAAGCGTAAATGTTGGTCCAACTTGAACTGCGCAGCTTGGATCCAGAGAATACCGTGTATCGCAAGCTGTGAGAAACGTACTGGCCTGAAGAAGTCTCGAGGGAGAAACTGTGGCAGGTAAAGTTGTCGATAGACTCGCTCCAGATGTTGTAATTGCCAGATTAATAAGAGGAACTGCATCTTCGATGCGAGTGAGTAGCCGCTTGATGTCCTGGACAATTAAGCGCAATTCAGCCTCATGATTTGTGCGGGATTTGGTTCGATTGCCACCACGACGGGCTATCTCTTCTGCACTTGCGGCTTTTGCAAGACGGATACCGAGTGATTGGATGTCCCATCGCAATGCTTTCGTCAGAGTAACAGCTGATTCGAGAGACGTATTACCGCGAGCGGAACTAAGAAATTGTCAATGTGATACTCATCTGCAAGAGCTTTGGTAACTTACATCAGCTCGATCATATCAATTGCCGGTGAGACGATCTACTATAGTTAGAAAGAACTTCTTTTAGGCCATGAGGTCCAAAATTAATGATTTCAGGACAGCATAGGTGTAAAAGGGGGTTTGCCCTTAGTCACGTGATAGGAGACTACTGACCCTGATCTTGCTGTCAAGACGCTCTTGAAGGCTCTGAAGCTCTCGAAATTCCTCCTTGTCATCGACAGTCTGTTATTAATTCATTAGATATGTCATAGATCTGCGTGGGCACGAAAAACCACTGACCTTCAAGAGCCTGGAGCACTGCCGGACGGCATAACTACTTGTGATGGCAATTCCAGATCTACTTCTTGTCAGAAAAAAAAATCCAATAGCATTTGGTTTCATACCGGATTGCATAGTTCATCGCCTGCTGCGTGAGCTATAAAAAACACAACATTCGTTAGAAAGTGTACCTATTGATTCCAGCAAGAAGAGCGTACCTTTGCCAGGAAGCCGTCCATGGCGGACGAGATGATACGTCGTACTAGCTCATCGATCCACGTATGGACGTCGTAGAATGCAAATCCATAGAAGTTTGCAGAGTATATCACTCAAAACACACAGCACAGTGATATTTGAAAGAGATATCAAGATATCACATATTTTTTATTGATGTGGTCTGAACAAGCGGCGCGTCTGTTTAACAACAGTAGGGTGGTAGTGACGCGCCTACGTTGGCTGAGCTAAGCAATCGGATAAGGCCTCTCCCTCCTTGCAGTGACATGATTTGCTGGCCGACTTCATTTTTTTGGCCCACTGGCTGTCACTGTTGTCAAGGCTCCAACAATAATAATCCTCTCCTTTCGTCTCCTCTCCTCTCCGTCTCGACGCTCGCCTCAAGGTCAAATTTCTTGTCTACAGCGCCACCAAATAGCCTGTGACGAGTATCAATACTCAGCAACCCATCGCACGTCGACGTCTCTTCAGATCGATCTCGAAGACAGCCCCTCGGCATCCTTAGCGCGGGGCACATAATTTCAGACAACAACCCCGCATACCTGAACCTACACCGTTCGAAGATCACAACAGCGCAAATATGTCTCATCTCAACTCATGGGAAGATGATCCAGCGGCGCAGGAGGAGAATCTGTCGCGTCAGACACAGCAGATGAATCTGAACAATGCTGCTCAGGCAAACGCTTTCCGACCAGGTGCCTCCACCTTCACACCGGGCGCACAATCTTTCCAGCCAGGCCAGCAGCAGTATAACCAGTATGGTGGTGGATACGATCAATCTCAGTATCAGCAGTACCAACAAGGGCAAGCCTACGGCCAACATTCTCAATATGGAGGACAACAAGGTTACGGACAGTACAATCAAGGCGGCTATGGCGCCGGTTATAATCAGGGTGGCTACCAACAAACATACGGTGGTTAGTTGTGCCTATATAATATATCAGAATTATGCTGACAGTCATCAAGGACAACAGTACCCCAACTACGGGCAGCAGCAACAAGCAGCGCCTGCCGCTGCAGCAGCCGCCAAAATACCAACCATTGCGAAGCGTCCCGTCGAGGCGTCTGCTGGTACAGTTGCAGCTGGTAGTTTGAATAAGCCAGTCACAACAAAGGAGGGCGCACCGAAGGTTCTCAGCATTGGAGGTGATGCTTCGGCACCAAAGGCGAAGGTTCTATCGATAGGTGTCCCAGCCGCACCTGCAGCGAAGAAGGAAGAGCCAAAGAAAGCAGAGCCAACGAAGGCGGGGCCTGCGAAAGCTGCGGCAGCAGCTGCAGGAAGCAAAGCAGCTGCAAGCAAGGCAATCTCAAAGGCTGAGGGGGCCGCGGCTGGCAAGACTTCTCCAGCGCCATCTTCTGGGCGTTCGAGTCCTACCGTGGCCGCTGAGAAGGAGGCAAAGAGAGAGGTCGACGCTGTGCTACAAGAACAAGCAGCTGATGTCGATGAAGAGACATTGAAGGAAATTTACGGAAAAGAGCATGTAAACATTATTTTTATCGGGCACGTTGATGCTGGCAAATCGACGCTTGGTGGAAGCATTCTCTATGCTACTGGTATGGTGGACGAGCGAACAATGGAGAAGAATAAGAAAGAGGCCAAGGAGATGGGTCGTGAGACATGGTATCTGTCGTGGGCTCTTGATTTGACCAAGGAGGAGCGCTCAAAGGGAAAGACTGTTGAGGTGGGCCGTGGATACTTTGAGACGGAAAAGCGCCGCTACAGTATTCTGGATGCTCCTGGCCATAAGACATATGTTCCACATATGATTGGAGGCGCTTCGCAGGCCGATGTTGGCATTTTGGTCATCTCTGCACGTAAGGGAGAGTACGAGACTGGTTTCGAAAAGGGTGGACAGACCCGCGAGCACGCTATGTTGGCTAAGACTCAAGGTGTCAATAAGCTCGTTGTTGTCATCAACAAGATGGATGATCCAACCGTCAACTGGTCCAAGGAGCGTTACACCGAGTGCACCACTAAACTTGCTGCTTTCTTGAAGGGTACTGGCTACAACCTGAAGACGGACGTCTTCTTCATGCCAATCGCAGCCCAGATCACTGCGGGCATCAAGGACCGTATTCCAAAGGACTTGTGCCCATGGTATGATGGACCATCCCTTCTCGAGTACCTCGACAACATGTCCGCACTTGAGCGTAAGATCAACGCCCCATTCATGATGCCAATCAATGGCAAGTATCGTGATATGGGTACCATCGTTGAGGGCAAGGTCGAAGCCGGTGTTGTAAAGAAGGGCATGGCACTCACTATCATGCCTAACCGCAACCAAGTCGAAGTTGCAGCCATCTACGGCGAGACTGAAGAGGAGATCCAAGTGGCACAATCAGGAGACCAGATTCGCATCCGCCTTCGCGGCGTTGAAGAAGAAGATATTCTTCCTGGGTTCGTTTTGTGCTCGCCTAAACGCCTCGTTCACACTGTTACTTCCTTTGAGGCTCAAATTCGTATTTTGGACCTGAAGAATATTCTGTCAGCTGGCTTCAACTGTGTGATGCATGTTCACTCTGCTATCGAAGAGGTTACCTTCGCAGCACTGTTGCACAAGCTCCAGAAGGGTACTGGACGCAAGTCTAAGGTCCCACCATCTCACGCAAAGAAGGGAGAGAGCATCATTGCACGCATGGAGGTCATTGGTGGTGTCGGGTCTGTCTGTGTGGAGAAGTTCGAGGATTATCCACAGTTGGGCCGCTTCACCTTGAGAGATCAGGTATGTGCTTCTTTCTTACTATTTTTGGATTTCGAAACTAATTGATCATCAGGGTCAAACCATTGCCATTGGAAAGATCACAAAGCTCATCACTGAGCCAGTTCCGGCTTAAACAATTGCTCAGAGGGTGTCTTTGAGTGGAGAATTTTGTTGCTTGGTAACGGGATTTGGGGCTTGGTTATGCATATATGATAGAATAAAAGCGACTTTAACATAAACATGCAGTGCAATCCATGAAAAGAGGAGAAGGGGTCCATTTTCAGGAGAAATTAGTAACTGTCTGACTTAATAATGTCCATAAAATGCTGCGTCGTTTCGTTGAGAACATCACTGAGCCCCTTCGATATCCATATAAGGTTTGGCCACTGTCCGTCCCACTTACCGCAGCTCACCGCCCTCCCGCATTAGCTTTACTGCCGCCTATTGTGGAGACCTCGAACATTCACGCGTCCAAGAACAAGAAACTCCAACTTCAATGATCATGGCTGCGTAAGCCACGCAGTTTGATACGACTCAATAGATGGATGGGGACTGGGACGAGGTATGTGATGTGTTGACAGAATTCCGTCTTGCTTTTCCTTGCGACTTTGAGGGCCCTGACCGAAGAGTTCTTCGAGGCTTGTCTGTCGCGTCCTGATGCACCCCGCAGGCGCCAGACTGATGGAAGAATGATTGAAGTCTACCTGCACTTGAATATCTTACTGACATCACTTGGATATAGGTTACGCGCCTTGCGCTTCCCCCGCCGGGTCGTCATGCCGTCCCTACGCCGGTTGCGACGATGGCCTTCGATACCATCCAGGAACTGTTCTGGGTGGGGAACGACTATGTATGCGCTCCTTCTCTGCTACCTCGGACTGAAGCTTATGATTTGGGATTTAGGGCCGAGTCACATCCTTCTACAGCTCTGAACTGCAGCGATATACTTCATTCAAAGCACATCCCTCGGGCGATGGACCAGTGCGGCAGTTGCTCTTCCATGATAAGGGAGTCATTGCCCTTGGCGCGAAGAGTATTCATATGGCGACAAGGCGCGGGCTTCCAATATGGCATATAATGTATGATTGGCACTGTTGCGGGAGTTGGGAAGGAAATGCTGATGCGAAGGGTATAGCCATGACGATATGAAAGATTTACGGTGCATGAGCTTCACATCGAGAGGTACGAACGAAATACTTGTCGCTGGACTCCAAGATCAAATGTTTGTGGTCGACGTCAATAAAGGAGAGGTTACGAAGAAGGTGGGCATTCCTTCTGCTTGTCTCGATTCTCTCTAACAATTATCAGATCCATACCCCTGACCAGTATACCATTATGAAGCGCAGCCGCTATATCTGCGCCGCGACGACAAAAGGAGCGGTTAACATCCTTGATCCGATCACATTCAACCTAGTTAAGACATGGAATGCTCATACGTCTATGATTAGCGACCTCGATGCACAGCACGATTTTATCGTCACCTGCGGCTATTCGCTTCGCCAGGGCCAGTCGTATATGCTGGATCCCTTAGTCAACGTTTTTGACCTGAAGAATCTTGTCTCTCTACCTCCTATACCCTTTCCAGCGGGAGCAGCGTACGTTCGGATGCATCCAAGAATGTCGACTACTAGCATTGTTGTGTCACAATTGGGACAGATGCATATAGTAGACCTGATGAACGTAAATACGAGTAATGTGCGGCAGGCGAATATTCTGACGTACTTGACAATGATTGAGATTGCACCTTCAGGCGAAGCCGTTGCATTAGCTGATGCTGAATGCAATGTCCATCTTTGGGGTTCACCTTCTCGGATTCGGTTTGCTGAAGTTAGTAATCCTGTGGAATTTGCAGATCAGGAAGAGGAGCATCCTCAAATAGGGTGGGATACAACAACGTGAGTTTTCATGCCTTCACATTACTTTTCCTTGCTAACATTACACGCAGACCTCTCAATTCCATCGGAATGCCATATTATAGAGAACAGCTCCTCTCTGCTTGGCCCACACATTTGATATCTGATGTCGGTGCTCCGCCACAAAAGATTGAACCACAATTTATGTCAACCTTGACGCCGATTGACTGGGGCGCATATGGCCGGAACACAAAGACGACAAAGAGAAACCAAGTCAGCAACACCCGAGCAGTCGATAAATCGTCAGGTAGTCTCCAAGCGCCCAAGTTCCTGAGCGAGAAGGCTCGTGAATCTGCAGGCTCTTCGATGATGGATCGTCGAATCAGCGACGTTGCTGATGCGTTGGGTGTTGCCGAACTTTCGAGTCTGAAGGCAGATGTGCCTGTCATGTACCGCAATGTTGAGATTAAGTACAGTAAATTTGGAGTCGACGACTTCGATTTTGGGTATGTGCTAAATTTCCCCCTTTATTCCAGGCGCACTAACATTCTCCAGATTTTATAACAAGACCAAATATTCTGGTCTCGAGATTCACATCTCTAATTCTTATGCCAACCCTCTTTTGCAAGTCTTACATTTCACGCCTTTAATCCGAAATATGGCATTACAACATACTGCAACATCTTGCTCAAATCCGCTCTGTCTTCTGTGCGAGATGGGCTTCTTATTTGATATGCTCGAAAAGGCCGAAGGATCTATCTGTCAGGCCACAAATCTACTTAAAACATTCAGTAACCATCCCGAAGCCGGCCGTCTAGGTCTGCTAGAAGAAGATGCACCAGGTGCTTCCTTGACAACAATGCTTCAGGGACTCAATCGGTTCTTGTTGGACCGAATTACGCAGGATTATAAGGGCATACCACCACATTCAGAATCATTTGGCCAAATCCTTGCAACATCTGCGACAACAGCCATACGCTGTATGAACTGCCGCAGTGAACATACGCGACCTGGCACTACCTTTGTCAACGAATTGATATATCCCTTACCCAAACCAGGAAGGAATGCAAGAGCACCAAAAGTATCTTTCTCACAAGTGCTCAAATCAAGCGTGGAACGAGAGACAACGAGTCGTGGATGGTGCAGCAGATGCCAGCGATATCAATCTCTAGCCACGCGCAAGACTATACACAATGTACCACCCGTCCTGGTACTTAATGCAGCCATTTCTACTCCCGAGGCGAAGCAGCTTTGGGGAATTCCTGGGTGGCTTCCAGACGAAATAGGTATTATCATAGAGCAAGGCCAATTCTTCTGCTATGAAGGAGAGGATTTGAAACTTCATCTGCAACGCGGGATACACAATATTACAGTGTATTCCCTAATTGGACTTGCTGCAGATGTCGACAGCGGGCAACACCAAAAATCTCATTTGGTGTCCCTCGTCAACGGTAAGCACATTCCCGACGTATCGGTATTGGGTAACTGATCAATGTAGTCGCACATTCGCAACCAACTCCGCAAACCTCAGACAACTGGCACCTCTTCAACGACTTCCTGGTGCGCCCCATCCGAAAGGAAGAAGCCCTCTCCTTCAACACAGCCTGGAAGCTACCCTCCGTAATCGGCTACCAGATCAAAGAGGCAAATAACCACATCGACGACTCGTGGAAGGCTAACCTCGACACCTCTCTCCTCTACAAAGACACAAAGTACATTCTCCCTTTTATCCATTCCACCAACCATCCAGCAGCTAACCGCCCCAGTCCCCACCCGAACAAGACATACACGGCTCTCCAGCTCGGCAAGGAACTGCCCGGGCCCGAATCCATCATCGCCCTCGACACGGAATTCGTCTCGATCCGCCAGCCGGAAATCGAAATCAACAGCGACGGCGACCGCTTCACGATCCGGCCCATCGTGTACGCACTCGCGCGCGTCTCCGTGCTGCGCGGTCCCGGCTCCCCGGGCGCCTTCGACGAGTCGCTCGAGCCCGGCACGCCGTTCATCGACGACTACATCACGCTGACCTCACCCGTCGTGGACTACCTGACGTCGTACTCCGGGATCAGCGCGGCGGACCTCGACCCGGCCGTCTCGCCACACAGTCTGCTGCCGCTGAAGACGGCGTACAAGAAGCTCTGGCTGCTGCTCAACCTGGGCTGCTCGTTCCTGGGCCACGGGCTCAAGCAGGACTTCCGCGTGATCAACATCCACGTGCCGAAGTCGCAGGTGATCGACACGGCGGAGTTCTTCTTCCTGGCGAGCCGGCTGCGCAAGCTCAGCCTGGCGTTCCTGGCGTGGTACCTGCTGAAGGAGGAGATCCAGCTGAGCACGCACGACAGCATCGAGGACGCGCGCACGGCGCTGAAGCTGTGGGAGCGCTGGCGGGGCTTCGTCGAGGAGGGCGTCGAGGAGAGGGTCGTCGCGGAGATCTATCGCGTCGGCAGGGAGATGGGGTTCAAGCCCCCTGGGCGGGGGGATGGCGCGGTGGTGTTCGGGACGCCGACGAGGGGGGGTGGGTGATGGGAGAGGGGAGACAGGGTAGGTAGACAGGCAGATTGTTAGAAGTCGAGTGCAATGGTATCAGTTCTTCAAGTGATTCTGCTCGCTTCAGTCTCCGTTTCCAAAATGTGCACTTTGCAGCGTCGAGGGCTGTCAGCCACAAGGCGCCATCGCCCTGCCAGCTGTACCCCCCCATGGCTGCAATGGATCTATCCGAGCGAGCGAGCGTCACCACGTGGAATCCACGATCTTTTTCGAAATCAACTCTGCTCTCAATCCATAAGTGCCATGCCATGCCATGCCCCGCCATCCCATCCACCACCCGCCCCGGAAATCCCCCTCCATCCGTCCGTCCCGCCTTCCGAGCGCGCCCTCGCAATTGGATCCCCCCCCCCTCTTTTGTCTCCCACGCAGCGCGCTCCCGCTCTCCAGGCACAGCTGCTCGCGGCGTGCGGGCCTGCGCGGGGAATCTCGCTGGCCCGCGGGGGGGGGGGGGGGGGGAAGGGGGGGGGGGGGGGGGGGGTGCGTGGTTCGGGGGGTTTTGGGGGGGGGGTGGGGAAGGAGGAGGGCAA
>Ga0123337_10000181_pt1 | contig 123980 bp, 85 predicted proteins | sample frozenSSSSmetaG_FD_89792 | JGI IMG/M metagenome (GOLD analysis project Ga0123337, IMG submission 89792) | Glacier valley bacterial and archeal communities from Borup Fiord, Nunavut, Canada, to study Microbial Dark Matter (Phase II) -... | ecosystem: Environmental > Aquatic > Freshwater > Ice >...
AGCACTTCTTTTTAGAAATATGATTGAAAAACGATAAGACTCAATCATTCTCAGAAAAAATATCTCCGAAATCCACTTAAAAAGAAAAAGACCGCCTCGATGTTTTTGAGACGGCCCCTTTTTGTTGGTATATTCCATAGCCTTTACCTCATTTTACTTCTAAAAATTGCTCCTGGACATTCCAGCCTTCGATTGAAACAACGGGATTGATGTTTTTATTTTCCGTGAATTCCAGTATTACCGTTTTCTTTTCTCCTGGCAGGACCGAGACGTAATTGTTGTCATAAAAGACGGGTAGAATTCTTTTTTTGGTTTGTGGATCTACAAGAGACAGACGATTGAAAAATGCGATCGGATTAGATGACGGGTTGATTAAACTTACTTCAATTTTTCCTGGCATCAACTCTCTGGCTTTGATATCCATTTGTGTCGTACCCATTTGCTGTAGCCCACTATAATTTCCACTTTCGTCGGCCAGCCAGTAAAGGTTATCACTCACCACCTCTTTTTTTAGATTCAGCAAGCGAAGGGACAGAAAAGTGCCTTCTTTCTTCGCAAGTTCCCGGATCTCCTTTTTGATTGTCAGTATGTTGCGGGTTGTGGATGGACCAATCTCTACAAAAACCTGACCCAGGCTCTTTTCCTTTCCTTTGAGATCAATTGCCTTGATCGAGAGCATTAGGTCATACTCATGTTTGAAGGTATTGTTGACGATCGCAATGGCGGTGTCCGCAGGATTGTACATGACGTGCAAGGGTTCACTTCCTGCCCGAAGCCCAAAGAGGCAGGCGTTGGGATCGAGATAATAGTCATACATCTGTCCGCGAAGCGCCGTCCAGGGATTTTGCGTTTTCCATATGATGAGGCCAGTGTACCATTCCCACATGTGTGCACTGAACCCTTCCAGCATCCCCCGATACTGATCGAAGTTGATCAGCTGCGCTTTTTTGCCAAAGTCTTTGGCATCTTTCGCTTTTCCGTACTGATTGATGTATTTGTCGTAGCCAATATATTTATGATAATTCCACACGGAATCGACCTTTTCTCTGCGGGTTTGTGGATCATAGACCGGAGGACTTAAGTTCTCTTTTGGAATAAAGCGTTCCAGTGATTCAAAATCACCGACACCTACCGATCCGATTTCGGAATTAAATGGCCATGTCCTGTAATTCCAAAAATAGGGGAGCGATTGGATTCCGTAAGGACCGTCTCCATTGCCTCCAAGGGAGTTGAAAGACATATCATCTGAATTGGAGTAGTCTACAAACCAGCGGGTTCCGTCAAGCTTCGGGAGAATAGAATCACGCAGTGGCGTCATGATATCTTCGGGTAAAGTGATTTCATTCCCGCCGCACCAAATTGCCAGTGACGGAAAGTTGCGGATCATTTTAATCTGGTCGGCAGCTGACTTTAAAAACAGATCGTGATCATCGGGATACTTTCTTCTGGTCCATTGATCGTCTTTTTTCATTGGATCAAGCCAGCGGCCATTGCAGTCACCCGAACCCCAAAAATCCTGCATCACAAGGATGCCGTACTTATCACAAACCTGATAAAATTCCGGTCTTTCGGTTAAAGCACCGCCCCAGATCCTCAATAAATTCAGGTTCATATCCCTATGAAAACGTATTTCTGCGTCATAACGGACATCTGAAAATCGAAGCATGGCGTCAGAAATGATCCAGTTGCCTCCTTTGACAAATACACGCTGCCCGTTTACAAGTATCTGTTTGCTGCGGGTCGTGGTATTCCATTCGGTACTGATTTCCCTAATTCCGACACTGATATCTTCGGAATCAGAATCTTTTCCATTGATGATAAACTGTATTTTAGACGGGTATAGATGCTGGTTACCGTATCCATTGGGCCACCAAAGTTTTGGATTTGCAATGACTACGTCAGGCAGTGAAACTTCGAGTGTTGAATTGCCTTTGATTGCAACCGGTTTTATTACTTTTTGTCCGTTGATCGTATATTGAAGGATGCCGTTGACAGTGGTCGGAAGAGGATTTTCAAGCTCGGTAGATGCTTTCACAATTGCCGGTTTCTGAACGCCTGCTGGATTTCTGATCCCTGGTACCAACGTGATGACATGTGGATTTTTAATGCGGATCAATCCTGTTTTTTCAATTGTAACTTTATCCCATATGCCGGTATTGCGGTCGCGGATTGGTTGAATCCAGTCCCATCCCGCTACATATTGGTGCGCCACACTTTTTGCAATGGTACCATCGCCACCCTGGCCCCCGTTAGGATTTCCAACAGGGTCGGATGGGTAGACGATTACCGCCAGACGGTTATTTCCATTTTTACTTAACTGTCGGGTGATGTTGTATGATTGGCGAAGGAACATTCCCTGATGGGTTTCCTTGTTGAGTTTGATGCCATTCAGAAACACGTCACAGCTGTAATTTACCCCACGCAGGTTAAGCCAAATGTTTTGCCCGGGTACCACATCTTCTTTAAAGTCTTTTACAAACCAATAAGTGTAATAATCCCGGCCTGTGTCATAGATGTCTTTGATCTTTTTGTTGTTCATGCCATAAAACGGATCCGGAATTTCCTTGTTTTCGAGCATGGTTGTTAAAACAGTGCCGGGGACAACGGCAGGCTTCCAGTCTGCAATACCATAAGAAGGCATAGATATTTCTTTTCCGGTGCCTTTCGCCATTGATATGGGCGCACATTTCCAGCCAGTGTTCAGTTCGTACTGGACTTGTGAATAGGACCTGGGGCAACTAAGCAATAAGGAAATTGCCAAAAAACTGAATAAGAGTTTCATTATAGAAAAATAGGAGTAAACGATATTTCGGCAAATATATTCCTGTTTTTATCAGGTATTCAAACGTTGCTGCGGGTGTAATTGGAAAAGTAACGAACAATCTTTTTATTATTAAGTTTTTTTAAGAAATATGAAGCTGAGGTAGGAATGATAATTGTCAGGTTAATACAGATTCAGTCCGGATGGATAAATGAAATTCAGCCAGGAAGACAAATGAGATGGCAGAAGCGGTTTGCTACGGACGAAAAGTATGTAAATTTTTGAAATTTACTGATTTTAAAAATATGTAAAAACCTTCCAATTAATTTGGAATAATTACCCAAAGCATTTACATCATTTCAATCCATATGAATTGCATAAAACATTCTACTTTTGGCATCTTTTTATACTATTTCAAGAAAAATTAGTTTTTTGTTTTTATAGTTTTAAATGCCGTAAGTTTGTATGTTTAATTATCGTAAGCTCATTAACACGCTTAATATCAGTATTTTAATTTAGGAAAAAATGTCATATATAGAACCGGCTCCCATTAAGGATAAAGAAAATCCGTTGGAGTCAATGATGCAGAGATTTGATAAGGCAGTAGAGCTTTTGGGTATTTCGGAAGAGATGTACCATATTCTGAAAGTTCCGCGTAAGCAGGTGATTGTCGGATTACCGGTTACCATGGATTCCGGGCAAATCAGAACATTTGAAGGATACAGGGTTATTCACTCAACGATCCTTGGACCGAGCAAAGGGGGCATCCGTTTTGATCCGGATGTAAACCTGGATGAAGTACGTGCGCTTGCTGCATGGATGACCTGGAAGTGCGCAGTTGTGGATATTCCTTATGGTGGTGCAAAAGGCGGTGTAGCCTGTAACCCGCGTGAGATGTCTGCCGGAGAAATGGAGCGGTTGATGCGCGCATATACGACCGCCTTGCTCGATGTTTTTGGTCCGGATCAGGATATCCCTGCGCCAGATATGGGAACTGGACCGCGCGAAATGGCATGGCTGATGGATGAGTACTCAAAAGCGAAGGGCATGACCGTTCCCGCAGTTGTGACCGGAAAGCCATTGGTTTTGGGCGGCTCACTTGGAAGAACAGAAGCGACTGGACGCGGGGTGATGGTTTCTGCACTTGCGGGAATGGAAAAACTTCGTATCAATCCGTACCGTGCAACGGCCGTTGTCCAGGGCTTTGGCAATGTAGGCTCCTACGCCGCGTTGCTGTTACGCGATCGTGGTGTGGCCATACATGCCATCAGTGATATTTCAGGTGCATATTATAATGATAAAGGAATTGACGTGCCGGCCGCGGTTGCTTACCGGGACAAAAACAACGGTTCACTGGAAGGATTCACCGGAGCGGAGCTTATTCCTGGCGACGACCTGCTTACTTTACCAGTCGACGTATTGGTCCCTGCGGCTAAGGAAGATGTTATTACGCGGAGGAATGTTGCAGGAATCCAGGCTAAAATGATTGTTGAAGGGGCAAATGGACCTACTTCATCCAAGGCTGACGACATGATCAATGAAAAGGGTATTATGGTGGTTCCTGATATTCTTGCCAATGCGGGCGGGGTGACTGTCTCCTATTTTGAGTGGGTACAAAACAGGATCGGCTACAAATGGACGCTTGAAAGAGTTAACCGACGCACCGATCGTATCATGATGGATTCATTTAATAAAGTATATGAAACCTCTTTGAAATATAAGGTTTCCCTTCGCATTGCAGCATACATTGTTGCAATTGATAAGGTTTCAAGTACTTACAAGTATCGGGGAGGATTTTAAATAAGGGAGGAAAGGAGGGTGGAATAGAGGGAGGAAGGAGGAAGCTCGGCGGGTTTTCTTTCTTCCTCCCTTGATTTATTGACCATGATATCTAATATTACGGAATCGTTAACAAAATCGGGGCAAGAAAATAAATAGAGTGATCTTGAAAGCAGATTATTAACTTTATAAATAATTTAACCTCGCTCTTTCGGGCTGGGTTTATGATTGTATAAAGCTAAAAGCTGACGGCCAAAAGCTAAAAGCTCATTAATATGTCACTAAGTCCCCGCTCCATCGCATTCATTCTGGCGCTTCTCATTTCGTTCCTCACAGCTACGTTTTTGGCTTTTGTAGATGGAGCGACAAAGAGTATGCTGTTTGTAACTTCCATTTCTTCGTTCATCACGTCATTCTTTTTGGTTCTGTACACGATTGATATTCTTGTATTCAGAGAAGTGAATAAAATGTACCGGACCATTCACAAGCTTAAAATGAAGGATTTCAACATGACGCCGAGAAAAAAGCTGATTCACGAATCCAATCCGCTAAAAACGATTAATGATGAGATCTTTGTTTACGTTTCCAAGAAGCAGAAGGAAATTGACGAATTAAAAAAACTGGAACTCTTCAGAAGAGAATTTCTTGCCGATGTTTCCCACGAATTCAAAACTCCCATTTTTGCTGCGCAGGGATTCATTCATACGCTTTTGGATGGAGCAATGGACGACGAAAATGTCAGAGAGCGGTTTTTGATCAAAGCTGCAAAAAATCTGGACAGCCTTGATGTTCTTGTAAAAGACCTGCTTGTGCTGTCGCAAATGGAAACGGGCGACATCAAGATGAATCTGGCCCAGGTGGATATCAGATTGCTGACCCTGAATATTTTCAGCCGACTGGAAAACATTGCCGCCGACAGAAATATATCCCTGAAAGTAAAACCGGATGACATCAGAGAAATTTGGGTGAAGGCGGATAAAGACCGCATTGAACAGGTCATGTTGAACCTGGTTGAAAATGCAATCAAATACGGAAATGAGGGTGGAAAAGTAATTGTCCATTTTAACGAGGGGAAAAAATACATCGAAATTTCGGTGCGGGACAATGGGCCGGGTATTCCTCAGGAGCATTTGAACCGTATCTTTGAGCGTTTCTACCGGGTAGACAAGAGCAGATCTAAGGAACGTGGGGGAACCGGATTGGGACTGGCGATTGTGAAACATATCATCAATGCCCACGACACTAAAATAGCTGTCATGTCCAAACCTGAAAAAGGAACTACGTTTTCATTCAAACTGGAAAAGTTTTTCCTCCCTACGTTATTAGATGATGTACCGCATACCTCTTTTGAAGAAATGAATTCTTAATTTATTTACCAACATATAAATCATTACCCATGTTTATTCACAACGTTTTTTTTTGGTTAAAAGAAAAAGATAACGAGGAAGCTCAAAAGGCGCTTTTGGCAGGTATCAAAACCCTTGAAGGTATTGAATCAATTGAGTCAGTTTACATAGGAACACCGGCTTCTACAAGAAGGCCTGTGATTGATGCGACTTATAGCTTTGCTGAAATTCTGGTTTTTGCAGATGAAGCAGCACATGACGTCTACCAGGTTCATCCGTTGCACACAAAATTTGTCGAAGAATGTGCGCACCTATGGGAAAAGGTTTTGATTTACGACGTCGAAGCCTAACCGCATGATTTGAACAATGAATAAAGTTATCCACATTTTCGGTGTGGATAACTTGTTAATAAGATGATAAATATGCTTATTCCAGTCACTTGTGCCACTTTTATGACTCTTTAGTAGTGTTGATAACGTTATTAGTGATACGTCGTTAACAATTGTTAAAGCCTCAAAATTGGCACTATTCACGGCTCACTTTCGTTTTATACCTGTAACAACGAACAAACAAGCCATGGGTAAATCAAGAATAATTTTAACAATTGCCGCCATGATGATCGCTGTACTCAGCTTTTCATCATGTGTTTATCATTCACGCGGTCCTGCTTATGACTACGGCTACAATGGTGGCTACGGAAGTGGGTATGGTTATGGATATCGTCAACGTGTACCACCGCCAAGGCCTATTGTTGTAGTTCCTTCGCCACCGAGGCCTTATTACGGCCGACCGCGGCAGCCAAGACACTACAGTCACGGGAGAAGTAACCGGAACAATAACCAGTATGGTCACAGCGGACGGTCTTATAGACGGAACTAAGGAGTAATTAAATATAGAAGCCAGGAAAATGAAGAGATTCAGTTCCTGGCTTTTTTACGTCATTACGTTTCAGTTGGCTCCGTCAATTCCGGATTTGGATGTTTTGGTGGAGACTGGGGATTTGAATTTTGCATTCTCGATTTTCAGAACTACGGCATTGGGCCATTGCCGGTTTGTGTAAAATCTCTGACCATTTACCGCACTGACGGCCAGCCCCAAAGAGGTAGGCGTTGATTTAATCGAAGCGTCAAAATTATTAACGTATTCTACCAATTCGCTCTTATATCCCAAAACGCTCACTTTTGTCTGCGCGTTTCCCTCGATCATGGGAAGCAAAAAATCCCTTCGCTGTCCATACTTCCAGTCGGAATCGGCCTTTTTGGTAACGAATGCATAAATCGATTTTTCATCGTTGGATTGTGTGAACCAAATGTCTTTGTCCCGGATTACAGGCAAAGGTTTAACCGCATAAATGGCTTCGCTGTTGGCAAAATTCCAGAGTGCTATTTCTCTTAACAGACTTTCCTGTTCGATCTGGATTTCTCCGTTCGGCTTTGGACCTACATTCAGCAAAAAGTTGCCTCCCTTGGCCCTGATCTCAATGAGCATGTTAATGATTTCAGTTCCCGATTTATGCGGGTCATTGGTGGGCTTGTATTGCCAGTCGGTTCCCATTGTGTAGCAGGCTTCCCATGGCCGGGGCGATGCTTTATCGGGAATGTTTTGCTCAGGCGTATTCATCGCGTCACGGGTAATGACTAAGTCCGGATTGAGACTCCATGCGTATTCACGTAAGCCATCACCCGGCCCGTCGAAAAACATGATATCTATTTTGCCATAGTTTGTTAGCAACTCCTTTATCTGTTGTTTGTCATATTCCATTAACGCCGGATTGTTGGCCGGATATTGCCGCTGATCCTGCAACCGGCCCAGCGGGATACTATTTTTGTGGAAAAACAGGAAATCTTCCGGTGAAAAATATAGCCCAACTGCAATTCCCTGCTTTCGGAGGGCATTTACGAGTTCTTTAGTAACATCCCTTTTGAAAGGAGTATTCATCACATTAAATGTGGTCGACTTTGTATCGAACATGCAAAAGCCAGCGTGATGCTTGGCTGTGAACACCACATATTTCATCCCTGCCAGTCGGGCAAGCGTTGCCCATTCGTCCGGATCAAATTTCTTGGGATTAAAGAACGTAGGCAGTTCCTTCATGTAATGTTCTACATATTCATCGGATGCGCCTGCAAGAGAATGGCTGATCACCGCCCCCAGAGATACGTCGACATTCCAATGAATGAACATGCCAAAACCCAAATCCTGAAACCATTTTACCCGCTCAGGTTTGTTTGTTATCTGGGCAGGTTGAGCCAAAGCTGACAAACGAAGGAAAAGCAATAAGATAAGTGAATACCGGATCCTGATCATATGTTTAATGGAGATTTTTTGATGTTAAGATGGCTAAAACCTAAGCCAAATGCCCTTTCCGGCCCCTTTTTATTTTCAAGGCTTGCAATAAACCAAAGGTATCTGTTTGTTTGTAAAAATGACTTGTTTCCAAATCACAAGCACCGAAATGCTGGCATTCTCTATCATTCTTTATCTGTTGCTAAATCTTGGTATCGGGCTTTGGGCTTCCAAAAGAATATCCAGCACATCAGATTTCGTATTGGCTGGGCGTCGCTTGCCGCTTGTCCTTGCTGCGTCGGCAACATTTGCAACTTGGTTTGGATCGGAAACCATCATGGGCGCTCCCACAGAATTTATTGAACATGGCGTTCTCGGAATCATCGAAGATCCTTTTGGTGCCTCACTTTGCTTGTTTCTGGTAGGCATATTCTTTGCCCGGCGTTTTTATCAAATGAATATCATCACGTTCTGTGGTTTTTTCAGGATCCGGTATGGTCGTATGGCCGAGCTGCTTTCTGCAATATTGATCATTCCATCTTATTTTAGCTGGATCGCCGCGCAGTTGCTGGCAATGGGAATTGTTCTAAAGGTGGTATTAGGGTGGCCGTTGACCGAATGTATTTTGCTAAGCTCGGTTGTGGTGGTTTTATATACCATTTGGGGAGGCATGTGGTCCATTTCCATCACGGATTTCCTGCAGACAATCATGATTATTGCAGGTCTGCTGATCGTGTCCTTTGTATTATATCAGGAGGTCGGCGGATTTAAGCCTTTGATAAATGCAGCACCAAAAGATTTTTTCAGATTTTATCCTGAGTTGAGTTTCAAAAATTATGTGGAGTATTTTGCTGCGTGGATCACGATTGGCTTAGGATCCATACCGCAACAGGATGTGTTTCAAAGGGTCATGTCTGCCAAATCCGCGAATGTTTCCGTAAAGGCAACTTTACTTTCCTCTCTGATGTATCTGACTGTCGCCCTGCTCCCGCTTTTTATTGGGCTTTGCGGTCATTTCCTTTATCCAGCCGAAACCAACAGGGATGGGCAGATGATTATACCCAACATGGTACTCAAGCACATGGGTTTACCACTTCAGATCGTATTTTTTGGGGCATTGGTTTCGGCAATTTTGAGCACCACCAGTAGCGCCATTATGGCTCCTGCGGCTGTATTGGGAGAGAATGTAATCAAGTTTTTTCGCCCCGACCTGACAGATTCTCAACTGCTCCGCATCATCAGGATCAGCATTATTTTGATCACGAGCATCTGTATCTTCATGGCTTCGACCAGGGAAAGTATTTTCGAACTGGTGGCTGAATCATCCGCTTTTAGTCTGGTATCTTTGTTTGTGCCACTCGCAGCAGGGTTGTACTGGAAAAATACAAATGAAGCCGGAAGTATCATTTCGATGCTGGCTGGATTAATTGTTTGGTTGATGTGTGTTTACATCGAAACGGAATACCCTCCATTAATCTATGGGTTACTCGCTAGTTTTGTCGGGATGTGGGCTGGTATTTTTATTCCCAAAGGCAGCGTGCTAAAAGTAAGAGCGCGCAATTAAGCATCGATGATATAATTGGTTTGAATTGAGAAAAAGCCGATTTTGTTTAATCCGCTTTTCCTCAATGGTTTTAAAACTCAAATGATAAACTTGGCCACACCACCATCTACTTTGAGTGCAGATCCATTCGTTGCCGATGACAATGGGCTTGCTACGTACGTTACGAGATTTGCAATTTCTTCAACGGAGGAAAATCTCTGCAGCAAAGAAGTCGGTCGCGCCGTTTTGAAAAAATTCTTTTCTGCTTCTTCCGGCGAAATATTACCAGCGGTAGCCAGCTGCTTTACAAATTCGCCAACACCTTCCGATTTGGTTGGGCCTGGCAAAACGCAGTTTACCGTAACGTTCGTTCCTTTGGTAAGTTCTGCCAAACCACGGCTTATCGCCAGTTGGGCCGTCTTCGTGGTGCCATAATGAATCATTTCTTCCGGAATATTCACACCCGATTCACTGGATATAAAGATAATCCGTCCCCAGTTTTTTTCGATCATTTTTGGAAACAGGTATCTCGACAACCGAACTCCGCTCATCACGTTCACTTCAAAAAACCTAAACCAGTCTTCATCAGTAATTTCAGTAAATGGCTTTGGTTCAAATATTCCGGCGTTATTGATGAGAATGTCAACTTCTGGTAGTTTTTCTATCAATTGATTGACTTCTGTGACAATGGAGAAGTCGGCGGCGATACCAGAAACTTCGCCGCCAGGTATGTATTTTTTTAATTTTTCAATCGCTTCGATCACTCTTGACTCAGTTCTTCCATTTATGATTACGTTCGCACCTTCTTCCAATAGCTGCCTTGCGATCGCAAACCCAATTCCCTGCGTGGAGCCGCTGATGAAAGCCGTTTTTCCTTTTAATTGTAAATCCATTTTAATATCAATTGAATGAGTGACTGGTTGTTCAACAAAGGAATCAATCAAAACAATCCGCCAGGAACAGAGATATTGTTCATTGCTAAGTGTGCTAATCCGACTAATTTTAAAGAACCGTTTACTGTTGCGTTAATCCAGATGAAAGTCGTTCAATTCACCATCCCTGTTTCGAAAGAGCATACGATTGTAGTTCAGGAGGATATACTCCCGCATTACTACAATCATTTACACAGGCACAGAGAGGTTCAGATCGAATGGGTTGTGGAAGGCACCGGTATGCTAATTGCAGGAAATTATATGCAACGCTTTGAGTCGGGTGACGTCTACATCATCGGAGCGAATCAATCTCATATTTTCAAAAGCGACGAGGTTTATTTTAATCAGAAAGAGAAGAAGCAAGTTCATTCAGTTTCAATTTTTTTTGACCCAGATCAATTAAGCGTGAGCATTCTTGGCTTGCCTGAAATGGCAGGCGTAAGGAAATTTGTAAACGGTTTGCATAACGGGTATCAGGTTCCCGAATCCTTGTGTGAAAGAGTTAAGAAAACAATTTTGGAAGTTGTTAAAAGCAGCGACAGTCTTCGGCTGGCTTCTTTTATTACCCTGCTTCATTTATGCTCTTCAGCCAGGTTCATGAAACCGCTTGCCACCAATAACAGCGAACAGATTATTTCTGAGGTTGAAGGAATTCGGATGGACCAGATTTTTCAGCATTTGGTAGCCAATTACAAAAATCACATTTCCTTAACTGAGATATCGGAAGTTGCGAATTTGACACCACAGGCATTTTGTCGATACTTCAAAAAGCACACCGATAAAACTTTCGTAAACTTCTTGAATGAAGTTCGAATTAACGAAGCATGCAAAATAATCGTTTCAGGTAAATTCAACGGCTTTTCCGATGTCTCTTATCAAACCGGTTTTGATAACGTAACTAATTTTAACAGGGTATTCAAAAAAACCATTGGGAAAGCACCGAGGGAATACTATCGTGATTTTGCTGATAAACTTATTTAACATGGTTGTCAATCATTGCAAATGAGCTTTTTACAAGCCGGAAGTGAAAGAAGTCGGAAGTTAGTTGGCTTTTTAGGCCTTTTGTCTGCGGTTTTATTTCAATTCCACTGTACTTTGGTAATGAAATTATTTATCGCGCTAAAATCTGAACATTGACTGTATCATCCACTCCAATCTGGAAAATCAGCATCGATACGGGGGGGACTTTTACGGACTGTCTTGCAATTAGTCCTGAGGGAGACAAAACCAGAATTAAAGTTTTAAGCTCCTCAAGATTACGTGGGAGGGTTACGCGAAGAGTTTCGCCCTGTCTGTATGAATTTGACGCTCCATGGCAACATGATAGTAGTTTGTTGGAAGGATACAGCCTGCTTTTTCGAGGTAATGTGCAACCGGCATATCTGATCTCTCTGGATCACAATAAAAAGCTCCTGCAAACAGACGTTGATTTTTACATCAATTCCAGTGTTGATTTTGAGTTGTTTGGCGGGGAAGAGGCTCCAATACTTGCAGCCCGGCTTTTGACAAAAACGGGGCTCGCATCTCCGCTGCCTCCGATGGAAATGAGGCTGGGCACAACAAAAGGGACTAATGCGCTTTTGGAAAGGAAGGGAGCGAAGACATTATTGGTTGTTACAAAGGGCTTTAAGGATTTACTTTATATTGGGAATCAGCAGCGACCGTCCCTATTTCAACTGGATATTCCGCAGCCGCGCGTGCTTTATTCTGATGTGATTGAAATCGAGGAAAGGCTTGACCATAATGGAAACATGATCGAAGAATTGAATCTTCCAACTTGCGATTTTATTGCCAGTCATGATTTTGAATCGGTAGCCATTTCTCTTCTCCATTCTTACCGGAATAACGCACATGAATCTGCGGTTGTTTCGGCTTTTAAACAAAACGGAGCAAATTATGTCTCTGCGTCAGTCAATCTTTTTCCATTTTCGCATTACCTCAGGCGCACCCAAACGGTGGTTGTCAACGCATATCTAGAGCCCGTTCTGGATGCTTATCTGACCAGTATCAAAAAATCACTTGGTGCGGGCAGCCTGAAGGTCATGACCAGCACAGGTAGCTTGTCAGAGCTTGCTGGCTTTCGTGCAAAGGATAGCCTGTTGAGTGGACCTGCCGGTGGAATGGTTGCGGCAGCCAATACGGCGAGACTCCTCGGGTTCTCAAAAGTACTGACTTTCGATATGGGAGGTACCAGCACAGATGTCGCCCGAATTGATGGTGAGCCTGAGCTAAAATACATTACGGAAATAGACGGGATTGAATTTCACAATCCTACTCTGGCGATTGAAACGGTGGCGGCAGGAGGTGGCTCCGTTTGTTGGTTCGATGGATTTACTTTGCAGGTTGGACCTGAAAGCGCTGGTGCATCGCCCGGCCCGGCGTGTTATGGGGCGGGTGGGCCACTTACCATTACGGATGTCAATTTATTGCTAGGCAAACTTGATTCAGGCAAATTCGGGATTCCAGTTCACACAGAAGCCGCACAGAAGCAGCTAAGAAATCTTCAGGATAATATCTATCAGCAAACGGGGAATCTGCTCTCCAATCGTGAGATTTTGGTTGGGTTAGAGCGAATTGCCAATGAAAAAATGGCTGATGCCATCCGAAAAATTTCAGTTGAAAAGGGAATCAGCCCGAGCGAATACGCATTGATTACTTTTGGCGGAGCAGGCGGATTGCACAGTTGCCAACTTGCCGACCTGCTGGAAATTACTCAGGTGATCATTCCTTACGACGCCGGCCTTTTCAGTGCAGTGGGAATAGGGGAGGCATTAATCAGTACGATTGTTTCAAAACAGGTCCTGCTTCCATGGGAGGATGCCGAAAAGCAAATCGAGTTTTGGAAAAGTGAGCTATTGGATCAAGCTCAAGATGAACTGGCGAAGCAGGGTGTCTCGGAAAATGAGATTGCTTTTTGTTCCGTATTTCTGCGTTTTTCTGGACAGGAAAACACAATCGAAGTGCCCTGTCGACAGGGTGAGGTGATCAGTGAATTTAGAATAATATACCTTTCTCAATTTGGATATTTTCCTAAGAATGCCACCATCGAACTAGAAAGTTTGAAAATGAAAGTCCGGGAAAAAGGTCATCATAATGCTGGTCAGGACAAGATCACAAATGGAAGGCCGGCCACCCCGTTACGGGAGGTCGTGTCCTTGTTAGACGGCGAGGTCTTTCCCGAGCAAACTCCGGCAAACTTGTATGAATGGGATCTTTTGAATTCCGGCGATGCGTTCATAGGTCCATCCATTTTATTAAACAATACTTCCACAGCCTATATTCCCGAAGGTTGGCGACTGGTTGTTCAGGATAATTTGAACGCGATTGTTTTTAGAACTGCGGCTAAACGTACTGCTTCTGAGCAACATAGCGACGAAATCAGTCTGGAGCTTTTTACGAACCGGTTTAAATCCATTGCGGATGAAATGGGCGTTCAATTACAAAGAACTGCGTTTTCAGTCAATGTGAAAGAACGGCTAGACTTTTCATGTGCATTGCTTGATTCTAAGGGCGAGTTGTTGGTAAATGCACAACATATTCCGGTGCATCTGGGCAGTATGGGTATTTGCGGAAGGCTGGTTCTTGAAGCAATTTCAGTTGGGCCAGGCGACGTGATCATCACGAATCACCCAAAATATGGAGGTTCACATTTGCCGGACATCACTTTGCTTTCGGGCGTTTTTACGGATGATGGAGCATGTGTTGGATACGTAATTAATCGGGCGCATCATGCCGAGGTTGGTGGTAAATCGCCTGGATCCATGCCTCCTGATGCGACCTGTCTGGCAGAAGAAGGTATTGTCATTCTTCCTCAATATTTGGTGAAAGGAGATGTATTTCAATGGGAAACGATCCGGAAGCTTTTCACAACCGGCCCATATCCAACCAGAAACTTTCTTTCCAACGAGGCGGATATCCTTGCTGCATTGTCGGCACTTCGAAAGGGGAGCCAGCAGCTTCTTAAACTGGTTGAAGTTCATGGATTACTTACTGTTGAAAAATACATGGACTTGTTAAAAGCAAGTGCTATTTCTCAGCTGGAAAATACCTTGATCCCCCTGCGCGGAAGAACATTTGAGGCGTCAGAATATTTGGACGATGATCATCGGATTCAGGTTCAGATTTCTATTAATCCAAGCAAACAAATTTTCGATTTTACGGGAACATCGCCGGTTCATCCAAATAATTTGAATGCGAACATTTCAATTTTACACAGTGCAATATTGTATGTTTTAAGGTTGCTCATAAATAAGGAAATTCCATTGAACGATGGATTAATGAAGAATGTAGAGATCGTATTGCCCGAAAATAGTTTTCTGCATCCTAACTTTTCTGACGACCCACTGTTGTGCCCTGCTGTTGTTGGCGGAAATACAGAAGTAAGTCAGCGGTTGGTGGATACTTTATTGAAGGCGTTACAACTTGCCGCATGTAGCCAGGGAACGATGAATAACTTCCTGTTTGGAAACAAAAACTTTGGATACTACGAAACGATCGGAGGAGGTGTAGGAGCTGGTCCGGCATTCCACGGAAGATCGGCTGTACATCAACATATGACGAACACCAGGATCACTGATCCGGAATTGCTGGAACGTAAATATCCGGTACGGCTGCTGGAATTCCGAATTCGCAAAGATTCAGGCGGTAAGGGAGAGTTTAATGGTGGCGATGGAATTGTCAGGAAGATCCAGTTTTTGGAACCCTTGCAAGTGACGTTATTAGGTCAGCACCGGAGGTACGCTCCTTATGGGTTGAATGGCGGGGAAGATGGAAAATGCGGGGAAAATGCTCTGGTTTCCAATGGTGTAAAGTCCACGTTACCAGGCATCGCAAGCATCGAAGTGAAAGAAGGGGATATTTTAACAATAAAAACGCCTGGCGGCGGTGGATATGGACAAAATAAAATGCCACGGATGCACTAATGTGCACGAATAATTTATTAATTGGCATCAGAACATTAGTGCCTATTCGTGCATTCGTGGCAAAATAAGTGTTAACTCAATCAACAAACATGGATTTAATTTACAAGGAAGAATCTTACCAGATTATTGGGAAATGCATGGAAGTCCACAATGAACTTGGACACGGATTCTTGGAAATTGTATACAAAGATGCGTTGGAGTTTCTTTTCGATAAGAATGATATTCTTTATGAAAGAGAAAAAATATACCCAGTGTATTTTCAGAACGTATTATTACCTCACCAGTTCTATGCCGACTTTGTCGTTTTCGACCAAATAATACTCGAAATAAAAAGTTGCAGTACCCTAAACGACGAACACATAGCTCAAACGATTAATTATCTAAAAGCATCCAAAAATAAACTTGGGCTACTGGTTAATTTCGAAAGAGGCAAACTCGAATATAAAAGATTGGTTCTCTAAAATAGATGCCACGGATACACCGCGCGGCGTCCGCGAATGTGCACGAATATCTTAAGAAGCTCACAATGAATATAGAATATTTGTACCTTATTAACTGATGTTTTGCTTAAATAACATTTGTGAAAATTCGTGCATCCGTGGCATCAAAAAAAACTGTGGCTAAAAAAAATACCTCCAAGGCCCTTCTGGGCGCTGCATTTTTGATGGCTACTTCTGCTGTGGGGCCTGGGTTTCTTACCCAGACAACTGTTTTTACAGAACAGCTTACAACCAGTTTCGGATTCATCATCCTGATTTCGGTGCTTATTGACCTTTGCGTTCAGTTCAATATATGGCAAATTATCACTGTTTCCGGTAAGCGCGCTCAGGATCTTGCCAATGAATTATTTCCTGGTTTGGGGTACCTGCTCGCATTCCTGATCGTCGTTGGAGGTCTGGCTTTCAATATTGGAAATGTCGCAGGGGCCGGATTGGGAATTGAAGCAATCACCGGAATTCCTGTACACATTGGAGCCATTGGAAGTGCAACCCTGGCAATCGGTGTTTTTCTGTTCAGAGAAGCTGGAAAGGCCATGGATAGTTTTGCCAAGATTTTGGGGTTACTCATGATCGGCCTGATTCTCTACGTAGCTTTTACCTCGCATCCGCCTTTGGCTGCGGCCATTCATCATACATTTTTCCCTGAAAAATTTGATCCGATTGCTACGCTTACACTCGTAGGTGGAACCGTTGGCGGTTATATTTCTTTTGCAGGAGCGCACCGGCTGCTTGACTCTGGTGTTAAAGGAGAAGGGGCATTGCCAATTGTCAATCGCAGTGCATCGACCGGCATTCTGGTTACTGCAATCATCCGTTATTTACTTTTCCTGGCCACATTGGGAATCATTCTCACGGGCGTAAGCATCAATCCTGAAAATCCCACTGCCTCTGTCTTCGAAAATGCGGCTGGTTCATTTGGCAGACAACTGTTCGGATTGATGATCTGGTGCGCGGCGATTACTTCGGTGGTCGGCGCGGCTTATACCTCTGTCTCTTTTTTAAGGTCGTTTCATCCGCTTCTTGAAAAATATCACACCTATCTGACGATCATTTTTATACTCATTTCCACAGTTATTTTCCTTTTCGTGGGTAAACCGGTCAAGGTTTTGATTTTTGTAGGAACGCTTAATGGTTTCGTGTTACCGATCGCCTTGGCCATCTTGCTGGTAGCGAGCCGAAAAGCAAGATTGGTCGGAACATACAAACATTCGTTGCTGCTTCAGGTCGCTGGCTGGATTGCGGTTGTCGTACTGATCGCAATGGGAGCCAAATTATTCTAAAAATCAAATTCTGATATGTTTAGGCTTTTTTTATCGTGCATATTCGGAGCGGTTTCTGTCGTTGCTTTTGCGCAAAAATCAGAAATGTTAAAAGTCAAAATTGACGCAAAAAATCGGGCACAACACATTGATAATTTTGGAGCTGCCGGTGCGTGGTTTTCAGAAGGTATTGGCAAAAATTGGCCCAAGCAAAACCGTGAGAAGATGGCTGAATGGCTATTCAGTAAGGAAATAGATAAAACCGGCAATCCGAAAGGAATTGCTTTGTCTGCCTGGCGATTCAATATTGGTGGCGGAACGGCCGAGCAAGGCGACAGCAGTGGTATTACAGATTTTCGTAAACGGGTGGAATGTTTCCTGAAACCTGATGGTACTTACGATTGGACCAAACAATCCGGCTATTTGTGGTTTACTAAGAAAGCAAAAGAGTATGGCGTTGAAAACCTAATTGCTTTTTCCAATACGCCGCCGGTTCAGTTTACGAAGAATGGTTTGGGATACAAAACCGAGAAAGATTATGTATCGAATTTAAAATCCGACAAGTACGGAGAATACGCTAAATTTCTGGCCACCGTTCTTGAGCATTTTGACAAAGAAGGTCTTCATTTTAATTACATCTCTCCGGTTAATGAGCCTCAATGGGACTGGTCACATCAGTATGGAATGGCCAAGCAAGAAGGAAGTCCGTGGAGAAATGAAGAAACCGCTCATATCATTACTGCTCTGGACAGTGCTCTGAATAAAACAAACTCAACCTCAAAAATCCTGATCACAGAAGCCGGACAACTGGATTATTTGTATTCAAAAGCCGGACATGCCGGCAATCAAACCCAAGCTTTTTTCAACACAATCAGCCCTTTACAATTAACAAAACTGAAACATCTTCCCGCTCTCATCGGCGGTCACAGTTATTTTACCGACAAAGGAGACAGTGCCAGAATCGCGATCAGACAACATGTAGCCGATACAACCAGAAAGTACGGTGTGGAATTCTGGCAGACGGAATATTCAATGCTTGCCGATGGCTACAAGGAGGGTAAAACAGGTAAAATTCCGGCAATGGATTGCGCGCTTTTTCTTTCGAAAGTAATTCACGATGATCTGGTTTATGGAAACGCCGCAGCATGGCAGCTTTGGAATAGCTGGGAACCGGGAAGCGCGGATTTTGATACAAGATATTATGTTATTGCGCTCAACTCGGCAAATAAAGAATTTACGAACGGATCCGTAACTGCCACTAAGAACCTTTGGGCTTTGGGACACTTTAGCAGGTTCGTGAGACCTGGAATGAATCGGTTGAATGTGGTCCGAAACGACAAGTTAACCCCTGTAAAAATTGCACAGGACGTGATGGTGACCGCTTTTGCCAATGAAAAGCAGATCGTTTTGGTGGCCATCAATTACACTTCTGAAAGCCGGGCTTTTAAGCCTGAAATCACTAATTTCAAACTGGCAAATGCATTTGATGAATACCTGACCACAGCAGACAAGGACGTCAACATGAAATTCAGAAAAGCAAAACATCTATCAGGAGGCACAACACTCCCTGCCAGATCGATTACAACATTTGTTCTAAACAAGAAGTAACCCAGCTAACGGCCAGTAGCTAATGGCTAACAGCTCAAAACAAAACGCCATGTTCTCAAAACAAACCTATATACAGCGACGCCAGGAATTAAAAAGTAAAGTTGGAAGCGGATTGATACTGTTTCTTGGCAACGACGAGTCCGGTATGAACTACCGGGATAATGTGTATCCATTCAGGCAGGATAGCACTTTTCTATATTACTTCGGGCTGGATGTCGCTTCCGTTCATGCGGTTATTGACATAGATAATGATCAGGAAGTCATTTTTGGCAACGAATTGACGCTTGATGATATCGTCTGGACGGGGCCTAAGGAGCCGCTTCATGAGAAAGCAGCAAAAGTGGGTATTGCACAGGTAAAACCACTGGCTGCTATTTCCGCTTACCTGCACGATGTTCTATCAAGAAAGCAAAGCATTCATTTTTTGCCGCCTTATCGTGGTGAACATGCTTTGAAATTACAGGAATGGCTTCATATCGCACCAGCCGAAGCAGCGCAAAGAGCATCGGTTAGGTTGATCAAAGCGATTGTTTCCATGCGTTCTTACAAAACGGGGGAAGAGGTCGCGGAGATAGAAAAAGCGGTTGATACCTCCGTGGATATGCATCTGGAATTCATGCGGATCACGCGCCCGGGTATGACGGAAAAGGAAGTTGCAGGCAAACTTCAAAGCATCGCAATCGGACGCGGGGGTGACATTTCTTATCCCGTTATCCTGACTGTGAATGGTGAAATCCTGCATACACATACGCGCGATCTGGTAATGCAGGATGGGCAAATGAGTCTTTGTGATGCGGGTGCCGAAACGGCCATGCGCTATTGCGGCGACCTGACGCGTACCATTCCAACCGGCAAACGCTTTACGACCATACAAAGAGAAATGTATGAAATCGTTTTGAATGCCCAGGAAGCAGCTGTTGCTGCATGTAAACCCGGTATTCTATTCAAAGATGTACATACACTCGCGGCCACCAAACTTTTGGAAGGATTAAAACAAGTTGGCGTCATCAAAGGCGATCCTGCAGAAGCCGTGGCCCACGACGTCCACACACTATTCTTCCAATGCGGCCTTGGCCACATGATGGGACTCGATGTTCACGACATGGAAAACCTGGGTGAGCAATACGTTGGCTATACCGAAGATCTCAAAAAAGGAACCGCATTCGGCTGGAAATCCTTACGATTGGGACGGGCCTTGGAACCTGGTTTTGTGGTAACCGTAGAGCCCGGTTTGTATTTAATTCCAACTTTGATTGACCGCTGGAAAGCAGAAAACAAGCTCTCTCAGTTTATCGATTACAATGAACTGGAAAAGTTAAGGGATTTTACGGGTGTTCGGATTGAGGATGATGTGTTGATTACGGAAGATGGTAGTCGGGTCCTTGGGAAGGAATTGGTGAAGAGTGTTGCTGGGGTGGAGGGGATGCGGTAGGTGACGAAGGTCAGGAATCTGGCTTGTAGAGCTTTTGGATGGTAAAAAGTCAGATACTTTTTCAACATAGACGAATAAAAAAATCCACCCCACCTGTCCCCTATTTTAAATCTCAGGCGTCATTAGGGTGAATCAAAACTTTAAAAGCAATGAAAGAATTCTTACTAGTATATAGAGGAAGCTTTGAGGCGATGCCCAAAGAATCGCCAGAAGAAATGCAGGCAGCTACCCAAAAATGGATGAATTGGTTTGCGGGTCTTTCAGCCCAAAACAAATTCGTGAGCGGAAATCACTTGAATGATTTGGGAAGGGTAGTGAAAAGAGGAGATGCCGTCTCCGACGGGCCATACACCGAAATTAAAGAGTCCATCATGGGGTTTACACTTATCAAAGCGGCATCGTTTGATGAAGCAACGACTTTGGTGAAAGATTGTCCAATCCTTTCTTACGGAGGTAATGTAGAAATCAGAGGAATGGCAGGTTGTGATTATAATTAAGGGAATCGTAATTATGATTTTAAAGCCCTTGTAAAACTGCAAGGGCTTTCCTATTATGAAACAAAATGAAATAGCACCACATCTTTTCAGAACTGAGTACAGCAAAATTGTAGCTGTACTTTGCAGAACTTTCCGGTTACAATACATTGAAATTGCCGAGGACATTGCCAGCGAAACTTTTTTAAAAGCATACGAAAGTTGGGCCGTGCACGGTTTGCCCGACAATCCGACAGCATGGCTTTACACGGTTGCTAAAAATAAAACCAAAGACTATTTCAAACATCTTGGTGTTGTCGAGACGAAAACTAGGGAAGCTTTAGAGACAAATGAATTTGAAGTGGAGCAGGAGTTTGAGTTTAGCAATCAAAATGTTTCGGACAGTCAGTTAGCAATGATTTTTTCGGTTTGCAACCCTGCAAATTCTACCGAAGCACAGATTTGTCTGGCACTTCAAATTCTTTGCGGTTTCAGTTTGGAGGAAATTGCCAACGCTTTTCTGGCAAGATCCGAAACCATCAAAAAACGTTTGCAGCGAGCAAGAACCAATCTTCGTAAAGAGAATTTCGAAATCAAGAATTTGAGTGAAATTGACGTAAAATCAAGATTGAATGCCGTTTTGAAGACCTTATACCTGCTATTTAACGAAGGGTATTTCTCGCAAACAAACAATTTGCTCATCCGAAAGGACCTTTGTTCAGAAGCAATAAGACTGGTGTTAATATTGACTGAAAATCCGTTGACAAACACACCACAGGTAAATGCATTGTTAGCTTTGATGTGTTTCCAGAGTTCGCGGCTTGAAGCGAGAACGAACAGCAGAGGCGAAGCAATTCTTTATGATTTGCAGGACAAAGGCTTGTGGAACAAAACGTTGATTGAAAAAGGAAATTATTATTTGATGAGCGCCTGCAAAGGAAATGAAGTTTCAAAATATCACCTGGAAGCAGCCATTGCTTACTGGCACACAACGCCAACAGATGAAAATAAATGGAAGCATATCTTGGATTTATACAATCAACTTGCCCTGATTGAATCCTCGCCAATAACAGCATTGAACCGGATATTTGCTTACTCTAAAATCTATGGAAATCATAAAGCAATAACGGAAGTCGAAAAATTGGATCTTACAGATAATAACTATTACCATGGGTTGTTGGGCTACTTGTATGCTGACAACAATATTGACCAGGCAATTTCGCACTACGAGCAAGCTATAAAGTTGACTAAATCGAAAATGGAAAGACAAACCCTGGTAAAGGAAATTGAGCGAATGAAGGATATTAACAACCGGTGACGAGGCATTCATAGAAAGCTACACCCCTTCCATAGACAAAAATTATCTTCTTCTTGTCCCCCACTTTGACTTTCAATCGTCATAAGGTTATAACAATCAAAAATTAAAGAAAATGAAAGAATTCGTATTGCTTTTCAGAGACGGTAACAATCCAGACTTTAAGCCATCACCCGAGCAAATGCAGGAAGTGTTGTCAGATTGGATGAATTGGATGGGTGGCATCGCTGCTCAAAACAAATTAGTGGACAGAGGCAGCAGATTATCTGTTACCAACTCGAAAACTGTTAAGCCTAACAATGTGGTAACTGATGGCCCTTACATGGAGATTAAGGAGTTTATCAATGGCTATACTATTGTAAAAACTGCAAATATTGATGAGGCGGTTGATTTAGCAAAAGGTTGTCCAATTCTTAGAATTGGTGGGAATGTTGAGGTTAGAGCTATTGTAGCATCTGATGACAATAGTTAATTGAAAGTAGTCCTGTAAGATTATAAACAAGACGACGTGGTAACCATATCTATTTAATTTTGAGGCAATTAAATAGATATGTCTTATGATAAAAATTACCCAGCAACCATTGAATTATTACCCATTTAGTTAGGGCAGACTATTCCAAAAATGGCGGCAGTACTATGCCGTCATTTTGGTTTTGAGCATATTGAAATTGCGGAAGACATCGAAAACGAGACATTCTTGTAAATTATTATTTGATAAGCTCCACTACAGAAAGTATGAACCGATAAGCCAGGCAACAACCGTCTGCGAGCTCAGATGTTCCCCGAATTTCATCCTTGAAAAAATATTTTTAACAATATTTGCGCAGCCGAACAGTTGCGCAAATATTTGCAACCGATCGGCTGCGTGATCAATATATTAAACCACATGAGACGAGACATTTTTCAGGCAATAGCCGATCCGACTAGGCGGGCAATTATTGCCTTGATTGCCATGCAGGCAATGACACCGAACGCCATTGCCGACAATTTCAACACGACCCGGCAGTCTGTTTCTAAACACCTTCGCATACTCACAGAATGCGAATTGGTGAAGCAGGAACAGCAGGGCAGAGAAATTTACTACTCCCTTCAAATAGAGAAAATGAAAGAGGTTGATGCATGGCTAAACCAGTTCAGGAAAATTTGGGAGATCAGATATAACCAGCTTGACGATCTATTATTAACAATGAAAAAACAGAAAAGATGAAAAACGACTTGCTTTTTGATTTTACCTTTGACAAACCAGCAAAAAAGGCATTTATAGACAGAGAATTTGATGCAGAACTTCCGTTGGTGTGGGATGCCTTTACCAAACAGGAAATTCTTGACCAATGGTGGGCACCTAAACCCTGGTCTTCAAAAACAAAAGTGATGAATTTTGAAGTGGGCGGACGAAGGTTCTATGCCATGGTAAGTCCGGAAGGTATGGAGTGCTGGTCCGTTCAGCAATACAGGTCCATTACTCCAAAAACCAATTTCAAATTCTTAAATGCTTTTGCAGATGAAAATGAAAATCCTGAATTGCCAGGTTCTGATTGGGACCTGACTTTCAGCGAACAAAACGGAAGAACGAAAGTCAGCGTCACTATTTACAATGAATCCCTTGAACGCATGGAGAAGATGATTGAAATGGGCTTTAAGGAAGGATTCAGCATGACGCTGAAAAGCCTGGAAGAGTTATTGGAGAGTTTATCGGGGAAATGATTTTCGATTTCGAAGTCTATCAATTGAATTTTCTGAGCTGGCACCTGGTTACCGAGTGTGTTCGGTCCGGCTCAAAAGAGGGGTTTATGTAACACACGAGGGCAGACGCTTTTTTTTGCCTTGATCTTTTAACGGCCCGCCACTGCAGTTACTTTTTGTGCGGTCCGCCGCCGTGGTCAAGACAAAAAGAAAGAGAACCGGAAGCTGCGTTCGATGTTTAATCAACATCTTTTTAAGCAAGCGGCAATGGTGTATGCCGTTGCTCAGTTATTAACTAATCTATTATGAAGATTTATACATGGTTGAACGAACTTCGACAGGCTCAGTTTGGCAGGTATTTCGGCTTATTCAAAGTAGCAAAATGTCATTTTCTCTCACACCAGTGGCCCGGAGGATCGCCGGTGCGAGAGTTTGTTTGGTCCAAAAGATAGTTGCTCAATGTGACAAAATTTCACTAAAAAGAATTGGAATTAGAATGAACACACAAGAACAAATCGAAGACTACATTACCAGCCAACCTGAACCCAAACGCACGGACATGCAAGAGCTGAACCGCACGATTCTGCAACTCATGCCAAAATGTAAATTATGGTTCCTGGACGGTAAAGACAGTCATGGTAAGGTTCTTTCTAACCCAAATATAGGATATGGATTTTACACCATGCGATATGCTGACGGAAAAACCAGAGAATTTTATCAGATTGGTATGAGTGCAAACACCACCGGAATCTCTGTCTACGTCCTTGGGATTAAAGATAAGAAATACCTGGCTCAGACATACGGGACAAAACTCGGTAAGGCTGGTGTGAGCGGATATTGCATTAAGTTCAAAAGGCTGAAAGAGATAAACATTGACATACTTGAAGCGGCAATACGAGATGGGATTGAGGCTACGAATGAAAATCAATGATCTGACATTAGGTTCGTAACAATCCAAAATTCGTAAATCCCGCAATTACTCCATATCATCTTCCGCAGTCCATATCTCCCAGGCCTTCTCTGCCTGTAATTCCAGCATTTTTAGTCCGTTTTGAATCGAAGCTCCCTGGGCTTTACCGTTTTTCAGAAAAGTAGTTTCAGCTGGATTGTAAACAAGATCATATAGATAGTGCTTTTTGGTGATCAGCTCGTAGGGTAGCGAAGGGCATCCTTCTACATTCGGAAAGGTACCTAACGGCGTCGTGTTCACGATAAGCAAGTGCTCATTCAGGATTTCTTCCGTTAATTCCTCATAAACGAAGGAATCAATCGCCGGCTGCCTTGAAACCATCCTGTACCCAATTGCAAGATCCTGAAATGCCACCTGCACCGCCTTGGCTGCTCCACCATTTCCAAGGATGAGGGCCTTGAAGTCTTTTGCGGTTTCTCCGTGGCGATCGAGCCATTCAATGAGGGATTGCCTGAAACCGTAATAATCTGTATTGAATCCTTTTGTACTACCGTCAGCGTATATCTTTATAGTATTCACTGCGCCTATACGTGCAGCAGAAGCCTCATCAAGTTCATCCAGTTGACTTAGTACCTGTTTTTTAAAAGGAATGGTGACGTTTAGACCTATAAGTCCGGGCTTTTTTAGTAGATCAGGAAGGGTTTCCAGTGTTGATATTTCATAAAGATCATAGCTGCTTTCAGTGATTCCTTCGCGTTGGAATTTATCAGAAAAATAACGTTTGGAGAATGAGTGGGTTAGAGGGAAACCGATTAAACCGTATAAATTCATAGTGTTTTGAGAAAATTGAAACAAAAGAAAACCATTATTTGGAGGCGCTAGAGTGCTTTTTTTTTACCGAATATGTAACAGAAAAAAATGACTTGTAGGTGAAATAATAAAAAAATAGGAGTCTACAAAAAAATGAACAATTTATACAATAATTATAAATTTATTTTTAATATTTGTGTAATTGCTTAACTACAACCGATTCAGATATATTTAGTAGCTATGTAAAATTAGTATTACGTTACTCGTCAAACAAACTTCAACGATGAAAGCATCATTCCTAACGTTATGTGTATGCATAGTATTTTTCCCTTTTTTTTCAGTCTTTGCACAAACCGAACCCGAATATCAGCTTTTTTTAAGAAATGGTCCGATAATCCCCGAAAAGAATATCTCCGAGGAAAGAATTCAAACATTAAATAGTGCGGTATTTTTGCCAAATCAAAAGTCTCTGTTTATTATTCAATTTGAGCAAATTCCTGGCGAGGGTGAAAGAGCTCTTTTAAAACTGGCGGGTATTGAACTGCTCGACTATATTCCAAACAATGCTTATGTTGCGACGGTCATAGGGTCGCTGAATGGGGCTGCACTTGAGCAAACCAAGGTGAGGGCCGTGATCACATTAGGTCCCAAAGATAAAATGAGCCCGGGCCTGGCGAATGGAGAATTTACCTCGGACAGTCTGGACGTCTGGATAAGCTTTCCGATTTCATCTTCGTATGAAGAGGTCAGGAAGGTACTTTTAACTAACCAATTTAAGATTACATCAGAAGTATATAAGGACTATCAGATTATTGCGCTGAGGATTAGCAGGAGCCGGTTGGCCGAGCTGGCTTCGATACCTGAGGTAAAATATGTAGAGCCCGCCCCTGGTGCGGACTCGCCCATCAATGATAAGAGCGAGGCAAATTCGAGGGCCAATGTTCTGCGGTCCAGCGGCGCCGGGGGGTACAATCTTCAAGGCAAAGGGGTGGTTGTGGGAGTAGGGGATGAATCGAACCCGATGCGGCACGTTGATTTTAGTAACCGACTCATCAACCGATCTCCTCAGCAAGCAGGCTCGCATGGTCTGCATGTGACAGGAATAATCGGTGCTGCTGGCATCGTAAACGAAAAATATAAGGGTTACGCCCCAAAGGCGACGATTGTGTCTCAATACTATTCCAATATTTTTGTCAATGCCACTAACTACAGCAAGGATTTTGGTATGGTCATTACCAATAATTCTTATGGCACCACGCCGTCAACTTGCAGCGATTTCGGCGAGTATACATTTTCATCCTACATTCTTGATCAGCAGGCGTTTGAATTGCCCTATCTGCAGCACGTGTTTGCCGCGGGAAATAGTGGGACCACATCGCTTGTTTGTTCAAATGGATTAGGAACCATTCTAAGTGGGTACCAGGTAGCTAAAAATGTAATAACCGTTGGGAATACGTTAGCAACAGGGCTTATCGCAACCTCTTCTTCCAAAGGCCCGGTAAAGGATGGACGTACTAAACCCGAAATCTCTGTTCAGGGAAGTTCTGTTTTTTCAACCACCCCCACAGACAATTACGGTCAGATGACTGGAACCAGTATGGCTTCTCCCGCGGTCTCGGGCGGACTTGCTCTATTGTATCAACGCTATCGGGATGGGCATAGTCAAGCTAACCCTAAAAATGCTTTGATGAAGGCGCTTGTCTGTAATGGTGCAGGCGACCTGGGATTGACCGGACCTGATTATAGTTATGGTTTCGGCTGGATGAACCTGCTCCGCTCTATAAAAATGCTTGATAATAATAACTATTTCAGCGACGTGGTCTCACTCAATGCAACCAAGACCAAAGCAATCACTGTACCCTCCAATACTGCTCAGCTAAAAGTGATGCTCTATTGGAACGATCCGGGGTCATCCACTTTTTCTGGAAAAAACTTGGTTAATGATCTGGATTTGACTGTAACTGTCCCTGGTGGGGCCTCTGTGTTACCCAGAAAACATAATAGTGCAACGGTAGCCACGGGCGTTGATAATGTAAACAATATGGAGCAGGTCGTAATTGACAACCCGGTCGCGGGCTCCTATTCAGTTTTGGTTAAAGGAAAGACAATTCCGGCGGGCAGTCAGGAATATTTTGTGGTATATGATACCATTCGAGTTGCTACAAAGTTGACTTATCCAATTGGTGGTGAGCGTTTTGTGAAGGGGGATCAGATCTATGTAAGCTGGGATTCGTACGGTAGCGCTACCGATCCTTTTAAGATTGAATATAATGACGGCACCGGATGGTTTGACATAGACGGTGCAGTGGCAAACAATCTGCGCCAGGTAAGCTGGACCATTCCTGATATAATAACAGACGAAGCGAAAGTAAGGATTTCACAGAATGGAACCGTTTTACAGGAGAGCCAGGTTTTTACTGTTCTGGCCATGCCTGTTTTAACCCTGTCGGCGATTCAATGCGAGGGTTATATTGCTATGGAATGGACAGCGGTCCCCGGGGCAACCGATTACGAGATACTGCTTCTGAGAGGCGATGAGATGAAATCATTCGATTTCACTACGAACCTGGCTTACGCCATTGGGGGATTGTCAAAAGATACAACCTATTATGTTTCCGTCCGGCCCCGGCTCAATGAAAATCCAGGCCGACAAGCGATTGCAAAAAGCCGCATGCCAAAAAGCGGCACCTGTGAAGGCAGTATTTCAGATAATGACCTGAAAATAGAAAGTATCGTGTCGCCATCAGGGTCAGGAAGAAAGTTTACCTCCACCGAACTGGCAGCAGCGCAACAAATTACAATCCGCATCAAGAATCTGGATGATGTAACTTCTGATCAGCAGTTTTCGGTGGGATATTCAATTGGACCAGATGGTAGTCAGGTAAATTCCGAACTTATCAGTCCTGTTATTCCGCCCGGAGGCACATTCGACCATACTTTCGCTGTGACTGCGAGCATGGCGGGCACCGGTTCGTACCGCTTGAAGGTGTTTGCCACCAAGCAAGGAGACGTAACAACAGCGAACAACTCGTTAATCCAGAATTTCAGGCAAATTGATAACCAACTTCTCACGATCCCTTTTTCGGATCAGTTGGAATCGCTGGACAATCAGGAAATAACTTCAAATCAAATCGGCCTTACCGGCGGCGATCGTTATGATTTTAGCAACTCCGCTCCTATTGGCCGTTTGAGGACTTTTGTAAATACGGGAATGGCTTCATCCGGCACGAAATCCCTGACGTTGGATGTGAACCGTTACGATGCCGTGGGCAGCGTTAACTATCTGATCAGCACTTTTAATTTGTCGTCGTACAGTTCTGAGACAGATGATCTTCGCTTATCATTCCTTTATAAAAACTACGGACAAGATAGTAGTCCGACAAATAAGGTCTGGATACGTGGAAATGACACGAGCGAGTGGCTGGAAATCTATGATCTTTTTGCAAACCAGAATCCGGAAACGGATGCCTATAAGGCCACTGGAAATATCGCGCTAAGTAATGTTTTAAAAACGAATGGACAGTCGTACTCATCCAGCTTTCAGGTAAGATGGGGTCAATGGGGCGATATGCTCGTCGCTGATAATTCGAGCAGTGCAGGTTATAGCTTCGATGATATCAGCATCGTTTCAGCGCCAAACGACTTGCAATTGGTCAGTATCAATAGTCCTGTTACCCTAAGCTGCGGCCTCGGAGCCACAGAGCAAGTGAAAGTTACGATAAGAAATACGACGGGTTCTACACTTTCGAGCATTCCTATAAAAATGCAGATTGATGATGGAAGTATAATTACTAAAACCATCAGTTCGATTGCTGCGGCTACTGCCATTCAATACACATTTACTCAAACGGTAAATCTCTCAGCAACAGGCGTCCATAAAATTAAAGTATGGGTCGAGCTGAGTTCGGACGGTAACGCAAATAACAATACAAAGGAGCTGAGTTTTTACAATGCTCAGGTTGTGTCTGTTTTTCCTTATCTGCAGAATTTTGAGGTAAATAACGGCTCCTGGCGTGCGGAGGGTACCAACAGTTCCTGGGCCTATGGAACGCCTTCATCACCTAAGATTAATCGTGCAGCGAGTGGTGTGAAAGCTTGGAAAACTTCCTTATCAGGCAATTATAATGATCAGGAAAATTCATATTTGTATTCACCGTGCTTCGGTCTTGCCGCACTTACAAATCCAACATTAAGTTTTAGCGTGGCGATGGACCTTGATGACTGTGTAGGTCAGCTTTGCGATGTGGTATTTGTCGAATATTCTACAGATGGAAATACATGGTTAAGGCTAGGCGCGAAGGGCTCGGGGACAAATTGGTATGACGAAACCAACAACGGAACCGATTCCTGGAGTATCAAGGATTATACCGGATGGCATGTAAGCACAATTCCCATCCCGTCGGGATTTCCTAATATCCGTTTCCGATTTGCGTTTCAAAGCGATGCTGCAAATGTTAGGGAAGGTATTGCCATTGATGATATCCATATTTACGATCTTCAAAATAATATTTATTCAACCGGAACAACTTCTTCTACTGTTACAAAAGCAGGGGTCAGCGGATCCAGTTGGGTCAATTTTACTGACAATAACAAAATTATTGCTTCTATTATGCCCAACGGTAACAATCTGGGTAATACGGATGTAAAGGCCTATATCAATTCTTTACAGGTCAGAAGTACGGGTAGTCAATATTATCTTGATCGGAATTTTACAATTAAGCCACAAAATTCGGGCTTTGCCAGCGACGTTACAGTGAGACTGTATTTTCCTGATTTAGAGTTCGAAAACCTTAAAGCCGCAAATGGTTGTACAGGTTGCGTGTTGCCGACAGCAGCGTATGATCTTGCAGTGTCAAAGTTTAGCTCTGCAAATACTGCCTTGGAAGACGGGGATTTGGCAAATGATGTTGGTACGGGCTGGTCATTTTTTCCGGCTTCCGACGTGGCAAAGGTTCCGTATGACAACGGTTATTATGTAGAATTTAAAACAAAGACCTTTTCTGAATTCTGGTTGGCCAAAGATCAGATCTCGGTTTCGGGCGCTTTGCCGGTTCAATTGGTGAGTTTTACAGCCAAAAAATCAACAGGAATTGATGCTGCGAAAGAAGTGCGTCTGGAGTGGGTCACATCTTCTGAAGAGAACTTTGATTCATTTGAAGTTGAACTGGCAATGGGAGAAGGGAATGTCCGGCAGGATAAATTTGCAAAAATCGGAGCGGTTTCCGGCAAGGGCCATTCAACATCTGACCTCAGGTACGCATTCAAGGATTCTCATATCAACGACTTTTCAACCAGATATTACCGGCTAAAAATGATTGATAGTGATGGCAGCTTTGCTTTTTCAACGGTGCGCGCTGTACTTTTTGAAGAAACGATTTCTTCAAATGTTTACCCCAATCCGTCGGAAGGAATTTTCAATCTGGATCTGGGGGCTCGAAAGAACGAGGAGATATTTATGAATGTGTACGATCTTAACGGGAAGAGGCTCACGGAGCGAAAGGTAAAAGAAGATGAACAAAAAGTCCGGATAGATTTGTCTACAGGAGATTTTATCGATGGAGTTTACCTGTTAGAGGTCGTCCGTGGAGTTGAAAAGCAGGTTTTTAAAATAATCAGACAATAACAGGAATTTTTTTGCCTGGTCCTTCGAGGTCTTTGGTGAAAAGGAGGGTACAAAGGAGTTTAGGTTTCTTTTAAAAGGTATCATTTTCTTGAGTCTCCGGCAGTACCTTGCAGCAGATTGAGGCTCTTTTACGTAGATATAAGTGATTTTATTCCAATCGTACCGCTTATATTTAGAGAATATACCTTTTGCAATTGATTACCTATGAATTATAAGTTCACGATCCTCGCAATTTTAATTAGCATTACATCCGTTAACGCGCAGACAGGAGGAAGACAGGCAGTTTCAATTATTCTTGACACCGACATTGGCCCTGATTATGACGATGTGGGGGCGATTGCAGTTCTACACGCATTGGCAGACAGGGGTGAAGCTAAGCCACTGGCAGTTATCTCATCCAATAAAAACGAACTTACTGTTCCCTGTATTGACATTCTGAATACCTTTTTTGGCCGCCCTGAATTGCCGACAGGAGCTCCTAAAAATAAAGCCGCGGATTTAGGGGCCTTTCAAAAATGGCCGGAAATGCTTGTCGGGAAATATCCTCACAAGATCCAGAAATCCTCGGATGCTCCGGATGCAATTGAAACGTATCGAAAAATACTAGCCAAACAACCCGATCAGAGTGTGACAATTGTTACGGTTGGTTTTCTTACAAACCTATCCAATCTGCTGGATTCTCCTGCCGATCAGATATCGCCATTAACTGGTGAAATTCTGGTGCGGCGAAAAGTCAGGCAACTGGTGTCAATGGCCGGTTCATTTCCATCGGGAAGGGAATACAACGTTCATATTGATTCGCTTGCTTCTGAAAAAGTGTTTTCAACGTGGCCGACACAAATCATTTTCAGCGGCGTTGAGATTGGAAAACAGATTAAAACCGGACTTAGAATCATCGGAAACGAGAAGCTTAATAGTCCGGTGAAGGATGTTTATGCAATGGCGATGCCAATGGCCAAAGGCGATTCAGAGGGTCGGATGAGCTGGGATCAAACGGCGGTTCTGGTTGCCATTCGTGGTAATCTGCCTTATTTTGGATTGAAACGAGGGAAGATAATCATTGAGGGCGGTAATAATAAATGGCAGGATGATCCTATGGGTCCGCACGCATATCTGACAGAATCCATGCCATTTCCCCAGATTACCATGCTCATTGAAGCATTAATGCAGGAAGGGAGCAAATAGCACCTTTCCTGCATGATGAAATCTAAACGACCAGTGCTTCTTCTTTTGAAGGATCTGAGGTGATATCTCCAGCAGCTTGCTTGATAATATCCAGGTCATGTTTCAGTTTTTGGCTGAAAAGCGCCACGTCAAAGCTGTGGACTACAATATTTGCACCTTCATTCATCCATTGTATCTGGCGTTCGGGTTCAAGTGAAAAATGGATTCCGATTGCCAATCCATGTGCCCGGGTTTTATGAATAATGGTCTTAACGGCTTCTTCAAATACCGGATTGTCGTATTGCTCGGGAATGCCTAGGCTTATTGATAAATCGTGCGGCCCGATAAAAACAGCGTCCAAACCCTTAACTGACAACATTTCGTCCAGCTTCTCCATCGCAGGAACGCTCTCGATATTGGCAATGCAGATGTTCAATGCATTCACTTTGTCGACATATTCTTTTACAGCTGCTGGAATCTCCTCTACTCCGTTTAAATACCTTTCAAGTAATTCTCCTTTTAAGGGTCGGTACTTGGTTGCGCCGACAAGTTCCAGAATCTGTTCTGTCGACTCAAGATAAGGAGCCACAACGCCTAAGGCACCCGCATCAATTGCCTGGCATGCCAGATACGGATCCGGACTTGGAATGCGAACGATCGGTGTAATGTCGAGTGATCGGAACTGCTGGCAAAGTGCTGCCATTTCATTTCTTGCCAAAGGCACATGCTCGGTATCAATAAATACAAAGTCCAGCCCGGTTTTTTTTACAGCGGCAGGCCACATAGGCCCGGTTGACGTGATACAAGTGCCATATACATTCTGGCCGCTCTTTAGTTTTTCTAAAAGTCCTGCGTTTTGTGGTGTTGTCATCTAATTGCTATTTATATTATTTCCTGATCAGCCAGATCTCGGTAACCTGCGATCCTCGCTCTCCTTCGCCACACGACCAGACAAAAGTTACTTTTCCGTCCTTAATTGTGGATTTTGGCAAGGCGAATTCATACAGCGGTTTTTCACCCGTTTTAATGAAGTCATGGATCAAAGTACCATCGTCCGTTGTCATTTTCATGCGCGAACGGAATCTGCCCGTGTATGAGATGCGTATCGTGTAAGATGCTTCCGGATCAAGGTCGTCGTAGTGAATTTTCAAGGGTTCATCGTACAAAGTTTTAGCCTGTTTCATCCAAACCCTTGGCGTAACCTGCCCTTTAAAGCCTGTTGCTTTAATTTCGTCTACCCATTCTTCACCAACTAATCCCACGCCAAATCCGGTTCTTGGAGATTGCAGACTTCCCGGATCTTTCTCCCAGGATTTTCCAGGAACCACACGATACCAGCTTTCCTGCGCTCCGAAATGGTCATAAAATCCACCTGGCCCCGGGTCGGTCCTATGGAGCATCGCCTGGATTTGTTGGTAGCGCGCTTGTTCTGATCCCTCTTTTTGAATCTGGCCAAGCTGATCCAGCAGCCAGGGGGCATCATTCAATGGCATATTTATCAGGTCAATAAAGTTGCCCCTTCCCGACATCGCTCCATGTTTTTTCATGGTAAGCTGGGCCCCGATGCTTTTAAAGAGCGAATCTGCCAGTGCGTGGCACTTCGCCTGATAATCCGGCAAAATGGTTTTTGTCCATGCCCTTTCCAAAACTGTTCTGGCCTTGCTTATTGATTCCAGCGAGTTGCCGACCTTGGCACTTTCCAATATTTCTCGGGCTTCCTGTTCCAGCGCTGTCTCATAGATGAGCCGACGTCGTGTGTAAGAATCAAAATAGGCGCGTATAAGACCCATCTGGAAACGAGCCGTTTGCAAGACTTTCAAGGGTGCCTGTTTTTCCATTTGCTGCCATTGAACCAATGTGCGGTCAACGCTTTCATTGGTCAGCAATTCGCCTCTCCAGTTTCGTTCCAGGGCAATTAACCCTTGAGCAAACGGCTCTGTAAAATCGGGACCGATGAACAGACGGGCATATTCTCTAAGCGTCTCAACCACTGGTCGTTCCGGATCCCAATCCTGATCACTCCACACAAACTTGTTAACGTCATCGTTGGTCCCTTCCGAATAGCTGATACTTCCAATCCCATATTCATCCAGAGCATTGTGAATGGCCTTTTCATCATATGGACGCGGATTAATGCTTTCGCGGCCCTCTGCCATAGCATAAGCAAGGTCCCAATGTGGAACCGGATATTGGGAGCTGTAATTATGCGTAATGTCGGGATAATGCCGGATGGGAATAGAAGGTTTAATCAACTGGCGGATTTTTTCAACTGGAATCTTTATCCACGGACCAAAAACCACACCTCCAAACCAAGGGTAATCCTTGTTTACATGCGCGAAGAATGTATCAAACCATTTTTGAGTTGGTCTGAAAACTTGCGGGGAAACCCATATTTTGGCGTTCGGGTGATATTTTTTGAGCAATTGTGCTTCCTTTTCCAACCATGCAAAGAGCACGTCGGGTTCCAGGTCTCCCGGATCTCCCGCAGGAACGAACACTGCATCGAGCTTCGGTAAAATGGAAAATATTTCTTCCCTCTCTTTCAACTCATTTTTGATGGAATCGGGATGAGCGTAGTCTTTACCAAGATTTGGGTACCACATCGAAACATCTAAACCATATTCTTTGCAAATTCTGGACTGCTCCACGATCATTTTTATGGCCGGCAACTTCATGTGCGGACTCGTAAAATCATCATCCGTTCTTGGCGGCATGATCTCGATGTGATTTGCTCCGAATAACGCAAGGTCCCGGATATACTGGTCAAACTGAGCCACCGTGAAGGCGTCGTAAGCATTTGTTTTTGGACGATAACCCAGCTGATGACCCCGAATCGGGTAACGTGGCGAGGTGGACAAGGAAAGATCTGACTTTATTTTTATCGATCCCTTGCTCATTTCCATATTGCGAAGCAGCCGACCGACGCCGTAAAGTAACCCTCGGGAATCTTTGGCAACGATCAGAACGGAATTAATTTCCGGCAGCGCGATGAGTTTGAAACCTTCATGCTGAATAGGGGCCATGTTAGCAACGCCTTTCTTATAACTTTCGGGAAGCTTTGTCAGATCGCTCTCCAGTGCCATTGCAATCAACGGAATGCCTGTCTTGGGCAATTTCTGGCTTGCCTGCAATTTGAGACTACTGCGTTTTTCCACTTCCTGTTGAAGGATTTCCAGGCTTCGCAGCAATACATTTTTATCAGAAACCGTATTAAATATTTGCGCCCGCGAAAGGTCAATTGTTTGCGCGTGGTTTTTTTGAATTCCTAAGACAAATAATAAAAGTAGAATGGACAGGGTCCTTGAAAAGTTATTCATGGATTTTGTAAAGCAAACAATTAGAGCTTAATAAATATTTTTTTGCGGTAAAGAAAGTAGGCAGGTATAAAATTGAGGCACACGAAGAGCACGGCATAGATCATGCTGGCCAGTTCAGGCTTGATGCCACCGTTGATAAGCCAGTCAACAAAATGATGGTTGAGCGATTTTGTTCCAAAATTAAAGACGTAAAAAACAAGCGCGAAGATGTCTGCCAGGACATAAGCGGTGATAGCATTGGCTCCGAAAATGATGCCCGGCTGCGTGCCTCCCTTTCTGCCAAGGATATCGATGATAAAATACAACGCCCCGAGCAACATGAAATCAAAGCCTGCGGTTACCAATACAAACGAGCTCGTCCAAAGATTTTCATTGACCGGAAATGTCAAACTCCAGAAATAACCGGTACTGGCAGTGAACAAGCCAATCGCCATGAGGTAATTCACCTTTTCATTTGGCGAAAACAGGCTCAGCATAAGTCTCCCGGCGAGCATCCCGCTGATGCCGGATACCAGGGACGGGAATGTGCTCAGAATCCCTTCCGGATCCCATGTTCCCTGCCACATTTTGCCTGGTAAATATTGCTGGTCCACCCAGGCCGCAAGGTTTATACCGCGTTCCAGCACGACGACGCCAAGGCCTGGCGTGGGAATCAATGTCATGGCCAGCCAGTAAAGAACCAAAATTACAGCGCCGATAATGGCTTGCTGTTTCCAGGTGGAATTCAAAAATAGTATGGCACAAAATAGAAAGACGATGGCGATCCGATGGAGCGTTCCGGTGTAACGGAGGTTTGCAAAGTCAAAGGTTGGCATCATATTCAGAAACATGCCGACAGCAAAAATTTTCAAAGACCTGATTACTATTTTCTTGTACAGATCTCCTTTTGGACTGTTGTCGCTAAGCCTTTTTGAATAAGCAAACGAGATGGATACGCCAACAATAAAAAGAAAAGTGGGAGCAATAAGGTCGGTGAAAGTAAGGCCATTCCATTTGGTATGGCTCAAGGTGGGGAATACGAATTCCTCACTACCTGGGAAGTTTACCATGATCATGGCGGCAATTGTAAACCCCCGCATGGCATCCAGGGAAATTAATCTTGATACATTTTTGGCCTCATTTATCATGCTGAACCTTTTATGGTTAATACGAAAGGTGAAGGGCTAAAGGCTATTGTGAGGGTAAATTATCGGTTGAAGAGAGTGTCCGGACGTTTTTTGAGTGAAAAAATGGTCATGGGAACTGTCGGTGGATTTGTGGTTGGGCAGATAAAAGTGAAGGAGTAAGAATTTTTCGTCAAAGTATGCGAATCAGTTAATCAGGTGATTTTTTAGAAACGTCATTTACTTAACGGTACTAAAAATGATTGCATGTTTAGTATTTTAGTGTTTAATGTCCTGATATCAAAGAAGATAGTTGCTTCATTCGGAACCCGCTTATTAGGCAAACCCTTTCCAATCAAGAAATATGTCAACGAATAAACCCCCGAAGGATGATATGCTTCATCTGGATTACGCAAGCGAACCTGATAAGGTGTGGCTTACCAACCAGGAAACACTGAGGAAATTGGTCGGAATTCTTGGCGTATTGCTGCCCCCTTTACTTTATTTGTCGGTCAGGTTACTGACAGATTATACGGCCCCCCTGGAATCGATCAGTCATTACTATTATACCCGGTACGGGAGTATACTCGTTATCGTAGTCAGTTTGCTGGCGATTTTTCTTCTGATTTATAAGGGGAGAAAGCTTGCGGATTTCATTCTTTCGTCGGTGGCAGGTTTTGGTGCGCTGGCTTTGTTGTTACTTCCGACAAGCAATATTTCCGGACCGGGAAAGCATGTCGCCGTCACGCATCTTCTGGATAATGAATTACGCATAAACATACATTTTACGTCTGCGGGATTATTTCTGCTGTGTCTCGCCATCATGTCTATTTTCCTGTTTCCACGAGCGGACAAGAAGGTAACGGAGATGAAGAAAGTCCGGAATAAATTTTACGTAGGGCTGGGCGTGCTGATGGTGTCAGCGATGCTCGTCATCGTTCCTGGCATTTATATTATCCCCGAACAGTATTACAATGACCACCACCTGACCTTCTGGATGGAGACCTTAGCCGTGGAGTTTTTTGGTATCTCGTGGCTGATAAAAGGAGGGGTTTTTCTGAAGGATTAGGGCTTTCGGATCGAGAACATTAGGAGTAGAGCACGCAGGGCAGAAACGTAAAGTGCTAAAATATTTCACCCGAAGTGGGGTGCAGCAATGTAATAGTGAAAACTTAGCCCAGGAAAGCCCAGAAGATTTGACTTTTTATAGCTGCCTTGATCGGATTTTATGAACCGCTACTGTTGTAAAATGTCCGAATAAACCCTCCAGCATTTCGTCTAACAGTTTCAATAAGATTTTCTTCGTTAGCCACAACTTCCGCCACCTATTGAAGAACTGCCTGTATAGCCCCATTATCCAAAGATGGGTACATCTCAAGTAAATCTTTATTTTTTGCACCCTCACCCATTTTATGTAAAATCAATTCCACTGTAAGCCTTGTACCCTTTATATCAGGTTCTCCCAGCATTGTGTGGTGGTCTGAAACGATATAATTGAGATAGCTCATGGTTCTTTAGGTTCTGAACACAGAGGTAACAAAAAACTAAGGAAGTTTAATTTGCGATAGTTTTAAGCCGGTTTTTGCAACAACGTGAAGGTTATTTTACAATGCTTTATTCGAAATCAATTGTTTTAGACAGTTTAACTAATTATAAATCCTAACATCTTCAACGCCGTGTATCAGTAATGAGCAAATAGTATGTTTCGACCCAACAACAGTACTACATAACAGGATAGAATAGGATCTATTTGCATTGAAGGAATATGTGGAAATTAACATCTTAATTTGAGGTGGCATCCTGAAATATTGCCTGATATTCGTTCGAAAATCTCTTAACCTGAATCTTTACTAAAGACATCCAATAGCATGATGAAGAAACCATTTCTGTTCCTGTATCTCCTCGTATTTCTTATTGTTGCATGCTCGCCTTCTGGCACAATCTCCAAAGAGCAAGCCGAGAAAATCGGAGTTTCCTGGAAACTGATCAGCAATTTTGTAGAACCGCAAGGTAGTTTTGAGGCCAAATTCACTCTAAAAAACGGGAGCGATTTTACATTGGACGGTACCAACTGGGCCTTGTTTTTCAACATGTCCCCGCGTCCGATCCATTCCAATAAGACCCCCCAGCCAGCCTCACTTGAACATATCAATGGAGACTGGTATAAAATGGTGGCGGCCAAGGATTTTGTCCTGAAACCAGGGGATTCCATTACGATTAATTATAGTGGTACGGAGGGTATAATCAAGGAAACGGACTCTCCAATGGGTCTGTATTTCGTATTTTATGATAAGGACGGAAAAGAAAAGGACATCGTTCAGGTGACCGACTTTACTGTTGAGCCTTTCGCGACTAAAGAACAGATTTCAAGAGGTAAAATGGACTTGAAGCCGCTTCCCACGGCAGAAAACCGTTATAAAGACAACCTTGCTTTTTCACTGATTGATCAATCTCAACTGTTGAAAATCATTCCTACTCCCGTAAAAATGACAGCGGGCGCCGGCACTTTTACTTTGGATAATAAAGCACAAGTTTATTATGAAGCGGGACTAGAGAGTGAGGCCAAATATTTGGCGCAAAAATTGAAAGTACTTACCGGCACAGACTTCTCAGTCCAGGCGGGAACCTCTTCATCTTCTTCTGCTATTACTTTAAAAACCGGTAAGTTTCAAGTCAATGGCGTCGGTAAGGAAGCCTACAAGCTTGGGATTGATGCGAACGGCGTAGCCATTACGGGAAGTGATGCGGCTGGTGTTTTTTATGGTGTGCAAAGTCTTTTACAACTAGCACCCACCACGTCTTACCAAAAACCTGCGAGCGCGCTGGCCTTTCAGTTTGTGCAGGTTGAAGATGCCCCGAGATTTCAGTTTCGCAGTCTGCATCTGGATGTTGCCCGTAATTTTCAAACAAAAGAGTCGATCGAAAGGGTGATAGACTTGCTCGCATCTTATAAGGTGAATCACTTTTTGTTTTATACTACGGAGGATGAAGGATTCCGTGTAGAGATAGACGGATTGCCGGAATTAACGCAGGTCGGTGCCCAGCGCCAACACATTTCAGGAATGAATGCACCGGCAATGCAGCCTTCGTACGGATCAGGGCCGGTGGCTTATGACAAAGACAAGCATGGCAGTGGATTCTACACAAAAGCGGATTTTATTGCTATTCTCAAATATGCCAACGATCGTCACATCAAGGTCATTCCTGAATTGAACTTTCCCGGACACGCCTTGGCCGCTATCAAATCGATGGAGGCAAGATATGAACGCCTCATGAAAGAAGGTAAGGAAAAAGAAGCGAATGAATACCGGTTGATTGACCCTGATGATAAATCGGTTTACTTGTCGGCGCAGGGGTATAAAAATAATGTTGTCGACGTTTCCCGCGAATCCACTTACCATTTCTTTGAAAAGGTCGTGGACGAAATGGCCAAAATGTACAAGCAGGCGGGGCTCACAATGGATACATTTCACACCGGTGGAGATGAAGTGGCCGAAGGTGCCTGGACAAAATCACCTAATGCTGCGAAACTCCTGAAAGACAATCCTGAAATTAAGGAGTTCAAAAATCTGCAAGCCTACTTTTTCCGCAGGTTGCTGCCCAAACTGGAAAAAAGAAACCTGAAAGTGCATGGATGGGAAGAAGTAAGCCTTACCAAAACACCGGCAGGTGCATACCTGGCTAATAAGGAGTTCGTCGGACATCCGGTGATTCCCTACATCTGGAACAATGTATTTGACGTGGATCTTGGAAACAGACTGGCAAATGCAGGCTACCAGGTTGTGTTATGCAACGTGACGAACTTCTATTTTGACATGTCATACAACAATGATCCGAAAGAGCCGGGCTTGTATTGGGCTGGTTTCGTGGATACACGGGACAACTGGGCTTTCGCACCTTTCAACATGTTCAGAACAACGGAAGAAACGGGCATGGGTAAACCTATGAAAGAAGAATTCGTTGGCAAAGAGTTACTTAAACCGGAAGCAAGAAAGAACATTCTGGGTATTGAAGCGCAGCTTTGGAGTGAAACCATCAAGGGGAGAGGCATGATGGAATATTCAATCCTGCCCAAGCTGATGGGATTTGCTGAAAGCGCCTGGGGCCCCGAACGTAAATGGGAAAATGTAGCGGATGCGGTTTCGAGAAATAAAATGATACAGGAAGGCTGGAACATATTTGCCAACACCATCGCGCAAAAGGATTTGCCAAGAATGAAATACCTGAACGGCGGTTACAATTACCGCTTACCGATGCCTGGTGCAAAGGTGGAGCAGGGATTGTTGTCTGCCAATATTGAGCTTCCCGGGCTTGACATCAGATACACAACCGACGGTTCGGAGCCGACGGTACAATCGCCTTTGTACAAGACCCCGGTAAAAGTGACAGGATCGGTTAAAATCAAAAGTTTTGACCTCGCGGGAAGTTCGAGTCGCACAGCAATAGTGGCTTCTAACTGACGTGAATTTGCAACTGGCAGGCGATACATTTTTGAAATATTGAGTATCGGAAAGGCCACGATAACGATTGATTAAAAAACCTGAATACATACCCCTAACCGAAACAGTTACTCAACCTTACTAATTTTAATGAACATAGGAGTCGATATTGGCGGTACGAATATAAGGGCCGGGATAGAGCTGGGTGGTTCCATTACGCGACAGAATAATTTGTTGCTGAAGGACAAGGAATCACTTTCTTCAACGATATCTCAATTGGTGGAATTGATCCGCCCGTTGACTAAGTTTCCGGTCAAGGGAATTGGGATCGGTGTGCCTTCGGTCGTAAATGTAGACAAAGGTATTGTTTACAACGTAATGAATATCCCGTCCTGGGAGGAAGTTGCCTTGCGTGACATTATCCAGGATGAGTTCAATTTGCCCGTGTCTGTAAACAATGATGTCAACTGCTTTACACTCGGCGAGCATCGTTTCGGTCTTGCCCAAAAGTATAAATCAGTCGTTGGTATGGCCATTGGTACAGGCCTGGGATCGGGCATTATTATTGACAATCAGCTTTATACAGGAAATAATTGTGGAGCTGGTGAAATCGGCCTGCTGCCGTACAGAGACTCTATCCTTGAAAATTATGTGTGTAACAATTTCTTCCTTGACACCATGCAGGTTGACGCCAGTGTTGCCCATGAAGCTGCACTAAATGGGGATATCAAAGCAATCGAAACCTGGAATGAGTTTGGGAAGCATATGGGTACTGTTATCAAAACGGTGATGTACACTTATGACCCGGAAGCAATCGTGATTGGCGGTTCCATTGCCAAGGCCCATCAGTTTTTCAAAACTGCGATGCTTGAAAGCCTTCGCGATTTCGCGTATCCTGAATCACTGGCGCGGCTTACCATCATGCTTTCCGAAAATGAGAACATTGCATTACTGGGCGCTTCTGCCTTGCTGGATGTGTAAACGTTTATAGTATCTTGCGGTAAGTTATTTTTCAAAACCCCTTCCTATGCAGCGGAATACGTTCATTGTAGTCTTAATACTCGTTATATTTTTTGTAATTTCTTTCCTTACAAATATTCTTGGGCCGATCATTCCGGACATCGTTCAGAGTTTCGATCTAAGCATTGGCCTTGCGGGCTTTCTTCCCTTTGCGTTCTTTGTGGCTTATGGGGTAATGTCTATCCCGTCCGGACTTTTGGTGGAAAAATACGGGGAGAAAAAAGTGCTTATCTGGGCATTTTTTTTGGCTTTCATTGGCGCATTGCTTTTTGCAGTAATTCCCGGATTTTCCATTGCGTTATTTTCTCTCTTTCTGATTGGTGTGGGTATGGCGATGCTTCAGGTTGTGATCAACCCGTTGCTGCGTGTGGCTGGTGGAGAAGAGAAATTTGCCTTTAACTCTGTACTAGCCCAGCTTTTCTTTGGGGCGGCCTCGTTTCTGAGTCCGCTTTTATATAGCTATCTGGTGCAAAACGTGCACTCTGCTGAGTCAGGTCTTGTTATCGATACATTAAATAAACTGGTACCTGAAAACCTGAAGTGGGTATCGCTGTACTGGGTTTTTGCTGTTATTTCATTGGCGATGGTGTTTGTGATCTGGTTGGTCAAATTCCCAAAAGTTGATTTGAAAGAAGATGAAAGAATGGACGTCGGGAAAGCTTTCACGGAGCTTCTGGCCAACAAATACGTTTTACTTTTCTTCCTCGGTATTTTCGCATACGTAGGCACAGAACAAGGCATTGCCAACTGGATCTCCAAGTTCCTGCAAACCTATCACGGGGTGGATCCGGCGACGACGGGTGCTTCTGTCATTTCCTATTTCTGGGGGCTGCTTACAGTTGGGTGCTTTCTTGGATTGTTGCTTCTGAAGTTTTTCGATAGCCGTTCAGTGCTGATTATTTTCACATTAGGTGCGGTGGTTGCCTTGCTGGCAGGTCTCTTTGGGTCCAAAGAAGTGGCCCTATATGCCTTTCCTCTAACAGGTTTCTTTGCCTCTGTCATGTATTCGATTATTTTCTCCCTTGCACTAAATTCGGTGCCACATCACCATGGGACATTTTCGGGCATTTTGTGTGCGGGAATTGCAGGAGGGGCTGTTGTGCCTTTAATTATTGGTGGCCTTGGCGAGTTGGTGGGACTGCGGCTGGCCATGTTGTTTTTGCTGATTACGCTTGGTTACATTCTCAGTATCGGAATATGGGCCAAGCCCCTTGTAAACAACGTCACAGTGAAGAGCCTGAAGGATTTGTTCTGACATTGTATTTGATGGCTGAAAGTTGTAAGTTCAACTAGAAATCAAACTTTGGACTATGTACAAAATCATCCTCCTGATCGACTTTGCGGAAGAATACAGCAAAAGCCTTTTGAAAGGGATCAGTGCTTATTCCAGAGAGTTTGGCCCCTGGATTTTTTGCCGGATGCCGCTTTTTCATCGGGAAACAGTGGGGATCGACGGTATTTTAAAGTGGGCGCAAGATTGGGGTGCCGACGGAATTATTGGTCAGCTTTACCATGACAAGGAAATTCAAAAAGTTGTTGAAGCAGGTATACCTGTCATTGCCCAGGATTTTAAGGAGCGGTTTGGCGATATTCCCAACATTACTGGCGCTTATCACGAAACAGGTGTTCTGGGTGCTGATTATTTCCTGAAAAAAGGCTTTAAGAATTTTGCCTTTTACGGATTTAAGGACATCGTGTGGTCCCGAGAACGCGCCGAAGGATACGAAGCGAGAGTAACCAAAGCAGGACACAAAGTCCATTATTTCGAACATAAAAAAGCAAGATCCAGCGAACTTTGGTATTACAAACCCAGTTCTCTCAGCCGCTGGCTCATATCTCTCCCAAAGCCCATTGCGCTGATGACATGCGATGACAATCAGGGCCAGCACATTACAGAAGCTTGCAGGCACGCTGGAATTCGCATTCCAGAAGAAGTGGCCGTATTAGGAGTCGATAACGATGTCATGATCTGCGATCTTTCCGACCCCCCGCTTTCCAGCATTGCATTGGATGTGGAAAAGGGTGGTTACGATTCAGCCAAATTGCTGCATCACATGATCAAACACGGCATTTCTGATTATTATGACATTGTCGTAAAACCAACCCAGGTGATTACCCGGCATTCAACGGACATATATGCCACGAACGACGACCACATCGCTTCGTCGCTGAAATACATTCACCAGAATATTGATAAAAATCTCCACGTAGATGAAGTTGTAAAACAGGTTCCGTTGTCAAGACGCGCGCTGGAAAAGCGTTTTTTGGAAATAACGGGTTATCCGATCTACAAATACATTTTCAATCTGCGCATTGAGAAATTTACCAAGAAATTACTTGACACAGATATGTCTGTCTTTGAAATTGCTCTGGACATGGGCTTAACCGATAGTAAAAATATAGCACGCCAGTTTAAGCAGGTAAAAGGTTGCAAGCCAAGTGAGTACAGGCATCGGTACTTGGCTGGGAAGTAGGGTTTTTTGAGGGAGATGTTACGGGAAGTTAAAGAATGTGAGAAGTTAAAGGGAGTTAGAGAAGCAAGAAGTTAAGGGAAGTTACCAGGCTCGGCTTTCAGCTCGCGGACTTTGGAGAGTTTCTAAAAAAAAGTCACCAAAGGAAATTGATATCCCCTTTGGTGACGTCTCCGGCTTCGGGCAGTACACCTTAACTTCTTAACTCCTGTCTTCTCTAACTTCTGTTTTAAAACACCTACCAAATAACCACCCGTTTGTCATCTGGCAAAACCATTTTGTTTCCAGTGGCACATTTCCAGGCATCCTGAAATTCTTTCAAGTGTGGCATTGGGCCGTTAACGCGTTCTCTTGCTGGCGCATGCGGGTTGGTCTGGATTTGGTTGCGAAGCGCTTCTTCTGTACTGTTCATGTGCCATCCCTGAGCCCATCCCATAAAGAATCGCTGCTTCCAGGTAAATCCATCAACAATCGCTGGCTCAGGCTTTCCTTTTAACGATTTTTCGAGCGCGTAGTAGGCGAGTGTCAAGCCACCCAAATCAGCTACGTTTTCACCAATTGTCAGTGCGCCGTTGATTTTGAACCCTGGTAATGCTTCGATTCCATTGAAATACTCAATGTATTTTTTTGTGAGTTTGTCAAAATTAGCCCTGTCCGAAGCCGTCCACCAGTTTTTAAGATTTCCTTCATCATCAAATTGTGACCCCTGATCATCAAATCCATGTGTGAACTCGTGTCCGATCACAGCAATAATTCCTCCATAATTGATCGCATCATCCGCATCGCGGTTGTAGAACGGTGGCTGTAAGATACCTGCGGGAAATACAACCTCATTATTTAGCGGATTATAGTAAGCGTTCACCTCCTGCGGTGTCATGCCCCACTCCGATTTGTCGACCGGTTTTCCTATTTTTTTAACCGCTTGGTTGTTTGCAAAAAGCGCTGCCGAAATGACATTTTCAAACAACTTGTCACTCGCAATATCGATTGATGAATAGTCCTTCCATTTATCAGGATATCCTATTTTGTAGGTAAATGCCTTCAATTTTTTGTGCGCGCGAATTTTGGTCGAATCGCTCATCCAGGTCAGTTTATCAATTCTTTCTCCATACACGCTCCTGACGTTCTCGATCATTTCAGACACCTTCTTCTTATCTTCTTCCGGGAAATACTTTTTTGCAAACAACTTCCCTAGTGGCATTCCCAAAAGGTTGTCAGTAGAACGAATTGCTCTTTCCACCCGGTTTCTTTGCTCCTTGGTCCCACGCATCACGGTACTGAAAAACGCAAAATTTGCCTTGTCAAAATCCTTTGGCAGATAGCCCGCAAATGCAGAAAGTAAATTCCAGCGTGCATAAAGTTGTAAGGTTGTCAAAGGTGTTGCCTTCAGAAGGGCGTTCAGGTTTTTCAGGTACGGCTTATTCTGAAGAATGATCGTGTCGGTCTTTACATCTTGTTTGGATGCAAACGTCACCCAATCGAAATCGGGCATCAACGTTTTTAGTTCCGAGAAAGCGGCTTTATTATAAGTCTTTACATTGTCGCGGAGCTCCACATTGTTCAGCTGAATTTTGGCAAGTTTGGTCTCAAAATCCAGCAAAGTTTTCCCTGGGTTAGCATCTTTGAAGGAGGCTAGCGAAAACATTCGATCTACGTGCTTCACAAATTCGTCACGGACTTTTACCGTGCTCGAATCTGTACGTTCGTAATAACTTTTTTCTCCGAGGCTCAAACCACTCTGCCCTTGGTAGAGCACATTAACCTTACTATTGCGAAGGTCGCCGTCGACACCGAACCCAACCACACTTTGTACACCCACTTTCTGTAACTCGCCCGAAACCGATGAAAAATCGGCGATGGACTTAATACTTTCAATCTTATCGAGATAAGGCTTCAAAGGTTGTATTCCGCGTTTTTCAATGGTCGTCGTGTCCAAAAACGAAAGGTAGTAATCGGCAATCTGCTGTTCCTCCGTTCCTTTTTTACGATCTGTTTTACTGGAAATCTCTGCGATTATTCCTTTGATTCGCACCTCCTTATTTTCTTTGTCGAGAATTCCGAATGTTCCCCAACGACTTTCTGTGCCCGGGATAGGGTTTTTCTTTTTCCACCCTCCGTTGACATAATTGTCGAAGTCGTCACAAGGTTTGAAGGTTGAATCGAGTGAACTTACATCGAATCCCGGCACTTTCCCTGCGTTTGATTCTTCGCTTTCCTTTTTGCATCCGGAAATCATCAGAGACATGGCTATCACTGCGCAACTTAAACTGGCTAATTTCATTTTTTGATTTGGTTTATCAGGCTTCTTATAAATGGCTATTCGGTTCAAAAGTAGCAATTACCGGATCATTTCACCTGTCAATAGTTGCTAATTATTAAAGCGGCGCAAACGAAAAGTTTAATCTGAACTTTTAATTAATCATAAAACAGTAATTTGGGGTGTCAATTCCTGGAATGAAAAATAACGATCAGATTTAACATCAATTATATGGCCTTTAAAAATCAGGTTTTCTTGCTTATATGTACGATGACTTTTTTCGGTTGTTCGAAAAAGGAGAATCAGGAGAATCAGGCGGTTATCGATGGGAAGACTTTCTCCCAGCATATTGCGGTACTTGCGGCCGATTCTTTGGAGGGGCGAAAGCCAGTAACAACCGGAGAAGAGAAAACCCTCCGTTATCTGAAAACTGAATTCGAAAAACTGGGGCTGAAGCCAGGAAATGGCGATAGTTATTTTCAGGAAGTGCCAATGGTGGAAATTAGCTCGAAACCGTTGGGGCCGCTTATTCTGGAAGGAAAGAGCGGCAAGGTCTCGTTAAATTACCTGGATGATTTCGTCGTTGCTTCGAGACATATTCAGGATCAGGTGGTTTTGAAGAATTCCGAATTGGTTTTTGCCGGCTACGGGATCGTCGCTCCTGAATATAGCTGGAATGACTACGCAGGGTTGGACGTAAAAGGTAAAACTGTTGTCGTTTTGGTAAATGATCCTGGTTTTGCAGACAGCACACTTTTCAAAGGAAAAACAATGACCTATTATGGCCGCTGGACTTATAAATTTGAAGAAGCGGCGAGGCAAGGTGCCTCTGGTGTTATCATCATACACGACACAAAACCAGCAAGTTACGGGTGGACCGTGGTACGAAGCGGCTGGTCCAAATCGAAGTTGTATCTGGAGGCGGACGATAATAACAAATCGAGGGCGTTAGTTGAAGGGTGGATTACCATGGATTCGGCCAAAAGGCTGCTTAAGCTGGCTGGTGTCTCGGATTCATTGCTCACTGGGGCAGGCAAAAAGGGATTTAAGCCAGTCAGTTTGGGTGTGAGGACGTCGCTCACAATCAACAGTACAATCAAAAAATCCAAGTCCAATAACGTGTTGGCAGTATGGCCGGGAACAGACAGAAAAGATGAATACATCATTTATACCGCGCACTGGGATCACCTCGGAAAGGGAGAGGCGGTGAATGGAGATTCCATTTATAACGGCGCAGCAGATAATGCATCGGGCGTAGCTGCTTTGTTTGAAATAGCTCGTGCGTTTACCCTGGAAAAGAAAAAACAGTCCCGCTCCATATTATTTCTGGCGGTTACTGCCGAAGAACAGGGACTACTCGGCTCTGAGTATTATACGCTGCATCCGGTTTATCCGGTAAATAAAACCATCGCGGACATCAATATGGATGTTTTGCAACCCTTTGGAAAGATGAAAGACATTGTATTGGTTGGTAAGGGGCAATCGGAACTGGACACTTATGCTGATGAAGCAGCGGCCAAACAAGGGCGTACAACCCGTGGTGAACCTGATCCATCGGGTGGCTGGTATTTCCGTTCCGACCATTTCAATTTTGCCAAAGTCGGGATTCCTGCACTATATATTGAAAACGGATCTGTATCCGTAGAGCACGGTGAAAAATGGGGTGAGGATCAAAAGAAGGATTACAACGATAACCGCTATCACGCACCCGCCGACGAATATTCGCCTTCCTGGGATTTGTCCGGACCGGTCGAAGATATGCAGCTATTGTTTGATGTTGGCCTCAAATTAAGCAACGAATCAACTTTCCCAGGCTGGCAGAAGGGTTCGGAGTTTAAAGCCGTGAGGGATAAATCAATGGGTAAGTAAAAGTTGGTAAATAAAAAGGGCTCCCGGAAGGAGCCTTCTTCATTTACTTTATTCCACCCATCCAGTTTTTCACCGGCTTCCAGAATACCAATAGCAATAATCCAAATCCAATTGAAAACAGTGTCACCTGATTGAAGAGTGCCGGCATTTGCTGCACATTGTTTTCATCAAAATTACCGGCAAACAGTCCGGCGATAAGATTGCCAAGTGAAGCAGCTACAAACCATATCCCCATCAACTGACTGACATACCTTTTAGGGGCAAGTTTGGTATAAGAGCTTAATCCGACAGGGCTCAGGCACAACTCACCAACGGTGTGAAATAGATAGGTGAAGGTCAAAAACAGGGGAGAGGCAAGTTCTCCTTTTACCGCAACTTTCGCAGCAAGCTCCATTACAAAAAAGCCGACACCCAACAGCAGAAGCGCCAACGCAAATTTTACAGGGGTAGATGGGTTTAGACCTTTCGAAGAAAGAAAGATCCAAAGACTGGCCATGATCGGGGCGAAAATCAGGATGAAGGATCCATTGAAATTTTGAAACCAGCTCGATGGCATTTCCCATCCTCCAAAAGTCCTTTGCGTATGTCGTTCGGCGAAAATTTGTAGAGAAGATCCGGCTTGCTCAAATCCCGACCAGAACAAAGCAGCTGCAATGAAGAAAACAATCAGAACCAAAACGCGCTTTTTCTCAACTGGTGTGAGGCCGCCCGCTATCAGGATGAACAAGAAATAAAATGCTGAAACGGTCACAATGATCACACCTGCGCCCTGGGCAAGGCCCTGCGCAGTAGTCATATCGATGGTCTTGGTAAGCTGCAGCGTTGTCAGGAATACAACCAGCAAGGCGATGAGTCCGTAGCCGATTTTACGATCGGAGCCCGATTTGGCGAGCGATTCTGCAGTATCTATTTTGGCAGGCGGTACGTCTCCAAAACCCTGCAAAAATTTTTGACTGCCGTATCTGAATACCACCAGGCCTAAAAGCATCCCTACCGCAGCGGCACCAAATCCCATATGCCAGTTGATCTTTTGACCCAGATAGCCAACGATGGTAATCCCCAAAACGGAGCCCAGGTTGATACCCATGTAGAATATTGAGAATGCTGCATCGCGCCTTGCGCCACCTTCCGGGTAAAGTTCACCAACGATGGAACTGATGTTTGGCTTTAGAAGACCCGTCCCGATAGCCACGGTTACAAGTCCGAGGAAGAAAACTCCGGTACCTCCAGGAATTGCCAGAATAATATGGCCGATCATGATGATGATCCCCCCATACCAGATCGCTTTTTTCTGTCCGAAAATATTGTCGGCCAGCCAGCCCCCCGGTAACGTTAATAGGTAAACGGAAGCAGTGTAAAGGCCATAAATGGCCGCACCCTCGGAAGCGTTCAGGCCCATTCCACCATTGACCTGATCGATAAGGAAAAGCAGCAGTATTGCCCGCATTCCATAGTAGCTGAACCGCTCCCACATTTCGGCAAAAAATAATACATAAAGGCCTCGCGGATGCTTCTGAGATAACTGAGCGGTCATAGGGCAGAGAAGTGTTTTATTTGGTCAAATGTCTTAAAGTCATAATATTTCAACGGCGCAAGATAGGAATTAAGATCAAATTTTAAACACTTCTCGATTTAAACAATAAATTACGTTTCTTCAACCTGTTGATCTGAAACCGCTTTGCAGAGAAAACGGGTGTTTGCCTGAGGAGATACAAAAAGAAGCGATAACCAGCATTTTCGCCAGTTATCGCTTCACTTATTGATTGTTTTTTTTTCTACTTCTGTTGCTGAAGTCTACTTCACTGAGAATGAACCTTCCCCTATTTCGAACCCTTCTGAATATAGCGATATGGTATATTTTCCTGAAGTGAATGGGGTAGCACGGTCATACATGATACTTACATCCTGATTATTGTTACTGTAAGTAATATCTTTGCTGATGGTAAATCCCTGCTTCTGTCCATTGAAGTCGAATTCTCCTGAACCGGTGGCTCCATCAGCAATCGTTGCTCCAGCTGGGTCAATGATACGCATGTAAACGGTTTTGTCATCTGTAAGCGTGAGCGGATTTTTTTCTAGGATAAAGTCAACCCGTACCTTGTCTACCCGTTTTGCCTTTACGTTTTCTCCTTCGCGAACTTTACCCTTTGACGATATGGCATATACTTTCACATTACGGGCACGCAGTGCTGCCGCTGTCGTAACTTTCGATTCTAGTTCGGTATTTTTGGTGATCACGCCCGTGAGAGAGTCACTTACCGCCTTCTTGCTGGTTTCCAACTCGGTTTTTTCCTGAGCCAGGGTTTCGTTCTGGCTGATCAGCTGTTGATTTTCCTCCCGCAGTTGAGCTATTTCAACATCCTTTTTCGTCAGGAACTCCTCATATTCTTTTACCTTTTTACCCATGTTGGCATTGCCTTTACGAAGAGAAGCACGGTCGTTTTCAAGGTCAGCCTTTGCTTTTTGAAGTTCTGCAACATCTCCGCCAAGACCTTGTACTTCTAAGATTTTCGCATCGAGTTGTTTGGCAATTGAGTCTAATTTTATCTCAGTATTGGCAAGCTCAGTCACCCGGGCTTCTAAATCACCCTCTTGTTTTGTAGTGATGCCTCTTTCCTGGTAATACAGGTAGCCAAAAACGGCTGCTATAACGGTCATAAGGATAAGTCCTATTACAAGACCGGTATTATTTCTGTTTTCCATAATACAATATTTAGGTTAAATGATACTTAATTGATATTGACCGTTAAAAAAGCATGCCAGTCTATACGTCGCGGGAAATGCTTGAATCGCGGTGATATCTACCTATATACTGTCCCAAAGTGTGGTTTGTTGGGAAATGGTATCTACTTCAATGTCCGAATGTAGGACAAAAGGTCGGCGACCTGTTTGTCGGAATAGCTGTCGATCAAACCCTTCACCATAAAAGACCTTCCTCCCAAAAAGCCTTGACTTCTTATCGAACCTGCTTCAATAAACACTTTACTTCCACCCATAAATGCAATGGTTGCTCCGCGTTCATCTTTATTGACCAGGTAGCCTTCTACGCTGGTTCCGTCTTTTTTGGTAACCCTGTAAACCGCGTAGCCCGACTCCACCGCCGCATCTGGATTGAGTATAGCCGTTAAAAGCGCTTCATTTTCACGGGAGGCTGAACCATCTAACGCGGGCGCTATATTCTGGCCTTTCCCCGCTACCTGATGACACATCAGGCAGGTTTGAAATAACAATTTGCCGTCGTTTGTGTTTCCCCCGTTTTTTTTCGCGATCGCCATGTATTTGGATAACTTTCCTTTGAATTCATTCCTTTTCACGTCTTCGTTTTTTTTCACTGCTTCCATGATCGCCTTTCCGCGACTGTCACTCCGTTTAGCGTTAACAAGCCGTTCAGCCGAAGACAGGTCAAAGGAAACCGGCGCGATCAGTTTTTTATCATACATCGTCAGTAGCAGATCTGTTCCCTGGGCAGATCCCGAAAGAATGCTTGCCAGTTCTGCTTTTTCAGAGGCATTAAGTTCGGGGATCCATGTGGTCAGCAATTTTTGCGCTGAGTTAGAATCTGCTTTGGCGAGACTGTTTAGCGATGCAGCGCGGATATTGAAACCCAGTTTTTTATTCTCAACCGCACTGGCGAATACTTTTTGATTGGCTTTTGGATCGATTTCAAGTGCTTTAAGCGCCAGTTTAATCGTATTGTCTGGCGCTTGATCATTGATTAGCTTACCAATGGCATTTTCGGTTCCAGTCATTTTGAACCGACCAATTGCGTCTAGTGCCAGGTCAACATTTTTAGGTATGCTACTTTTAAGAAGTGTTTGAACAGGAACCAACAGCAGTTCCGATAATTCGGCGGACTGTATCTGGGCCTGGTTTTGCAAAGCGAAACCAGTGTAGGTCGCGGCGTTTGACTCGTTTGCAAAAACGGATTTTACGATACCGTAAATTTCTTTATTTCTCAGCATCCCTGCGATCCCCACAAAAGTTGACTCGTCCAGGGTGGTGATCTGTGCTTTGGGCCAGAATTTAAGAAAAGCAGCCTCTTTTTGGTCAGTTGGCAGCGCCTGTATTGCCCAAAGAATATTGGTGACCGGGATGTCTGATGCGATTGGCGCGTCGATGTAGGATTTCAGTTCACCTGTATATTGTTCCAAAGCTCTGCGGGCAAGAAAGCGTTCGAATTTTCGCTCGTATGCTCCGCCCATCGCATTACCTGGTAGTTCGGGTTTCGAGGCACGTACCAGAATATCAATCACGGACTGGTCGGCCCCGCCGACTTCGGTCAACGTGCGTAATACCTGCGCGCGAATCGCAGGGTTTTGGTCTTCACTCAGCCCCTTTATTTTCGAAGCCATTTTACCTGGCGTAAGTGAAAAGCTTGCCAGTGATCGGATCGTTTCCCTTTTTAAATCGGGTAAGTTTGTCCTCAGGAGCGTAGTGAAAAGTTGATCGTCATAATGCCTGATGCTTTCGAGTGACCACAAAGCATGTATTCTCGTAATTTCATCCTGAGACTCGTCTGCAGCAACTACCAGAAGTTCAGGGACTACATTTTTTGTTTCTTCCAGGGGCCTGTCAGCGATCTGGTGCCATGCAGCTCGCTTTTCCCAGAGGGACGGAGATTTTAGATGACTTACAAGGGAAGATGTTTTCGTTTCAATCAAATTAGGAATAGCCCTGGGTTGCTGGCTGATATGGCGAATCCGCCAGATGCGTCCGTGTGTCTTGTCGCGATCGGGATGGGTGGTGGGGAGCTCGTTATGTGAAACGATTTTGTTATACCAATCGGCAATATAAAGACAGCCATCAGGGCCAAACTCCATGTTGACCGGGCGGAACCAGTCGTCTTGTGACGTTAAAAGATCGGGTAAATGTTTGGCGGAAACCGTTCCGTCAGGATTACGGACAACCTGCACGGCATTGATCGTGCTCGTAATAGGGTTCGCAAGAAACGCTACATTTTTGAATTCATCAGGGAAAGATCCTGAAATATCGTCGGCAAAAGCTGTCCCGGATATGCCCGTGCCGCCGACCCTGAATTCATGAAGGGCCGGGACAAATGGCTGATATGGACGCAAACGCTCATTTCCAATTCCGGGAAACCCCGATCCGGGTTCGATTGGTGTAACTGAATAGCCCAGGTCATTTGCTTCCGATCCATACCATTGTCCATTACCGCGAAGCTGAAAGCCCCAGATATTGTTTAGACCGTTGCTTACCAATTCCAGCTTTTTGCCGTCGATGGACATTCTCACGATTTTGCTGTAGTCGATTTTAAGCTTGGTATCGCTAAAAAAAGACGTTACTTCACCTTTATTCAATGCGCCATGGCTGAAATTGATCCAGCCTCCCGGTGCGCGCACGAGTACATGCGCCATGGTGTGTGTATCTGTAAAGCCGAAGCCTGTGAGAACAGGTGTTCGCTGATCTGCTTTACCATTCATGTCTGTGTCTCTCAGCAAAAACATCTCCGAGCCCTGGACAACGTAGGCCCCGTCTTTGTAAGGCAGGATGCTCATTGGAATTGAAAGTCCGTCGGCCCAGATACTTGTTTTGGCAGGGAGCTTCCCATAAAGATCCGATATCACGATCACCCTGTCGGTGCCCTTCGTTTTCCCCTGATAAAGATCCAGAATGCGTTTAAAGCTGGGATGATTTTTTTGCGCTTCGGGATTGTCCATGAGTTTCAGCAGGTCGTTCCACTGGATATCTGCTACAGGATCCATTGGATACATGCGTGCAGTTTGCGTCCAGAGCCTGCCTGCGTCGTCGAAGGTAAGATCCACAGGGTTGACTATACTATCCCTCTCGCTTGCTACCAGCTCAATTACGAAACCGGGAGCAAGTTTAAAACCCGCAAGCTCTTGTTCAGGGGTGTTGACGCCTGTGCGAACGGACTGCGTTTTTTTGTCTTGGGCCAACGCACAGGAGTTATTAAGCACGGTGAATAGGAGAAGGAAAACTAAAAGCGTGGTGCATTGCTTCATATCTCTTAAAACAGAAATGTTTTTGATTAAATCTATGAAGGGTAAAATCCTCAAACTGGTTAATCTACTGGAAATGAAAGTGGGCATTTGAGCGATATAAGGTACACAGAAGTCATTTTTCCCTAAATGAATAAAACCGAAATGCGGGCCATTTGGTGTTCGATTATCCTGCCGGCGTTGAAAAATCCCATGACATTCCAGCGAAACGATATTCTTAGGCAGATACCCCCTGTCTTGGTTTCCTCATTGCAGGGCATTAAATTTGGAAATATTAATCGGGTTGAACGTGCCGGTAATCGAAGGCGTCAAATTCCGGAAATTACTTTTGCGTAATTTGAAAACCAGGTTAGCTAATGTCCGGATCGTAAAAGACCTTAATGGAACCTTGTGCTTTGGTGCGTTGCTGATCAAGAAAATCATAGTTATTCGTGATTGAAGAAGTAAGGCCCTAACAAATACATTTTTATATCTTTGTGAATTAATAACCGTTTTTGAGATTGCAAAAAAAAATACTATTCGTAGGGCATGATGCAAACCGAGCAGGAGCCCAGCACCTATTGTTACACTTATTGACTTATCTAAAAGGCGCGGGTTTTCAAACAGGATTAGTATTGGTGGAGAACGGGCCGTTGTTGGAAGAGTTTGAAAAAGTTACTACTGTTTTTCAGGTCAACCGGCAAAAAGTATATACAAAACCAAAATCGTCTTACCAAAAAGTAATCAGGAGAATTCAGTCCACCTATTTGACTGATGAAGATCCGGGCTCAAATAAGATCGAGTTATTGAACGAAATACGATCGCATCATTTTGATCTCATTTTTTCTAATACAATTGCCAATGGTGCAACTCTGAAAGTGTTGTCGGCCCTGGGTTTGCCATTCGTCTGCTATGTACATGAGCTGGAGACCTCAATACGGATATATACAAAAAAAGAGGATCTTGAATATCAGATCAAAAATGCATCACTTATTATTTGTGGCTCCACGGCCGTTCGGGACAACCTTATCAGCTCCCATGGGTTGCATGAACAAAAGGCATCTGTTCTAAATTCTCTCATAGATACAAAAAGCGTGCTTAACGCTTTGAAAAAAGTCAGCGAGACGTCGGTAAGAAGCAAACTTGGCATTCCCGAAAATGCTTTGGTGATTGGTGGATGTGGTAATTCCGAGTGGAGAAAAGGGATTGATATATTTATTTTGGTAGCCCGAGAAGTTCTGAAAACGAATCCAACTGCACACTTTATTTGGGTTGGTATTTCGAACAATGATTTCGATTTCAAAAATATTTCGCACGATATTGACAAAATGGGTATTTTACAAAATATTCATTTAATCCCACCCTGCGCGAACTATCTGGATTATGTGCGCATTTACGACATTTTTGTATTGACATCCAGAGAAGATCCTTATCCTTTGGTAATCCTGGAAGCAGGTCTCAATAAAATTCCTGTAATCTGTTTTGCCGGATCGGGAGGAAGCCCTGATTTTGTTGGCCGCGAAACCGGTTGTGTCGTGGATTATTTGGACGTTGCCGGAATGGCTACCGTTATTCTTAATCTTGGAGCTGACGTATCGGAAATGGCCCGACTGGGAGAAATATTCTATAAACGTGCAAATCTACATGATGTAGAAATACTGGTTCCAAAAATGCTGTCTTTATTGTCCCAGGAAGTTATTCAACAGTGATCATATGGTCGTAGGGAGGGGAATGATAGCCAGTCGATTCAAAGATTTTGATAAGGACGACAACATCGTGATTTTTGCTTCCGGGGTGTCCAATTCAAAAGAAACCGATCTCAAAGCTTTTCAAAGGGAGCGAGACCTTGTAGAAGCGACATTGCAGAAAACACAGGAAATACTTTTTATTTATTTCAGCACATGCAGTATAGAAGATCCTTCTCAGAAAGAATCGCTTTACGTAAAACATAAGCTTGATTTAGAGGAATATATAAAGACTCATTCCGAAAAGTATCTCATTCTGCGTACTTCGAATGTAGTCGGCGGTAATACGAATCCGCACACAGTACTCAACTTTTTTTACAACAAAGTGAAAAGTTGTGAATATTTTGAAGTATGGAGTCAGGCCAGCCGTAATCTCATAGATATCGATGACGTTTTTCGTATTGCCAGGTACTTTATAGAGGGAAATGGACCCATCAACAAGGTGGTGAACGTTGCAAACCCAGCTAGCATTTCTGCTGTAAGTCTTGTAAAAACATTGGAGTCATTTCTGGGGAAAAAAGGTAACTATAAGATTCTTGATAAGGGGATTCCATTTGAAATTGACATCGCTGAAATTGCAACATTATTTCCGCCAATGATGGCTAATTTCTATCAGGAGGGTTATCTTCTTGAATTATTGAAAAAATATTATCAAAGTGGATTATAAGCTCAGGTTTTCCGGGTATTCAATTTTTTGAATCAGTTGGAAAACCTGTTTGCTTATTACAACGATCAGGCTTTTAGACTTTTTCCCTGGCCACCCTTTCCTGTCACCATGGCGCATCCGGTCACAGCATTGAACTCCTACGCATTGTGTGTGAAATCCGGCTTGGTATTCAAATGAGGTCGGATCTCAAATCAGTGACTTCTCGTTTGTTTTTTGGGATCGCTTCGAAATAATTTCACCCACAAATGCTTTTTCAAAAACTCAGTATAGCAAACGTGACGATTACACTGATCTTGAAGAGCGGCTCCACGATTATATCGCCAATCCAGAACGGCAGAATGGATTGTCAGAAATGCAAACGAATATGTCAGACAATTCTTTGATAAGAAGCGGGAGGAGCTCATTTCTTTGCTTGTACTTGAAAAGTATTTTTCCAACACCAACCAAATAAATCCTTGTTCGTTCCGCAACTGAAAAAATACGGAGCCACTTTTGAGACAAGCGGCTCCGTATTTTTAATAAACCTTCGCCAGTAAATGAGGCCGTTCCTTTTCCAGTTTCAAGATCAGTTCTCCAAAAAGGGTATTTACCCAGGCAAACCATTTGCGGGTGAATTTCGCATCGTCATCCTTATCAAATGATTCATGCATAAAGCCAGTGTGGTTATGCGTGTTTTTAAGCTGTTTTAATTGCGCTTCTATTTCGGCGTCGCTGGTCGAAGTTATCGCGCGGGCAATAATTCCCATTGGCCAAATCTGGTTGATCAGCGTGTGCGGACTGCCCAGCCCTTCTCCTGCCTTTCCTTTGAAGAAATAGGGATTCGAACCACTTAGTACAAATTTCCGGGTGTTGATATAGATCGGGTCCTTGACAGACAGTGCTCCAAGGTATGGCAGGCTGATCAACCCGGGTATACCTGCATCGTCCATGAGTAAATAGTTGCCAAAGCCATCGACTTCAAATGCATAGATCTTCCCAAATTGCGGATGATTGTAGACTGCATGTTTTTTCAAAGCGGTTTCAACTTCAAGCGCCAGCGCCTTGAAATCTGCAGCAAGCTTGGTGTCCAGGCTGCCTGGTCGGGCGATTTTTTCCAGCAGTTCGGCAACCTGTCGGAAGGATACCACAGCAAAGAAATTGGAAGGAATAAAGAAAGGGTACATGGCTGCATCATCCGAGGGTCGGAAGGTGCTCGCGATGAGTCCATTGGGTTTTATGGGGTTTCCATAACCATTTCCGGGAACCGTATCGGTTGACCAGGCAGTAGTCCGCCCGAACTTGTACGGGCCCTGATTTTCTTTTCTTTGCTGTTCCTTACAGGTCAGGTAAATCAATCTGACCGCTTTTAACCATTCAGTATCGAAAGGAGAGGTGTCGCCTGTTATTTTCCAATAATTGTAGCCTAAACGGATGGTGTAACAAAGCGAATCCAACTCCCATTTTCGCTCGTGAAGCATGGGCTTCATTTCAGTGTGATCGGTCATCCACTCGCTTTTCTTGGGGCGATCATAAAATGCATTGGCATAGGGGTCAATGATTATGCACTTGGTCTGACGATTGATCAACCCCGCCACCATTTCTTTCAAATGGTTGTCTTCCTTTAATAAAGGTAAATACGGCCAAACCTGCGCCGTGCTATCCCGAAGCCACATGGCGTCAATGTCACCCGTAATCACGAATGTATCAGGCTTCCCGTCGATGGGTTTGAAATGCACTGTCGTATCAAGGGTATTTGGGAAGCAGTTTTCAAAGAGCCAGGCCAGTTCCGGGTCTTTGATGACCTTTTTCATTCTTGTAATCGTAGTTTCCACCGCGGCGCTGGCAAAACTTCTTTTGTCAGCGGGTATGCGGACGACGGGGAAATCTGCTACATTTCTTGCAAAGGACCAGTTTGTTGTCGCTATTCCTGCAACGGCAAGTGCACTTGTTTTGATGAAATTTCGCCTGGGTAGCATATGCGAGATGAAATTTAATTTTTAAAATATTTTAAAGAGGCAATTTAGGTAAAAAAGATTTTTACATTCCCGATTATTAACGGAGTATTGAAAATACCATTCCAGCGTTTTATTTGTGTGGGGTTGCTTACATCCGTGCATTATAGTAGAGTAAGTTGGTAGTTAGAAATTTTCATGTGTTTGAATTTCTCTCCATACACCAAAGCATGGGAAAGATTTTGTAATTTTATTAGACCAATTTGTTCACCTATGAAGACCATGTTATCACTTCTGGTTTTAACGCTCACGCTGTTCGCAAGTGCGTGCAGTGACGACACTGTGCAAATGGCTGACGGTCAGGATGTGTACTTCGAAGTGTCATATATGAATATGGCGTGGGGCAAGCAGTTCAAAGGATTTCTAATTGATAAGGATGGTAAAATAAGGACTTACGACAAGCCGGCAAAGTGGAATTCCGTGACCGAAAAAACGGAATTGTCAGCTGCTCAGATGAAAGAGAACGTTGCGAACACGGTCGTTTCTGATAAGGTCGTTTCTGCAACTGAATTAAAGGAGAACATTGCCAAAGCAAACGACGCAGTATCCGGGACATTGTCAAAGCCTACCAGCGGAGGTGCCGACAGAGGTACAACTTCTTACTATGTATATCGTTTCGATGCAGCGAAGTTAACCTATGTGCCTATTCTTCTTAGTCAGACAGGGGATTGGGAGATTGCCAATCAAAATAAGTCGGCGGTTGAAATTTCAGCTTGGCTTAGCGCAATTCTTGCGAAGGTTTACTAGGTCAATTTATTGATAGGCAACATGATACCGGTTTCTGATTAGTAATTTGTCTCTTTCTTGATATTATTAAGGCTCGTGAATTCGAAGGTTGGCGAGTCATCTACGGCAGGGAATGATGAGTCAGTTTCATTATCAAACCGCCCTCTAATCGCCTAACCGGGCTTGCGGTCAGTTTCTTAGAACTTTCAGGGCATAAAAAAGCACAGGGCTCGGCCCTGTGCTTTTGAGTTTTAAGATATTGTTTTTGTTACAGCTTCATCACCGACAAATTGTAGCTTGCTTTTTCACAGGAGATTATCACCTGATAAATCCCGGTTGGTAGTTTGCTCACATCCAGGCTAACCGTTCCGTTACTGCTCGCCATTCCTTTCCTTGAAAGTACTTGCTGTCCGGAGGTGTTGATCACACTTACATTCACAGTCTTAACCGAGGCATCCGGTACTTCCATTGTCAGCAGTGACTGAACAGGGTTCGGGAAAAACTTGAGTTCTCTGGAATTGGCCGCATCCACAGCAATGACCCTGCTAAGTGCGGACCTGCCATCCGTGTCCACTTGTTTCAGCCTGTAATAACTGATTCCCTTCTGATAATTCGTATGCAGGAACTTATAGTTATTGATTACAGCAGAATTGCCAGCACCCGACACCTTGCCCAACTCCACGAAATTTCTACCGTCCAGGGTATGCTGTATTTCAAAGTGGTCATTGTTCGATTCCGCAGTTGTGGTCCAATTCAAAAGGTTTCCTTCCGACGTATTTTTGCCATCAAAACTAGTCAGGGTTACAGGTAATGGTCCAGCTTTGGGATCTGCATCCGAAAGCCCGAATCCGGAAAAACCTGAGTCAAAAGTAGCAGTGTAGGCAAAGTCTGTATTAAATGCCGCCGACACCTGAACTGACGCGTAAGAAGTTCCCAGCACATTTCCTGCGCCAATTGCGCCTGCACTCTTACCCATCGATTTGATATCTTCTCCATTGAAGTGCTCTAATTCAGCGGCGGTGTAGTACAGTGTTATTTCGTAAGTGCCCGTTGGGTTATTATTGGTCGGAGTTACCTTGAAGGTTTTATTGGTAATGTGAAATGTTCCCACCCAATTGGTTTCATCAGCTCCTGCCCGGTCAATCTGTACGGTTGTACATCCATAATCATGTGCGCTTAGGTTTTTGATCTTGGCGATCAGGTTCTTAGATGTAGGATCGTAGAAGTAAGCAGTTGCATTCGGCCCAAGGTACTGGTTGTCAGGTGTAACTGTGACCGCACTTTGAATCTGGGTCGGATTCAACCCGGTAACTTTTATATTGTCCAATGCCCACCAGTAATCAAAACCCCCTATGTATTTAAACCTTAATTTCATTGCCGGGTTCGCGTAGGCATCCGGGATGGCAATATTTTTGGATGCAGCAGCACCCCATCCTCCGACATCGCCACCCGCCTCCGTATGTTTAAGCACCTCATGCCATGCTGTGCCATCCCACACTTCAGCCGTAGCGGTTTCGTCAAAGACATCGCCGTCTCCGTTCCAACTCCGAAAATATTCTAAAAAAGATAGGTTTATAGATGTCATTCCTGCTGTGCTGAACGGGGCTGTTTCAATACTCCAAGTGTGAGTATTGGTGGTACCATGAACCCCTCCATAATAATCGCTGTCGGCTATCAGATACGGCTTGCCGCCGGGTGTTGCATCCAGACCATCATAGAAAGTATCAATAAACCAATAATCAGGCTCAGGGCCTCCACCGACCCATCCGGTTGGAATCTGGCCATCATTAAAATCGGCGTACAAAGCCGTCACCGGACCAGACACAGGAGTGGCATCATTGTCATTGATTGTTATCGTATGTGTCTGATTTGAAGAAGCGAGGACCCCGTCTCCACCTGATATCATGTAAGATAAAACAGCAGTTTCGGTTCCTTCTACATAGGCATCGTTATATATCCGTACTACGATATCTTTAGAACGAGCTCCGGATTCGAGAATTACAGAATTAGGAGTAAAACTGTAATCCGCACTAGTGCCTTGTGTCGCAGATCCTGTCGGAGGATTCAAAGTCACGGTAACCGGAGCAGATGGAGCTTTATTAATTTTAATCGTAACGATTTTTTCCACATAGGGCAGACAGTTAGCTTCGGCGTTTGCAGTTAATGCTTCGGCTTCGTTAACAATAGTAGTGTTGTATACGAATTGAACACTTGGTACTGCAGGTTCGCAAGAGTAAATGCGTATATCATCAATGTACCACCCGTCCCAGCCACCACACTCGTCTTTCCCCAGATCCCATCGCAACTGAATGTCTTCACCCGGATCTAACCCCAATGCGGTTAAATTGATCCTGCTTTGGCCCCAACTGCCGGAAACGGTTCCTCCATTAGCGGCTGTGAAGGCCTGTTGTCCGGACAAGGGATTTCCGGTCGAATAAAGCGTACGATTATAGCCATTGGCGGTAAATGCACTAAGCGGTACCAAAGTCCAGGTACCATTCCCAATTTTGTATTTGATGTTGCCACCATCCCATCCTGCTTCAATCGAAACGTAGTGGTCGAAAGCCAGCGTATATGGGCCAGGAATTTCCGTTCCGATAGAAATAACCGGACTAGTGAAACTGATTACACCATTTTGGTTGTCAGTTGTGCAGTTACCATCATTGCTGTTAGTTCCGTAAACAACATTGCCTGGATGGCCAACAGATGTACCATCCTTCAATATCCAATCGTGCGAAGTCCACGTACTGCCCGTTCCTCCTGAATTTGAAACCGTCCACGAACCCAGCCCAGCCGTGAAATCCGCAAAAAATAAAGCATTATCAGGGTTTCCACCTGTGCAAATAGCAGCTACAGGTTGAAGCAGAATTGGGTTTCCACATGTCTTTTCTGTTTTTAATTCTACTGCTTCAATTACGTGTTGTAATTCGAGGATATCGGCTGCAGTAATGTGCTGACCAGAAAGCGTTGGTGCCGCGTCAGCCGTAGAAAGATTGACAAGATCTGTGTTTGCGGCTTTCAGAGCCTCGGCTGATGCCATCAGGATATCTGCCTGTGCCGCAAAATCCGTTGTCTTGGTCATAAAATGAGATTGGGCATACCAATAAATATGTGCAGCCTTTAATAGACCTATCCCATTAATAGTTCTTAAGTTATAAATTCCACCATCTACCAGTAATGCATAGGAGTGGTTTAAAACCCCGGAATTGATATGTACCCCACCTTGATCATTATTATTCGTTGGAATTCCAGTTGCACAGTAATACTTTATATCTGTAACCTTGCCAGGGTCGTTGTAGCAATTGGGGTTATACAGATCGCGGATTGCGCCTCCAAAACCACCATTTGCCACGGATGCGCTCTGTTCCCCCTGTTTCCACCGACTTGTGGTGGCAACGGATGGGCAGTCGTCGCCGGTAATAGCCCTCAGCGCGGTGCCTTCTCCGGCATCAAAGTATCCATCAAGCAAGTCAACTGTTTCACCCCAAATGTCAGAGTAAGCTTCATTCATTGCTCCAGCCTGCCATGCGTAAATTAATTCGCTCGTGTATTCAGTATAAGCATGACCCCACTCATGCGCCACTACATCGTCAGTCGCTACCCCGGTACAGTAATTGGCGGTGGAACCATTCCAGTTCGCATTCGGGCAATTAATAGTTGGATCATTATTGACGGTCTTCATTACAGCATTCGAACCGTCATACGATGTATGTCCAAATGAATTTTTCATGAGGTTATACATGAAGCCGGCAGTCTCAACCTCTGATTTCTGCCAAATATCCAGGGCGTTAAATTCGGTACTTGGTATACCGTTTGATTCTTTCCATATCAAACTTGCTGGTGCAGCAGAACCTTCATAAAGTTCACGCTGGATAACTGGTGGATCTGCCTTGATAGAATGCATTCCTTTAAATTGCTCTACAAGCTCCCTGGTGTGGGCATCGATGTATAAAAATTCACGCACATCTGCGTCATTCCGCACCTCCACCTCATACACAAGATGTTTTTCTCCATTGTAACCTTGTGCCAGGCCTTTCTGAAATACGTACAAGGTATTCTTATTTACCTTTAAAGGTGCCTTAGAGACAGGTGTAAGGGCCCTTCGATTCTGCGATCCAACCAGCTTAAGAGCGATGGAGGCTGCAACTTCTTTAGAAATCGTTGGGACAGGGTTTAGCTTTGCAACCTTAATGAAATTACCATTCATCGATGAAAGATCATCACTTTTATTGAAGTGGAATTTCAGAACCCCGTCAAACACCGGAACGCCCAGTACATATTGTTGCAACACAACATGCTCCATTCCGTAATTGTCCTTTCTGGCGTCCTTCACCTGGTAATCATCCTTTCCGGTCTGCATAGCAAACAGGCCTCTATTCTGCTGGACAAAGCTGAGCGCTTTTTCCTGAGGTGTACCTCCGGTTACTTTTAGTGGTCTACCCTCCGGAAATCTTAAAAAACTTAATGACGCTGTGGCATTGTCGATCGTTGGAATAGCTCCGGTCTTCGCTACGAAAGCGTCGAGCTCATTTTTTGTTGCATTTTGGCCGAAGGAAGCCAGGGAGAGCAGAATTAAAAATAAAGTAAGCTGAAAAAGTCTTTTCATAAATTGAAGGTTAGGTTGAATGATCTTTTTCTGAAATTAGGATTTTATTAATAGAAAAACTACCAGTGATTCTTCTGCAATCAACAAATGTGAGAAAGGGTTTTGGCTACTACACTGTGGAATGAAAGTGTCTACTTGTCGCTAAAATTTATGTCATTTGCTGTTGTAGTATAATTTGTTCGAGTATAATAAATTTTAACTCGAAGCTTACAACTAGATCATAATCAGGCTGCAACAAATACCAGAAATCATTATTTGTTGCGGCACCTCAACTCCTTTAAAACTTCATGATCGATAAATGATGGGTCGATTTTTCTCCGGAAAGAATTATCTGATAAATGCCACTCGTTAGACTGCTGAGATCCAGATTAAAAGCCCCATTGTTACTTTTTACACTTTTTCTGAAAAGTATTTCCTGGCCTGAGGCATTGATCACTGCGATGTCGGCAGTAGTCAACGAACGGTCGGGTAGTTCAACGGTCAACAGTGATTGCACCGGATTCGGGAAGAATTTGAGTTCTTTTGGATTGGAAGAATCGATCGCGATGATTGAACTGAAAGCGTGCTTACCATCCAGATCAACCTGCTTAAGGCGGTAATAAGAGACTTCATTTGTACGATCCGTGTCAAGGAATTTGTACTTATTGACATGTGTGGAAGTTGCGTTTCCTGCCACTTTCCCGATCGCTTCAAAATCCCTTCCGTTGAAGGTTTTTTCTACTATAAAATGATCATTGTTGGTCTCTGAGGTGGTTTCCCAGGTTAAAACGTTTCCTTCGCTATTATGTTTTCCGGAAAAATTAACGAGTGTTACTGGAAGCGCTCCACCCGTCGAGAAATCAGACAACCCGAATCCGGAAAACCCTGTGTTAAAGGTTGATGTGTAAGCAAAATCTGCTCCCAGAACTGTACTTGCCTGCACCGCTGCAAATGTTGCCAATCCAAAGCTACTTGTGGCAATACTTCCGCTTGTCTTTCCCATTGATTTAATATCTGTACCATTAAAATTCGGCAATTCCGAAGCTTTGAAGTACAATGTGATTTCGTAACTCCCTGCCGGATTATTGTTCGTGGGAGTTACCTTAAACGTTTTGTTAGTCACATGATATGTTCCCCAGGCTGTTTCATCTGTTCCGGCACGGTCTACCGCGACTGTCGTACAACCATAATCGTGGGTACTACCATTTTTGATTTTTGCGATGAGATTTTTTGAGCTCGGATCGTAGAAATAGGCAGTTTCCTTTGGACCCAAGTATTGTGCGTCACCTATTGCTGTCTGTGCTTCCTGTATGCGCGTCAGGCCATTTGCGGAAATTTTTATATTGTCAATAGCCCATCCCCAATCCCAGTTGGCTACGTACCGGAAACGGATTTTCATATTGGGATTGGCATAGCCAACCGGAATCGAAATATTTCTTACAGCAGGTGTCGCCCAGGATCCCGAATTTCCTGTGGTTTGCGATTGGGTCAATAGATTTTGCCAGCTCGACCCATCCCAAACGTCAACAAACCCCTGCTCTTCGACGCCGGTAGTGTACACATGAAAGTACTCGATAAAGGACAGGTTGATAGATGTCATTCCTAGCGAGTTAAATGAGGGTGACTCCACAGATTTGTCCAATGCAACCATCCCCGCTGCGTCGCTATTGATAAATAAATAAGGTCTTCCGTTGGGATCGAGCGCATTGGCATTTTGTACGACACCCCATGTTGCAGGGTAACTGCCACCTCCAACAACATTCCAGCTGGCCGGCATCACATTTCCATTGAAATTCTCAGAAAGTAACTCATAAGCTATCACCCCCGGAGTGACATCATTGTCGGTTATTGTAAATGTATGAGTCTGATTAACGGTTTCCGGATAAGCGTCACCTCCCGGGATATTGCTCAAAGAATAAGATATGGTAAATGTTTCCGGGCCTTCAACATAGGCATCATCATAGATCCGGACCGTAACATCTTTGAACAAAGTGCCAGACTGAAGTATAAATGTATTGGGTGTAATCGTATAATCCGCATTGACGCCCTGCGTCGCTGTTCCTGTGATTGGATTAAAGGTTACCGTAACCGGTTGAGATGGTGCACTGTTGATTTTGACCCGGATTGTCTTCTCGAAATATTTCAAACAGGTGCTTGGTGAAGCAGAAAGTAATGTAGCTTCTCCTTCGTTTGCCGAAGAGGATACCAGGTCAAACTGAACAGATGGTTTTGAACAGGTATACACCCGAACATCATCGATATACCATCCGTCCCATCCGCCGCAGCCATCCGTACCAAGGTCCCATCTGAATTGGATTGTTTGTCCGGCGAGCAGACCCAAGGATGATAAATCGATGCGACTTTGTCCCCAGCTTCCAGCCACCGAGCCGCCATCTGCACCAGTGAAAGCGCTTTGTCCCTGCAATGGATTATTATTTAATTCGCCCGATGTTTTTAAGGTTGAATTGTATCCATTTGCGATAAATGCGATGCCGGGAATTTGAGTCCATGCACCAGCTCCAATTTTATAAGAAATGTTTCCTCCATCCCAACCAGACTCCATGGAAATGTAGTGATCAAAAGCCATATTAAATGGTCCGGACAGTAATGCCGGAATGGTGATAACCGGACTCGTTACACTGATTACTCCATTCTGGAGGCTGCTGGAACAATTTCCTCCCAGATAGTCTACACCATAAAGCACCTTTCCGGTTCGCCCATTCGGTGGGGTGGAATTCAAAACCCAGTTACGCGGTGTCCAGGTTCCGGAAATACCTGTGTTAGAGACAGTCCAGCTACCCAATCCAGACTCGAAGTCTGCGAAAAAAATCGCGCTGCCCGGAGAGGCAGGACCACACAACGGGGGCAGGGGCTGAAGAAGTGCTGCAAAGGTGCAATTGTTTTCAGCTCTTAATTCTACGGCTGCAATTACTTTAGCGAGTTCCAAAGCATCGGCCGCATTCAATATTTCTCCTGATAAAACCGGTGCCGAGTCACTCGTACTAAGTGCAGTCAGATTAACTCCGATCAGATCGTTCAGCGAGGTTTCCAATATGTCGGCTTGTGCTGCAAAGTCTGTCGTGGGTGACATGTAGTAATACTGAGCGTGCCAAAATATGTGGGCCGCTTTGGTAATTCCGAGACCGGTTATCGTTTTACCGTTATAAGTTCCCCCATCAACCAGCAATGCGAAAACGTGATTCAAAATGCCCGAATTTGTGTGCACACCGCCAGCGTCTGAAGATGAGCACCAATATTGGGAATCGGAAACTTTACCGGGATCGCCGTTACAGGTTGGATCCCACATGTCTCTGATTGCACCATTAAAAGCAGTGGCTTTTTCTCCAATTCGCCAGCGTTGAGAGCTATTGCATCCGGATCTGCGTTACTCTCTCCCGCATCCATATAACCATTTATCTGGTCGACGGTTTCTCCCCAGATATCCGAGTATGCCTCGTTCATGGCTCCCGCTTGCCAGGCATAAATGAGCCCGCTCGTATGTTCTGTGTAGGCGTGTCCCCATTCATGCGCAACAACATCATCTGTGGCAGTGCCCGTACAATAATTTGCGGTCGTGCCATTCCAGTTCGCATTCGGACACGATATTGAGGGATTGTTGTTGATGGTAATCATGGATGCATTGGCGCCATTATACGAAGTGTAGCCAAATGTATTTTTCATCAAATTGTAGATGTGCGCTGATGACTCAACTTCCGATTTCTGCCATTGGTCCAGCCCTGAAAACACGGCCCCACCGGTGCCATCCGATTCCTGCCATTTTAGGTTGGCGTCCGAGACGGATGTTTCATAGAGTTTTCTGTCGATAGCATGCGTGCCTGTAAATTGTTCCACCAGCAATTTCGTGTGCGCATCTATAAAAAGGAACTCCCTCACACCCGCCGCATTTCTCACTTCAATTTCATACACGAGATGCAATGGGCCTTTATAACCCTGTACCAATCCTTTCTGAAAAACGCTCAGGTTACTTTTGTACACTTTCAACGGAGCAGGTAACGGGTCTGGTTGCTGGCTCGTCACTATTTTTATGGCAATCCGGGCAGCTTCTTCTTCGGATACGGAAGCTACCGTATTGAGCTTATCTACTAAGATGAAATTTCCATTGAGCGAAGTGATTTCGTTTGCAAGATTAAAATGAAACTTCATCGTACCCTCATAGACCGGTACGCCCTGGAAAAATTGCTGAATCGTTACATGTTCCAATCCGTAATTATCCTTCCTGGTCTCCTTAAAAAGGTACGAATCATTTTCCCATTTTGCTGAAAATAGGCCCTGGTTTTGTTTTACAAAATTAAGTGCTTTATCGCTGGTCGTATTACCGGCCATGTTCAATGCGCCTCCACGGGGAAATCTCAGAAAACTTAATGAATTTGTAGCCTTATCAATTGTAGAAACCGCCCCTGTCTTTGCGGCAAAGGCATCAATTGCACTTTTTGCTGCATTTTGCGCAAAACTTACAATACTGGATAATAAAAAAGCAAAAATAAGGGGTAAAGTTGATTTCATAGAATGAAGATATGAATCATGTTTTTTTCGAAATTTAAGAAATAACTTCGAATAATATCCAGAACTATTAAGTATTGAAGAAGCGAATTGCAAGGCTTTATACCTTGAAAATCCATTTTTTTCTGTAAAGAACACAAAGGATCAAAAACCAGAAAATCAGGTAACTAAGGGCATAGGCCAGAGAGGCCGTTTTAGGATCTGAAAAATGGGGGAGGATTTGGAACTGATAGAGATAAGCCTGTAAGCCGACTGCTTCTTGGCCAGGATCATTTGGGTTGGTTATTTTTATTCCACTCATTACTCTCGGAATAATCCCCGAGAAGAAGAAAACAACCATTGGATTGATACCAAAAATAACAAAAAATGTAGTCCATCTGTTGGAGTCTTTGACGTCGGTGATCCAATATAAAATTGCAAGACAAAGCGCTGCCCACCCTGCGGCATACAATACATAAGAACTGGTCCACAGCGCCTTATTAAGAGGGAAAACAATGTTCCAGATAAATCCAACTGATATGGCTGTAAGAGATCCGGCGAGGAGGTAAAATGCTTTTTTGGCTGGAGAAAGTGTACAGGTTAAAAGCGTTCCGGTCAATAAGCCGGCGATACCCGTCCCCAACGCCGGAAGTGTACTTAAAATTCCCTCCGGATCCCAGGTTTTAGAGGTAACCCATAAATGTCCGGGCAATAGGTAATTATCCAGCCATGCTGCCAGGTTGGTTCCCTTTTCGAAGTTAGGCTCGCCAATCCCCGGTACAGGAATGAGGGTCATAAAAGCCCAGTATATCATTAAAACAGAAACACCCACAACCGCCTGTGTAACCCAGTTGGTTCGCATATAGAGCAATGATACAATCAGATAAACGATTGCGATCCTTTGTAAAACGCCTGGGATACGAACATTCTCATAGTCTTTAAATCCCCCAAAGGCCAGCAGGATCATTGAGATAAACATCAAGGTCGCAACGTAGAACTGAATTTTTCGATCATAATCGCTGAATAAAGCGAACACGATTATTGCCGTTATTATTATTCGAAGAACCAAAAGAGATAGCCCTTCCAACCCAAAGAGGTGAATTTTTGAAAAGAAGCTTAAAAATAACCCCAGGCAAAAAATCCGCAGCGACCTCGTGACGATTTTTTGGATACCAGCAGATGTCCATGACTTTAAAGGAGAAGCCAAAACCACCGAAATACCTACTATATAAAGAAAAGTCGGAAAAACCAGGTCAGTCGGGGTACAGCCGTGCCATTCCGCATGTAGAAGAGGGGCGTAAACATTTCCCCAGTCCCCCGGATTATTGACGATCGTCATTAGTATAATCGTTAGCCCGCGAAGAACATCCAGAGAAATGAGACGTGGTTTCATTGAGAGATATTGCATGTAAACGTAGTAATCATACTTCCTTTACCATGTGAAAATACCTGTGGCCAAGAAAATCTTTTTCGCCGGCGGTTTGGAAACCGGCTTTTTCGTAGATTTTCTTGCTGGCGGCATTTTCAAGGTCAACGATTAATCCCACCCGCTTGAACCCGAGTGAAACGCCTTTTTCACAAAAAGCCTTGATCAGTTTTTGACCTAGCCCTTTACCCTGGTAATCTTCATTTACAGCAACACAGTCCAGATAATATTCACCTGCTTCTGTCTCATCACCAGGCGTAAAGTCGGGATTGGTTTTTCTCACTTCCTGAAGTATTGGCTGTCTCAGATCGTGTAAAAGCCCGCCGTCATAACCCGTTACCGAGCCGAGAATTCCCTGTTCTGTTTCAAATACCAGGGTATTTGCGTAACTGTATTGATTGTCGTCTTTTCTGAAAAACATTTCGAGAAAAGAAATTGCGTCTTCATTCCGTTCTGAATTGGCCAAAACACCCGCAATATGACCCATCGCGAGGACAAGCAGAGGTGCTACTTCGTGCGCGTCATCGGGTTTAGCTGGTCGTATCATGGTGACGAAGATAATCTGTTTTTCAACAGGTTGTACCAAACAAGATCAAGGAGGTCTGGTTTCATTTTTTTGTTTTGAAAGGGAACAGCTACGTCATTATTTAATTTTCAAGTTTAAAATCCGGACATTGATTTTTTAGTCTAACCGTTTCGCCTAAAAGCGATAGTCGCTGTACTTTATAACTTTATTTTGCTCAAAAGTAGACCATGGGATAAAAACAGGTCAAAATACAGTCATTACTAATCAAATGACGAAAAGCTTTTAGCATTATTTTGCTTTAAAATTGTATTGTCAATTCAAGCGTACAGCGCTATTGATTTGATACACTTTAGTTCGAGCCTTGTGTTTGACTGTCAGGGGCTTTTCATTCTAAATTCCTCATTCTAAATTGATCCTATGTCACAGAAAATTAATGTTGCAATCGTTGGCCTTGGTTTCGGAGCCGAGTTTATCCCAATTTATCAGCAACACCCAAATGCAAACATGTACGCCATTTGTCAGCGTACGGAATCTAAATTGAATGAAGTTGGCGACCAATATGGTATAGATGTTCGTTACACGAGCTACGAAGATTTGTTGAGAGATCCTTTGGTTGATGCGGTGCACATCAATTCACCCATTCCCAACCATGCCGAGCAAACTTTGAAGGCTCTTCGCGCAGGAAAACATGTTGCTTGTACGGTTCCAATGGCGACGAGCGTGGAAGATTGCCTTGAAATTGTAAAAACCGTTAAAGAAACAGGGAAAAAATATATGATGATGGAAACCGTGGTATATGCACGCGAATTTCTGTTTGTCAAAGAAATGTATGAAAAGGGCGAGTTAGGGAAAGTGCAATTTTTGAAAGCCAGTCATCAGCAGGAAATGGAAGGATGGCCTGACTATTGGCCGGGCCTGCCTCCGATGCATTACGCAACGCACTGTGTGGGGCCTGTTGCAGGTTTGTTGAAACTGGAAGCTGAGTATGTTTCCTGCTTCGGGTCGGGAACGATCAGTGAAGATCTTATCAAGATTCATAATTCACCTTTCGCGGTTGAATCTGCGCATATTAAATTCAAAGACAGCGATTTATCAGCTTATGTATACCGCTCACTCTTCGATGTGGCCCGCCAGTATCGGGAAAGTTTTGAAGTGTATGGTACCAAAAAGTCCTTTGAGTGGCCACTGATAGAGGGTGAGGATCCGGTCATTCATACCGCCAAAAAGCCGGAACATGAAATTCCCGAACGAGTAAAGACCCCCGATTACGCGCATTTGCTGCCGAAAGAAATTCAGCATTTTACGGGAAAGGGTGTTTATGATCTCGATGATCACTCGCATTTGTCATTTGTGCAAGGTGGCGGTCACGGGGGTTCACATCCGCATTTGGCCAATGAATTTATCAGCGCATTGATCGAAGACCGGGAGCCTTTCCCGAATGCTGCGCAGTCGGCAAACTGGACAAGTGTAGGTATTCTCGCGCATGAATCTGCTTTACAGGGAGGTGCGCTGATTCAATTGCCTGATTTTAAGGGGGTTTGATTCTTTATTTGTGAGGGAATAGTTTGGTATGAGTGGTTTTATTTCGGTGCTCTGCACCTTTCGATAGCCTTGTTTATTCTTTTTCTATAAGTATTTAGGGTGCTCTGCACCTATTGGAATAGGAAGCGACAGGTAGATCTAGGCCAAAGGTGTAGTATATGAAAATATTTGTAGCAACTTTATTGGGTGAAAATCTAGGTGACAGATTTCTGCAATATTTAGGGAATGAGCTTTTGGTTGGGTGAACAAAGGTGCAGAGCACCGAAATATTTGTAGCGATAATAATACGCGCAAGGTTCAGAGGTGCAGAGTACCGCAATATTTTTCATCCAGGGAATCGTCAGGTAATAAATCAAAAAATTACTTCATCTTCATCATCAATGCCTAACACTTACACACAATTGTATATCCAAATGGTTTTTTCTGTTCAGGGAAGAGAAAGCCTGATAAAGAAAGCATGGAAAGAGGCATTGTACGCCTACATTGGAGGAATTATCTTAAACAATAAATCCAAACCTCTGGCAATAAACGGAATGCCTGATCACATTCACATTTTTATCGGATATAACCCAACCGTTCTACTGCCTGACCTTGTGGAGGAAATTAAAACATCGTCCAATAAATTTTTAAAGGAAAAATATAAAATATCCATCTTCAACTGGCAGAGGGGCTACGGAGCTTTCTCATATAGCCGCTCACACATTGATGCCGTGGTTAATTATATAAAAAATCAGGAAGTACATCATCAGACCAAAACGTTTAAAGAGGAATATCTTAAAATGTTAAACGACTTTGAAATCCAATATAAAGACCAATATTTATTTGACTTTCAGGATATTTCCAACTGGGGCAAATAAAGCAGAGTGCTAAAACTTATACAAGACAACAAAATACGCTGAATAAATAAATGAAAACCAAAGCTTTATCCTTTTTAATTGGTGTCGTCCTGCTGGGCTGTGCCGTTCACCAATCTTCGCAAAATGCGGCGGTTAAAAGTACGTCGTCCAAAAGTGAAGCTACGAAAGCACGCCGACTGGAAATCCTTTTTATGGGAGATAAAGTAGGGCATCACAAGCCAGCTGAGCGTGTTCCGCAAATCATGGCAGCTTTGGGCCCAAAGGGTTTCAATTTTACTTACACAGATAATCTTGACGACCTCAATCCCGAAACATTGGGAAAATACGACGCGCTGATGTTGTTTGCCAACTGGGATTCAATTGCTCCGCAACAGGCAACTGCATTGCTGGATTTTGTTGCCAGTGGCAAGGGCTTTATCCCTGTTCATTGCGCATCGTACTGTTTTCGCAACAATCCTGAAGTTGTCAAGCTCATGGGTGGGCAATTCTGGAGACATACCTGGGACACGATTCAGCCTGTCTGGGCAAAACCAGACCATCCGGCTATTGCTGGAGTGAAACCGTTTAAAACAGTCGATGAAACCTACCTTCACAAATTGCTACAGCCCGACAATATTGTTTTGACCGAGCGTATTGTCCAGCAGGATCAGGAAAAGGACAAACCGGGGCGGGCAAATGAGCCTTATACCTGGGTTCGTACACACGGTAAAGGACGCGTCTTTTATACAGCTTACGGCCATGACGAACGCACCTGGGCAGTTCCTGGTTTTCAGGATTTGCTAGAAAAAGGGATTCTTTGGGCTGTCAATGATGATGCCAGAAAATCACTTGCCGCTCTAAACCCAAAGCCATTTGAATACCGGGAAGCGAATTTGCCCAATTATGAACAACGTCCAGGTCCTCAATTGGAACAATTGCCGCTTTCTCCAGAAGAATCGGTGAAGCATATTCAAATCCCTGTCGATTTCACACTGGATGTCTTCGCGCATGAGCCGGATGTAATGCATCCGATCGCCATGACCTGGGACGAGCGGGGGAGGTTATTCGTATTGATCACGAAAGATTACCCCAATGAACGCAAAGACACGGGAGGAAGCGACTATATCCTTATTTGTGAGGACACCAACAAGGACGGCAAAGCGGATAAATTCACGAAGTTTTCAGAGGATTTAAGCATTCCAACCGGACTGGTTTTTGCTAACGGAGGAATAATTGTCTCGCAGGCGCCGCATATGCTGTTTCTTCAGGATACCAATGGCGACGACAAAGCAGACGTCAAGAAGATATTATTCAGCGGATTCGGAACGGGTGATACCCATGCAGGACCTTCCAATTTACACTATGGTTTTGATAACTGGATTTATGGTGCGGTTGGTTATTCCGGTTTTAAAGGTAAGGTCGGTAAGAGTGACTCACTGAATTTCGGTCAGGCTCTCTTTCGCTTCAAACCCGATGCGTCAAACATGGAGATCGTTGCTAAAACATCGAATAACACATGGGGATTAGGCTTCAATGAAGCCGGTGATCTGTTCGGATCCACTGCAAATAACTCTCACGGCTGGTACTCTGCGATACCCAACCGCTATTTCGGCGAAAGTAAAGTGGATAACGGGAGTAGAAGCACCGATACCCATAAAGATATGCAGCCGATCACACCAAAAGTACGCCAGGTAGATGTTTTCGGTGGATTTACAGCGGCGGCGGGCCATAACTTTTATACTGCCCGCGCTTTTCCTAAAAAGTACTGGAACAACGTTGCCTTTGTGTCTGAGCCGACGGGGCATATTTTGCACCAAAACTTCATGGCTAAGAAAGGTACGGACTTCGAAGATGTGCTCGGATTTAACCTTTTGGCAGGTGCAGACGAATGGGTTGCGCCGGTGTTTGCCGAAGTAGGTCCCGATGGTGCGGTGTGGGTTGCCGACTGGTATAGCTATATTATTCAGCATAATCCAACCCCCAAAGGTGCAGAAAATGGAAAAGGAAATGCATATCAGACGCCTTTGCGGGATTTTACGCATGGCCGTTTGTACAGAATAGGTTGGAAAAATGCGCCAGCCTATACGCCGGTATCGCTCAGTAAAGACCGGCCCGAAGAATTGGTTGCGACACTCAAAAATTCAAATATGCTATGGCGTAGTCATGCGCAGCGATTATTGGTTGAACGTGGGAATAAGGATATGGTTAACAAGTTGGTTGAGCTTGTGAAAGACAAGTCAGTCGATGAGATCGGATTGAATACAGCTGCCATTCATGCTTTGTGGACACTACATGGTCTGGGTGCAATTGAGGATCCGCAAGTGTTGGCTGTGGTTACTGAAGCATTGAAACATCCGTCAAATGATGTCCGTAAAACGGCTGTTCAGGTGTTACCACGCACAGCCACGACTGCCCAGTCGCTACTTTCAGTGGATGCGCTTCATGACAAAGATGCGCTGGTTGTCCTCAATTCCTTGCTTGCGCTTTCTGAAATACCTTATACACCGCAGACCGAGCATGCAGTTTTGGCTCTTTTGGATACATATTCCCAAGCGGGCGACCGGTGGATGCCGGACGCATTTGCAGCGGTATTGAATGCTCAGAATGGGCAGCTATTAAATAAATATCTTGCACAGCGGGTAAGCAAGGCTGGTTCTTCACAATCCATTGAGAAAAAAGAGATGACCATGGATCATTCCAAAATGAATCATGAAAATAGTGCACTCAGTGAAATAACCGTGCAAGGTTCGGCAGAATTGGCGATCACTAATATCACAATAGACCCCGTAACACCTTATGTTCGTGAAAATGCACGTGTGACCATAGAAATTACAAATCAAGGCAGTGTGGCCGTTCCAAAGGAGCTTGTTCCGGTGGTTACTGTTGGTATAAGAAGCCGTTCACTGAACACCAATTATATCAGCAAGCAACTTTCAAATGGGATCGCTCCGGGTGAAACGATTAAGTTGACAGAGGGAAATAACGGGCCATGGAGGAGTGTGTTTAATTTTACTTCTGAGGAAGCTGGGAAAGTGATTGTTACTGCGATTATTGATCAGGATAATGTGGTTCCCGAAAAGGACAATAACAAAAATAATACACTGAGTAAATCCTTCGAAGTACGCAGGTTGGACCGTTTGTCGGATTTTGCCTTGGAACGTGCTTCACGCGGTTATACTTCTTATGCGAAAGGCGATGATGTAATCAATCTGATCAAAACGGCTCAATCGATGGATCCACAAGGAAGAAACGCGATCATGAAAGGTGTACTGAGCGTTTGGAATCCGAAACGAAAAGAGACCGCGTCTGAAGCTGGTAAGGTCGTTCTTGCCTCGATCAAGAAAGAGATTCCTGAGGACTTAAACAGCAGATTTACAGCTCTTTTGGAATCTTATGGAGTGAAAGAGGAGACACCCGCTGACCCTAACGTTCAGATTGTGCAGATAAAGGCAATCCGTGAAGAGATGAAGTACAACCTGACCGAGTTCACGGTAAAAGCCGGCAAGACAGTCGAAATCGTATTTGAAAACCCTGATGCAATGCAGCACAATATTGTAGTTGGAAAGCCCAAATCTACGGCAATTATCGGTGCTGCTGCGGACAAAATGATCACAGCGAAAGACGGCGCGGAGAAAAATTATGTTCCGAATATTCCGCAGATCGTTGCCGCTTCGCCGCTTGTTAATCCCGGGCAGACCTTTCGTTTACGATTTGTTGTGCCCGATCAGCCAGGCGACTATCCTTACGTATGCACTTTCCCAGGTCACTGGAGGTTAATGACGGGCGTGATGAAGGTTGTAAAGGAGTAAATTTTATAAAGCATATAGCTGTTGACATCGTAATCCTGGGTTCGGAATTTGTCCGGCCTGGGATTTTTTGTTGCTGCTGGTACGAGAGATGGGGCCAAACCTTAGTAAATAAAAATTGTTGTAACTTGTTGCCGGTCACCTAAAGCTGCAACTGATGAAAATTATTGTACTAGTCCGTCTTATCATTTTGAGCCTGTTATGTTCTTTCCAAAGGGTTTTAGCGCAAAGTCCGCGTATCCTTATTGTGACTGCCCATCCTGACGACGAAACTGTATTTCCGGTAACTGTTTTCAAAATCACGCATGAGCTCAAAGGTTCGGCCGATCTCGCGCTTATAACCGATGCTTCCGGAGGGTACAATGGCCTGGTTGCGTCAAGTTATTACGGAATGAATATGGTGGACTCGGTAGTGGGACGGAAATATTTACCCCTGATCAGAAAGAAGGAATTGTTGAATTCAGGTGAAGTTTTAGGCATTGGGAATTTCTTTTTTCTGGACCAGCTCGACGATTATTACAGTCGTAATGAAAAGTCTTATCTGGAAGGGAAAAACTGGGATATCAAATATGTTGAGAAGAAGCTGGATGATATTCTGGCGAAAGGTAATTATGATTTTGTGTTTTGTTTGTTACCGAACGAAGGCCAACATGCACACCATAAAACGGCGTCTATCAGTGCGATACGTGCCGTTCAGCGTATGAAAGGTACGAAAAAGCCAATCGTCCTTGGTGGTCAGACTCAAAATAAAGACTCAAAATTCGCCTTTACTAAATTAGAAGGATATCCTGAAACGCTGATAAGTCCCAAAGCGCCTGTTTTTGAGTTTGACCGGACTTATAGCTTTGGTGAAGACAAAAAGCATAGTTACATGATCGTAGCGGATTGGGTAAAAGCAGCGCATAAATCGCAAAGCGGCGACATGAACCAAGCCATGCATCGGGGAGATCTGGAAACGTTTTTCTATTTCTCTTTGAACGGAGATGAGCGTATCAGGGAAGCACAAGCATTGTTCGACTCGCTGAAAAAGTCAGGTTTTTCATCTTACAAATAATCACTTCAAAAACCACCCCTGTCCGATTGCCTTTGCAGTAAGCTGGGCCATATTGCTTACCTCACATTTTCTGAACATGCTGGTTCGGTGGTGCTTCACCGTATTTTCACTGATTTTGAGCATATCAGCGATCATTTTGATACTCTTCCCTTGCGCGATGAGCTCCAAAACCTTCCTTTCTGCGGGTGTAATGGGAAGCGGAACAGGGTTCTTGGTAACTCCAGGATGAACAGGGATGTTCTTCATGTTTGCTTCGTCGGTCGTATCCAGTATGAAGAATTTAAGCTGAATTACCGGATCAAGATGGGTGATGTCGGTGATGAGGTCAAATTGGTAAACTCCGTTGCCCTGTTTGTCAAGGAAGATGGTTGAGCTTTGCTGTAACGCGTGAAAGCTTGTGCCATTTTTGCGGATAAATTCGTATGTGTAGGATGATTTGACATGTGTCCTGGTAGCTATCGGCTGTGCATAAAAATAACCCCAGAAATATTCAGCTGCCTGTACGATTCCTGTCAAATGCAGGACGTTGGTGAAACGTGCCGCATTGATAAAAGATCTGCCAATAAATTCGTCTGCACGATATCCGGTTATCTGCTCTACGGCTCCACCTGTTTTAAGGAATTTAGCCTGCCGCATGTCAGAAAGGAACCAGCAATATGGCCCGACTGCGTATATCTTATCAATCACTTCACCAAAAGAGAACTGACTGATATAGTGTTCAAGATCAGGGTCGCGGGGAAGGTCATCATAATACGTTTTTAACTTCCTGTAAGCGCTGAGAATACCCGTTTTGACAGAATCAAGTTTCATATTGTTGAGGAAAGCAAGGTTTGATATGGCACAAATGTGCTATTTACAGCACATTTGATTTCGTTTACATTTGACCTAAAATTAAACAATTACGTCGTGAAAAAACGAGTACTTTCTATCATTATAGTTATTTTACTGCCATGGCTTGCCTGCGCTCAGGGGATTCTGAACCGGGTCAAAAGTAAGGTCGAGCAACGCGCTAACCAGAAAGCTGACCAGGCTATTGACAAAGGGCTTGATAAAATAGAAGAAGACGCAACGAAAAAGGATACAAGCAAGGAAACCACAAAGAGTACCGCCACGAAAAGTCAGGAAGCAACTACCACTGAACCATCATCAACTGACACACCTTCGAAAGTAGCAGAAGAGTTGCCGATGAAAGCTTATGCCAGTTTTGACTTTGTTCCCGGCGATTCGATATTGTTCGAAGATAATTTTACGGGTGAAACCCTTGAAGAAATACCGTCACTGTGGGTACCTACAGGAGGAACGATTGAAATCAGCAAGATCAGCGGACAAACGGTCGCGGGATTTTTGGATGGCTTCTATACAGCGATGTATCCACGGATGAAAAAGTATAATTATCTGCCGCAGCGTTTTTCGGTCGAGTTTGACTACCTGTTCCGAAGAAATAATGGTCAGCGATGGAGCCGTTACCTTGCAGACGGCGGTAGTGCCGGGCTGGATATTGCATTTCACTCAGGTGACCTGGATGCCAACAATGAAATACTGGGTGATTTCCAGAATAGTCTGAGAATTGAAAGCTATGGTCAGATCTCATTTGGAAATTTTAAAGGGCAGTACAAGGGTATTATGGATGGGTTTGCCGACACAGAAATTTACGATAGGTGGGTGCATATATCGTTTGCAGTAACTGAAAGAGGAATAAAGGCTTATATGAATAACCAGCGAATGCTGAACGCTCCGGTTGGAGCCGGAAAGGCAGCCTCCATCACCATTAACGGGGAAGGAAGCACGGCGGCTCCGGATGGTCATCAACTTTTTATTCGTAATGTAAGAATCGCGGCGGGGGGCAGGGATCCTTATAAGCAACTCACTTCTACCACGAAAGCAACTTACATAGCACGGGGAATAAATTTTGATTATAATAAAGCGACACTTAAACCGGAGAGCATGGGAGAGCTCAACAAGATCACTTCCATGCTTAAAGAACACCCTGATTTGAAGTTTGAAATCGGCGGACATACCGACGCGGATGGAGATGATGCTTCAAATCTTAAGCTTTCCCAGTTGCGGGCCGATACTGTAAAAGCAAAACTCGTGGAAATGGGGACCGATGCATCGCGATTATCAACAAAAGGTTATGGTGAAACCAAGCCGGTTTCGGACAATGAAACACCCGAAGGCAAAGCGAATAACCGGCGTGTTGAACTCGTAAGGAAATGATACTTTGCTATTTGGTCAATACCATAAACAGTGAGCTTCCAAAAGGAGCCTTGGTAAGTAAGGTACCTTCCAGCCTGGTGATCGCCAGTAATAATGTATTGATCACATTGCCAGGATAGCTCACATCGGAATCTGTGTTGGCTATCCTGATTTTTTCTTTGCGAATCCTGAATTTTTGCCATTGTCGGACAGCAAGTATAGGCAGCGATAGCGCAAAAGGCCAGTAGGTGTTATATTGAATATCTAAATGCGCGGCTTTCGCATACCTCTGGAAATCACTAAATTCAAATCGCCTTGAACTTCCAACGGCCAGGTCGTGCGTTCCTGAAAAGGCTTCAAAAGCGTGAATGTTGATGATCAACAAGCCGTTTTCAAGGAGTCTTTCTTTAAAAACGTTCAATGCTGATATTATTTCCTGGTCTGAAAGAAAGTAGAGCGCATCGTTGCAGCAAATGACATCAAACTTTTCGTCCGGTCGAAAATACTCAACATGCCGTAGATCACCCGATTCTACATCAAGTCCGCGTTCCATTGAAAAGTCAAGCGCGTGTCTTGAGTAGTCAAAGCCTGTTAGATTTTTGTAGCCTCTCTCCGTTAAGAAGGATAGCAAACCGCCTGTGCCACAGGCCGCATCGAGGATTTTGATGTCTCTAAGAGGAGGTGGGAAGCGCTTTTCTATTTGTTTGAGAACCTTTGTATGCAGTATTTTATACCACCATAGTTTTTGTTCTACTTCATACATGCGCTGGTATTCCAGCCTGTTGTCGATCATGATGCCGAGCTGTTATATTTAATAACATACTGAGGCTGACCGCTTTGTGCCATGAAGCTTTTACCTATGTATTCACCGAGAACACTCAATAGCGTACACTGAATACCCCCAATGAATATGATTGAGGCAGTAAATACTTGCCAACCCTTGGGATCAGGGCCCATAACCCATTGACCAAAAAGAAATAACAAAAGCAAAAAACCTGTAAAAAACAATCCGATCCCGATCGGCATAAACAGCCTGATCGGTAACGAGGAATAACAAAATAAAATGTTGAGAAAGAGCGAGATCAGTTTTTTCCAGGTGTAATTGGATACCCCTGCTTCCCTTTTTTGATGTGTAACCTGCACGGTGCCAATATTTCGGGTAATGCGAAAAATTAAACCATCAATGTAAGGGTACGGGCCCTGGTATTTAATGATCTCCTGTACAACTTCCTGTCTGATCAATTTGAAACTGGAAAGATAAAGATCTTTAGGCTTGTCAATCAGATAGCTCGTAAGCCAGTTGACAAACCCGCTTCCAATATTACGGTATCCCGCGTGCTCTTTTTTTGCGTAATAGGTGTAAACAACGTCAAAATTTCCGCTTTGGGCGGTATCAAGAACCGTAAGGATTTCCTCAGGAGGATTTTGGAAGTCGTCATCGAGCATGATACAGTACTCACCCGCTGACCAATTTAATCCACACATAACGGCATTAAATTCGCCGTAATTTTTTCTTAACGATATAAAGTATACGTTGTCATAGAAATTTGAAAGCTGCATACAAATCATTTCAGAGCTGTCCTGGCTTCCATCATTTACCAGTACGATCTGAAAAGAAATTTGGGAAAGCGCTGCCTGTAAGCGCTCCACGAGAGGTTTGATGGTGTACTGGCTGTTGTAGACTGGTATGACGACTGATAATTTCATTAGGTATCTACAAATTGATTTACAGATTTAATGATGTGTGAAACCTGTTCATCTGTTAGTACGGGGTTTAAAGGCAAACTGACTACCTGATCATGGATTGCCTCTGTGACCGGGAAGCTCAATTCATTGAAATGTACGAAAGCCCGCTGCTTATGGATTGGTAACGGATAATGAATATTGGTTTGAATGCCGCACCTGATCAAATGATCGACGAATGCCTTTCTGTTTTTATGCCGAACCACAAATAAATGCCACACGTCCTGATCACTCCGATCTCCCGGAGGCAAAACGAGGTTTTTTAATTTCAATTCGTTCAGATACCGTTTGGCAAAGGTTCTTCTTATTTCATTTTCTGAATCCAGATGGGGGAGTTTTACGGACAGAATAGCAGCCTGAATTTCGTCAAGCCGACTATTAATACCTTGAAAATCATTTTTGTATCTTTCCCTTGAACCATAATTTCGTAAATATTCGATCCTTTCTGCCAACGCCTCGTCTGATGTAGTTACTGCCCCTGCATCGCCGACGGCTCCCAGGTTTTTGGTTGGATAAAAACTAAATGCGGTGGCATCCGCAAGGCTTCCCGTTTTTTGTCCCTTGTAAAGTGCGCCGTGCGCCTGCGCAGCATCTGTAATTACTTTTAAGTTATATTTTTTAGCCAATTTCAGAATGGGTTCCATTTCGCAGCTACGACCATATAAGTCTACGGTCAAAATTGCTTTGGTCAGAGAGGTTATTTTTTCTTCGATTTTGGCGGCGTCCAGCAGCATGGACTTCACATCCGGCTCGACAAAAACCGGAGACAAATGCAAGATATTGACCGGCAAAACAGATGCGATGTAAGTATTTGCAGGGACAATAACTTCACTGCCCTCAGGAAATTCATAGGCTTTGAGGATGAGTGTGATGGCATCAAGTCCGTTCGCAACGCCTATACAATGTTTTACATTGCAATAATCTGCAAAGGCTCTTTCAAAACGAGTCAGTTCATTTCCAAGAATATACCATCCTGACCTTAAAACCCTGAGAGTGGCTTCCTCAATAGCAGGCAAATGTGATTTGTTGATCTGATTCAGATCAAGGAAGGGGATCATACCGATACTTTCTGTTGCACCGGATAAGGCTCGTCGATGTAATCGGCCTGATCGTAGTACTCGTTAGATAAAACCAGAAGGATGGCATCAGGTGAGAATGCGTCCATAATATGCCAGTCTTTAGGTTCCAAAATCAGGCAGTAAGAGGGATCGTTGAGATAAAAGAATTCTTCTTCTTCACCATTGTTACTGTAAATTCGGCAGCTTCCATTCAAACAAATTAGTGCGTTCCATGATTTATGATGCCGATGTCCCCCCCGTTGCATGTGGGTAGTGCCATAGATGTAGAAAGCTCTCTTGATAGCTCCAGGGATAATTTTTTCAAAAACGGTGAGGTTTCCTGCGTCTGACGGAAATGTGTTTAGTTTTACCAGTTCTGGCATATATCTAAAATGTTAGGGATGTTTCATAGCCATCTCGAGGATAGCGGTACGTTGGCACTAAAATATTTAACAGGAAATTAATTGTTTTTTATGAAAATAACGGCAAATGGGCGTCTCAACATTTAATTTTCGAGATCAAGATAGTATTTTTTGTGGAAATGCTTCACTTTTCGAAGCATTATCTTGATTCAATCCAATTTTAAAAGTGGGCGATTCAACTGATAAACGTCCCGCAAATTGAGCGCTTCTTTTTCACAAAGACGTAAATTTAGGCTTTCACCCTATGTGGCTACCAGTTAACGGTGATTTTTTACCACTCATCACATGCAGAAAAAATAGTAGCATAGTACCTTGCATCACAAAGTACCTGTGTATACCTTTGTTGTATAGAAAGTGAAAATCTTATCTATTGGCCATGAATTTAATTCATTAAAATAAACACATGAAAACTGTATGAATATCGAAAATGCCCAAGTGCAGATGCGGAAAGGAATTCTTGAGTTCTGTATCCTGCACATCATATCGCGAGGTGAAGTATATGCTTCGGATATGTTGGATGAGCTTACTTCTGCCCGGATTATGGTGGTAGAAGGCACACTTTATCCGTTATTGACGCGGCTCAAAAACTCGGGCTGGTTGGATTACAAATGGGTGGAATCATCATCGGGGCCTCCAAGAAAATACTATGTGTTGACAGATGAAGGGAAAATATTTCTGGATGCAATGCAGACCACGTGGTTTGAGCTTGCGGAATCGGTGCAAGCCGTGATTCATCGTTCGGAAGAACTTAGCAAAGCACGCGTTTCCAACCCTTCCTGACCCAACTGATCATTTAGAGACATTCGATTATCACAATCATGAAAAAGACAATCAGCATAAATATAGGTGGTATCATCTTTCATATAGAGGAGGACGGGTACGAAAAGCTCAAAGGCTACCTTTTTTCCATACAGAAGTATTTTTCTTCATTCGCAGATAGCAAAGAAATCTTGTCGGACATCGAAGGACGAATAGCCGAAAGATTTTTAAACAAACAAAAAGTAGAAACCAAGCAGGTGATTTCGCTGGCGGACGTGGACGAATTGATCGCTGCGATGGGAACTGTCGCAGACTTTGAGGCCATTGAACAGGCAGAAGATATCCTGGCAGATCCGTTGGAGTCAGCCCCATCCGGTGCTTTCACTCCAAAACAGGAGCCTGTTTTTTCGGGAGAAACTCCAAAGACGGACCCGGCTCAGCCTGCCGTTGCGCCTCGGAAGCTACAACGCGATTTGAAAAGAAAGTTACTGGGTGGTGTCGCAGCTGGGTTAGCGCACTACTTTACAATTGATCCTCTTTGGGTAAGAATTGCTTTTTTGATCGCTGTCTTCAGCTTTCCGGCCGGATCAGGCATGCTTAATGCGGAAGAACTGTTCGGGCCCATCGCCGGGTTTAGCGTGATTATTTATATTGCAATGTGGATCGCTTTTCCGGGATCGACTACTTTGGAGGAAGATGCCAAGATCAAAAAGTTCTATCGTAACCCGGATCGTAAAGTGGTTGGCGGAGTTGCAGCAGGTGTTGCATCCTACTTTGGGGTTGATTTGGGAGTCGTTCGTTTTCTTTGGGTGCTGTCAATCTTTGTTTTTGGTACCGGGGTGATCGTTTACATTGTTTTATGGATCATTGCGCCGTCAGCGAATACCCTTACTGAAAAAATGGAAATGCAGGGGGAGCCCATTACCCTTTCCAATATCGAGTCCAATATCAAGCAAAGTCTTAATCTGGATGAAAAAAGTGGTGAAGAGCACGTTGTGACAAAGATTTTACTTTTTCCTTTCCGGGCAATAGCCTTGGTCATTGGGGCTTTGGGGAAGTTGCTTAAAAGCCTGGGGCCAGTTGTCAGGATTTTGATCGGAGTAATATTGATCGGGTTCTCGGTCGCGGCGTTAATCGGAATTGTGGTGGGGGGGAGTGTTGGGTATGGTTTAAGTAATGTTTTTCCATGGGGAGATATTCCCATGAGTATTATCAAGGAGGTGCCTTCAACGATGGTTTTTTCAGCGCTGCTTCTTTGCGCGATTCCATTTGTCATCATTTTGATCCTGGGATTGACATTGGTGGCAAATCGTAAAATTGTAAGTGGAAGTGTGTGGCTTACTCTTGCAGGACTATGGATTGTGGGTATTATCGGATCGGTAATCACCGGAGGTCTTTATCAGAAGAATTTTAAAAAACGGGGTGAACTGACAATAACCGATAACTACTCAATTCCAGTTGGGACCCTTGTGCTTGATGTGGAGGACAACGACGACATGGATGAGTTTCATTGGGATTCTGACCTGTTTTTGGAGGGCTATGTGGGTGACAGCATCCGGCTGGAAAAGGAATTCTCAGCTCGTGGCAGCAGCAAAGAGGATGCAAGCAAAAATGCTGCTGACATTACATACCGTGTGGTTCAAAAGGATACCCTGTTGATTTTTAATGAAACGCCAACATTTGTAAATAAGGGTAAATTCCGTGGTCAGAAGCTTCGCATGACATTGAAGATTCCTTATGAAAGGCCCTTTACAATGACAAGTAATTTCTACCATAATAGATTAAATAACTGGCATAACCGCGATAAATATGATCTCAATAACGACGAGGTAAAATGGCACGACCTGAGATGGGTAATGCGCCGGGATTCCGGACTGATTTGCCTTAACATTCCTGTGAAATTTCTCCATCGCGAAAGAGATGATGATCGTGACTATGAAGTCAATGACGACGACAGCGAGATAGATCTCGGAGATCGTGGCACTTATATCAAGCAATTTACCGTGGGTGATTTCAGAAATGTCAACATCGGTGGTGCTTATTCCATCATCATACGGCAAGGGGCGGAATTTGGTGTCTCGGCAGATGGTGATGAAGACGTTGTGGACGATCTTAAAGTAACAGTTGAAGACGGTACGTTAAGAGTTAAAAAGACAGGAGATTTTAGTCTGCTCAATTTCGAAGATAACAAGCGAATTGGTCTGATTATCACGATGCCATTTATTGAACGACTGGATCTGGCGGGAGTTAACAGAACCCGTGTGACAGGTTTCAAAAATCTGGCTAAGCTTCATGTCGGAGTCACAGGTGCTTCCAAAACCGAAATCGATGTAGAAACCTCGCAAATTGAGGTTGACGTAACCGGTGCTTCCAAACTGATCATGAAAGGATTTGCGAAATCCGCAAAAGTCAGTTTGACTGGTGCCTGCAAGCTCGACGCAACCCAAATGACTATTCAGGAGGCGGAAGTGGATGCTTCAGGTGCATCAAAAGCTACATTCGCAAGGATTCCGAATATTAGGAAAAGTACCAGCGGAGTAAGCAAAATTGACGTTCCGCAGTAAGAAATTGGGTGGGATGCAACTTTTCAAACGCGAAAGTCATCCTTAATCAAAACCAGCTAAGAAATACAAAAGAATTATGAAAAAGCCATTATTATTTAGTCTAGCCTTTCTGATGATTTCCCTGATCTCATTTTCTGCTATGGCTCAACAGACCCGTACTTTCTCGGCATCAGGATTTAACAAACTCTCCCTTGGAAGCGCTTTCAAAATTGAAGTTAAGCAAGGAAGTAATTACAGTGTCTCTGCGGAAGGACGTAGCGAGGATTTGGATGATCTTGAGTCTTCCGTTTCAGGGGGGGAGTTCAAGCTTCGATATAAAAGCAACGGCTGGAACAAGAATCGCAAAACAGTCAATGTCAGTATTACAATGCCGAATTTGCAAGGCGTAGAATTTTCTGGGGCCAGCACAGCGAATGTAGGTAAATTTTCAGGCGTAAAAAGCATGGAAGTGGAGGTCTCGGGAGCATCAAGGGTGAATATGGAACTTGTTGCCCAGAAAGTTTCAATGGACTTATCCGGAGCATCATCACTGACCCTTTTTGGGAAGTGCGACATTTTAAATGGGGAAGTTTCAGGAGCATCCTCTTTCAAAGGCAAGGATTTCCCGGCCAGGGAAGTAAGTATTGATGCCTCAGGTGCAAGTAGTGCCGCTGTGGTAGCGAGCGCAGTCATTCATGCTGAAGCAAGTGGTGCGAGCAGCATCAGATACTCCGGTGACGTAAAGGACATTCATTCAAGTACTTCGGGAGCCAGTTCGGTAAAACGCCAGTAGGAACAGAATAATTGAGGGAATGGAATCAGCCGGCATTTGCCGGCTTTTTCTTTGTATGTAGGGTAACAATTCTCAACAAAGCACTTTATGTAATACCTTTACCAACTTTTCACCCTTTCTATTATCTCGTTCGTTATCGAAAATTGTTTCCGTATTACATGTGACGTGAAACCAAATTTTATAGATATAATAAAAAAGAGATGAAAATGATTTCTATGAGGCGTACAGTAATTATTCTTGCAGTGGTTTTGGTTGCAGCGTTCCATGGAACGGAAAGCAGCGCGCAACGATCTAAATTTGGCACAAAATATATTACTCCGTTTGGCGTAGTGAGTATGATGGGAGGCATTGGAGTTGCCTATTATACCGGGGAACTAAGTGATGGGGTAAACGTCAAACACCTGGGGCTCGGACCTTCCGTTTCTTTGGGCGCAATGTATCGTTTGACGGAGAATGTGAGTGCCCGCGGGGAAGTCCGTTTTTACCAGGTATCCCAGGATCAGAAGTTCGCTAAAAAATATGAACACAACCTTTCCTTCCGTACCCGGAACCCGGATATCTCCTTGGGTCTTCAGGCCGATTTGTTTTCCTTCAACCGGCAGGCGCGGGTCAATCCATATCTGTTTGGAGGCGTTGGTGTGACTTACCTCACTCCAAAGGCCAAATTAGATGGCAAATGGAATAGCCTGGCTCCATTGGCCACTGAGGGTATCAATTATAATAGAATACCATTGGTTATTACGGGAGGAATTGGCGTTTCTGCAAAAATGACTGATCGGCTGAGCCTTGGGCTTGAACTATGCAACAATTTTTTGAGATCGGATTACCTAGATGATGTCAGCACAGTTTATCCTAATCCTGACGTTTTACAAAGTGATCTTGCGCGAAGATTGTCGGATCGCTCTTCTGAGATCGGACTGCCGGCGCAACAACCTGGCTGGATCAGGGGAAATGCTAAAAACAATGATACTTATTTGTTTTTCCAGGCTAGGGCAACCTATCTGATTGGAAACAGAATGCAGGCTATGGAAAGAAGAAAAACAAAATGCCCGAAGTTTTAGACAAATGGTCACCCGATATTTTGTTGTTCATTCACCAATTCATTTCTTAGCCGGACTCAGGTATTTTTAAGATGACAATCAACCGCTAAATTATATTTCCTCGAATGTTACCTGCCAAAAATCCTCATCAGTCAGAAGTGATCATGACCGAAATGGTACTTCCCAATGATACCAATACTTTGAACAATCTGATGGGAGGGCGTCTACTGCATTGGATGGATATCTGCGCAGCCATTGCCGCTCAAAAACATTCAAACCGTATTGTGGTTACCGCGTCTGTAGATAACGTTTCTTTTACCGAACCTATCCGGCTTGGCAATATTGTGACGATGAAGGCGAAGGTGACCAGATCATTCAATTCCTCGATGGAGGTTTTTCTGGAAGTTTGGGCAGAGGATATTCCTGCTGGCCATCATATCAGTACAAACAGAGCCTTCTATACCTTCGTTGCAGTTGATCAAAACGGCCGGCCTATTGAGGTTCCTCCGTTGGAACCAGAGACGGAGGAAGAAAAGGAACTCTTCATTAGTGCCTTGCGGCGACGCCAGCTTCGTCTTGTTTTGGCGGGTCGCCTCAAACCTTCCGAAGCCACTGAATTAAAAGCGTTGTTTGAAGCACAATAATCAGCCCCTCTTGTTCTAATTTTTGATACTTTTGCAGGATTAATTCACTGTTGAGGATGAAATGTATGTGCGTCAACTACACAAGTTATCATTCTTCCAATCACCATTAAAATCCGATGGCAAAAGAAATCATTTTTTCAGATAAGGCACCGGCGCCGATCGGGCCGTATAGTCAGGCAGTAAAAATCAACGGAACATTGTATGTCTCGGGGCAGATAGCCGCAGAGTTAGCCAAGTCTGGCGATATTAAAGCAGAAGCAGGTGTCGTTATGCAAAATATAGGTCATATCCTTGGGGCGGCCGGTATGAGTTTTTCCAATGTAGTGAAATCAAGTATTTTCCTGAAAGATATCAATGACTTTGCTTCGGTAAATGAGATCTATGGGAGTTTTTTCAAAAGTGAGCCGCCAGCGCGTGAAACCGTGCAGGTAGCCCGGCTTCCTAAGGATGTAAATGTGGAGATTTCGGTTATCGCGGTGGAATAATTATAAGAGTTGAGAGGTCAAAAGGGAAAGATGAAAATGCGTTTTCGCGTGCTCTATGAGAAGACGATTTCATCATTTTTAGTGTAATAGCAACTATAAAAGGTAAGCGATAGAATTTGAACGCATTAAAAGAACAAGCTGATCATTAGCGCTTTCATCTATTATCTCTCATTTATCATCCAAAATAGTTGTCCATTTTCAATTAAAAAAAATGAATAAACCAGTTCGTGTAAGATTTGCACCAAGTCCAACAGGGCCGCTCCATGCAGGAGGTGTCCGTACTGCTCTATATAATTATCTTTTTGCGCGTCAGCAGGGAGGGCAGATGTTGCTTCGTATTGAAGATACAGATCAAAACCGGTATGTGCCGGGAGCGGAAGCATATATTTTAGAAGCCCTTGAGTGGCTTGGAATAGAGATTGATGAAGGCCCGCAAACAGGCGGTCCTCATGCACCATACCGCCAGTCTGAGCGTAAGCCAATTTACAGGGAGTACGCAGAACGGCTTGTGCAGGAAGGGAAAGCTTACTATGCTTTCGATACAACAGAAGAATTGGAGGCGATGCGCAAGCGTATGGAGGAAGCCAAAGTGGCGGCGGTTCAATACAACGCCATCACCCGGCAGGAAATGACCAACTCGATCACGCTTTCGCCACAAGATACAAGAGCACGAATTGACAGTGGCGATCCTTACGTCATTCGAATGAAGATCATGCCAAAGGAAGACATTCGCTTCAATGACCTGATTCGTGGCTGGGTCGTTGTGCACTCTTCGCAAATTGATGATAAGGTACTTTTGAAGTCGGACGGGATGCCTACCTATCATTTAGCAAATATTGTTGATGACCATTTGATGGGTATCACGCATGTGATTAGAGGTGAAGAATGGCTTCCGTCGGCACCATTGCACGTGCTACTATACCGGTATCTTGGATGGGAAAGTACGATGCCGCAATTTGCTCACCTTCCTTTATTGTTAAAACCTGACGGGAACGGAAAGCTTTCGAAACGCGACGCCGACCTGGGAGGATTTCCGATATTCCCACTGGAATGGACAGATCCTGTTACAGGGGACAAGGCAAAAGGCTTCAGAGAAGAGGGGTATGCTGCTGATGCAACTGCCAATTTTCTTGCTTTGCTGGGATGGAATGCCGGAACCGAACAAGAGATCTTTAGCATGGACGAGCTCATTAAAGCATTCAGTTTCGACAGGGTACATAAGGCAGGAGCACGGTTCGACATCCAGAAGGCCAACTGGTTTAACCAGCAATACATTAAGCAACGCGACGATGAATCACTTGTAAATGAGCTAATACCTCTTTATAAAGCCAGTGACATACAGGTAAGTGGCGAGCAGATCGCTAAAATTGTTCATTTGCTGAAAGAAAGGGTTCATTTGGTAAAGGAGATCGTAGATGAGTCGTTATTTCTCTTCAATGCGCCGGAGGTATATGACCAGGATGTTGTGGTGAAAAAATGGAATGAGGAGGCAGTTAATGCCATATCAGGTTTCAGGGATGCGCTTGAAACGTATCAGGGAGATTTTACAGCAGATGCCATCAAACATTTATTGGCCGAAACAATGGAATCTTTGGGTGTCAAAATGGGCAAAATTATGCAGGCGCTACGCCTGGCCATTACGGGTGCTGCAGCCGGTCCTGACCTGATGATAACGATGGAAATACTTGGTAAAGACGGATCAATTTCGCGCCTGAGTAATGCGTTAAACCGTTTAACAGCGCAAATTCGCCTGGCATGATCTTAAAATAACCGTTTGCTCAAATTGAGTTGATAAGTGATAAGAGGTTCAATACTTTCGTAACAATTAATCATTTACTGAGCAAAAACGCCTGACGCCGAAAGCTGATGGCCGAAAGCTGATAGCATCTATTCAAATGGCTAAGAAAAAACAAAACGACTCTTCAAAACCCGCGAATGAAAAGCCGAGGGTACATAAAGATCTGGAAGGATTTGATATCAAAATCAACTCTTTTGGTGAAATCACAACCAGTTTTGATATGGATAAGATCAACGCATTTTTAAACAAAAATGTAGATGACAAAAAGCTCAGGGACAGAGAAGATATCACCGGCAGAAAATTGCCAAAAGGCAAGAAGAAAAGCAGCGAAGAGGAAGAAGAATAGTTTCCCCTGCGCTTAAAACCAGAACATTCAACCTGTAAACATAAAACACTGAACTGCAAAGATGATCTCACACGAAATTGACTACAAAATTATTGGCGACGATATCCAGATTGTAGAGATAGAACTGGATCCAAACGAAACGGTGATTGCAGAAGCAGGTGCCATGCTTTTTATGGAAGAGGGCATTCAATTCCAGACAAAAATGGGCGACGGTTCGGAGGCCAACCAGAGTATTATGGGAAAGATATTCCAGGCTGGAACAAGGGTTTTAACGGGGGAATCTCTTTTTATGACTCACTTTACTAATCAGGGAGTTGGGAAAAGGAAAGTAGCTTTTTCTGCACCGTATCCGGGGACCGTCATGCCAATTGATTTGTCGAAAATATATGGGAATGAACTGATCGTTCAAAAGGACGGCTTCCTGTGTGCTGCTTTGGGAACGAGCATGAAAATACATTTCAACCAGCGTTTTGGCTCCGGACTTTTTGGAGGTGAGGGCTTTATTTTGCAAAAATTAAAAGGAGACGGTATGGCGTTTGTTCATGCAGGCGGTGTAGTCATTGAGCGTCAGCTGAATAATGAAACACTCCGTATTGATACAGGTTGCGTGGTTGCTTTTGAGCAATCGCTGAGTTTCGATATTCAACGTTCGGGAGGTCTTAAATCAATGGTTTTTGGTGGTGAAGGTATGTTTTTGGCCACACTTCGAGGGACAGGGCGTGTATGGATCCAATCGATGCCAATTTCTAAACTGATCCAAAGATTGTCTGTCGGAGGCCCTAACACAAGGAAAGAGGGCGGTTCGATTATTGGCGGCCTAGGCACCTTGTTCGAGGATTAGGCTTGTGCTTTATAATTATTGGAGATGGGTATGGACTAGCGTTCATGCCCTTTTTTAATACCCGTTTCTTGGATTTTTATGCAAAAAGCGGAAACATCATATCAGTTTTGATAAAATCGACTATTGGAAAATGATACGCTGTTGCGTGATTGCTGATCCCGTTTTGATTTTCAAAATATAGATCCCGGCAGAGACAGCATAGACGGGTTTAACAAGAGTAAGCCCAAGCACCTGGTTGTTATCAGTTACCAATGTGTGTTCGTGCCCTGATAGATCCACAAGTGAGCAAGTAAATTCTTCATCCGGCTTGTCCCGCTTCAGGAAAAAATATTGATCGGGCGATGGATTAGGAAAGACTACAAAGCTTGGCGGCATATTGTCCCGAAAAATGACCCGCGCGCCTGAATATTTTATGGTGCCATCAACATACTCCATGCGAATGCGGTAATAAACGGAAGCCTTTCCCCCATCCGTGTCAACGTAGGCATATACACCCGAATTTGATTGGTTGTTTAAGGCTGGGAATTTTTCCAAATCAACAAAGGAATGATAATCGGCACTCTTTTGAAGTGTGATGCTTTTGATTCCCGGATTAGCAGTCATCATCCAGGAAACTTCTATTTTGTCACCTTTTTGTTCGGTTGTTAATTGTCTGATGTAACCAATGGCATCATATTTCTTGTCGATTTCAATTGGATCTGATACAGTTCCCACGATAATTGGGCTGGTAGTGACAATCCTGATTCGATATGATCCGCTCAGGACGCCTGACGGGATTTCAATTTTGAGAGGACTGCTGTTTCCCCTCCCCACCAAAACGACAAATGTTCCATTTTGCGCAAGCAGCTCTGCCCGGAACGACAATGGCTGGCTGGTGGGATTTGAAACGGAAAAAGCGACTGGAAAGGAAGATCCCGGGAACGTACTTGCGGGAATGGATCCTGTGAGGATGTGAAACTTTGGTAGTACGGGAGCTACCGATCTAAAGAAACTGTCGGAAAGGCTACGGTTCCAGGCACGCGCCGCAAGGCTCAAGCCCTGAACACCTCCTGCAATGTTTTCAAAATGCCCATGGTTGGGACGAGGCACCTGTATCGTGTCTGTGTCAGCGCCAAGCCAGGTGTTAAATCCCTTCAAAGTGCCAAGTGTTTTTTGCGCCTGGATTACAGGAGGATAGGGTGCGTTTTCAAGCCTTGTAACCGTAGATAAGCCAATTACCCAGGGCATATTGAATCCAAAGTCCTCGCGCACGCGTTGGATCAGATATTGAATGTTGTTAAAGTAGCTGGCCTGATCAATTCTAACATGGTAGGCATCATTTTCGCCATGTGACCAGATCACAGCCCGTATACCTAGCCAGGAATTGAAATACCGTAGCGTATTCGGGATGTTGCTGTAGGGCTGGCGATACGGCCAGTATTTACCAACATAATTGTTAAAAGTGTCCTTCCCCGAAGCTGCTTCCCTGTAGCTGATCGAGCTTGCGGCTGCCCATCCTGCGTTCAGAAACAGCACAGGTGTTCCAAATCTTTTATAAAGCATGTCACCCAACTCCCCCCAGTACCAGGAGGTCTCGCCGGTTGGATAAGCAAAATTCTTGCTATTGAATTGGCTGAATCTGGCCATTCGCATCGGTTCATCCTGTGCGACAGTAATATTATCACTGTTGAGAATTTTATTTACGGTATCAAATGAAACCACGTTTTCTGAGGCGCCTATCGCACCCAGATCCGGAAGCCCCATCGAATTGGAATTTCCTGTTATGAGGAACACTTCACCAATGCCCGTCTTGTTTACGGATGCCGTGTCCTGCCGCCCATCTGATCGTGTTGCAGTTAATAACAGTCGATGCCAGCCCGTTTTGGCACTAATCTGCGTATGGAAGAACCCTTGTCCAAGCTGCTCTTCCGGCACATTCAGAATAATTGGTTTTGCGGAGACTGGTGTTCTGGCTTCCAGTTTTACTTCTATTTTTTTGTAAGGGTAATAGGCATATCCGGTTATCAATAGCGACGCAGAGTCGGTTAAACTTCGCTGTTGTACCTGATTGTTTATAGGGCTGGTAATGATGATCTGTGCGTGCAAAGCCTGCGAGACAAAAAAGAAACACAACAGGAGAAGTTGCCTGGTGATTCTATTTCCAAATTCAGTTATCTGCTGGACTTTTGTCATCATGTGTTTTAAAGGCCGATGTTTTTCAAGGAATTAAATTTAGCTAGGATTTATCCTTATAGCAAGGGTGACATTTTGAGGTACTTTGCCGCCCATGTTTGTGTCTTCTGAAACGGGAACAGAGCGGCTAATATTCGCTATCAAAAGGCGAATATATGGCTTTCTTGCTCACACTAGAGACCTGATTTAGAATGTAGGTTGGAGTTGTTTGAGCTGTGTGGGTGGGTACGAAGGCGAGGGTAGCAAATGGTCGCCTCAAAAGAGAGCGGGGTAGTTTTAAACTTAATAATCCGATTTTCAAAAAATAAGACTTGCGGGTAAGTTAAATGGGGCCTGGGCGACAAACAAAAGGCCGCTCCGAAATTCGGAACGGCCTTTTGTCATTCATTTAGTTTAGATCAATACCCTGGATTTTGAGTTTTCAAACCCGGATTGTTGTTCATTTCCTGGATACCGAGCGGGAAAAGCAAATGTTTGGCTTTCAACGTTGCACCGGTGCTGATGTTCAGGTTTACGTGACCCTCAAAGTTGTCGAATCCTTTGGTGGTTTCATTGAACACCTTACGAAGGCGTACCATATCAAACCAGGTGATACCTTCGTAAGCAAATTCATACCAACGCTCTCTCCATACCGCTTCACGGAAAGTAGCTGCAGTGAAAGTACCCAGGGCTGGTGTGGTTAGCTTAGCACGATCCCGAATTTTCTTGTACGCATCGTAGGCTTCCTGGTTAGGTCCTCCTACTTCGTTTTGGGCTTCTGCATAGATCAGCAGCACTTCCGCATAACGCATCATGTTTACATTCAAGTTGTTAAGCTTAGTTGGTGTAATACCTGGTCCCCCCAATGCTTCGATGTTGAAGTATTTGAAAACATACGGAGCTCCAAGTTCGAACTTCGCACCGGTTCCGTTTTCGTAGTAAGAAGTATAGAACCAGCCTTCCTGATCTTTGGTACGCAAATCACCAGCCTCGTATGAGTTATAAAACGAAAGCGTTGGCACCGTACTACCTGTTCCACCGGGGCCAGAATAAGTTACCGCCTTAAAGTTCGGGAAGTAGTCATTCAACGGAAAACCTGCAACCACTGAGTTGTACTGGATCTGGAATAGATGTTCAACCCGGTTTTTCAGGTTTTCCTTGTGAAGCTCCTTGTAAGTAGGGAATAGATTCACTACCGTAGGATTTGCTTTCGCATAAGTGATTACCTCCAAAGCCTTATCTGCAGCTAGTTTATAGTATGCAGCTCCTTTGCTAAGAGGAAATCCAGCCATAGTCAGATAAACTTTCGAAAGCATCGCTTTTACCGCCATCTGGCTTGCACGTCCACTTACATCTGTCAATGGAAGACCTGCTGCTTCTGCCTTCTGCAAATCTGCAACGATCAATTTGTACACTTCCTCCTGAGGCGCCCTTGTGGCAAAGAAATCTTCTGATGTTGCTGTCTGTGGCTTTACGACCAAAGGAACGTCTCCCCAAAGCCTGACGGCATAGAAATATCCAATAGCACGCAAAAATGACGCTTCGCCTAACAGCTTTGTCTTTTGAGCCTCGGTTGCCGGTGCAGTGAAAGCAATTGTCGGAATTTTGTCCAGCGCCAGGTTCGCATTAGCAATCAGCCGGTAAACACCATTCCACCAGTTTACGACATGGGCTGTATTCCCATCATAGGTTAGGGAATACAGGTTATTCAAATCCGAATTTTGACCTGTTTGTGTAGAAGCGGTTCCGGTTACAGCTTCCAGCATCTGCCAGTTGGCCGAGAATATACCTGCTCCATCTCCGTAAAAACGCAAGTTCGAATAAGTAGCAGCTATCGCAGCCTCGGCATGATCGGGAATGGTGTAAAAACTGTCAGGCGACAGGTTCGCAGGATCTTTTTCGGCAAGGAAGTCGGAGCAGCTGGTTGGGCCAAGTAAAATAGCACCACAAAGCATGACCTTTCCTATGTTTTTCAAATGATATAACTTCATAATAGATATCTTTTAATGTAACTACGTTAATCTGTTCTTTAAAATGCGATCTGCAAACCAGCTAGGTAAGTAGTTGGTTTTGGATAACTGTGCCAGATCATACCTTGAGAAAACACGTTATCTCCATCTCCACCACGAATCGGAGTCTGCTCTGGATCGCCGTTTTTATATTTTGACAAGATGAAGAAGTTCTGCGCTGAAACATATAGTCTCAATTTGCTCAACTTGAGCTTGTTGATCAGCTCTGATGGAAAATTGTATCCCAGAAGTAGGTTTCTACCTCTGACAAACGATCCGTCTTTAATCCACTGAGTGTCCACGTTGGTCACGTAACCGGCTTTTGTGTCGCGTAGCTGAGCTATCGGTGTATTCTGATTGGTAGGTGTCCATGCGTTCAACACGGATGTATAGCTATTGGCCAGGGAAACACGGTCCTCACTGGCGTGTGTGTTCATGTCCATCAGGTCGTTTCCGTACGAGAATTGCAGGTCTAAGGTCAGGTCGAAATTGCCATAGCGTACCGTGTTGGCAAGTGTACCCCAGCCTTTAGGGCTACCATTTCCGATTATGCTGCGGTCAGCATCCGTAATGGCATTATCGCCATTGACATCTAAGTATTTGATGTCACCAGGTAGCATTTTAAATGAACCGCGATAGGTTGTGAATTTGGCTGCCTGATCTCTTTCAGCTTCGCTCCATGTTCCAAGGCGTGTAAGTCCCCAGAAAGCGCCAGCTGGCTGTCCGATCCTGATAATGCTTGTGGCGTTGGTGATACTTGGCCCGCCTACGTTGAAGATGTCCGATGGTGTTGCCAGAGACAATACCTTGCTTCTATTGAAAGAAATATTAAAGTTGGTTGTCCAAGTAAGATTTCCAGTTTCAATGTTGGTGGTATTTAAAGCAAGCTCAATTCCTTTGTTCTCCATAGATCCAACATTCTTACGAATTACACCATAACCACTGGTGCGAGGAACGGGTGCATCCAAAAGCATGTCCGTAGTTTTTCTGTAATAGTAGTCTGCTTCAACAGAGATTCTCCCTTTCAGAAAGCTGATCTCAACACCGGCATCTGTTTGTGCTGTTTTCTCCCATCTTAAATCAGGGTTGGCAAGTCTGTTGATACCTGTACCACCGATTCTGGTGTCATTGTAAACAGAAGCGTACGTTGAGCTCAATAGCGACAACGACGAATAAGGAGGAATTTCAGAGTTACCCGTCAAACCATAGCTCGTCCTGACTTTCAGGTTTGAAATGATTGGGTTCGCTTTCAGGAACTCTTCGTCAGAAACTTTCCAGGCAAGTGCAGCTGAAGGGAAGAACGCAAACTTGTGGTTATCTCCAAATTTAGATGACCCGTCGGCCCGGCCAGTTACAGTGAAAAGGTATTTGTCCTTCAAGGTATAGTTTACACGGCCGAAATAAGAGTTGAACGCAGAGCGTGACGCACCGGAACCTACACCCGGAAGGGTAGCACCTGCTCCCAGGTTATTGAAGCCGAAATAATCCGTAGAAAAGTTGCGGACACTAGCCCCTGAGGTCTCGATCTGTGTTTCCTGCCATGAAATACCCAGCAATGCATTGATTGCGTGAATACCTCTGAATGTTTTGTTGTACGTCAAATAATTTTCAAATGACCAGAACATTTCTTTTCTGTTGTCTTTGCTTGCAGTACCGGATGCACCGATTTCGAGAGTACGCGTACTCGCCTGATTGATTTCGCGGTTAAGCACATTTACACCCAGCACTGAGCGCATTTCAAGCCCAGGTGCAAGCGTGATATTAGAGTATAAGCTACCCAATGTAGTCTGGGTATTTTGAATATACTGACGGCCCATTAATCGGTGTACCGAACTGAAAGCACCTTCGGCACCAGGATAATCCCGATTATTCGCAAAGTTACCATCTTTGTATTTTACGGGAAGGAACGGAAAATCTTCCACCATCTGACGGGGAACGGCATCATTGATATCGACCAGGTTTTCAGCCTGATAGTTATAACTAAGCGTAGCGCCGATTTTAAGCCATTTTTTCACCTGATCGTCAATGCTAAAACGCGTAGCATAGCGTTTCAGGAAAGATGTTTTAAGCAATCCTTGATCATCACGGTAATTAAGTGACAGTGCGTAAGTAGTCTTATTGTTACCACCGCTGAACCCAAGTTGGTGATTTTGCGACATCCGGTTTTGTGTTGATTCTTTGAACCAATCCGTGTCATAATTCGGAGCAAATGTTCCATCTGGCCGAACGGTAAAGATTTCAGGATATTTTGCCTGTAGAGCTGCACGACGCACCTGTGGATTATGTGTCTTATAACTTCCAGCTGCCCATCCGGCCGGGTCATATATCTCCATGTTTTTGTAAGAAAGATCTTCTACGTCCAGATACTGCTGGGCGTTAAGCACCTTGGCTCTATGCGGACCGGCTGTCGGTACACTCAAATCCAAATTATAAGTGATGACCCCTTCTCCTGCTTTTCCTTTTTTGGTTGTAACAAGGATTACTCCATTGGCACCTCTGGCACCGTAGATCGCCGTAGAAGATGCATCCTTTAGTACTTCAACCGATACGATATCGTTTGGGTTGATATAGTCAATAGCCTGGCTTTGCTGATTTTGATTTCCTTGAGGAAGCATAACACCATCGACAACATACAACGGGTTGTTTGAAGCATTTATTGAGCTGAAACCACGGATACGAACATTTCCACGACCTCCAGGACGTCCTGAATTCACGTTCACCTGTACACCGGCAATTTTACCTTGCAATGCCTGGTTCAACGAAGGAGCTGGGCGCTCTTTTAACTGATCTTCTTTTACGGAACCAACAGAACCTGTTAAGTCAGATTTCTTGGAAGTACCGTATCCGATTACAACCACCTCGCTGAGCGCTTTTGTGTCAGATTCGATTGAGACGTCCAGAGACGAGCGATTGCCGACCTCAATTTCCTGGCTCAGATAACCTACGAAACTGAATACGAGCACAGAAGAATTGCCCGCTACATCGAGAGCGTAATTTCCTTTTTCGTCGGTAGTTGTACCTATACTGGTACCCTTTAATACAACGTTTACGCCAGGAAGTCCTTCTTTGTTGGCTTTGTCAGTAACTTTTCCTTTGATTGTTCTGTCGGCAACTGCCCCATTTGAGGCTTTGACTTTTAACGCTCCGATATTGGCGTTCGTGGTGATGCTGCATATTAATACAAGCAGCAGGGACATAAACTTGTTTAGTGTGTTCCTGGATCGGAACACACCTGTTAGAGTAATGTTTGTTTTCATATAAATTTATTTAGGTAAGTAGTTTCCCCGTTTTTAAACGGATTGTATTTCTGCAATAGATTAGGAAATTTCTTTTATCATAGAAATTATTTAAGGTTAATAAATTGTTAAATTAATAAAGCCACATTTAAAATAAATATAACACAATTTCAAAATCGAGATAATTTTAGTATTTATTTAAATTAGAAGCAGGAGGTCTATTGGATTATTTGTGTCAGTGATCCCGAAGTGAATGCTAGTTTCTAATGTTGTGATGAAGTGATGGCAATATTAGAACAAATTACATTAATATTTAAATGCAACTTTAAAAAAAATCTTAAGAACTTTATGCAAACGTTTGCAATAATTGTAAAGAATGTAGCGGATTGGTGACATGCAGGAATTGTTTGCTTGTCTCTAAAATTGGCCAACACATCTGACGGTCATTGGCTGTCAATTGCACAAATGTAAATTCTCTATTTCGGATTAATTGGGCGACTCTTAAAAGAGAATTTTGATTGAATTAAATGGCAGCAGTAGCGAGATTCCGGGAGATAAAGTCGGATGAAAGTGGGTGGCAACTAAAAACGGGGTGAAAAAGCGAGCCTGTTTTTACTATTTTCTGACCGCCCAGAGCATATAAAAAAGGGAGCCAATCTCTCGAAAGCTCCCTGTGTGTCCTAAATGTTAAATTTTTGGCTATTCCAAAACGACAGTTTGACCAGTCTTCACTGACTCGTCGCACGCGAAGGCAATTTGAAGGCTCGTCACGGCATCCTGCATGTGGTCAGTGAGGTCGATGTTTTCCAGAATTGCTTTAAGGAAATAACGTTGTTCGCGGTTACACAGCTCTTGATGGTCAGGTTCGTCGGTCAGGTTTATCCAGGTATCTTCGTTTACAAATTCGTCCTTGTCATTCAATTCAGCATGGTGTATACGTATTGATTCTGTTTTCGTGTGGGCTTCAATTGACGAAGATTTCCCGGCACCGCCAGCATCTTTTGCTACAATGGACACAGATCCCTTTGGCCCGATCACATCTTTCACAAAAAAGGCTGTTTCGCTGATCATGGGTCCCCAGCCTGCTTCATACCAGCCCACGGACCCGTCTTCAAACCAAATCTGGAGCTGTCCGTAATTGTAGTTGCCTGCTGGAATTTCTTCTGTAAGTCGTGCACCGATTGCGTTTACACGTAAAGGTTTGGAGCGTGTCATCTGGCACATTACATCAATGTAATGTACACCACAATCCACGATTGGGCTGAGACTGTTCATTAAATTTTTATGTACACCCCACATATATCCATGGCTTTGCTGATTGAGGTTCATCCGCATAACCAGGGGTTTGCCGAGGTTTTGGGCTTCAAGCACAAAACGTTCCCAGGAAGGGTGATGCCTTAAGATATATCCAATAACCACTTTTTTGCCTGCTTTATTGGCTGCCGAAACCACATTTTTCGCACCTTCGACGGTAGCCGCAAGTGGTTTCTCAATAAACACGTGAGCACCAGATTCAAGTGATTTTATTGCAAATTCTTCATGCGTGTCGGGATAGGTGGATATACAAACTGCATCCGGCTTTGTTTCTGATAACGCAGTATCGAAATCGGAATATAGAGCATACCCACCGCCAAGTTTCTCATTGAGAACTTCTTTGCTTTTACCAGTAGACACAATGCCGCAAATTTGAAATCCGTCTATCAATTGATACGCGGCTGCATGGGAAGCACCCATATTACCACAGCCTACAACTAGTACACGAACAGGATTTTCATTTTGAGTTGACATAAAGGTTAATTTATGATTAAAGGTTATTCTAAAATTAAGGATCTAGAGCCTGCGCATTCTTTAACCCAAAAATATAGATTAAAATCTGTATTAAAACATTCAGGATGCTTTTACCGACTGCTCATTGAATGGCTGGTGATTTTTGATATCATCCAGTCTATGACAGGATACGACGAGCTTGTTTCATAAGGCTATTTGGTTCGTAGGGTTAATTATTTGACTAAGAAATAATTATGGCACCAATGAAAATAATTTTTTGAAATTAGAATTAAAGCTTGCATCTATGTAAAAACTTACCCTCATCTAACCCTATGAATTCTTTTCAAATCGCACACAGATTCTCTGTGAAGGGACTTGGCTTAGCCCTTTTTTTTGTTTTATCCATCTCATCATTTCGTTCTTTTGCCCAGGAAGATTATAAACCCAAGCTGGGTTTCATTGACCGTGCGGCCTTGGATATGACGGTTTATCCCGGCGATAGCACTGCCGACGCTGTTTATCTTTACGATTTCGCTGACGTAAAGTTTCACTATGATGACAAAAAGGGAATTACCATGACCATGAAATGCTGGGTCAGGATTAAGATTCTCAAGGAATCGGCGCTTGACAGGGCATCTGTAAGCTTACGGTACATTGATCAGAATAGCTATGAAAAGAGCGAAGAGATTGATGAGATAAGCGGCTTCGTCTATAACCTCATAGATAACCGGATTGTGACGACTGAACTGGATAAAAAATCGATCACAAGAGAGAAGTTGTCGGAAACCATTGGGGTGAAAAAAATCAATTTGCCAAATGTGAAGAAGGGCTCGGTCATTGAGTATACTTATACACGAACATCGCCATTAGGCGTCCGGGATGCACCTGACACGTGGAGTTTTCAAACATCTATTCCGGTAAAATGGAGTGAGTACAAGTTGGTTGTTCCGTATATCCTTGACTACAAGATTACGATGGGCGGGTATCTGCCATTAAGTATTAATGAGCGTGAGCAAGTCCACCTGAACATGGGGCATTCGAAGCTGGACGGCGGTGCGACCAGTTACAGGTTTGTTCTCAAGGATGCCCCTGCTTTCAACAAGGAGCCCTTTATAACAACTGCTTCCGATTATATTTCCAAAATCTCATTCGAGCTTGAAAGTATCAGTATTCCAGGTGAAATCACTCAGAATCATTCGCACACGTGGGAGCAGGTAGACGAAACATTCAACGACGCAGCCTGGTTCGGAGCGGAGGTACGTAAAAATATTTTTGGGAAGGAAGTGAAGGATGAATTGCTTAAACAATCAAAGGATTCAACCGAAAAAATGAACCGTGGGTACGCATTTATACAAAAAAGTATTAAGTGGGATGAGACAGCCGGCTTGGGAACACGCGGGGGTGTGAAGAAAGCCTTTGACAATAAAAAAGGCAGTGCGTCGGAAATTAACCTGCTGCTTAACAGTCTGTTAAGAGAATTGGGATTGGACAGTGATCCGGTGTTGCTGAGCACCAGGTTCAACGGGCGTGTCTTCGAGCATCTGCCCTCAGTTGATGTATTTAATTATGCGATCTGCCGGGTAAAAATTGGTGACAAAGAGTACCTGTTGGATGCCTCTCAGGCATTTGCCAAGCCCGGTATGTTACCTGAACATGCACTGAACGGAATGGGCCGAGTCATTCCTAAAAGGGGAAAAGGTTATTTTGTTGAGCTAAAGCCGAAAGATTCCAAAACCACGCTCGAAATGATTGAGGCAGATATTGTGCCGGATGACGGTTCTGTAAAAGGAACATACAGATCTTCTTTAGGAGGATATGACGCCCTGTCCTGGCGGGAGGAATATGCATTGGCGCCTGAACAGACGTATCTCGAGGCATTTAAAAAAGAGTATCCCGACTGGAAAATTGAGAATGTTTCGGTTTCTAATAAAACGGAAGACCTTAATGGCGTTGTAAATGTGAAATGTGCATTTGCGTTAGAAGATGAAAATGCTTCGCCAGGTGTTTTTTACTTCAATCCAATGTTGGCGGGAAGAATGAAAGAAAACCCGCTCAAAGCCCCGGAAAGGCTTTATCCACTCGATTTAGCGACTGGTATTTCGTCTTCTTTCATTGGTAATTACCGGTTACCTGATGGGTATATTTTGGAGGAAGCTCCTAAGGCTGAGGTGATCACGCTTCCTGAAAAAGCGGGTAGATTTTTATTTCAGGTAAAACAAATGGGCAACGTCATTCAAGTCAATAGTTCGATGGTTGTAAGCAAACTGACCTTTATTCCTGAAGAATATGATGCTTTAAGAGAGTTTTTCGAAAGAGTGGTGCAGAAGCATTCTCAACCCATTGTAATAAAGAAAAAAGCAAACTGAGTTTTAAAGATACCCATGAATTCTTCCATCCTTCGCCTTTCCTTTTTAGTAATTACTGCCCTGATCTTAAATATCCATGTAGGTTTTGGGCAAACCGATTTCAGTGTCAGCAAGATCAATCCGGCGCTGCTTGCAGGAGCAGATGCGGTGCTAAGAGTAGACGAGACGTTTTTTGATATAAAGTCAAGAGGAGAGGCTGAACTTACCAACCGGTATGCGGTGACGATCTTAAATGAAAGCGGAGAGGCCCGGCACAGCGAGACCCAGCTTGGCTATGACAAGTTTACTAAAATCACCGATATCAGCGGAAATATCTATGATGCGAACGGGAAGCTGCTGAAAAAAATAAAAAATGCGGACATTAAGGATTATGGTAGCGGGGGTTCCGGAGACGATATTTCTGATAGCAGGGCTAAGCTGGTGGACTTTGGTAAAAAAAGTTACCCATTCCCATATACCATCGAACTTATTTATCAGAAAAGACAGCGGAACATGATGTTTTTTCCGGAGTGGACTCCCGGACCTTATTCGAAGACATCAGTTGAAAAATCGGTTTACAAAATAAAGGCACCTGCAGGGTTTAAATTCAGGTATAAGGAATATAACGGAGTGCCTGGCGTGGTGAAGACAACAGATCAGGAAGGTGCCGAATTATATACATGGACCTCTGAAAATACTCCGGTTGAAAAACCAGATGTGTATCCATTACATTCGGGAGAGTCTAAACCAATGGTATTGACCGCTCCTTTTGATTTTGAGATCCAGGATTACCAGGGGAATTTTAATAGCTGGGAGGATTTGAGTAAGTTTTATTACACCTTGAATGCAAATCGCGATGCACTTCCGCCAGGCATGGTCACAGAGATAAAAACACTTGTGAAAGACGCAAAAACGGAACGGGAAAAAGTACTGGCGGTATACAAGTGGATGCAGGCACGGTCACGGTATGTAAGCATTCAACTGGGAATCGGCGGATGGCAAACGATTGATGCCACGACTGTCGCGAATAAAGGATATGGAGATTGTAAGGCGCTGACAAATTTTACACTAGCGGCGTTAAGGCAGGTTGGAATTACCTGTTATCCTGCGCTGATCATGGCAGGCGAGGAAGAAAAAATACAAGCCGACTTCCCAAGCAGCCAGTTCAACCACGTGATTGCTTGTGCTGTTCTGGCAAAGGATACCATGTGGCTCGAATGTACGAGCCAGACGACCATGGCGAATTTCATGGGGACTTTTACCGGAGGTAGACCTGCGTTGCTGGTGATGCCGCAAGGAGGAAGATTGGTGTGGACGCCAGGATATGGCCCAAATCAGAATGTTCGAAGAAGTCGTACACTGGTGAATCTGGATGAGGCAGGTAACGGGCTGGTTGAGTCACGAACAATGTACATGGGTTTGCAAATGGAATCACGTCAACGGTTGATATTGAACTATTCCAAAGAGGAGCAAAAAAAATGGCTGACAAGTCATGTCAATTTGCCAAGTCTTGACTTGCAGCGATTTGAATTAGCGGAAGAGAAGGGCCAGGAGCCCAAAGTGATTGAAAAATTAACAATGGACGTACGTAATTGTGCTACCAAAACAGGCACACGATTATTCGTAAAAACGAGTTTGTTAAGCAGGCCATTTGAGCTGCCAACCACTACTGAAAGGACAACCGATTTCTATTTACCTCTTTCGGATTATACATTTACCGACCTGGACACGGTGTCGTACAAAATACCTCAGAAGTACAAACTTGAAACAACCTTGCCCGCTTCGCAGTTTAGCTCCGTTTTTGGAACTTTTGAATCCAAAACCACCTACGAAAACAATCAGGTATCAACCTATCGGAAAGTCATGCTGAATGGAGGGCGTTATAAAGCCAGCGATTATCCGGCCTGGATCGAATTTTTGAAAAAGATCAGAAAGGCCGATCGCGCGCAGGTCGTTTTTGTGGAGAATAAGGAATAAAGACACCTTCGACGCTGATAGCTCAGTCTACCGCCGTCATTTTCTGAAATATTGTATGCTGCCGACTGCAGGAGCCCAAAATTCCTTTGTATACTTCAATACTGGCACTTGGTTAAAATCGGTAAAGAATTGACCAATTCGGGAAATGGTTGAACTCTTGTCATTCATTACATTTGTAATCTATAAGTGAGATTTCAACTAAATACTGAACATATATGGACAAGGAACTTTGGCAGGGTATTTTCCCGGCATTGGTAACTCCGTTTACCCCTGACGACATGATTGACTTTGATCTTTTTGGAAAAAATTTGCAGGCACAGGTTGATGCCGGAATAACAGGGGTGATCGTTGGAGGCTCTCTGGGCGAAGCCAGTACGCTTACAACAGGTGAAAAGTACGAACTCGTAAAATTTGCAAAAGCAACACTTCCCGAAGGGGTGCCGGTGGTATTATGCATCGCGGAGCAGTCTACTTCAGTGGCTGTGGCTATTGCAAAAGAAGCAGCAATCGTTGGAGCGAATGGATTAATGGTGCTGCCACCAATGAGATACAAAGCTGACGACGACGAAACTGTTGCTTATTTCACAACCATTGCAAACAGCACTTCTTTACCATTAATGATCTATAATAATCCGGTTGATTATAAGATCGAGGTTACACTGGAAATGTTTGAAGAGCTCGCGAAGATCCCAAACATTCATGCGATCAAAGAATCCACGCGAGATGTGAGTAATGTGACACGTCTGTTCAATCGTTTCGGTGACAGGTTCAAGATTTTCTGTGGTGTCGACACACTGATTATGGAGGAAGTAATGCTTGGTGCTGATGGCGTTGTCGGCGGATTGGTAGATGCGTTTCCTAAGGAAACCGTTGCAATTTTTAACCTTGTAAAAGCCGGCAGGTATAAGGAAGCTTTAAGTATTTATCGCTGGTATTTACCGCTGCTTGAACTGGACATTCATCCTAAGCTTGTTCAGAATATTAAACTTGCCGCGGCTAAGATGGGAATCGGATCTGAATTTGTAAGAGCTCCAAGAATGGTTTTAAAAGGTGCTGAAAGAGAGAAGGTTTTAGCGATTATTCATGCTGCGATAGAAACACAGCCAGTTTTACCCGATTATCTCAATCTTACTGAGGAAGTTTCTGTATCCTGATTGCAAAGTGTCCGTCAGTTCATTTGCTCCCTGCCTTAAACCGGGATTGTGGGGTGTGTTCCTTCCCATTTGTTACCCGATTATTGCTACCTAAGGTAGAGCCTGATTGTCACTTTTTCCAGTATTAATTAATAAAGTAGCACTTTGCGTGCTACTGAGATGTTCATTAAAAATAGGAAATCAGAAAGATCCAGCATGATGAGTTCAAAACAAGAAATTGAGAATATTTTACAAAAGGCACAGCAAGCTTTTGTCGCCATTGAGACACTGGGAATTAGTAAAAGAGTCGCATTCATGCGTGCAGTCGCGAATGAAATCGAAGCACTTGGCCCTGAACTAATAACCACTGCGCAAGAAGAATCCCATTTGCCTGAGGGCCGCCTTGTCGGTGAAAAAGGAAGAACTATTTTTCAATGGAGAAGTTATGCCGATGCAGTGGAACGTGGCGAGTCGCTTGATGCAAGTATAGATACTGCGAATTCGGATCGTACACCGCCTAAGCCTGATATCCGGAAAACTACAGTCGGACTTGGACCTGTAACCGTATTTGGAGCCAGTAATTTCCCTTTTGCATTTTCCACAGCGGGTGGAGATACAGCAAGCGCGATCGGAGCGGGATGCCCCGTTATTGTGAAGGCGCATCCCGGCCATCCCAAAACTTCGCGTATAATGGCTGACGCAATTACCCGTGCAGTCCAGAAAAGCGATTTTCCGGAGGGAACATTTTCTCATGTTTATTGTGATACCTATGAAGAAGCGCAGCTTTTAGTAAGTCATCCAATTATTAAAGCGGTTGGTTTCACAGGTTCCACCAAAGGCGGTATGGCACTGGTGGAAGTAGCTAACAAACGCCCCGAACCGATTCCTGTTTATGCAGAAATGGGTAGTATCAATCCGGTTTTCCTGCTTCCTGAGAAAATGAAAGCAGCTGCATCGGAGTTGGCTAAGCAATATGTCGGGTCATTAACCCTGGGTGTTGGACAGTTTTGCACCAACCCGGGCATTGCAATCGGTGTTCAAAGCGCGGATTTGGATTTGTTTATTGAAACTTTTCAGGAAGAGATATCAAAAGTTACGCCTGCTCCAATGCTCAATGAAGGCATTGCCAAAGGATATGCGGCAAATCGGGAAAAACTGGTGGCTCAGTCTGGCGTTGACGTTGTTGCAGTTGCGACAGCGGAAGCTTCTGAAGGATGCGGTGCTGCTACTGTGGCGACTGCGTTGGGCGTCGATTTTCTAATCAATGATGCGTTGCAGGAGGAAGTTTTTGGCCCGTTCGCGTTGATCATTAAATGTAAAGATGCGGACGAAATGCTTGCAGTAACAGAAAAGTTACACGGACAATTGACCGCAACGCTCCTGGCAACAGGGCAGGATCTCGCGGAAAACCCTGAACTGATAGCGCTGATCCAGAACAAATGCGGAAGAATTATTTTCAACAATTTCCCTACGGGTGTCGAAGTTTGCAAATCAATGCATCACGGAGGACCGTTTCCGTCGTCGAGCAATGCTCAATACACATCAGTTGGACCGGATTCAATTAAGCGATTTGTGCGTCCATTGAGTTTCCAAAACTGGCCTGATGAATTTCTGCCAGAAGAATTGAAGAACAGCAATCCTTTGGGGATCTGGAGGACGGTAAATAATGAGTTGACAAAAACAGCCGTTAGCTAATAAAAAGAGGAGTCAGCTTTTTTTAGAAGTTGACTCCTCTAAAAGTTTAAGGATCCGCTTTAAAGTACATATAACTAACGATCCTGATGAAAATTGACGCGAACCGAAATGTAGGTATTCGTTATTTTTAAGAATTTTAGAAAAAATCAATCATCTTATCGCTGAAAGCCGATGGCCGACAGCCGACTGCTTAAAAATGCGCAAGACTTTTTTTTGTATAGATGCTCATACTTGTGGAAACCCGGTTCGTGTGGTTGCCGGAGGCGGTCCTTTGCTGAACGGTAATAGCATGATGGAGCGGCGTCTTCATTTTCTTAAAGAGTTTGACTGGATCAGGAAAGGATTGATGTTCGAGCCACGTGGGCATGATATGATGAGCGGAAGCATTTTGTATCCGCCCATTGATCCCGCTAACGATATAGGTGTGCTTTATATCGAAACCAGCGGATGTTTACCTATGTGCGGGCATGGAACCATCGGTACTGTCACGATTGCGATTGAAGAAGGGTTGGTAACGCCAAAAATCCCTGGTAAACTTCGGCTGGAAACGCCTGCCGGATTGGTGTTGGTGGAATACAAACAGGAAGGCAAAAAGGTAAAATCAGTTAAGCTGATCAATATCAAATCATTTCTTGCGGCTGAAAATCTCACAGTGGAGTGTCCAGATCTCGGTACACTGACGGTTGATGTGTCCTATGGCGGTAATTTTTATGCAATCGTTGATCCGCAGGAAAATTTCAAAGGGCTGGAAAACTATACAGCTGACCAATTAATCAGCTGGAGTCGGGTTTGCCGGAAACGGATGAACGAACAGTACACATTTGTACACCCTGAAAATGAACATATCAATGGATTAAGTCATTTTCTATGGGCTGGGGCGGTTTTGGACGCTTCTTCCACTGCGCGTAATGCGGTTTTTTACGGTGATAAAGCAATTGACAGATCGCCCTGTGGTACGGGAACTTCTGCCCGAATGGCTCAATGGCACGCAAAAGGCAAGCTCAAAAAAGGCGACCAGTTCATTCATGAAAGTATTATTGGTTCTAAATTCGTTGGTACAGTCGAAGATGAAGTAATGATTGGCGATAAACAGGCAATCATTCCCGGCATTGAAGGTTGGGCTGTAGTAACGGGATACAACACCATCTTTATTGATGATGAAGAAGATCCCTACGCGTTCGGATTTCAGGTAATTTGACCACTTTCGGCTATCAGCCATCGGCTTTCGGCTTTCGGCACGGTAGTGTGTAAATTCAAAGTTAACATTATGTACAACAAAGGTGAAATGCCGAAAGCTGATTGCCGACGGCCGAAGTTATAGGAAAATGAAAGGTAAAGTCATCATTATTGGAGGTGGAATTATGGGATTGGCTTCGGCTTATTATCTACTCAAAAGCGGATGGAAAGTGACGCTGGTTGATAAAGGAGATTTATCCGATAATTGTTCTCATGGCAATGCCGGCATGATCGTTCCAAGCCACTTTATTCCTCTGGCCGCTCCCGGAATGATCTCAAAAGGCATCAAATGGATGTTCAATAGTCGCAGCCCTTTTTACGTAAAACCCTCACTTGATTTCTCTCTCATTTCATGGGGTTTAAAATTCGTGAAAAGCGCTAATCAGGCCAGTGTAGAACGTGCCGCTCCTTATCTCCGGGATTACCATTTGCTTAGCAAACAACTTTATGAAGATCTGGCCAAAGAAGAAGGCTTTGATTTTGGACTGGAAAAGAAAGGTATTTTGATGCTTTATAAAACAGAGAAAGCCGGGGAAGAAGAAATTCATGTAGGAAAGCAAGCTCAAAAATTAGGTCTTGATGTTGAAATGCTGACAAAGGAGAAAGTCCAGGCTCTTGAACCTGGGATTAAACTGGACGTGGCAGGAGCCGTCCACTACCACTGCGATGCACATTTATATCCGTATGCCCTAGTCTCTCAGCTTTTGAAATATATAAAATGTAATGGAGGAGAGGTTATTGCAAATTCGGAAGTAGCCGGATATCATATACAGGCGGGCGAAATCAAATCGGTCCAAACCAAGGACCGGAACATTGACGGCGATCTTGTCGTTATGACCGGTGGCTCGTGGCTACCGCAACTGGCGAAACTTGCCGGGCTATCCATTCCGGTCATGCCGGGGAAGGGTTATTCATTTATGGAGCCCAACTCAGAACACCCGATCAAAACACCTGCATTGCTCATTGAAGCTCGCGTTGCTGTTACACCGATGAACGGGCAGGTACGTTTCGGAGGAACGATGGAATTGGCGGCAGTCAATGATAAGATCAATATGAATCGGGTTGAAGGTATTGTCAATGCCATTCCGCAATATTATCCTGAGCTAAAAGTGGACCTTCCGACCCGAGAGAAAATATGGTATGGTTTCAGGCCATGTTCACCGGATGGACTACCGTATTTGGGATACAGCAGAAAACTAAAAAACCTGATTGTAGCGGGAGGACACGGAATGATGGGAGTCAGCCTCGGTCTGGCGACCGGAAAAATGGTTGCCGAGTTAGCAGACAGGTCTCCGCTTTCTGGGGATATTAAACTTTACGATCCTGAAAGATATAATTGACCCCGCTTTGGCGGGGTTTTTTGTTATGTAAATTGCCCCGAAGTCTCGAAGGTACAAAGTTTAAAGCCGGGTAAAACAACATTTTAGCGTCTTTTTGTCGGGGCTAAATTCACGGATTGCCACGAATTTCAATTGGTGTTAGTTCCATTTGACTGATTCAATCAGTTTTGGGGGCGCGGGACTTTTTGCGTGGTTTTAAGGTTTTTAGCCACTAATTTCACCGCAGCGGCGGCCGCGAATTGCCACGAATTTGAGTTTCCGCTTGCCGAATTTAACCGGGTCAATCAATTCAGTAAGACGGTTTCAAAACGCGACAGAATATTTGCAAGTAGTCATTCGAGAAAATTGGCGGCCGCTGCGGTGTATTTCGTGGCTAAATTTAATTTCATCTTTCGCCACCAAGGCGCGAAGGAACAAGGGGAGTTTTTAAATCAAAAAACAAGGTATTCTTTGACTTAATGTCTTTGTGGTAAGAAAAGTTTTTTAAAATGATCTTCAAATGAGTCGTCTAAACCTCAAAAATTACCTTCAGAACAGTTTATTCTTACTGTCTTTGCTTGTGGTAAAAGCCTCGGTCGCGCAAAAAAGCAAGTTCAACCTTTACGAGCAAACCAGCGAAACAGCAGGATTGGTTATTCAGTATGCGCAGGACATTCGTGCAATAAACACTTTTTACGCACCCATGTTGTCTCAGGGGCGTGGATTTGGGGAAAGGGTGGCCGTTGTTCATTCTCCGGAACAACGCAGACGGTTAAATGAAGTTGATAAGGATTACCTTTCAAAGCTTGGCAAACTTGATTTTGACGCCATGAGTATTTACGGCAAAGTCGACTATCTGTTGCTCAAAAGAAACATTGATGATCATCTTCTGGCCTTATCTCAGGAGGAAACAGGATATAACCGCATCATTAAATACATTCCGTTCGCGGATAAAATATACGCGTTGGAAAAACTACGCCGTCGTGGTGCTGTTATGGATGGCCAGAAAGTTGCAGGAGACCTGAATGAAATTTTAAAGGAGGTGAAGGCTGCCTCAGAGTTGGTTCGAAAACTGGAATCAATCGATATGGTTATTGCCGTAACTGCGGAAGAAGCTGTGCAGGGAATCGAAAGCAGATTGAAAAGTACCTATGATTTCTACAACGGATACGATCCCATGTTTAGCTGGTGGGTTCCTAAACCTTACAAATCGTTGGATAGTACTTTGCTGGCTTACGCAAAAATCATTAAAGGCAAGGGTAAGCTGAATACGACGCAAAGGGACGACGTCAGCGGAATCAAGGGTGTTCCGATCGGAAAGGAAGAGTTGATTCGACAGCTTGAGACCGAAATGATCAGCTATTCCCCGGATGAACTCATCGAACTAGCCAACAAAGAGTTCGCATGGTGCGACAAAGAATTGTTGAAGGCTTCTAACGAAATGGGATTTGGCAACGATTGGAAAAAAGCACAGGAGAAGGTCAAAAACAGTTACGTTTCCGCTGGTGCGCAGCCTGAATTGATCATGAAGCTTTACAATGATGCAAAGGAATTTATACTGAAAAACAACCTGATCGATTACCCTGAAATCGCGGATGAAACCTGGGGAATGCAAATGATGTCTCCTGAGCGGCAGTTGGTAAACCCGTTCTTTCTGGGTGGGCGGGATATCATCATTTCTTACCCGACCAGTACAATGGCGCATGAGGATAAGCTGATGAGCATGAGAGGAAACAATCCTTATTTTTCGCGCTCGACAGTTCATCATGAACTTGTGCCTGGGCATCACCTGCAGTATTTTATGAGTAGTCGTTACAAATCTTACAGAAGTGATTTCCGTACACCATTCTGGACGGAGGGATGGGCGTTGTATTGGGAACTGCTGCTTTACGATAAAGGATTTGCCAAAAGCCCTGAGGAAAGGATCGGAATGCTTTTCTGGCGCATGCACCGTTGTGCGCGTATTATTTTTTCACTCAACTATCACCTGGGACAATGGACACCACAGCAATGCATTGATTTTCTGGTTGATCGGGTTGGGCATGAGCGTGCTAATGCTGAAGGTGAAGTGCGAAGATCATTCGAAGGAAATTACAGTCCTTTGTACCAGGTGGCCTATCTCATTGGTGGTTTACAAATATTCAGTCTGAAAAAAGAATTGGTCGACGGTGGCAAAATGAGCTATAAACAATTTCACGAAGCCGTGATGAAGGAGAACAATATTCCGGTAGAAATGGTCAGGGCGACACTCCTCAATCAGCCTTTGAAGCCGGATTTCAAAACGAAATGGAAATTTTATAGTTTCAAATAAAGTTGTAGCTTACATTTTCAAAAACCTAACTGATCAAACCCTAACCCTATATGTCACAAGATAGTACTGCTGAAACTCTTACTGAAACAAACTCATTTAAACCTTCGTTAGGGCTCGTCGACGCAACCATGCTCGTTGCCGGGAGCATGATCGGCTCCGGAATATTTATCGTAAGCGCCGATATCACCCGAAACACAGGAAGCTTGGGGTGGTTGATGTTTGTTTGGGTGATCACCGGTTTTATGACACTGACCGCTGCGTTGAGTTATGGAGAGTTAAGTGCCATGTTTCCCAAGGCAGGCGGGCAATATGTCTACCTGAAAGAGGCCTACAATCCTTTGATCAGCTTTTTATACGGATGGAGCTTTTTTACCGTCATCCAAACGGCGACCATTGCTGCTGTGGCCGTGGCTTTTGCCAAATTTACGGCGTATCTGCTGCCTATGTTCAGTGAGGACCTGGTAGCGATTGATCTTGGTTTTCTACACATATCGCCCGCGCAGTTGCTTTCGCTGGTACTCATCATTCTTTTGACATTTATCAATACACGTGGGGTAAATGGAGGTAAAATTATCCAGACGACCTTTACTTTTACAAAGTTGCTAAGCCTTCTGGGGCTTATTGTTTTTGGTCTGCTTTTCATGAAAACGGATATTTGGAACGCCAATTGGAATCCGGCTGCGATGTGGGATATGCACAAGCTCAACATTGACGGCAGCATTGAATCCTACACAACAATTGCCGCTTTCGGCGCTATTGCTGCTTCGATGGTTGGGTCCATTTTTAGTAGTGATTCCTGGAATAATGTAACTTTTATTGCTGGTGAGATCAAGAACCCGCAGCGAAATATTGGTTTAAGTCTTGCCTTGGGCACGATCATCGTTACAGTGATTTATTTGCTTACTAATGTGATGTACACTGGTGTTTTGTCTTTGCAGGAAATCGCAGCGTCGGATAAGGATCGGGTCTCTGTTACTGCCTCCCACGTTATTTTTGGGGAGGCTGGGACGATTATTATTGCGGTCATGATCATGATATCCACTTTTGGATGTAACAATGGATTGATCATGTCAGGAGCGAGGGTCTATTACTCAATGGCGAAAGATGGCTTGTTCTTTAAAAAAGTCGGTATTTTGAATAAAAACGCTGTTCCTGAATTCGGTTTGTGGATACAGTGTATCATTGCATGTCTTTGGAGCCTAAGCGGAAAGTATGGCAACTTGCTGGACATGATCTCGTTCGTGGTTGTTGTGTTTTACATGCTCACCATTGTCGGAATTTTCATCCTTCGTAAAAAGAGGCCCGATGCTCCCAGGCCGTATAAAGCCTTTGGATATCCTTATTTGCCGATCATTTACATGATCATGGGTATCGCTTTCTGCGTTCTGCTGATTATTTATAAACCAGAATATACCTGGCCCGGATTGATCATTGTGCTCCTGGGAATTCCGGTATATTATATGGTTGCCAGGAAAGAAATAGTAGCCTGATTTTCAGTTTTGAAATCCGTATTTTTTGGACTCAATTTTATAACTCCTATGAAAAACCTTCTATATGTAATCCTGGTCGCATGGCCCGGACTTTTGTTCGCACAGGAAATTGACCAGGCGGCGATGGCTAAAATCCGAAAGGAAGGCTTCGAAAATTCCAAGGTAAAAGAAATTGCCCATCAGTTAACAGATGTATCTGGTCCAAGACTGACGAATTCACCCGGATTCCAAAGAGCGGCGGAATGGTCTGTAAGTGAACTGAAAAAGTGGGGGCTTTCTAATTCCCGGATCGATGAATGGGGCGAATTTGGCAAAGGCTGGCAGGTCGAAAAGAGCTACCTGGCGATGACGAAGCCGTATTATATGCCATTTATTGCAATTCCTAAGGCCTGGACGTCCGGCACCTCGGGAGCGATTAAAGGAGAGGTGGTCGTCATTAATATGCAGAACGAAGAAGATCTGAAACAATATGCAAATGGAAAACTTGATGGGAAGATCGTTTTACTAAAAGGCACTGCGGATACGGACCCCACCTTCAAAGCGGATGCAACGCGTTATACGACGGAAGAGTTGGATAAAATGACCAATTCACAACCTTTTGGTCAGGGAAACTTTACACCCGAGCAATTGGAGAGGTTGCGTAACATGAGATCGTTTCGGGTGAAAGTAGATAGTGCATTGAAAACCCAGAAGATCAAGCTTGAACTGGCGGGGAGAACTGGAAAACACGGCACATTTTTTACAAGCAACGGCGCTTCATACAAAGCAGATTCACCCATAGCCGGTCCGGCTTTCGAAATGGCACCGGAACACGCAGGACTTATTACGAGGCTGGTAGAAGATGGTATTCCAGTCACGATCGAAGCTGAGTCTGCAACATCATTTTATGATAAAAAATTGACGACAGGCAATGTTATTGCAGAAATACCGGGAACTGACCCTAAACTTAAAGATGAAATCGTTATGCTTGGAGGTCACCTGGATTCGTGGCATAGCGCCACCGGTGCGACTGATAATGCAGCCGGATGTGCAGTGATGCTGGAGGCCGTGCGAATTTTAAAGGCATCCGGATTGAAACCAAAAAGAACGATCAGAATTGCTCTGTGGTCTGGTGAGGAGCAAGGTCTTCACGGATCGAGAAATTATGTCAAAAATACGTTCGGCGATCCTCAGACGATGAAGCTGACTCCTGCGCATGAAAAACTGTCGGCCTACTACAATATAGACAATGGCTCTGGACGGATTCGCGGTATTTATCTGCAGGGAAACGAAGGTCCGCGCGCGATTTTTGAAAAATGGCTGGCTCCGTTCTCGGATATCATTGATCACCCAACCATTACCTCACGAAATACAGGTGGAACAGACCATCAGAGTTTTGATGCACTCGGACTTCCTGGTTTTCAGTTTATCCAGGATGGAATAGAATACAATACCCGCACGCACCATACAAATATGGACACTTTCGAACGGCTGGTGATAGACGATTTGAAACAAATGGCTGTTGTTGTTGCCGCCTTTGTTTATAACACAGCTCAACTGGATCAGAAAATCCCAAGAAAGGAGCTGCCGAAGCCACGACCTGTGACCGGTTCTACGGGAAGGTAACAAGAGGAACGAAAATTGGGGGTACCATTACCGATTCTGAATGATCGTTTTTTGTAGAAGACTATTCCGAATCTTTTTTTGACAATATTCTAATATTTTTTCTGGCAAAGATTTGTCAGTGAGCGGAAACCATGGGTGGCTTCCATCCTTGATTTATCATTTTCGAAAAAAGCTCCAAAGATCGTTTTCAGCTTTTTTCGACTCGGTAAGTGTCCCTCTAAATGATGGGGCGCTTACGCCATGATTTAACACTAGAGTACCCTGGCATCTCCTGATCTCGTCCCATAACCCGCTATCCAAAAAGGATTGTAGAATAACAGCACCGCCTTCCACAAGTACAGATTGAATACCACGCTGCGAGAGTTGGTTCAGGAGATCCTCAATTTCGTTTGTTCCTTCATTCAATTTTAGATAAGATATCTGTTTGTCGCTTATATAACGATCTGGAAAATCACCAGATGACGTTTCATTACGCAAGTTTGCTACAAAAGTTGCTTGAGTTTTATCAAACAGGTGTAATGTTTCGGGTAGTTTAAGATGACGGTCCATCACGATCCTAACCGGGTTGATTCCTTTCCAGTGCCGTACGTTTAACTTAGGATTGTCGTTGATCGCAGTATTGTAACCAATCAATATTGCGTCTTCCTCAGAACGCCATTTGTGTACACGAACGTTGGAGAGATCACCGGTGATTTGTACTGGCTGACCGTTTTGTCCCGACAGGAAACCATCAGCCGTTTCTGCCCATTTCAAGATAACATAAGGTCTGTTTTTATTGACCTGTGTGAAAAAACGTTTGTTCAATTCAAGTCCTCGCTCACTCAAAACATCACAGTCTACCTCAATTCCTGCTTCCCGAAGTCGCTTAATTCCCCTTCCCGAAACCAGGGGATTTGGGTCGGAGTTACAGATGACAACCCTTTTTACTTTTTTTCGGACCAAAAGATCGGCGCAGGGCGGTGTTTTGCCTGTATGAGAGCAGGGTTCGAGCGTAACATAAACGGTAGATTCGGTTAGAAGATGTTCGTTATTCCGCGTTTCCGCATCGTGAACCGCCCATACTTCGGCATGGGGGCCGCCAAAATGACGATGCCAACCTTCACCAATAATCTTCTCGTGATGTACAACGACACAGCCAACCATGGGGTTGGGGCTCACAGTTCCGCGACCGTATTCTGCCAGCTGTAAAGCACGCTGCATCCATTGTTCATCTCTCTCCATGTCGCAAAAATACAAACCTCCTTTCAAACTCAGCTTTCGGGTGTTCTTATAATTTGTTAACTTTCCGATCTCAGAATAAAAACGCAATCAAAATAATGACTTCTGCTCGTCAGCTTTATCAATATATTCTTCGTGGGATTAAAGTGTATCCGGAAAAAGAAGCGCAGGCAATCAGCTTCATGTTACTTGAACATTACATGCGCCTCAGAAATATAGATGTTTTGGTTGACAGGCCTATTGCGGCAAATTCGGCTCAACCCGATTGGGATTCGATCATCACCAGGCTTAATAACAGCGAACCCGTTCAGCATATCATTGGCTCCACCGAATTTTGCGGCCTGGAATTCAGAGTATCTTCATCGGTCTTGATTCCGCGTCCTGAAACTGAGGAGCTTGTACGAATGGTAACCCGCGATTACGCTGAGCCTGAAAAAGGTATTTCGATTCTGGATATAGGCACCGGCAGCGGATGTATAGCGATTGTGCTGGCACGGTTTCTACCTCACGTTTCCGTACATGCATGGGACGTATCAGACGAGGCGCTTTCGGTGGCACGTGAAAATGCCCGCCAGCTCATTGCCGACGTTCAGTTTGCGAAGCAGGACATGTTGGATGTAACTTTTCCTTTGCCCGGAAATATCATACAATTCGATTGTCTGGTCAGCAACCCGCCTTATGTAACCTATTCCGAAGCCGAGCATATGCTGCCCAATGTCCTCCGCTTTGAGCCACATGAAGCACTGTTTGTGGAAGACAGTGATCCATTGCTATTTTACAAAGCCATTGCCGACTTTGGTATTTATCACCTCAAAAAGGGCGGAAAATGTTATGTGGAGATCAATGAGCATTTTGGGATCGAAACCAAAAAAGTCTTTGAGGAGAGAAACTACAAAAATGTAGAGATCTTGAGAGACATCCACGGTAAAGACAGGTTTGTGAGAGCGCTTTGGGGATAATTATTGTGATAACCACCCGTTTCTACCAGGTTTAATTTAAAATATTGAAATGTATTTAGAGAAAATAAAGGAAGTACTGGATGAAATGGGCAAAGTGGTCGTGGGGCAGGACAAGCTGCTGAACAGGCTTCTCATAGGCCTGTTTACAGAAGGGCACGTGCTTCTTGAGGGTGTTCCCGGACTTGCCAAAACCCTTACGATCAACGTAATGGCTAAGGTGTTGCAGCTGGATTTTCACCGTATTCAGTTTACCCCTGATCTGCTTCCTGCGGATTTGATTGGTACGATGATTTATAAACCGAAAATAGGGGATTATGAAGTAAAAAAAGGACCCATTTTTTCAAATATTATACTCGCCGATGAAGTCAACAGGTCGCCTGCCAAAGTACAATCGGCTCTGCTGGAAGCCATGCAGGAAAAGCAGGTAACCATCGGCGACGAAACTTACAAGCTGGATAAGCCATTCATCGTTCTGGCGACTCAAAACCCGGTTGAGCAAGAAGGAACCTATCCCCTTCCCGAAGCTCAGATCGATCGGTTTATGATGAAAGTCTACGTCGATTACCTGAACAAGCAGGAGGAGCTGGAAGTGATGCGACGCATGTCGGATATCAGTTTTGAATATAAGATCAGGCCAATCCTTAATAAGGAAGATATTTTCTCGATCCGCGATGCGATCAACAAGGTTAATATTTCCGACACACTCGAACGTTATATTATAGAGTTGGTTTTTGCAACAAGAAGGCCGCTTGATTATGGATTACGAGACGAAGCCAGATACATTCAGTTTGGTGTTTCGCCCAGAGCTACCATCTATTTAAACCGTGCAGCAAAAGCGCTTGCGTTCCTCGAAGGCCGGGATTATGTGCTGCCCGAAGATATTAAGGAACTGGCACCGGATATCATGAATCACCGGATTTTGTTGAATTACGAGGCCGAAGCGGATAACGTGCGGACCACGACCATCATCGATTCCATTTTAAGGAAGGTTGCCATCGGGTGACCGTAGAGACGCGATGCATCGCGTCTAAATTCTACCAGATTCTAAAATCCGAAATCGGTGTTGGAACCAGAAATGGCCCTAAAGCCAAAACCAAAAAATCAAGGTACCGGATCATGTCCGTGTCCGCCCCAGGGATGGCACCTTGCGAATCGTTTCATACCCATCCAGCCCCCTTTCAAAGCGCCATATTTTTGTACAGCCTGAATCATATACTGCGAGCAAGTAGGCGAATAGCGACAAGAATTTGGCAGATATGGAGACAAAACACCCTGATAAATACGAACCAGCCAAATGAGTAAAAATTTCATTTTATTTCTTGTGTAGATGTCAAGCAGGGGTTGTACCGGCAAGTTGCTCTGAAATGATTCATTTACACCTTGGGAGCAAGAATAATGACTATATTTTGAATCAGCCTATTAAACAAACGAATTAAAATCTAATTTAGCCTTGACAATTAACATCATAAAAGCATGATTTCCTATATAATGTGGGATGTGAATCCCGAAATTTTTACCATCCCTCAAATTTTTGGCTTAGGCCCTTTTCCCGTCCGCTGGTATGGGCTTTTGTTTGCGGCGGGTTTCCTGGTTGGGCAGCAGATTATGATCCATATTTTCAAAAAGGAGAATAAGCCGCTTGAAGATATCGATGCCTTAACGTTATATATGGTAATTGCCACGGTTATTGGCGCACGCATCGGGCATTTTCTTTTTTACGAACCAGAGACACTTTTTACCAGGCCGCTTGATGTAATCATGCCGCCATATGCAGGCCTGGCCAGTCACGGGGCCGTGATTGGTATTATTACAGGACTTTACTTGTACTCACGTTCAAGAAAAGCGACAGGGCAGACTTTCGCCTGGGTGGCTGACCGCGTTGTGATACTGGTCGCCCTTGCGGGATCTTTTATCCGATTCGGGAATCTGATGAACTCAGAAATCGTAGGAACCGCGACGGATGTGCCCTGGGGTTTTATATTCAAGCAAAATATTGAATTCAGACAAATACCACGCCATCCTGCACAGTTGTATGAATCCATTTCCTGTATGATCCTGTTTGTTATTTTGTTCGTGCTTTGGAACATGTATAGGGAAAAAACACCACGCGGTTTGTTGGTGGGGATCTTCTTTGTGTGGGTGTTTACATTGAGGTTTCTATATGAATTCATTAAGGAAAATCAGGAATCGTTTGAAGCGAATTATGCACTGAATATGGGGCAGATACTAAGTATCCCAGTGGTGCTGCTTGGCCTTTATTTTATCTTTCAGTCAAGAGGTAAGTCCATTTGACGAAGTCAACTGAGGACCCTCTATGCCTTTCAGTAAGTGAGGTCAAATACTTGCCGGTTTTTAAGTAAATTGTGTTTTCTTTAAAATTATAACGTACCTGAATCGATGAAAAAAAGATTGATTTTATCTCTGACACTTGCATCGGCAATGTGTTTAATGAGTTGTGGCGGCAATAAGGAAGATGAAGAAGCGAAAGACGAAGCCAAAACCGGTGTTGAAGCATTGCAGCAACTAGCAGATAAGGCCAAGGACATGGGCGACAAAAAAACCGTTGACCCTGTTGACTTCCGTGACCTGAAAGCACTGCTTCCTGAAACAACAGCAAACCTGAAACGGACTGAGGCAACAGGTGAAAAAACCGGAGCCATGGGATTTACTGTATCGATGGCGAAAGGGCAATACAGTGGGGAAGGCGATGCATCCGTCAGTATTGAGATCGTTGATACAGGTGGGATTGCGGGTATGGCAACCATGGCAATGGCTGCATGGACAATGGCCGATATCGACAAAGAGACAACTACGGGGTACGAAAAAACGACAAAAATTGAGGGTTTTAAAGCATTTGAAAAGTACGACAATGAGGGTAAGGACGGAGAAATTAACGTACTCGTAGCCGATAGGTTTGTTGTGAATGTGCACGGCAACAACGTTACCGTTGACCAGATGAAAGAATCGTTGAAAGATATTAATCTTGGCAAACTCGAGGATTTGAAATAGACCCGACAAGTATCTACATTGAACTACAAACATGGCATCCATTTCGATGGATGCCTTTTTTTTAGGCTTTCGCCAACCAGCATCTTTAGTGTGATATGGTGTTACTTCACTGCGACAAATAACGAGACGAGTTTTGTACGATTGATCTCCATATCCCATTTGTCGCTTTATTCTATCACTTTTAACTGTCAAAACACCGGCCAAAACGATAATTTCCGCAAGCTAAGCCCCCTAAATTTAGTACAGTTTTGACCCGCAATTTTTAGGGGTGCAATGCATAGAACACGAATAGATCAAAATTTTAATCCCTGGCCACAACAGTAGCCCTGTTCAACTTTCTGTTCATTGAATCTTTTTGGAGAGACAAAAGGGGTGATCCATAATCCATGTTTTTAAGTCGTTGATAGTCAAAGTCATGTGGGTTATTTGTAGAAATTATATTTATTTTTCTTGATTGCACGGAAAGAGGTTGGTATAGACGTTACAATTGTTTTCACGCAGCAAAAAACAGGTTCAGGTCCGATTTGTCAGGTAATTTTGATGTTGAGTTGTAATTGTTCTACAAGGTTCAGAAGTTTTTTCTATAACTAAATTTAACCAGTTGAAATTCAATGCTTTGTAACTACACGGAGCGAAGTTTCATCGAGAAAAAATCGTTTACATTTGCCTATCAATTCCTCCCCGATAGAAGCAAAATAAAGTAAGTTTTTGCACAAAAACGGTCCGTTACAGATTGCGATATGAGAACCCGTCTCAGGGTTTTCTATTGGTAGTCTGCCTGTACTTTTTTGTGCCTGCACTGACGCAACCGTAAAGCACACTAACCAAATTTTAATGAACACAAACAAGACAATTATGGACAGATTATTACAAATTTTGCTCCTTTTCCTGAGGTATTACCTCCCGGATGGAAACCGTAGTGTAGCTGGAAAAATGCCTGAGCACCAGCGTGCTTTTAAGCGCAGTGCGATTATTTTTTATGCTGGTATGATCACGTTGCTGCTCACAATGCAAGGCTTACCTTCCTTTGCTCAACAGATTGAAGCGGGCACAGGGGCTCCTGCACTGGACTTTGAAGTGGCCAACGGGTCGCGCTCCTTTACGGTGACGGTGCTCGGAGGCACCACGCCGACGGGTTCGCTGACTGTTACTTTGCCAGCGGGGTACATTTATCTGGGTGGTTCTTCGACACCTTCGGGTGGACTTGGTGTGAGTGAAACCACACTTGCTGGCAATGTAGCCACGCTTGCACTGACCGGCATCCCTGCCACCGGCACCAACGCCACCTTCACTTTTAAAGCAATCGCTACCTGCGCTGCCATTGGCGTGGCTGGAAACCAGGCATCTTACGTATTGACACCTACGGCAGGCGCTGCGCAGCCGGCTAAGCTGAGCAACGCCTTCAATCTAAGAAATGCCAAGATCAACATCACCAACCTTGCCAATGCACCTGCGACTGCCGGTGTGGTAGGTGATAGCTACGTCCGCACATACCGTATCAACAACAATGGTTTTGGAAATATTGACACCGTCTATGTCTCTGACGTGAGCGGCATTGGCGTGACCCACGTGGGCCATTCTGTGTCGACAACCAACCTTGGAGAAACGGTGACGGTGTCTCTGCTGTCGTCGACCACCGTAGGAACCAACACCACCTACTTATACC
>Ga0123337_10000182_pt1 | contig 122342 bp, 191 predicted proteins | sample frozenSSSSmetaG_FD_89792 | JGI IMG/M metagenome (GOLD analysis project Ga0123337, IMG submission 89792) | Glacier valley bacterial and archeal communities from Borup Fiord, Nunavut, Canada, to study Microbial Dark Matter (Phase II) -... | ecosystem: Environmental > Aquatic > Freshwater > Ice...
ATCACCCTCGTATGTTCCAACTTCATTATTACATGTGCTACCAATAGGAATTAATGCACCACAATATTCACATCTGTGTAATTTCCTAGTTTTCTTTATTTTTTTACTTTCCCAAAAACTCATAATTACTTATACCTCCTTCGCCCTATAATCAAATTGTTCATCAACTCGACATATAAAAGCTAACATTTATTCTATGATTTTATGTACCATCGACCTTCTAGAATCTCTTTTGAAGATACTACATTACCCTCGTTATCCTTAATCTGTTTCCAAAGATTTATGTTTGGAATGTATTCATATGTAATTTCATTACAATTACTGTATATAATTTCACCATTCTCATATGCTTGTATTGCTTCTAAAAATGGGATTTCCTTATCTTTTTCTCTAATTGTAAATGGTGACATGGTCAATATGTTCTCCATAAGAATTTCATTAACTACATATTCAATACCATCTTTATCCAATATAAATTCATTAAGTTGAAGTTGTCCACTTTCAATCATTGCTACAATTTGAGAACCTTTATATGCTGGGATAACTTCTACCTCTGAAGCTACTTCATCTTTAAAAGCACCCATTACAGATTCCTCAATGCATACATCGCAACTTACCGTACAATTAGTTGTTAATCCCCAATATTTAGGACAATCCTTACTGTCTTGCAGAAACTTAATCATTTCATCTTTATCCATACCTTTCGTTACCTCTTGAAATTCTTTAGTACCAATAACTTTCATAACTATATTCCTCCTCTATTTCATAAATTTCAACTTCGTCCTCATCTTCATAACTTCCCCAATATGTGAATCCATCCCAACTACTTGTATAAGCTAGAACAAGTCCTTGACCCCAATAAATATGAGATCCATCACAATCTATAAATCCTCCTTTTCTTACAATGGCCTCAACTCGTCCATCTTCATCACAGAATAGAACCTTAACCCCTTCCATTTTTAATAAATCTTCTTTGAATAATCGTTTTCTTTTCATTCCTCTACCTCCTTAACTTATTTTATATTCTAATTGTAACTTATTACTTTTGATTTGTCAACAACCTAACGTAAATTCTTTTTCAATTAATATCAATTAATAAAAATATTAATTCAATAGTTGTATTTTCACCGAAATAATCATATACTATTAATATAAATATTAATTGATATTAATTGGAGGTCTTATTATGAGCAATTTAGAACCTATTAAAACCAAACAACCCGTCATCGTTGGTATAGACAATGGATTCTACGGAACTAAGATATATTGTAAAGGTCAAACTATTTATCTACGCAGCCGTTATGAGCAATCAAATGATACTGTAAATAAGCGAAATACCTATCATTTAGAGCTGAATGGAAAAGACTATATAGTTGGTGAGGGTGCTGGTATAAGTAGCTTAGATGCAGATAAAACATCAAATGAACTGTATAAAATTATTACTTATGCCGGATTATCAATGCTTTCTAATTACTTAGGTGAATACTTCTATCTCGTTGGATCATATCCTTTAAATATCTATAATCAGAATAAAGAACAATTTGCTAATTACTTAAAAGGTGAAGGATTCTTTCAAACTAAACTAGATGGAGAAGATAAAACTTTTACTATAATGGATGCTATGACTTTTCCACAAGGAATATCTCATGCTTACAATAATCTAAAACTATTTGATAAGCAAGTTAGAGGAGTATTGGACTTTGGAGGGCTTACAATTAATTGTGTTATTCTTGATGATCTTAATATTATTCCTGGAACTCCTTTTACCGAAAACTTAGGAAGTATAATTTTATATAATGATATTAAGAAAAACCTAGATAAACGATTCAATCAAAATATTCAGCCTTATGAAGTCCCTACTATTATAAAGTCTGGCTTAAAGATTAATGGTAGATTAGAGCAAGAATCTATATCAATTATTAAATCTACAATTACAGAACATATCTTAAAAATTAAGAAAGCAATGAAGGCTAATAATTGGAATGTAGATTCCTTAGAATTATTTATAACTGGCGGAAGCTCCTTAGATTTCCATGATGAATTATTATCAATATTCCCACAAGCAATATTCTCTACCGATCCTGTTAACGATGGTGCAAAAGGATTGCATAGAATAGGTGAGTTAATGTATAATAATTAATAGGTGATGCAAATGAGAAATAAAAGTAATTCTAATTCTAAAAAGATTTTTGATTTAACATTATATCCTGATGTTCAAGAGTATTTAGAGAGGCAACCTAATATGACTAAGTACATTGTTGAACTTATACGCAAAGACATGAATAATGCAGAGACTATCGACAAGGAAAATATATTTAAAATCATTGAAGAATACTTACAACTTAAAGGTATTAATCCTAGTGAAGTTAAACAAGAAGATATAGATAATGATAAACTTAAAACTGCTGCATTAAAAATTATGGGTAAAGGTTAAGAGAGTAAATTAATACTCTCTTTTTTATATACTTTTATAGAACCAATGATTGTCTATCCTTTTTACAAACTTAACATTCTTTATCCACGAAGGCTTAACTATATTTAAATCTACAAAATAAGTCGCATCTCCTACAGGCTTACTTCCGGCCAGAGCATCTTTGGCAGCTTGCATACATTCCTCTGAAGGTTCTTGATTAAATAGATTTCCATTGATGCCAGAGAATTGACTTTTAGCATAGATTATATCTTCCATTGTGGCATTACTATCTTCCATTCTATTAAGTACCACGGAAGCTACAGCTACTTTGTTAGTATACGATTCTGATAATGCTTCAGACTGTACTAGTTTTGCAAGTAGAACTGTACTAGTTTTCATATTATCCTCTGTACTAGTAATTTCACCTCCTCTACTGAGCACTTTATCGCTTTTTAAAACAACTGTTTTATTAGGTATAGTAGTGGGTGTTTCTTCTATTTCGGGCATAATTCCAACTGTTTTTGGTTCATTTATAGTAGTTATTGGTTGTACATTTATCGGTCTGTACGAGTTAGTTTGAGAAATACTAACTATAACCAATATTATTACAACCAACATCTTCTTCATTACGTCACTTCCTTTATATTACTTTTGATTTGTTATATAATAGGATTCATACAGGCTTCTCTAAAAGTACATAGATGCTTACAAAAGAATCCGGTATAAGGATTATATCCCATAGGCCACTTTTCAATATTATCTTTATCTGTTATAGAGATTTCAATAAATGTATCCATTATATAGTTTTCTAAATCTTCTTTTGCAATTTTATCATACTTTATTTCTATCAATCCCTCTTCATAAGCATCAAGTAAGTTAAGTTTATTTCTTTCAACTACTGTACCTTTTCTCTTTGCATACTTCAGCATATTAAAATATATCTTAATAGGAATATCTGGATATTGTTTTTCAAGTGCGTATGCATATAATACTAATTGTCTTTGTTTGTGCAACATATCTTTAGCACTATACTTACTACTTGTCTTTAAATCGATAATATGAAGTTCTCCATTTAATAAATAAGATAAATCAATATATCCTCTAACTGTTACTCCCTTTATATCTACTTCAAAATATTGTTCTATCTTTATATTATCTCCTGTCGTTGGTGTAAAGTTTTCAAAGAAGTGAGTAATACATTCTGTGTAATTACTTTTTACTTTATCGCTTATCCATATAAATCCTAAGATATCAGCAAGTTCTATTGAATCATTAAATTTTTCTAATGCACCCATATTTGTTTCTTTACCTTCAATAATACCTTGAGTTAATTCATGACATACAGTTCCTAAATAAGAGTAGATATTATCTCCCCCTCTATTTTTCAGAACATATGTATTATAGTAACTTCTTTTACAATTATGAAAACTTTCTAGTCTGCTAAAAGAGTATTTTTCCTCACTCATATATTTCCTCCTTGAATTCGTATGTGATCACTCTGAATTTATTCAGCCAATATTCAACTGATCCTTCAATGTCTCTATATATTCGCTTTCCTGTTTCTGGATTTATTTCTCCTGTAAATGTTTGTTGTGGCTTAGAATCTACTTTTTCTAAATATAGAAAATCTCCTAATTCAAATTCGTTTTTATTAAATTTAGTTGTCCACATTTTAAGGTTTTCACTTTTACCATCTTTTATTTTATAGAGAGTAATGTTCGTGATTGACTTTAAGACTTCTAATTCTGAAACATAGAATATTTTATCTGAATAAGAAGAATCTATATGTGTTATTATTCCTAGGATCTCCTTCTGATTTTTTATAGTTTCATATAAACTCAAAGGTGTATCTTTTATGTCTTTTATGATGTCTCTTAACAAATCCTCAACTCTTAATTTTGTTATTTTTTTAGCGGTTTCATTTCCATATTGTAAAAGGAATTCTAAAGTTAGTCCTAATCCAAGTGCTTTTTCTTTAAATATTTCCTTAGCATCTCTTAGTGTGTCATACCATTTTAAAACCTCTAATAGATAATTTATTCCTCCGAACTTCTTGAAATAGTTTAACTTAATGAGCTGAGTTACTACAGTTCTATTAATCTTTCCTCCTTTTAGATCATCTAAGAAAATAATAAAATCTTTATAATCCTTCAAGCCCATTTCATACAAAGTAGAGGCAACTCCTTCTCCAAACCCCTTTATACTAGATAAGTTAGGATATATAACCTTACTTGCTTCATCTACATTTACTTTTCTATTATCTTTTTTAAATTCATAATCTCCTAATCTATATCCGAAATGAATCATAGCTTCTTTTACAAGTGCATCAATCTTGTCTTTTTTATTCTTTGCTTGGTAATGGTTGATTGCTACCTCATAGAATTTTGCAGTATGGTGAGCCTTAAACCATGCTTCGTATGCACTATCCCCTCCCATTGACAAGGCATGTGGAGCATTAAATGAATACCTGGCCGAATCACTGAACACTTGCCATACCTTTTCAAAATTATCTAAATTACCTATTTGCTTCAACCAATTAGTTTTTAATGTATTTTCTAGTTTTTCTAATTTCTCTCCTTTTAATTTCTTTTTACTTATAGCTTTTATTACACCATATGCATCAGCCATAGGAACTCCTAGAAAAGCAAGTATCTTCATTAAATTTTCTTGATATAGCATTAGGTGAAATGTGTCTTCTAAAAGATCATCTATAACTGGTTCTCCAGTAGAATAAGGTTCTCTTGCTAAAAAATTTCCAAGAAGAGATTTGAAACCAGGACGAATTCCCGCTATAAAAGCAGAGCTTTGGGCTAAATTAATAGGTTTATATTGTTTTACTTTTTTTGTAGTAGACTCTTTTTCAACTTGATTAACGCAGCAAGTTATTCCTTTTGCATAAATATCCCATGTTGCTTTATCTCCATCTATCATTTCTCTTAGTTCATCAAAACTAGGAACTTCTTTTCCTATACTTTTAAATAATTCATAAGTCAAATGAACACTATCTACTATAAGAAAATCATTTTTTACATATCCAAATTCATCTAAATATGCTCCATCTATATTGGCACATAACACAAACTTCCCTGTTGTTTCAGAAGTAGTTCTTATTATTCCAATTTTACGTCTAATGTCACCATCGAATATTAGATATCCACAAGGATGCGCTTTAGCATTGATAGTTATTCCCTGATACTCTAGACTTTGCATATAAGTTGACATATACTCTTCTGGAATAAAATCTTCAATTAATATAAATTCTTTATCTTCATCATCTGCATACTTCATTTTTTCATCATATTTTGTAATGAATTTAGATATTTCATTTGCAGTTTCAGGAAGTACATCATTTGCTCCAGCGTATAATTGCCACGCTGCTTTCTTTTTTAACTTCTCTATTGAAACCAATGGATAGCAACCATGTTCTCCTATTAATTCTCTCGTTGCTTTTGCAAAAGGCTCTGCTGAAGAAATGTTCCAGTCAATATCCGGCATTTGACCACTCAAAACCCTTTCTTTTGTCAAAAATCTTTCTGGATATATCGGTATTTCTGAATTAAATCTATCTATTGTAGTGAATCCTAACAATTTATTCACTATAAATGAAGCAGAGCTTCCTCTTGATGTAGTAGTTAATATTCCTCCGTAGTTATCTACTGCGTTATGAACTATTTTATCATTGGTAAGAAAATAATCTACAACTCCACTATCTACAATTTGCTCAACTTCATAGATAATACCTTTAACTTTTTCACTACTTTTAAGTTTCTCTTTCTTATATCTTTCATTAATTATCTTTTTAAATATTACCACTCTCTCTTCATATGTGGTATTTGGATATACACATGGTATTTTAAAACTCCTATCAAAAGTAGTTTCTTCACATTCATTGATAAAAACATTCGTATTCATCATAGCCATTAGTATTTCTGTATTATTTAGGACACCTTGCTCTTTAAACCTTTTAAATATCTCCTTTCCGTCTGGAAAATCAAGATACCATCCTTCTTCTTCAGCATAAGTCACGCCTTTATATTTCATAATCTGATCTCTTTTAATACTATTTTCCTGTTTAGAGAAATGAGAATCTAATCCGCAGATTAATTGAATATTGTTTTTCTTTGCAATTTCTGATATTCGTTTATTTAATTCCTTTTGGGGAGGGGTATCGTGATTTTGTACCTCTAAAAAGAAGTTATTACCAAAATGTTTATGAATTTTTAGCCATATTTCTTCTGCATCTTCATACTTCCACCCTGCCACACAGGCTGAGCTAACTATAATATTCTCTTTAGGAATCTTTAAAAGCAAGTCTAAATCAATTCTTGCCTTGTAATAATATCCTTCCTCATTTGCTAGAGAAAGAGCAAAATTTATATCCTCTCGCCCTTCCTCGTTTTTCGCAATTAAGACTATATGACAATTAGTTCTATCCTTTTCAAATCTATCCTTAACCCAATATGCTTCAGTGGAGTGTCTGTATTTTAACCCATTCTCTTCTGCTACTTTATAAGTCAAGAATACATTTCCTTGGCTGCCATGCTCACCCCCAAACAGGCACTTTCCGGAATACTCCTGAGTTTTCTTTGCATAATTCTCAATAGATTCTGCTGAATCAGGACTAAAAACATTCGAGTAATCTGTATGTTTATGATAGTTTTCACAGAGTAATTCTTCCAAATACTCTTCAGCACTGTATGGAAATTTAAAAGTAAGGGTAGGAATTATCTTTTTTATTAAATCTAGCACTCTTTTACCTCCTTAATATAATCATTTACTAATCTTAAAAACATGTCTTTACCCATATCCGAAGGAGAGTTTTTACTTCCTTTTTCTAATATTTCATTATTTTCATCATAGATATATCCTACTTTTATATTTCTGTGTCTCAGAAATTGTTGTGTTAATTTTACATTTTTAATACTAATTTCTTCTGGAAGTCCTTCATCTAAGCAATATATGATCTTCTTAGGATTAAGAGATATAAGTCTTTTTATTTGTCCAGATGATATTTCATTTCTGCCTAGAGAGACACATGTATTTATATAAACCGAATCAAGCTGCAAACAATGCTTTTCCGACTCTCCTATGTATAAGGCATCACAGTCTACTAAGTCTTTGTAGTTAGTAGAATACCCATATAGTGCGTTTAACTTAGGAAAAGGAATTACAGGAAGCCACCTTGGAATACCTTCTTCTTCACCTATGTATCTACCCATAATCCCGATTAGTTCTCCAACATAATTTCTCCAAGGGATTGTTATTCTTTGAGTTAATGAATCCATTCCTATCTGAAATTTCTTCTGTGTGTCAAAACTTATTCCATCTTTTAGAAATCTCATATTGAATTTATTTAAAAAAGGAACAAGAATATCTTCGTTCAAAACATTACATTGGACTTCCTTATGATTATTTTTCTTTATATTCTTATAAACTCCTCCAAATACACTGTTTGTATTTTTCTTACTGAATGTAAAAGAATCTATTCCTAATTCACTCTTTATAATATTCAAAATATCAATTAGTTCTAGCTGCCTTTTCTTCATAAGGAATGAAAATAGATCACCATTTGTTCCATTCTTGAAGTCTTTACAGGAAATATTATCATCAAGTTTAATATTTATTGAAACTCCTTTTCCTTTGTCTGAGTTGCCACAAGAAATACTTGTTCTATGTTTTACTATTTTATAAAATCCTAGAGTTTCTAATATGTTTTCTATATGTTCTGGATTACTTAATAAAAGCTCCTTTATTTCTTTCATTTAAATACCTACTTTTGGTTATTTTAACCTGTCAAAATATCATCTAATTGTTGCTTCATTTTTTGTTTTTTAAATTCATAATATTGTTCAGGAGTATTATTACCATACTTATATATCAAATGAAACTCTTTATGGATATCTTCTGATAAACATACTCCTAGTCCATATTTGTAATGCAATTTTAAGCATTCTTTATTTATCCTATGAATCTCCAACTCTGTATAACAATTCATTTCACTATGTATAGGCAATACTAATTGGGCAATTGTTTCTTGCAATATATCACTAAACCCATAGAGATGATGTATGATGGTGCTATTTATTCCTGTAATATCACATTTATAATTATATTTTTTTAAACTATCTTGTTTCCAAACAGAGATTTTGGTTCTTAGATGTTCCGCAAGAGAACTTATACCACCTTTCCAATTGAAATTATTTTCTCCTTTATTTTCTAAATTAGCACATTTACTGCATCCATGCCCTCTGAATACACTATCCCATGTAGTTTCCCATTCATAATTATCTATTTTACATTTGAATAAAAGCTTTTCTCTAGCATTTACATATCTTTTACTCAGTAGCTCTATATTTGGATTGATCTCTTTTAATTTTTGTTTAACTTCTTCGAGGCTCAATGTTATTGTATTCGCACAACTTGGGCATCCATGTCCACTTCTAAGATGGTCGTAAGTAGAAGACCATTTATATTCATCTTTCAAACACTTACATAATAATTTATAATCAACTCCTTTATAAATAGTGTCCACTATTTCAATGTTGGGATTAATTTCAAACATATTTTCTTTAACTTGAGTAATATTAATTTTGGGACGCCCTGCACATTTAGGACATCCTTTCCCTTTACTTAAATTAGAATAATTAGCATCCCATTCATATGCGTCTATCCTGCATTTACATTTTAATTTTGTTGAGTTATTTATATATATTCCATTTAGAATTTCTATATTAGGACTGATAATCTCTATTCTTCTTTTGACTTCGTCTAATGTCAGTCTCTTTAACATTCTATACACCTATTCTAATTCTTTTTGGGTAACAGTACGCTACCTCAGAAAAAGTCCCAAGACTACCTATGAATTTATAGAGCATAGCAATTCCAGTATCGTTTGAACTTGATCCATTTCTTGTCTTTTCAAAGAAAACAGTCCTGTATGTAGCATCTGTCTCTGGAGTGTAATCTTCTTTCACCCATTTATTTCCAATAAGTTTTCTTTGAAATGGATGACAATAAAACTTTTTATTTCCAGAATCGAGTTCCTCAAGAAATGTTGGACGAATTAGAGTCAGGCTCTCTAAAATTTCTTTCACTTGTTTACTTTGAGAAATGACTGATGCATTTAAAAACAATACATTGTTTAATCCTTCTGCTAATTGAATGTTTGCTAATCCTATAAGATTATATTTTTTACATAGAGTATCTAAAGTCCTTGAATCCTTTATAAGTCTAAGGTGATTATTATCTCCTGCTCCTATATCCAACTCACTTTTAAAAGTATCATAAGCTAGTACATCAAATCCTTCTGTGAGAGCATATTTCCTAACTTTTTTCTTTACTATAGAGATGTCAGCATCACAAATTTGTACGAACTTAAAACTTTTTGAAAACTTTTCATTCCATACTTTCTGTGCTTTTTTAATCATCTCTCTATCTTCAAGTGTCAATTCTCCTTTATTTTTTAACTTTTTCTTACTTACTTTATAGTATTTGAAGTATTTCACAAGAATAAGCATCAAGAATTGCATTTTAAATACACTAGACCTTTGTTCGTTTGAGATAATTATTATTTTTCTTCCTCTAAATTGAAGTCCCATTAATATCGTGGTCATCATAGTTGTCTTACCCGAACTTGAAAATCCACCTAACATATTTAGTGATTGGGGCATGAGTCCTCCGATTTCATTACTCATATAAGAAAACCCCTTCATATTCTCTCCATCTTCTGATTCTCCAAGTATATCAAAAGGAACTCCCGACTCCAATCCTTCTTGTAATCCCTCTAAATATTCATCTGTTATCTCTAAATCTCCTTCTTCCAAGACCTTCGTACTATTACCTGTAGAAAACTCATTTATCCTTTGCATATACCACTCAACAACAGATTCACTGTCCATTTTTCTAAACAATTTTAAAGGAATTATCTCTTTGCCATCACAATTAATTGGTTTTAATAAATTCATTCCTAAATCATAAAGCTTTAAGATTACATTTTCTCTATCCAATACATCAAGATATGCTTCTGCGTTTTTATCATTCATAATATCAATAACGTCTTGAATTGATTGCCATCCGCCTCTTTGTTCATATCCATTAGTTACAACTTCTCCACATTCTGAGAAAATTGTAACATCATCTATTACATTAAAATTCTTTTTACGAATATTATTAGCTATTTCAAAGTAGAATTTGCCATCTTGAGTAATAAAATCAGTTGATTTTAAATTAACTTCATCAAGAGTTAAAATATCTTTAAAAATTATTCCGACAATATTACCCTCGTGCATTGCTCTGTTTTCTAATAATTCTTTTGGATATCTTTCTGTGACACCTGTGATAAATATATCATCCAATTTAACCCTCCTCGTACTCGTCTAAATATTGAGCAAGACTTTTTTTCTTATCTTTTTTCTTATAGTTTACTTCAGTAGTCTCTACAACTACATTTCTCTCCACTTTGATTTCAACTATATAATCTTTAATATTATTTCTTATAATAGTCGTAAAATATTTTATCTTTCCATATTCAGAATTAAAATTTTTTGACATAAATCCATTAATTTGGGGAAGATTATCAGTTAAATATCCTAATATTTTCACATAGGTATGTATATTGGATATTTCTGTTAATTCCTTAAAAAGAATTGTATTCGTTGTCTTATCTAGAACTTCCATACATATATCATATACATCTGCTTTTGCTTTCTTTTCTATAATATCATCCAGATACTCCTTCTCATTACAATAATATTGATTCTTGTTATTAATAACTACTTTAAAAGAGCTATCTCTTTCATTCTTTTTCTTACATACTTTACAAATTACTAACATTTATTTCCCTCCTTAAAAAAATAAAGGGGAATTTCACCCCTATATTTGGTTATTGAAGATATTCTAAAACCTTAACAAACATTTCTGTTGGCTTATCGGTGTCTAATTTCTCTGCATTGTAGTCTGCAAATATCTTCTTTATGCCGCTAATTTTAGTTTTATCTCCGGCTTTTGCTAAATCCTTCATAATTGCTGCTATTTTATTCTTAAGTTCTTCATTCTTAGCCTTGTCTACAACCAGTTCTTCCTTTACATCATCCTCAATAAGAATATCTTCTATAGTTTCTTCAATAGGTGCAACTTCTTTCTTAGATACAGGAGTAACTTCCTTTGTATCAGACACTGGCTTTGCATAGAAATCTACTTGTTTCTGTATTGCGTCCTCAATTGCCTTAATGAAACTATCTGTGGTGAAATCTACTTTTGCATCGATGAATTTAAGATGAGACTTATTATCTATTGCATGTTCTTCATCTCTGAAAGCAAGAACTCTCTTTTCACTTTGGATTCTGCCGACCTTCTTATCTTTCTTTGTAAAAGCATCTTTAACAGTTTGAATATCATTCATTTCTCTTTCGACATAAGCACACCCTACGATAGCAACCCTATCTTTTATCGCATTGTAATACTTTGAATCTAAGTCGGAGGTAGTTACTTCATATTCAATATCTGTTTGAGGATCTTTGATATTCTTTTTCTTTGTATGTCCTATAAAAAAAGGACAAATTCCAGCATTTCTTAAAGGGAATATAGTTCTTATAACTAAATCAACAACCAAGTTTTCTCCTGCCTGGAATCCTCCATATGCTGCCTTAATACTTGCTACTTTCTTTGTTGGATTAGCGTTATTATATTCAGAAACCATATAGTCTTCTGCTATCCTAAATATTTCATTGGTTGTATCCATCGCAACCATTCTTAATTCTGGATAATCTTCTTTCTTATACTTAACCAATAGTTTAATAATTTCAGAAAAGTCCTTCCAATCTTTTGCTACTTCATTAAGTACGTTTCCCATATGTTCCGGTTTTGGCTCTTCCCCCACAGTTAGGAGAAGAACACCGTCCTCTCCATATAGTTTTTGACCAATTTCTACTGCGGTTGTAGTCTTGCCAATGCCAGCAATTCCATTAAGCATATAACTATAGTCTGCAAAGCCTGTTGCTACTGTTGTTTTTGAACCAATTTTTCTTCTCTCCATAAATACAATTCCTTCTTTCATATTATATTTGATTTGTTACATAAGTCCTGCAAAAATATCCTCTGAACTATCCTCAGTATCATCTATCTTAGGAGTTTCTTTTAACTCAATGGCTTTGATTACAAAATCAGCATCTTTAAAAATTGTATCTTTTCTGCCTTTTGTATATCCTTTGCTTACTGTTTCTACTACCATTTTTTCAACCTTATCTCCGTATAAATCCCCACCTAATTCAGCTCTTACATCGTCAAGTGTCATAACTCCAAGTTCAATCATTTCCTTTTGAAAGTCATTTAGCATTTCTTCTGTAATTTCAACTTTCTGAGATCCATTTAACATCTGTACTTTAACTCCAATTTCCTTATAACTCTCATCAATAACACTGAATTGGCTAACTAAAAGTTTATGTAGCTTCTCTTTCTTTATATCAATGTCATCGTTTGTTGTATCAAGCCATACCTCTATTGGAACAGATATTTCTTGCTTTCTATCATTATCATAATTTTTAATAAATCCATTTACTAAAAATCCACCTTTGGCCTCTACTACTGCATCCTCTTTAAAGAATATTATTATGTTTGCACTAGATGTTGCTATTGCATCTTTTGCAGCAAGGTATATTCTTGATGGAACTAAGTTCTTACGGAATTTTCCTTGATACTCTGTCCACTGAATGTCTCCCATAATCTTGAACATTCTATCAGAAAACTTTTCAGAATCTATTAACTTTTTAACAAGTTCAATGAAATCATGCTCATGTATAAATTCCTTCCTCTTCTTATGGCTATCTGTTAATGCTTTTTCAACATCAGCAAACTCTACTAACTCTAATTCTTTAAGATCATTCTCAGTGATACTTCCATCTTTAACTTTTTCTGAAGCCTTTTCTAGTTTATATCTTCTTCCAGGCTCTTCAAGATCAATTACAAACTTTTTAAATTCGGCTACTTGTTCAATTATCTCAGGTTTATTTCTATCTCCCCATGCAAACTGAACACCCTTACCTTTAATCTTCTCTTCTGTGGTCTTATCTATTCCACCCTTATCTACAGTGAATACCTTTCCTGTTCCATCTGCTTTATATAAGCTCTTCATTCTTGTAAAATGCCTGTTGCATCCAGCTACAATAGTTGGCTGAAATATCGTAGTAGTATACCCTTTCGCAGAAGTTGTATTTGCGTAGGGCTTGAACTTTTCTGTTTCTTTCACCGTTGTTAGATATCCGATGAACTCAAATGTGTTATTGTTAGCCATTAATAAATTCCTCCTCGATTCCTATTATTTTATATTTGTATTGTATAAACTGGCTTGGACACCATTTCATAATCTACTCTCTAATTATACTATATTACTTTCGTATTGTCAATAAATATTTAAAACTATTTATTCTTCTGAACTCCATCCACAGTTATTACAATAATCTTCCCTAACTTCCTCTTGAACTTCACACCCTTGGTATTCCACTACCTCATTTAAAATCACTCTTTTATCAAGCAAATTGAAGCAATCAGGGCACATATTATTCTCTCTAGCTTCCTCTATAATCAAATCTTCTATATCTGATGCTGTAGAAAATGGATAATTATTAATCTGTTCACTGAACGATTTTAGTTCGTCCAGTGTTTCTTTCTTACTTCCATAATGTTTTTCCAATGCTTCATATAAATCTTGTACATCCATGCCTAATCCTCCATATCCCTATATTCAATTGACAGTAACTCACCTCTCCTTCCAGCGTCATACGCCATTTGTAGCATGCTAGGTATTAAGTGTATGTCCTGGAAATTACAACCTGTATGATTCTCTTCTGCAAGTCCATCCTCTGCCTCAAATACTGTTTGTCCATCAAATCTAATTAATATTTTGTCATCATAACCGTCCGTTTCTAAAGCATCGTAGTCTTTTGATATGTACTCAACTTTCACAATAATCTCCCCCTATTTTTAATCTGTAGTTTCTGCTACTTCTACCGGAACTTCTTCAACATTCATACGCCAATATCTTGCAAATTCATTTGTTTCATTACATATATGTTTAAAGTCTAAACTCTCGCTGCCTTGAATAGAATTCTTATATCTGAAACATGATTTAGACTTCTCACATTCCTCAGTAATACAAACCATTATTCCTGCCAACATATCACCTCTTTAATTATCTTGTGATGAAAGCCAATTTAAAAAATCTTTTAACTCTGTTGCAAGTTCATCATTAATAACAGTTTCCTGTTCGGCCTTATTTATAAAGTTTGTTATTGATGCAAAGTCAGTTAAGGTTATTCTTGCACTCTTCATACTATTCCTCCTTATTATTTACCATTCCATTTCTCTTTCTGCTAATTCTATAAATTCATCCATATTTATAGAATCTAATAATAACTCTATGTCTGTACCATCGGCACATATTCCCTCTTCTTCCATTTGTTGTGTAATGCATTTTCCTTTTGTTGAGTAATTACCACTATGTTGTCTAAACCATGTTTCAGAATATATTTTCCCATTCCATTCAATTGATCTTACGGCAATTTCATCGCTTAATGTTTCTATTGTTAATTTCATAACTTATCCTCCTTTATTTTACATTTGAATTGTCAATTGGTTTTTAAATCTGCAACTTCATTATCAATCTCTTCATCTGAACGAAGATCATTTTCATACCACTCGTCCAACTTCGTTAATAACTTTGTAGGATATTTTCTTTTTCTAGTTTCCACATCATCCAGAACTTCTATGTAATGTATTACCAAATCATCACTTCCTTAGTGTAAAATTGCTTCATGTATCCACCTCCATGCCCTAAATGTCATAAAACTAGTTACACTAGAGCTTAGTCTCTAGAAAATTCTTAATTGCTTCATCCGAGTAACCAAAGGCTTTGCCTAAAATCCAATGTTCAAAACTGGTCTTTGGTTCTTCGGGAAGTAATTTTATTATTTCAAGCATATAATCATCCTTATAAATCCATATTGTTTTCCATTCAGGTGCAAGATCCTCTGCATATGTTTTTAATCCAAATACATTCCTAATTCTTATACTTATTTCTTCAAAATACCTCTCTTGGATTGCTTCACACGCACAAAGTTTTCCTTTTTGAATTAAATCACAATATAAATCTATCTTTAGTTTTATAAAATCATTTAACATTTTCAACCTTCTTTTTACTTATTTTCTATATTATGTCGCCATTTATTTGTATTATGAAATAATTTTTACTTCCTTGACAACAAAATTATTGTAATCATTAGGATGACGTAATTTATAATTCTCTTGACCTAATAACGCCTTATCCATTGATAGATATACAATGTCATCAAGAATATCACTTGTTTCTAATCCTACATTTCCTACATATATTCCTTTAACAACATATCCTTTCATTTTTACCTCCTAAGTCGCAATATAATCAGTAGTCAAGGACTACTTGACAACTGATTCACACTATTCCCAAAGTACACAATATTTTTGAATTGTGAAACTAAATTATATAACTAATTGATTCCCATAACGCATCACAAAGTTCATTATAGTATTCAGTTTCTTGTCCAGTAGTATAACCCTGTTTGGGGTTTATGGTTACGCAATATCTACCGCCCTCATTAATTATTTGTTGAGTGTATTTTGTTTTAGATTCAAGTATTTCAATCATTTTACCTATGGTTATCCTTTCAGCAAGTAACCCTAAATTAAAGTATTCTATACCTTCCTTATCATTTCTAACACAGTTCCCATATTGACCGAATTGTGTTGCGATTCTCTTTTGCTTTTTAAAATCGAGTATATTTAATTGTTCTACTGTTAAATGTTGCTTCAATATTTTCCCTCCTCAATTCATTTCACACTAAATTCAAATTGTTCATCTAATAAAATTAATTTTTTATTGTAGTCTTGATTTTAGTTCTTCCAGTATTTCTTCACTTGTAAAATTTTTTAGGGTTTTGATAATTACGGGTACTTCTTTCGATAAAGATAATATAACAAAATCATATCCGTTAAAGTTAGTATCATATCCACTACTTTTATTTTTCAATCCAGTATCACTAATGTTGTATAAAACACCATTTTCCTCTGTATAAATTAATCCGCCGGAAAAATTTTTTCTAACAGTTCCTCCATCTTTAACTATATCCTTCGCTACTAATCCCCTTACTACCTGTCCAACTTTATACTTTGGTTCTACACTCTTAACTTCTTCCGGTTGAAAGGCTAATTCTATTGCATTTTTTACTCTTAAATATCCCATACTATCTTCTTTCTTTATTAATTCAAATTCCTTTAATGTCTTTGGCAATTCTTTAAGGTCTTCTGCCCAATATCCCCAAAGTTCATCCCTTTTAATTTCTTCAATTTTAGTAGCTTGAAACGTTCCTCCATAAGTTTTCCACATTATATAATCTCCAACCTTAAATCCTATATCTACAATTTTCTTAGGTTCTTTAACTTTGTATTCTTTAGGGAATACCACTTTAGTAACATCCCTCATTGATATAACTTGTTCAATATTTCTAAGCTCTCGTGATTCAAGTGCATTTAGTGACTTTGGAATTTCATTAAATCCATCTCTAAAGTTTCCCCACAAACTTGTGCCCTGTATAGAATTAATTTGGCATATATCATATCTATCACCTTCATTTTTATAAGCCACATAATCTCCAATATTAAATTCTTCTTCTTTTGGTTCTGCTGCTGTAACGGTTATTTCTTCCCCTGCTATGGTCTTTGGAAATGGATCTTCTCCAAATAATCTTGCAATAGCTATTCGGCTACCTTCTACCTTACTGTATGTATCCATTTCCTCAGAATGACACCACGAAGTTCCTACATTACCATTTTCATCTTCAGCTATGGTTTGTCTACCTTTATATAAAACATTGATTTTAAGAAAGGAATCAGCTTGTTTTAGTGGAGTTTCTTCATATAGTTCGAGGTCTTTAAGTAAGAAGTAATCGCCACTATTTTCGCTTAATTCCTCTCGTAAAACGTAGCGACCATTTCTATCACTTTTAACTACTACATATAGGTAATCTTGACGATTTTCTCTAGCTCTTCGTATTGCACCTGAAGAACTAATTGGATCTCCAGCAGATTTTGTCTTAGGCAATTTAACCTTGTCCCCTACTTTAAATTCTCTTGGAGTTTCAACTAATTTAAGCCATTCTGCATCCCATCCACTGTCTGCTTCTCCTACATTAAACTCACTATCATTTTTTTCAAGAACTTTAATTGTTATTAATCCGACTGTATTAATTTTAATAATTTCTGCCTTACCATTATCTAATATACAATTTACTTTTGATCTTGAGCCTGTTACAATATCTCCTACTTTAAACCTAACATTCTTCTTTTCCATAATATCCTTCTCCTCTTTCATATTATTTTTGGTTTGTCCTTTTTCTACTAACTTTAAATCCTTTTATTCATTCGATATATTAAGTATATAATATTACTTTAGTATTGTCAACATATATTATATTATATTTGTAATTATTTTTAAAGAATATAAAAGGTAGATTCTATTGGATTATTTATTTACTCCTATATTGAAATAATTGCCTTCATCTAAATCAATAAATTTTCCTATTCCTATTTCAGAAGGATTTATATCATCATATTCATAATCCCAAATATAAAATTTTATTATTGTCTCATCATTAATATCTTTTAATAATTCTTTTAAATCTTTTGCTTTCATATATTACTCCTTTCCTATCATAGAAATAAAATCTTCTTCAGATATAATTGGAACTCCTAAACTCTTAGCTTTCTGATTTTTGCTTGATGGAGAATTAACGTCATTATTTATAAGATATTCTTCAAATAAATATTTTTGTGGCGCAAATTCTCCAAAATATTTTATTTCCGCTTTTAATCTAGATGCAATAGCATTTTCCTTATTTTTAAAACTTCCTAAAGTGATACTTTTTTTATTATATTTTATTTGGGAAATCCATTTGTTTTTAATATCACTCCAATACACCCCTGTTATTCCGCTTTTATTATTTTTAAATAGATTTCTATTCATGAGATTTTGTTGACGAGTTGATTTACGTAGATTTTCTTTTTTATTATTTAATGGGTTTTTATCTATGTGGTCTATTTGAAATTTAGTATTAGTATAATTATCAAGTCCTAAAATAACATAATGTAAACTTATAAATCTACTACATTCATCAATGTATACCACATACCCATCTTCGTTTAAATGCCATTTATATTTTTTAATTTTATCAATGTCTTCTAAATCGGCTGTTGCCGAAGCTATTTTATTAGAATATACATCACGTATAATTATTTCTATAAATTGTTCATTTTCAATGATTTCATTTTTATCATATTTAGTAATTTTTAATACACACTCAAATTTATCAAATTGACCTCTATGTTTTGCACACAAATATGTATCTATCTTCTTTACATATGTTACTCTATTATCACCATCACATATATTACATAAGTGTTTAACTTTATTGTAGTTATGACTTTTTAATTCTAATAATTTAGACGTTATTAAATGATTATTAATACTTTTTAAATTTCTTAAAATTGTATTTGAAGAACATTGATATTTTTTCGCTAAAGTTAAACTATTATGTTCAAAAGATAAAAAATCATCTTCCAATTTTTTCAAATCAATAATAATTTTTCTAGACATTAAATCATATCCTTTATAATTTTTAGAAATTCATCTTCATACATAATTTTTACTCCATCTTTTTTTGCTTTATCCTCCTTAGAACTTCCTTTAAGCGAACCGACCACAAGGATAGATAAACTCTTAGAATATCCTACTGCAAACTCTCCTCCGAGATTCGCAATTATAGATTTTAACTGATCTTTCTTGTATGATGCAAATGTTCCCGTGCAATATATTTTTTTATCTTTAATTGGATTCTCTGCGATTACCTTAGTCTCCTTAGTTTCAAATTCCAAACATCTTAATAATTCACTGTACATTTCAATATTTTCCTCAGTGAGCCATTTATAAATTGAATCGTTCGTTATTTCGCCTATATCTTTTATAGTAGAAAAGTCAAACCAATTTCCTATTGCATCAAATAAATCATCTACCGAACCTTTGAAATGATTAGATATATCTTTCGCAGTTCCTTTTCCAACATTTGGTATTCCTAACCCGTATAAGAAATTTTCAAGTTTACATGTTCTAGAATTGTCAATTGCCTCAATTATTTTATTATAGGACTTTTCTCCAAAGCCTTCTAGCATTATGATGCGATCTTTGTAATATTCCAAATCATATAAATCAGGTATAGTTTTTATAAATCCCATATCTATAAATGTTTCTAATATTGCTTCAGATACTCCTAAAATATTCATTGCATCACGACTACAAAAGTGTTCAAATTGTGCAATCTTTTTAGAAGGACAATCTGCATTTGTACAGAATAATACTCTGGCAGTTTTTAATAATCTTACCTCAGTTTTATCTCCACAAACAGGGCATACTTCTGGAATTTTCTCTGTATTACTTCTAGTTAAATTCCCTGTAATTTTAGGGATCACATCATTAGCTTTAATTAAAGTAACTGTGTCCCCTTGTCCTAATTGTAGTTCCTCAAAGTAATCTACATTATGTAAAGTGGCTCGTTCAATTTCACTTCCTGAGACATCACATGGTTGGAATATTCCTATAGGGTTGAGTTGACCCGTCCGAGAAGTTCTCCATTCGGTTGTAATATATTCTGTTTCAGATACTTCATCATAAAATTTAAAAGCAATTGCATTCAGAGGATGATGTGAAGTCTCACCCAAACTCTTACCATATGCAATATCATTATATTTTAAAACCTCACCATCTATGGGTATGCCTTCTATTGCAGCGATATCTTTCATATCACCAATAATTTCCTCATCTATGTCTTCTACAATCTTGTATGGAATTGTTTCAAATCCTTGACTATTCAAAAACTCAAACTGATCCTCAACTGTTTCTAAATCTTTTTCACAAGTTAGAATATTAAACGCTAAAAAATTAACAAATCTTTCGCTACATATTTTAGAGTCAAGTTGTCTTACTGAACCGGCTACTAGATTCCTGGAGTTTTTATACTTACCATTTTCTTTATAATTTATAAACTTAAAATCTTTATTATATATAACAGCTTCTCCAGCTAATTTCAAATAGCCTTCATAATTTATCTTCAAAGGAATATTCTTAAAAGTTCTTACATTATGAGTTATATCCTCGCCAATAGTAGAATTTCCCCTAGTACTACCTTGAATAAGTTCTCCATTATTATAAATTAATTCACAGGTGAGGCCGTCACCCTTTAACATAAGAACACATTTTTCTCCTCCGGTAAATCTGTGTAAGTCGTTAACGGATTTAGTTTTATCAAGAGATTTTAGTGGAATAGAATGTGTTACCTTCTGGAGTTTTGATATAACTTCATATCCTACATTTTGAGTCGAGCTTTCTGATAATATAAATCCTGTCTCTATTTCTAATGCCTTCAATTCATCTTGTAGGCGATCAAATTCCTTATCCGTCATTATGATATCACTTGTATTATAGTAAGTGTCACTGGCCTTATTTAGTAGTTCTGTCAGTTTCCTTATTCTTTCTATTTTATTAATAATAATCTCCTCCTTTAAAAATAAGGTTTTATTTTACACTGTATTTGAAATGTAAATTAATCAATATGTTTTTCAATAGAATTTTTTATTTCCAATAATGAAGCATAAGCAGTTTCTCCTAATTTTTTTATGCTGTATTCATTTCTATCTTTGAAATTTGCGGTTTCGATTAAATCAACTACCAATTGGAAAACAAGTTCTGTATGTTCATCTAAGTTGTTTGAACGTTTTTCATCAATATCACTATCTCCATATGGTTCTATACTTCCTATTAATTTTTTAACCACCTCATATATAGTCATATAAATTACCTCCTTCACCTTAACTTCATATTGTCTATTGCATTAAATCTAAGCTTTTAAACTATTCTTGATTTTTGTTCTATGATATCTACGCCAACAAACAAATGAACTTTTTCATAATACTGTTTATAATATCTCTGTCTTTCTAAAGAGTATTCAATATCCTCAGTATCTATCACTTCAAGCATTATAGGAAATCCAGTTTCTAGAGAGCAAATTACATCAACGGTTTGATATTTCATGTTAGTTTCTCCTTTCTATTGATATACAATATAGTCATATTATTTATTTAAGTAATTCAATAACATCTTTATATGTTTTAACATCTGTCTTTGTTACTTTTATAATATTACTAAGACCTTCCATAATTTCTACTTTATATCCTTTTCCGTATTTACTGATATATATTATTTTACTCCAATCTCCATTTACTATTTTAAAAGAGAATGATTTTTCGCCCCAGTAATTTTTAGGAGCATATTCACTTTTAAGTAGGAATTGATATATTCTATTCATGCTTTTCTTCCTCAGTATTATTCTTCCAATCGCAATACTTTTGGCACTCTTCTTTAGTTTTAAAATATGTATGGTAAGTTTCAACCTTTTCAAACTCTAAGCCATCTTTATATATCATTTTTGCGTAGTTACTGCTATCATATGAATAATATTCATCATCTTTACCTTCACGATTGATTCTATACCACGCACTAATCGTTCTATCATCTCTATCAACTTTGAATTCTGTGCAAATATGTTCTTCCGGTTCATAAACCATTTTACTAGTATTGCATGCACAAGTTTCTTTTATTTTGTTTCCTTGTGGAGAGATGAATTCAATTTCTCTTTTAACATTACACTTGTTACATTTAGGAGATTTAACAGCTATCGTATCGGCTCTATACATTATAACTTCAAAATCTTTCATAAGAGTAGATAATTTTTCTTGCCTTACTGTTCTCATTAGATTTTTCTTCTCATTTTCTAACGATCTTTCTCTATCTCTAATTTTACTTTCCATATCTTTCAAAACTTTATTCTCAGCTTTTAAATTTTCATTGTCTCTCTTAATATTGTCAAGTTGATACTTTACAGATACCAACAAAGCATCTTTCATTTTCTCTATATACTCCATTAAAATATCATCTGCTATACTTGGTTCATAATATGGTTCATCATCGCCTTCATAATACATATAATTTCCTCCTTTAATATGATAATTATTTATTATTTTCTCTTTATAAAAAATGTATCTATTGCTTCTTCTTTGTCAAGCTGGTAAAAATGCTTGTCGCCACCGTTGTTGTATAAACTAAATATTTCTATTAAATAATATTGATTGTCATCTCCGTCCAATGGTGGAACAAATATTATCTTCATTCTTACTGTATCAGAACCCCTAGAATGTTTAAATTTATCGCCTATATTATATTTAGACATTTATACTCCTCCCGATAAAATTCTCTTTTTATTTTGCCAGTTCTAGTATTCTTTCTTCAATATTTTTTAAGGATATCAGAGTTTCTTCTTCTACTTCTGTATCGTCTCCGAATAAGTATAAATTAAAGCAATTCACTTTATATAGTTTTAATAACTGTTTTATTTCTTCAAGCCTTTCCATATTATGCCTCCTTAACTTTTTTAAGTTCACTAAACCCACACCAGTCATTTTGGTCACAATTTTTACAAGAAACTTCTGCACACAATTTATGATCTTCCCTCTGTTTCTTCTCTATTCTCATTCTCTCTGCCCATCTATCAGCTCTCCCTGCTGCTACACACAGCGAAAATACAGATACCATAGTAATTAATGCAAATATCCCCAATAGTATAATCTTCATCTCGATATTCCTCCTATTTTATATTCTTATTGTAATTATCCAGATTCTTTTATAACCTGAGAAAACTCAATCCACAACTCACCTTCCTTTTCTATGTTGAATTTACCTGATATCATCATGGCTTTATGTATCTCCTTTTCTTTATCTGAGTTGTATTCATAAAACCATGATTTTAAGATACGTACATTTATAAGTTTCATTCTGCTCACCTCAATTGTTAGTCTAATTATATTATATTTGATTTGTCTTTGGTTGTCAATATATTAATTAATAAATCCTTCATTCCTATAAGCTAGTATCAGGTACTCATATAATATAGCAACATTTGCTCCCTTATAATAGCCTTCTGACACCATATAACCCACCAATTGCTCAATGGCATCCTGTAGCCTTAGTATGTATTCTTCTGCATCTGTGAGCCTTATTTCTGTATCAGTTTTAACTACCTCAAAACAAGTCACAGGGTACTGATATGCATTTCCAGAACTATCTATTATTGTATATCTTGGTTCTGTTACTCTTTTACCATCAGTTATATACATTAAACATTCTGGTTCAAATTTTATTACCTCATACACTTTCCCTATTTCAATATGCCAGAAATCTCCTTCACAATCATTTATACATTTAATTATCATAATTTTCCTCCAATCTGTATTAGTTTTTATTTATAATCTGTATTACTTTTGAATTGTTATTACTATAAACTCAGTTTTTTATTAAACAATTATCAATTAAATCATCTAGCACAAAACCACTATTTTTATATTCTTTACAAAGTTCATCATATTCCTTTTGCTCTTCTCCATAAGTAAAAATATTCATAGCGTGAATCCTAATATTATATATTGCTTCACCTACTGTACTTAATTCACAATTTTTTCCTATTTCTAATGCAGTTTGTAATTTCATAATTTCCTCCTTCTTAATGTGAACTTCTTATTATATCTTGATAAACCTCATCCATTGCTTCATCTTGCTCTTTGTAATATTCCTCTAATATTTCTTTAGCTCTCTCGAATGAAATATTATTAAGTTTTGCAAAATCCCTTATATCCTTTACTATATAATCAGAGTCTATTTCCATAATATATCCCTCCTTTTAAAAAGACTGTTTTATTGGATAACTCCATCCCATTGATTGAATAGTTCTTTGTTGATCTTAAGTGATTCAGTTTCATATTTCTTTTGCTCTAATTCTTTTTTATGATTAAATTCATATCCTTCAATACACTCTGAAATAATCTTTACATAGTCATACTTAAAGGTTTCTAAGTCAACTCTAATTGAATCGATTAACTTGTCCCGATGTTTTCCATTTTTCTTAAATGCTCTTTTATAAAAATTACAGTCAGTTCCTTCATTAAATCTTGTATGATCATAAACTACTTCTGCATAATATTTATTACCCATTTTTGATACCACTGGAAACTTACTCACGTTATACTTTTTTGATATTTTATTTCTATTTCTACTATCATCTACATTCGCTTCTATAATACCTATCACTCCCAAAATAACAACCGTTAACATAATAAAACTTAATATATCCATAATACATTCCTCCTCTTAATTATTTTATATAAAAATCTTCTTTTATTAGTTAACATATTGGTGTTAGGCATGTTCTACAGTGTGTACTACATCCAATCTCTTCTTGTGCGGGATGTAGAGTAACTGTAAATTCTCCTTTATTTAATAGTTCCCATATACCTTTAAGACTATTAAATTCTAGGACTAACTTATTTCCATCTCTTGACATATTCATTTCAAATTCCTTGTCCATGATTACTCCAATGCATGTTCTCCTACCACTTACTTTTAATATTGCTTTCATAATAGTTCCTCCTTTCTATATTATATCTTTTAATATTCTTGGTTTGTAGAATGTATTCTTCTTTAAATCCAGTTCTTGAAGTTCTACGTCAAGTTCCAACTGCTGCAATTGTTTAAGAATGGCAGATATTTTTATGTTTCCCGTTACTTTTTGAATCGTTGTCAGTTCTAACTTGATCCTACTTCTTTCAATTCTATTATCTTTAATCTTCTTAGCATAGAAATATCCATCTGCGGCGTTAAATTTGGAATTTTCAAGAATATGCAAAATATCTTGCTCTATTAAATCACACCTTGATAACTCTTTACTTAATGAATTATATTCTGCATTTACTTCTTGATAAGATGCTATTAGATTTTTTAATATTTGACTTGCCTTACACATTACCATCACCCCTTTTATATTATACTTTAATTGTAATTTATTATATTCGATTAGATGTTGAAACTTTTAGTATATTCTATTAAATCAATAATTTATGCTATATTCTCAACTACCGCCCTAACAACATTAATATTAAGTAATCCGCAAAGCAAATAATTTATATAACCATCTTGCAATACATTTTCTTTGTCAATTACAATGTATTTATCAAATTTTTTATTAACTTTATAGTAGTCTAATTTAATTTGAATTTTATCCAAAGAAGGCTGTGTTTCCTTAAATGAATCCTGAATTATTATATCTTTAACATTAATATAAATTTTTTCTTTATTTAATTCATTACATCTTGTTTGTGCTTCTTCCTTTGTTAAGAACAAATTACTATCTGCTCTATTCAAATGACTAAATCCACAACAACCTTTATATTTTACAGATATATCCTCGTTGCTATTTATACTGATTTTAGTTGTTGAAATGATAAATGGTTCGTTACAAACTATACTGATTTGTTTATTTGATGTAAATTTACCAATTCCCATACATTCTGGACATTTCATATCCTTATCGTTGTATTTGATTGTCTTTTTGCCTTCGCATATCGGACACATTTTTTCTATTTTTGTTTGTTTTGTTGTGTAAACAACATCCTCTTTTTGAAATTTTACTGATATTTCTAATATTTTCATAATTTATCTCTCCATTCGTATTATATTTGATTTGTTAATTTAATTGACTAATATCTAAAGTATCAATAAAGGCATGAACTTTGCTAAAACTAGAAACTGCAATATCTTCCCATTTATATACCATATACTCTTTGAATACTTTATCTTTAGCTTTTATATATGTCTGACTTTTAGCATCAATATTTCTACCATATATTTCACTTAGTTTATCTTTCAAAGTGCTAGATAAAACTTTTGTATTTCTATCTCTAAATCCTATCATGTCGGCAGTCTGATCTATTTGTAAGTCTTTTGAATTAAGACTATCTTTCACGAACTCTTCCATTCTGTCTATAGCACCAAACATACCCTGTACAACTTGATTAGTTAGTTGCATACTCTTAGCTAAGTCTAATAAATATACATCTTTACTAGAAATTCCAGGAGCTACATAACCTCCTGTCTTACGAATTGCTGGAAGAACATCTTCGGTTACCCACTTTCTAAATTCTCTGCCATTTTTTGTTTTAGATTCTAATATAAAATCATATAGCATTACTTCATTCAGATACGTTGCACCATCATGTTGCAACCCTGTAATAGCCCCATTCATCATAACTTTGTCAATTCTATCTTCCATGATTTGTGTATATTCTCTACCTTTTGAAAGTCTGGTTCTTGTATATCCTAGTGCTGCACCAGTAGAATATAATTCAAATAATATTTCTCCATCTTTTCCTTGTGCTAGTTTGACATCTTTTCCTTCAAACTTTTTAGCTAGAATTGTTAATCCTGTTTCCATAATAATATCAATCTCCTTCGTTTATTATTTTATAATCTAAATATACTATATTATATTACAATTGTCAATATATTCTAAAAATATTATTTATATTTTATGTCTAATCTCAAAGTCAAGTATATCTGTAACTTCATCTATATCGTCAATTTCTTTGTCACCATTCAAGGTTTCGCTTATCCACACTATCATTTCTACATTTGCAAATACTTTTGCTTTATATTTCATTATATACTCCTTTCATTATTAAAATCTTAATTCTATTCAATTCCATACTTATTTAAGATTGTTGCTATTTCTTCTTGTCTTCTGCAACCACGACAACCATAGTTTTCTCCATCACAATCTTGACAAATAATAGCTAATAATTCTTGTATTAATTTTTCAATATTTTCCATCTACAGATTCACCTTTCCTTATAAAATGATTGTTTTAAAATCTAGTTATATTTTATTATATATTTGAATTGTGCAACTATATACTATTACAACTAAGAACATTATTAGGATTATTGTCGGTAATAGTTTTAGGTATCTTTTTACTTTGTGAGCAATGGATAGCTAAGCTATTGTTTATTATTCCATCAATATAAATACACTCTCCAAGGTCATCTAGCTCATTTAAATGACTACAGCCATTTGGTACAACATAATACTTGCATTTCTTTTTTAGTCTCATATTGTTCAATTCTAATCTTCCTTTTTCTATGCAATTGGTACAAATGTAGCCTTCATTGCTCTCGTTATCTATAATTTCCTTGAATAATTTTAATCCTTTTACTTGTACTCTCTGACAAAGAATACATTCATTTTCCTTCATAAATTTCTCCTTTCAATCTTTCGTCATATATTCAAAGCAATCCCTATTTTTGAATTGCGACTATTAGTTTATATTAATAACCAACATAATCTTTATAAAAACAAAATCTTTTTGTTGTAAACACGTAGGACAACACAGAGGCTTTGCTTTGTTTACTTCTGTTGCAAAATGATTTTCACAACCCCTACACCAATAAAAAGCTAATTTATCCATTATAAATACTCCTTCTTTTTAAAAATTGCATATCACTTCAATTCGTTTTCTCTCATTATGTCTGTGATATCTACACCTAATATACTTATAGTTGAATGTACTTCTAACGCCTTAGTATTCATTCTTTTTTTGTTGCCGTTACTCCATTTTACATCAGCCCAAGTACAATCTTTAGCCACTCTTCTTACAGTTCCGTATGTTGGCGGAAACCCAACACAAGTAACCCAATCAGACTTTTTAATATTCATAAATTATCTCCTTTCAAATTCACACTATATTCATTTTAAGCATGTGAATTAATAAAACTATTAATCATATCTTCCAGTGCTATTAAGGCCTCATTATATGCCTTTAGTTGAGACTTATCCTCTGAAGATGCTACGAACCCACTTGGAAGATGCTTAATCTCTACAATCCTTATTACATCATCTCCTATATATCTTTGCCTAAGATCAATTCTCATGTCTTCTTCTTTAATGAAGTCGCTTTTATATTTATCCATTATTTCTCCTTATAAATTATTCTTTGTAATAACTATCTCCATTTTCTGATAATTTATATTTATATTTCATTGCTATATAATCCATAACATCACATGCGTTATCTGATTCTTTATCTAAATTTACATTAGACTCATTCTTATCAATTTGAGATCCTTTTATAAATACCCACATATTTATTCTATCAGAAACTTCTACTTCGGCGACAACTAAATCGTTATTCAATCTCAATGATATAACGCTATCTTCATCACTATTATTAAATGACTCAAGAGAATAACCCTTTTCAATTAAAATTTTTGTTAACTCTAATACCTCTGGTAAATTACTTACATCTTCAAAGTTTTTAATATTTTTCATAATCAAATCCTCCTTATAAAATATCGTTTTTATATATAGATATTAATATCTCCTGATCTTAATTTTTCTAGACTTTCCTTTGCTAACCTTAACTCATTAGTTTTATATTTAATGCTACTTTCAATTTCCTCGATTTTATATTTCAATACTTCTTCCATTTTAGCAGAAGACCTTTCAGCACCTTTTCTTTTATAATATTCTTTATAACATTGATGTTGCGTAGATAAGTTAAACAAATCTTCATCTGCATAATAATCAAATTTATATTTTTCAATCTTCTCTATATCATCATAATTACAAACAAAAGTTAATTCTCCTTGTTCTAATGCTTTTTCTAGTGTAAAAGTTTTATTCTCTGTACCTGAACTCCAATATGTATCTTCTAAATACAGTTCTCCATTTCGTCTTTGCCTAACAACTAATTGCCCATCGAAACAATGATCTGACATAAATATTTTCTCTCTCCATATCTTATTATAGTTAAACTCATATACATCATTTAATTTTAATTCCATTACTACTCCTCCAGTATTTTATATTTTGATTGTAGACAATATATTTGAATTGTTCATCAAACTTGTCTTCTTTTGGCATTTCCCTCATCCAACAGGCATTGCAACCTATTTTCTTGGAATCTTTTTCTGTTTGGCAATTGTAATGTTCTTCTAATCCATAAGATTTTGGACATACAGGGGCTAAACATGGTATCATTAGCTTAAATCCTGATTTTTCTAATTGTTTTACTTTTTCTAAAAATGTCATAAATCCCCTTTCTTATATTCGCACTATTTTCAAATGGTTCATCAACATAAATCTTTGATTTTAACTATAAAGTCTTTAACCAATCTTCTTTCTCTTTATCATTTACCATTTCTTTACAATGCTTTACCGTTACATTCTCAAAACCATATTTCTTTCTGTAGGTAACTAAGTTACACATTAAAGCGTATTCGTTATAACACATGTTGACTAATTTGTTATTGACGTATATTCGATGTTCCATGACTACCTCCATTCAAAACTTGATTTTATTCATTAATTATTTCTTGTATTCTCTTTAACTTATTTAGGTTTAAATTTAGTCGTCCATACGAATTAAAAACTTTTCTCAATTCCCTGTTTATTTTATCTGATTCTTCTTCATCTAATATTTCTTGAATTGAAAAGTATAACGACCATTTACAACCATAATTACTAGTCTGTCTGTTGTCCTCTTTGTCAAATTTTAATTCCCAAAAACTATCTTCTTTATTATTCACATAAAAATATTTTCTGCCTATTTTAGTAATTTTCCATTCTTCAATATGGTTCATAATATCGTCTTTTATATATCCAGCATTATCGCCTATTGGTTTTAGATATACTGTTTGGTTAATTACCATTTTATAACTCCTTCCAATAAATTAACATTTTTAATAGATTATTTAACTTCAGCTTTTAAACAATCCTTACATCTTTCATAGGCGTGCATGTCAAAATCATAATTTAATACTTCTCCAAAAAATCTACATTGGCCATATCCGCTATTAAGCTTTTTACATGCTAAGAAACAACTTGATCCACTACAATGGATATGTGTTGGATTTCCCTCCAATTCAATTATAAGTTTCAAACCTATACCTCCTTATTCGCTATTAACCTTTCTTCCTCTTTTTCAAAGAACTCAATGATTTTTATTGATTTTTGAACTACTTCCTTTTCCATTCCTTTCGTTGTCCTTTTACCTTCTTGATTATAATAAGCATTAAGTAATTCTCCAATAACTTCACTTCTTTTCATTATAAACCTCCTTTCATATAAATTTCCTGTTTTATGCCCAATCTAAATGAACATATTCTTCTCCTATATAATCCTTATCAATCTTTACATATGCTACTTCACAAGCACCAAAATCAAATTTCACTTTTAGTTCTCCAAGTCCTTCATCTTTAAGCTTTTGTAATTCTATTATCAATTTATTTACATTCATATATATCTCCTCCCATTTAAAATGAACTTTTTATATTATATTTATCTCACAACCTCTAATCCTATAAACGCTAATAACTTATCATACTTACCTTCAACAACACTTGCTCGACTTAAATTATATGCCGGATATATAGTTGTATCTACAAACCTAATCTCCAGAAATGTAAAGTCTAATTTAATCTTTAACATAATTCTTTCCTTTCCTTACTAAATTATTTATTAACCATTAAAATTTATCATTTATTTCTATATATTAAGTTTATTATATTATATTAGGTTTGTCAATAGATTACAACAATTTCCATAGATATAATTATTGCAGCAAAGCTTTTATACTCTACTGCATTTCCTTCCATTATATTACTCCATGCTTTATGTTTGCCAAGTTTTTGTACCAAACAAGTGATTGCTTACTTTTTAAATTAAATAATCCTAATATAGTTTCATCATCAAAATATTCACGATTTTCAGGTGTTAGCATATAAACTATTTTACTTCTTCTTATATCTTCCATTGTCAAATTATCCACGTCTATACCTTCACAACTAATATCGTTATTCTTAAAAATCTTATGCAATGTATCTCCAGGATTATTTAGAAAATCTTCTTTCTTACCTTTTCCAACATTTACAGGCTTAACTAAATATTCAGAACTTCGATAGGACATCCTCTTATATACATTATTTTTTGTGGTAACTACGTAATACATTTCTTTCATACATTTTCTAATATCCTCTACGATTTCAAAATCTTCAATTCTTACTATTCTTCTAGTATTCAAAAATAATATTGCAATATTTTCTCCTTCATCATTTTTGGAGAACTTAATCATATCATTTTTTAACATTTTGATTTCTTCATTTGTAAGACTCGACCATGCTAATTCAAACATTAATTTATCTCTTACGTTCAACTCTTCTGCTCCGTCCATCTTAGATAACTGATTTTTAATATTCATATACTGGCTATAATTTAATGTAAGATTGAGAATTCCTTTAATATCTATAAGATTTTCCATGTTCAATTTTTCTGTATCAAAATTTTCAATATTACAATTCTCTTTTTCGCAAATATATTCTACAAATCTTCGTACAACAGATGCATATTTATTTAAACTCGATGGTGATATCGCTTTATAAGATTTTAAATAATTAGATATATCTTTTTGATTCCAATCCAATACAGACTTCTCAATTATTTTTTCAAATTTAATAACTTTATTCAATATAAATCCAATTTCTACTTCATCGTTAGAATCATTTAAAAAACTTTTTAAATATTTATTTGTTAACATTTTTAATCGCTACCCTTCTATAATTGATAATATGATTTAACTAATTTTTTATCTGCAATAAATGCTTTATTGTGTGTGGTAATTCCACTCTTCATATATTTTATATACAATTCATTAATATCGTCTTCTGGCGATTCAATTAAAGTAAAATGGTTTGTAACTCTTGTTAGTTCTTTCAATATAGTATTTTCTTTTTTCATTTCATTTATCATCATTTCATTTTGTTTCAATTGCTTTCTAAGTTCTTCTATTTCCTTTTTAAGATTGGTTGAATTATCAATATTATTTTTGATTTCTGTTGTAGTATCTTTAGCAGTGTTTAATTCACTTGCAAATGCTGCAATTAAGTTATCTATTGCTTCTTCCCTTATTCCCTCTAATTCTCCATTAATAATCTTTTGAGATAGTATCTTGGCTTTAATGACATCATCGGTACGCTGAAGGGTGTTTACAATTTTATTGATTTTTATTTGTTGATTGTCTTCTGATTCGACAATTAAACTATACAAGTATTCTCGCTTATCCATTTTATTCTCTCCTTTTTATTTTGCTTATTGATTTTATATTACTACAATTCTAATGTAATGTAAATACCAAAATTTGGTTTGTTGAATGATTTATGATATTATGCTATTCATTATACTATTATTTGCCTGTTTTATCATCTGTTTTTCATCTACTTGTACGTATATTTGAGTTGTTGATAAACTTGCATGACCTAGAATTTCTTGAAGTGTTCTTAAATCCATCCCGTTCTGGAAGCTGTTTGTAGCGAATGAGTGTCTTAAGAGATGTACCAACATATCAGAATCACCTTGTGGATTAACACCGGATTTCTCCATTGCTATTCTTACCATGCTTTGAATTGATGTCTTATCCATCCTGGACTTCCTTTCACTTAAGAATAAAGCATTTTCACCTTTTACATTAGCTCTTACCTTCATATACTCTTGCAATAAGAAGTTTATTTGTTCACTCATATACATAGTACGTTCTTTATTACCCTTCCCTATTATTTGAGTGACTTCTTTACCTACTATGTCAATATTCAGATCAACAACCTCGCTCAATCTCATTCCAGTATTAAGTATCAACAGTATTATTGTTTTGTCTCTTACAGCATTTCTGGGACTAACACTCTCCAATAACTTTTTGCATTGCTCGATGTTGAGATATTTTGCTTTTCTCTTTGGTATTTTAGGTTTGTCATCTTTGTCTAGTTCGAACATAACATTTTTATTAATCACCTTGATCTTTACTAAATAAGTGAAGAAGTTCGTCAACGCACACAACTTCCTTCTTATAGCTGCTGCTGCATTGGTGTCCTTTAGATAGTACATGAAATTATATATGTGAGTTACTTGAATCTTTTTAGCATTAGTCTTATTAATTTCAAATTCCTTTTCCTTCATGTAATTACAGAACACACTTACATTGCTTTGATATCCCTTTACGCTTTCCTCACTTTTAGTAAGAGATAAGTATTTTACATAATCTGTTATTAAATTCATTTCTTACACCCCCAAATTTCTCATGACATTAAAAATTTGATTGTCTTATATAATTGTGCTGCTCCAAATAATACTAAACCTATCAACCAACCAAACCCATAACAGCATCCGAATAATAAATAAATCATAATTTAACTCCTCCTACTATATATTATATTCATTTTATCATATTTTATACACATTTAGTAAATTATTTTTATATCAGTTTAATGTAGTACAAACTTTTGTTAATCGTGTTCTTTTATTTATTATTCCTATCCCATGTTTATCGTGTGAATTTATACATTTAAACACATTGCTTAATGTCTCATGTTTTTTATGAGAGTGCATATATGCGTTACCTCTAGTATTTTCATGATATAGTTCTATTGCGTGTCTCTCATAATCCATATTTACTATATACCATGTAGCTCTATAGCTTTTAATTCTAATGTAACATCCTATCTCATCATAGGTAAATCCATACTTTCTACATAAGTTATTCAATAATTCTTTATTCATATCTTACATCTCCTTTGTGTTTTTAGCAAAAAGAAAGGAATAGAAATTTTCCTCTCTACTCCTCATTCTATATAGTATGTTGTCCCACATATATTATATTTCATTTCTAAACACGTTGCCGTAAGTTCTCCTACTATATAAGTACCATCGGATTTCATAACATATCGGTCTCCCTCTAATTCTTCTATGATAGTATCATTTATTTCCTCTGCGTCTTCTGTTGTGCATCCTAACACCAGTAAATCCATTAATATTGATTCTTCTGTTAACTTGTAAATTTTAATCATTTTTTAATACCCCCATTTATAAACTTTTGTAGATTTTAACCATTATTATAATTTAACTATGCGCTTGACCATATATAATATCAAACCTTCTTTCTTTTTACTTCATAAGTATACGAACAACCGTTCTTTAAATTTAGTATACTACCGGATAATTGAATTGTCAAACATTTCTTTTTTATTTTATTTTAGTATTCTTCGGGTAATAATACCGTTGTTGAGGATCTATCGGCTTCCGTTATTATCCAGAAAGTTATACCATCTTTGCTCTCGTATACACTTAATATTCTATCATTATTTACAAGAGCTTCATCATTAGCCTCAGCGTCTTCTGGTTCTACTAATCCCCAATCTCCTATACGATGTCTATCTAATGCCATAATTAATTCTTCTCTTGATATTACTTGCTCGACCATCTTCGTCATAACTGTTGTTCCAAGTTTAAACATAATAATTTCTCCTTATTATTAGTATAATGTTTCCACTGTCCTATTTTTGGTACTACTGAGATTATTTAAATTTAATATTTTTACACCTATATTCTTCTCCGGTCTTTAGAGTTACAAGTACATCGTTGTTGACTGCTATAACTGCCCACACATCTTTCTCTTTTAGTTCTATATTCTCATCTTTATCAAGATCATATAACTTTATCATTGAATCACCTCTATTCAATTAGTTGACAATAGTATTAAAATTTATACACCTCCTTTTTCTATTTCAATTAGAGAAAATAATATTTTAATCAATCTTCTAATAACACATAAAATAATGAGTAAAAATATACATGAGTTAGATTCCATTGAATTATCCTCCTAATATTACTGTGATGTACTATTTACTTTAAACTTGTTCTTTTATTGTAGTAACGCATATACTTCTGGAATTAATTCTTTTTGTCTTCTGGTCAATATAGTTCCTAACCAACCGATTGTTTTAGGAAAATCTATAGTGTACGAATATGAATGATCTTGATATTGTTCTACAGTATAACACCATGATATATCTTTAGTATCTTTTCTAAAATCAGAATAGTTATGAACGAATATTTTATACTTTTCTTTTCCTACTATAACAATGAATGTTTCATTATTGATTTTTGTATAAGACACCAGATGATATTTATTAAAATTTTCTTCATACTCTCCAGTAGGTAATAAATCATTTTCTTTTAACATTTCCGATAATTGCATTTTTAATACACATCCTTTATATATTATATTGATTTAAAATCGTACGTTTATTGTATTTTTAATTTTTTAATTTCAATTTTAGGATTGCCTATATATTGTACTTCTTTAGGATAATATTTTCTTTTATAATTTTCAGCTTGCTCTAATGTTTCAAAGGTTTTAACTATATATTTTCTTATAAAATCAGTTATCCATATCACATATGGTTCTTTCATTTTTCACATCCTTCTTATAAATTTATTATTTTATCTTAACAATGCATTATTCCATATATTTATTGCTCCATCTTTATTTGAAGCTTCTTCAATGTATTTTGATTCAGCTACGATATAAAATAATTCTTTATTTGTAAATTCTCTAAAAGGTAAAGGAAGTTCTATATTTTTAATAACTCTTTTTCTTTTTTCTTCTTTATACTTTGTTAGTTCTTCCAGTGCATTTTTAAACCTGCTAAACTTTGCATAGTCTTTACTTATAGTAATTAAAAATATACCTTCTTTTTCTAACTCACATATAAGATTATTAATATCAAATTTAATAAGATCCAAATTAACACCAGATAGAGAATATTTACATTCTGAATAATTTTCAATATAATTTAAATTACTATTTAAATATTCTTTCCGTTCTTTTTTAGTTTCTAACATTATTACACACCCCTTCTTTAATCTCATAAATTCTTTAATTTAGATGAATTTACTTGTATAAACTTTATGCAATTGGCTATACATTTCTTTAATAGAAATAATCCTTTCTACATACATATTAAGAATTATTATATAAGCTATTAACATATTATTAGTAATACCATAACTATAAATTGGTTTAGGTAGTGATCCATCCTTAAACATTCTTTGTCCTTCTATATAGTCCTGAAATATGATGTTTTTATTATTCAATGTGTCAGTATGTTTGATTATTTCAAAATTTCCTACGCTGCAATATAATACTTCTTCAAACTTTTTATATTCCATTTAATACACCTCTTTCATATTTAAGCTTATAGCTCTACACGTTATACCCTTTAATATATAACGTGCTCGTCTTAATCTTCAAAGACTCGAAGGAGCTTTATTTTATATTTGAATTATATTAATTTTAACCTCTTATTAATTAACTTTAATTCATCACTAAAGAATTTTATCTGACCTATGTTATTATTCTTAGTATGGTATTCTATTGCGTTCTTAGTATATGATATTCTGTTCAGTAATTCTTTTTTAGATGCATTCATAACACTATGATAAGCTTGAGATCCTATATAGTCACACTCAATGTAATTATAGTTCATTGTACCACCTCCTGAAGTTCTCTTTTTCTACTATATATCTTTACATTTTGTTTACCTATAACACTATTTTTATGACAGATCAATTTATTATTTAAATATAGCCTATTATCTTCTAATGTTAAAACTGTATTTACTGGTACTAATATTTCAAAACCTATTTCAATTTCTTTTGTTACAATGTATTTTCTATTTGTCATTTTTAACACTCCTTATAAAATTTAGTTTTTAATTCAAATATTTTTGAACAAATTAATAATTTGCTTGAGTTTATTTGTAAAGAAAAAGGAATATATATTTTTATACATTCCTTTAAGCTTATAGTATTACATTTTTTCTTTCTTCTTCACATAAGATTATAAATTTACCTTCATACTTGCCAGCAAAATATGATCTTGCCTTTGTAAAACTTGTTGTCTCTATACTGTCAAAATAGCATCCCTCAGCATTTATTAATTGATATTTTTTCATTTTTAAAATCTCCTTCTCATTTGACTATTTTTATTATAACATTATTTGTAATTTACATACAATTAAAATTCAGGTTTTAAATTATTCTTCTTGTCTTACTGGTTCATAATTTCTCAATGCTTCAATTCTAGTAATGATAAGATCGTTATTGTCTCCATGAGCAAATAATTGTAATGTTGCTTTATCCTCAGATATAATTGCATAGTAAGTTTTGCCAGTTAAAGTATTTTTTAATTCTAACATTTTTTCACCTCCGGTATATTTTAATTGTTCTTTTATTCTGTTTCTAAACATTCTTCTATAAGTTTTAGTAAATCTATTCTTGAATCTAATAAATCAATATCGGTTAAATTTTCTAAAGCTCCTTTAATTTCGTTGAGATTATTTAATAATAATTCATTCATTTTTCTTTGCCTCCTATTTATATAATATTGAGAATTCAAAGATATTAAGAATAACTATAGATGATATAACCAGATAAATAATATATGATACAATACCGTAAAATCTTTCTTTGTCTTTTATTCTTATATGTTTCTGCATCTTCTCACCTCCTGGAAATATTAATATATTATTATTGGTTAAAGGTTTATACCTTCTATAACACATTAAATTATGAGGAATACTATTACACGCCTTACCCTCTTTAATGCATTATACAAGCTATAAAAGCCTGTTTTTATGTATTGTTATCTCTCAGAATAACGTTAATACATATTATATTATTATTGTTACATTACTATTATTTTAATGATAATTTTCTCCAGTGATCTTAGGATTATATTTTTATTTAACTTTTTAGCCTCTATTACATGTTGTTTTAACTCCTCAGCTACTTCTTGAATTTCTTCTAAACATGTTGTATAATCTTCTTTGTTAAAGTCTACATCGTCATTGTAAAATTCTCTTATAGCTTCTGCAATTTCCGGCTCTAATAAGTCTAAACAATCTTTAATATTATTTACTATTTCTATTTTGTTATTATGATTTATAACCATTTTTACACTTCCTTATTATTATTCGATTGTCAAAGTTAAGATATTGATATTGTTGTTAATGCTACATTTATTTTGAAAGAATTTAAATTCAATATGTTGCTCTTTACCTCCATAATAGTCACATAATACTTTATTATTTCTTCTATCAAACTTTATACTATCACTTATGACAGTACCGTCAATAATTTTACTAATGTAATTTTCTGCGTATGTTATGCATAGTTCTCTTTGTTCTTTAGATGTCATTTTCTCATTGCCTCTAGCTTCATCATAAAATTTTAATAACCTTTTGAGTTCTCTTAATTCGTTCATTACTGGATCACTTCTCTTTCATATAATGTATTCCATTTTTCTTTTAGGTAATACTCCGGAATGATATAACCTTTTTTAATAATCTTTTTGTAAGTATCTATAGTTATGTCAATACAATCTGTATTTGTTAGCATAGTCATATTTTTATAATTATCATAATGTTGTCTATTCTTCTCTTTCTCACTTTTAGATAATATATATCTAAGGCCTATAAAGTTATTATCATAATCAATAGCGACATAAATTTTCTTATTAAATGCATCTTTGATATTTTCATCAATTAATTTACGATATCCATTATCTAATATTATTTTGCTCATTTACAATCATTCCTTTTTTATTAATAGTAGGTTATATAAAACCTCTAAAATGTATTTTTTATTGGATATGCAGCAAGTGCAGAAAAATACATTTTACAAGTATCAAGCCTATTATATTTGATTTATTACAATAGGCTTGAATTGATTTATTATAGAACTATACTGAATAGCATTTCATTATTATTGTTTACATGCTGAGTTAATAAACTTCCTTCTAGGATTGATCCTCCAGTTTTCTTAGCTTTTTCTATTGCGTTTAATACTTGTCTTTCATTTCTTCCATTACCTTCTACTAATATTCTTATCATTTCCTTTTCTGTTTTATTTCTGAATGCTCTCATTTTATTTCACCTCTTTGTTATTAATAATATTGAATATTCTTTGTATATCACTGGTTAAATTATAACTTTGAAATACTGTATATTTTGTCTTTGAATCTGCTATGATTGAGTTTAAATTTGTTATTATCATTTTAAAAACACATCCTTTTATTATGCTACATTCATTAGATACATAACGTACTTTTTAGCCTCCGACAATGTTCCTGTTGATTTCATACTATGCACTTCTATACCATCTTTATATATTCTAAATGCTCCCCAATTATTAATTATTTCATATTCTTTCAATGTATGACTTGTTACACTCCACATTCTATCTGTTATGGTATTTATGTTTCCTACTCCATCAATAGGAATATCTTTTTTAATTCTTTTGAATGTTAATACCTCACCTACATTTTTTAAATTTTCATCAATTGCAGCTTTTATTATTTGTTCTTTTTCTTGTTTTTCTTGATACTTAAAAGCTTTTATTTTAGCATTAAATTCATCAATTAAACTATATAAATTCATTGACATATTATTCAATTGTTCTTGTTTCTTATTGTATCTACTAACATTTAAGCCACCTCTACCAGTTACCATCCAAGATGGATTATTAGCTTTATGTGATAATACTTTTATATATTGTTCGTGATATTTCTTTTTAAAGCTCTGTAAATAAGTTTTTGCTTTATATTCTGTATAATTGTTACACCCTGATTTTACAAGCTCTATAATATCATTGTTAGCACTTAATAGAGTGTCTTGTAGTTCTTGTTGATGATCTATAGGTGTATTTCTTATAAATGCGTTATCATTTTCAGTTCTACTTAATTCTTTAGATACTAAATAAGTTTCTATATCTTCAATATTTATATTTGGATAAATTGCATTATTTTTTTCTTGTTGTGATTCTTGCTTTTCTTCTTTCTTAGTCTCTACTTCTTCTTTAGTTAAAGTTACTCCTATACTTCCATTACTTGTAAAGCCCATCTTTTCAGCAAATTTAATAGCTCTATAATAACCACTTTTTTCTCGTGATACCCATGCTTTAGCTTTACCAGAAAATAAGAATATACTTTTTATTTCTGCTTTTGTTGCTCCATCTAAATTTTGATATTCCTCTTTATTAAATTGTAATTCAAGTCTTGAAGTTTCATTATTGATAATATAAGTTTTATTCATTTATATAACCACCTTTTAAAATTTAGTAATACATGATATTACTTTATATAGATTACAATGTACTTATGTAATATTATTTTAGTATTGTACATTGTAAGTATTAAAAGTATTCAAATATTATTTTATTTCTTTAATAGTTAAGTTTGTGATATGCTCGTAATTATCATAAATCTTTACTTTTAAATTTGTTTCGTTTGATGCTTCTATAGTCTCAGATATATTATAAAATTTTCCTATTGCATTTAATTTTCTCCCTTTAAATTTTACTAGATATTTATTCATTTTTACATTACCTACCTTTTATTATTATTTTTTATTTGTCTTTAATCCTGGAAAATTGATAAGAATATTTTAATATGACCTTTGCAGCATTTCACATAATTAATTTTTTAAGCCACTTGTAAAAGTTGTTCTATCCAATATTCATCAATTACCCTGTCAGAGTAACTATTGATGTATTCTATAACTTTTCTTATATCTTCTAATGTTATCTTTTCTTTGTTAAAATCTGCTATAACTTGATTGTAATTATTACCTAATATGTCATAGATAATTAAAAATTGTTTATATGTGAATGGATTATGTTTATAAAGTTCTATTCTAATATTATGTTTTATATCGTTTATTTTTTCTTGTTCTTTTATAGTTTTATTCATTTCAATTCTAGGATCAATCATACTTGATTCTTTTACTTTTTCATCTAATGCTATCAAATATAAATCATATTCTCTTTTATCTTTCTTTAACTGGTTATATTTTTTTACACTACCATAACAACACTTTATTAATTGCCTGTCATAATTTGTTAAAGGTTTCATAATTTTTATCATTCCTTTTTAAGTTATTAGAATAAATAAATATTCTAGAATGCACACAAACGATGTCATATAAATTTTATGTGCATATATACAATATTAGCGATTCATTCTATATTATTAATTGTAAACACCTCCTATAATTGATTGAGTAGAAATTTGTTATCAATTTAGTAAACATACATGTATCGTTAATGGTATACATATATTTGTATTTATTTTAATATATTTATATTTTTTCACGTTCTCACCTCCTTAGTAATTAAAATAAATCTTTTATATTAACGGTTATAAATCATAAAATCATATGTTTCAATTTGCAGTTTCTCAGCTAGTTTATACATAATTTCCATTAAGGTTTTATGTTTCTTACAGGTGTATTCAGTTTCTAATACCTCTAATTTTTTAGTAACATTATAATAAAAACCTTCATGTATATTTTTCTGATAAGTGGCTATTAATTTTCTATTGACTATATAGCCATATTCGTCATATTTTATTAAAAAATATTGAATAGCATTGTCGCTTCTTACTTGATTAATTTTAATATAATTTATATTCATTGTTATTTTACACCTTCCTTTTACTGGTTTATTTTGTACTATTTATCATTCCTTTTTATTTATTATTTTAAAATAATATTACTTGTTTAATATCTTCATAATTTATTGTTATTAGTTTGTTATTCGAATCAATTAGAATATTGTTTGTATTTAGTTCAACGTCTGTACAATTGTAATTTGTGTTGTCTGTTAATATTATTTTTAGATACTTACAGATATTTGATTCTTTTTTATAATTAAAGTCAAAAATTGATTTTATTACTTGTTTTCTTATTTTTGAAATTTTTGGATTGTTCATTTTTATTTAGTCTCCTTTTTATATTTGATATATGTAATTTAAATTCTAAAATAAAAATATAATTTTATCAGCTACGATATTATTTTCTATTTGTATAAGTTTATCCATACATAACATTCATTTTCTTCTATCCATTCAAAACTTGTATAGCATCCACAGTCTTGAACTTCATCAATTTTACATATATTGTCGCCCTCTGTCATCCAATTTAAAAAGTCTTCATCATTAGTATTTTTTAATATTTTATTCCATTTCTTTGTAATAGTCTCTATTGATTTTCCTTTTATAGTAGCATCTAATTGTTTGTATAATTTCATTTTCTTCATTCCTTTCACTGGTTTATTTCTTAGCTGATTATTATATTCTTATTTTAGAATTTAAAGAAGGGTAATTTTAGTAATGTCTCAGTTACCCTTCTTATTATATTCTATTTGTTCACACCTTTTTATATCTATTATTTCCTTTACTGCTTATGCCAAACGGAATACTATTGAAGTGGTATTTGTTTTTAGTGCTCCAACCTACCTAATTTATAGTTGATATAAAAAGCTTTATTCAGTTTTCAAATAACTACTTTTAGCTATAAATCGTAGAGCCCATAAACTACGATATCACAGAATGTAGACACACATTACAGATAAGTGGAACTTTAAGGAGTTCAACCCATAAGGCACGATTTATTTACTAACCTTATGTATTTATTATAACATATTATATTAGGTTTGTATATAGTTTTATATAATATATTTGATTTATAATTGTTAACAATTTATGAACGTTATCAGGTAATTGATCCAATGTCGGAATTATTAGTTATGCATTAGAATTTCATTGAATGTATAAGTTATTGTATATCAATGTATAATTGTATGTGTTTATGCATAGAATTTTATAGAATGGTATGTTTAAAGGGTTTATGATATCGATTGTGTTAAATATACATTAGTATACATTGATGAATGTATATAGCTGATTGTTTATGATATAGTTGAATTGTAGAATTTTATTAGATACGATAAATTGATATGCATTATTAGTTTATTGTATGGATATTATTGGGTATTGATTGTTAATATATATTAGTGATATAGTAGGAATTAAATCAGGGATATGAGGATATAATCATATGACTTGTATATACATGTATAGAGTTGTATAGTGTTTCATATAGTACATTTTACTTTTGACACTAAAAAGTTTATAAGTGAATGATCATTCATTTTAGATATACAATATTACTTTACTAACTAAATAGTTTACTAACTAAATAGTTTGATTGTCAAAGTAATAATGTCATATTGATTATATCGTTATTGCCAGTAAAGTTATCCACAGGCTAATAAGTTATCCACATTTAATCCACAAGTATTTGTAGTTTGTTCATTAATTGTTCATTAGTTATCCACAGATATTGTATGGTTATCCACAGTTTTATGTAAGTTATAAACAAGTTATCCACAGATTATATGACTTATCCACAGAGTTATCCACAGGTAAAATACTCATAAATGAAAAAATGCATCTTGTATAATTGAACAAAGTAAACATTTTACTATCATATAGTTATTGAAACTACATTACGTAAATATCAATGTCATAATTACCCTGTCCACATATTCACCTACTAAACATAGATATTTTACCCTAAACACTAGATTAAACATATATTTCATTGAATGTTTTTAGTGAATATGACACAAATATAGTCATATCAACGTACTACAGGGTATTAAAACAAGCCTATTTTGCAGCAAACTAGTGAATTAGCCATATAAATTACAAGGATCATAGACCAGGGGCGTGTATTACGTTCAGCCAGTTCCGGGGTTTTTGAAATTTGGGCGTGCCTCACTAACGTCATTACCCTATCAAAAAATCACTTCCGTAACAATAATTTAAACATTATTTTCATAAATCCATCCTCCAATTTAAACATATTTTATAAATTCAAAACCTCAAATTCCTACAAAAATTCCTCAAATCCTAACCTTCCATCGCAAATAATACGAATCTAACAATCAATTTCCTTCCTCTTTCTTCCAATATCTCACAAATTCATCTCAACAAAATTCAATTCCGTTATCCCCTATCGTAAACACTATCGTATTACCTTCAAAATCCCTTCCCAAATCTCATCAAAACTCACATAATATCACCTAATATATCCCATATCTCACTCAATCTCATACAATTCTACCTCATTCTCATCTGATCTCATAACGGTCAATATACTAAAACAATCCCAAACCCTATCACGGGGAGTACATTTACTTCAGAAATTATATCTTCCATATATACCCTACTACCTTCTAAAATTCACTACACTAAATTCTCTATCTCACAGCAACAAAATCATATCCTTTTCATTAAGTTTCACAACCAATACTATCATACCTATTCGCAACTTCTAATCAACCTATACTAAAATAAGCCACTTTATTAGTACAATTTCATCACACTGCTATTGGAGGGGCATACACTTACATCTCAACTACAATTCTCCATACCCTACCTATACCTTCCTAAAAAACATCACATCTTCTATCCCCCCTACTCCAACTCAACAAAACAACACCAATTTCCTCTCAAATTTTCACTAACCCAATTCTACCTATTCCATAGAACTATTTAATCCTGCTCTAAATAACCTACTTTTTTAGGACAATTCTATATCCTGAACCTGTCTCTACTAATATACTACATTCGGCAGCAATAATAAATCTACATCCTAATATCCTCTGGACTATATCTAAATAACATAAAATTCTTCCTAACAAAATAACTCCATTCTCATACCCTACACTAAATCAATCAAAATCACCTCTAAAAACGATTCTACCTCCTAGCCATACAAATATACTCCTAACCCTACTTTCGTTTAACCTTGCTCTAAATATAGCTACGTTTATAAGGATATTCTTTACTAGAAATATATTTTACTATTACAATCAGAATATAATATATATTTATGAATACCTATTGACAATACGAATATAATATAATATACTTATGAGTGATATAGAAAATACATTACAGAACATAGCAGAGAAAGGCGAACGCCGTCTGAGTGTTGCAAGAATAACATTACTATACATAAGAAAGGAGGAAACTAATAAGAAAACAAAAACATTACGCTCACGACTTCAGGCGTGAAAAGAGTTACTTCAGTAACGATACTATTAGAACAACAGAAAGGAGGATCATATGAAGAAAGAACCAATAGAACATAAACCTACTCTAAAGGAAATACTACTTGACGATAGTAATGGATTCATACCACTACCAAGACAATTAATTACCATCCTAGGATTCAATGCAACAGGCTTACTAGTAGAACTATATGATAGATATGATTACTATAGTTCACAGCAATCACTAAATACCTATGGAGAATTTTTCTATACAGTCAATGATATTGAAATCAATACAGGACTATCGAGGAGAGAACAAACCACATCTATCAAAATACTAAAGGAATACAATTTCATAGAAAGAATTATATCACGCGATATGCCACCAAAAAGATATTTCCTCATGAATAGTAATATCACACACCTCCTAAAGAATATCTATAAGAAAGCAGAAGAGAAGAAATCTAACATCATCGAAAGAAACAAAACTGAAATAGAACGAATGTTAGGAACATAATTTCCCATATATTTCCCAGAAAAGCACATGTCTTCGGAATATAGTTTTTGATTATAGTTATTGATATATAGTTATTAGTAATAGTTATTAGTATTAGTTATTAATAGCAGTGCGTTTCGCACTAATTAATTGGTACGTTTCGTGCGTTATTTACGTGCGTTTCGCACTAATCATACGTGCATATCGCACTAATCTTACGTACGTTTCGTACCAATTGGACTCCCTAGAGGGCTAAGAGGATATAGGTTGAAGAAATAAGGCTATGACTAAGAGCTTGTAAATGAAATATTACATAAAAATTAAGAAGACCTCTATAAAGATTATTAGAATTATAGACAAATTATATAACAATGAATAAGTATTAATTATATTCATGTTGTAATTGCAGAGCTACTAATGCATATGGTGAGAAATCTGCTATAGCATATCTACTTAACAGATTCTTAAATCCACTTGATAAAGGATTCTTTGAAGATAAAGGTATTTCTATTGATGAAGATTTATGGGCTTTGAGTGAACTCATACAATTCATCTGGAGAAGTAGGATCAGAAATGATAAAAGTATTAATATTTATATCCCAAATAGTCGTATGAGAATGCTGTTTAAAAATTACCTTGAAAATAACCTTGGGAAATCAGAAGTCCCAAATCAATTTTTAGATGGCTCAACCATGCGTGTTTGAAGGGTGTACCCCTTAAAAGAAAATTTTATATAAAAAGAGAGTAAAAGAGAGGTTAAATTGACTATAATTTATTACTATTTTCTATAGATTATTGCAGAGAAAGGAGAACATAATTGAAGGGCATAATTATCTTCTCTACGACTTACGTCGAACTTGTATAAATATATTTAACTTCTTATTGACAATTCAAAAGTAATATGATATAGTTATAGTAATAGGTTTATTTTACTTCTACACAATTCAAATATAATATATGAAAAGAAGTAATCAGAAGCTATCATGAATCTGTCCGAAGTATTTGGGGAAAGTGTGTTCGTATAAAGGAGGTAGTATTAATGAAATGTCCATCATGTAATAAAGAAATGAAGCAAATAGCAGTAGATACTTTTTCTTTTGAAAATTCTATGGTAATGGCAGAAGAATGTTGGTGTGAATGTGGAGTTGTATATCAGTTCTCATGCGGAGCAGAAAGATATATGAAAGATGGAGAAGAAATTAATTTCAACTTATGAAAGGAGGAAATATCAATTTGAATATAATAATGTTTCTCACAGGTATAACAATAGGAATGTTTTTAATTCCAATAATTAAAGAAGTTAAGTATCACATTGATTTTAAATTTAGCATTATAAAAGATCCAGTAGAATTTATCAAAGATGTACTAGATAGAACATTTACTGGAGGTTATTAATAAATAATATTAAGGAGGAAATTATGAACCAAAACGAACTAATAGAGAAAATTATTTACTGGATATATGACGAAAGAGTTGAATTAACCGATCCAGAGAAAACCATCAGACAAATTAAAACTAAATTGAAGGAGGACAAGCATGTTAAATTATAAAACAGAATTTGTCGTTAAATTTGAAAAAGATTACAATGGTAAAACATATAACGTTGAGGATAATTATTTAAGTTGCAGAAATAAATCTAAAATATGGAGATATGACTCATCCACCCTAGTATTCGAATCATCCAGAAGACCTAAACTTAAGAAAATTGACAAGCTCACAGGTAAAGTAATATTCGATCACACATACTTATTTCTAGAAGTAATCGATACAGATGCAGAACGTTTAATCTACTTTAAAGAAGAGAATTTTGATTTAGTAAAAGACCTATTTAAAGTTCGTGTTAGACGTAAAATGTCAGAGGAACAGAAAGTTGCTGCCAGAAAGAGATTACAAGAATATAGAAATAATATAGGAATTACTGCTGATATTACCGAGGAAGATTTAGAAGAAGAAATTAATAATATCGAAGAACTTAATGATAACAATGATGAGGAAATGGATATTGAGGGTGAGATAGAAACGGAAGAGTTTGAAGATTAAAAATGTGCTAAAAACCAACTGTTTGAACGTCAGAATCGTCCAAGCTAGTAGTTAAGGTACATTTGTATTCCTAACAAATTTAAAACGAATTATGCCCTATTTTATGTTCGGTAGACACAAATAAAATTTAAGGAGGATTATTATGGAAAATGATAATTTAATATTTAAAACAAAGATATGGAGATGTGGATGTCTGGAAGTTAAGTTATATTTATTGGAAAGAGGTTATTGTGGCATTTCATTTCCTCAGTATTTAGAGAAAGAGAAATGTATTAAGTTGATTAGTGAAAGTAAATATGAGGTTGAGAGTGTTGTAGATTGTACGGATATATTTAGAAAGGAAGAAAGATTGACGTTTAAGGTTGTTGTGAATATTGTTGGTGTCGATGGGAATTGGGAATGTATTTCTGAAGAATGTGACGTAGATGAAGGGGACGAGGTATGCGAAGACAGAAATTAAAGGATGATTTTGAGGGATATTGGTGTGAATATGAGTTGGCTGAGGATATCAATTTTTATGAAAAAGAATATATGGAAACGATGAGGGATTATATTGAATTTTATGAGTTGCAAAGTTGGGAAGAAATGCTGGTTCGGAATTAGGCGACAAATCGAATATAATATATACAGAGGAGGAATAGTATATTTGGAGGAAAGATATGGTGTAATATATAAAATTACAAATATCCTTAATGACAAAGTTTATATAGGACAAACAATTAAGAGAGGCGGATTTGACTCTAGATATCATGGAAGCGTCGAGAAGACACACAACTCTCACCTAAGAAGGTCTATAGAAAAATATGGCAAAGAAAATTTTGAAATAGATAAAGAATTATACATAGCTTATTCTAAAGATGAACTCAACAATAAAGAGTTAGAATTTATAAAATTATATAAAAGTAATGATTATAATTATGGATATAACATAAAAGTTGGAGGAGACAACATAGGCAAAATTGAAGGTAAAAATAGAGCTGATATATTATTAAGACAAGGGAGCTGCATTATATGTAGGACTACCTATGAGATATTTTTATCCTTTACGGATGCGAGTGAAAAATATAATATAGGAACTGAACAAATAAGGAAACAATGCAATGGGCTCACTAATTTTAGAAAAGAAACTTTTTATAACAAAGAACTTAATACGTTTTTAGAATTCGAATATTATGATCATGTCAAAAAGGGAATTAGAAAACCAGTCATTTGTTGTAATACTAAGGAAATATTTAAAAATTGCAAATGTATTTCTGAAAAATATGATTTCATAATTAGAGAAAGTCTTAGGAGTGCATTATATCGTAGTCAAAAATATGAAAAGAATGGACTTGAATTTATGTATTTATATCATTGGGTGATTGAAAACTATTAGTACAATTCGAATATAACATAAGTATTGGAGGGATTATTATAGCATTGAATAAGCAAATTCATATATATAGTGTAGATACTAGTGCGTTTTATAACGAAGCCGAAATGATAATCCATAGAAGATTAAGCAAATTGTATTCCTATAAAAAAGAGTTGATTCGCAAACGAGATAAATTTAAAGTTGTATTTGTTAATGAAAAATGGAAAATAAATATAAAAAAGCGTATCAGACAGTCTAGTTTGGCAATTAAAAATACAAAGCAAGGTTTATATGTAAAATTTGGAGAAAATATTGGTATAAGAAATCTCAATGAAAAATCTTTAAATAAATATAATATAATTTCAATGTTCGACTCCAGTTTAACTAGATTAATGAAAATACCAATAAATACTATTACAGAAGATATTATAGTTGTTCAAACATATTTCTTTGAAGTTATAAAAGATATTATTATAAATGGGTTTACCTCTAAAGGAGAAAGATATGTTTGCTTCACCGCTAGTGCAGGACAAATAAGAACAAAGAAAACTGTATTCATAAAAGAAAAAGTTCTGAAAGAACATATAAATGCTATTACCTGTGGACTGAGCCTAGAAGAGATAAACAGGCATGGAGGAGTTAATGTAAATAAATACTTAGCATACTTAGCCTTATGCAATTCAGCTACAGATGAATGGGAAGGATTTGATATAACTAAAACAATAGTTGTAGAAGATATGGATACCGAAGTTCCTGGAATTGTAGATTTTATTGATGATAAGACTTATGAAATTAAAAGAACTCCTATGGAGATACCTATTTCACATACAGATGGGTGTGGGGTTATGTTGCCTAGCAAATATAAGAAGTCAAGAATGGCTAGACTACCCTGGATTAAAGGACTTTTAGTCCCTATGCCCTTTGATAAGTTTATTCGTGAAAAATCTAAGGAAACAGGAGTATATTGTGGGATAATACAAGATATTTATGGAAAAGAACATGATATTCTAAAAGAAAAAATTGAAGTTATATTTACCAGAAGTCAATTTAAGATGGCGAAGTATTATGATTCGTGGGAACAATATAAAGAGAACTTTATTAAATTTGGTTGTCAATCATGTAAATGTAATGAGGAAGAAGATATTTTCAGTGAGGCTAAATTGAATTACCAGATGCTACAAACCTTAATAGATATGGAGGTTCATGAATTAAAGCCTGTTATTAAAAAAACTAAATACAATATCATAAATATTGGCAAAGATAGAAAAACAATGTTGAAGGTGTTGGGTGTTGTGGCATCTAATATAAATAAGAACTATATTCAACAAGCATTAGAGATATATCCTGAATTATTGAATGATACCTATAGTAAAGAAATATTAAAACAAGTTAAAAAGAGTTTAGTTAAAGAAGGAAGATCTGGTAAATTAGATTTAGGCAAAAACGGAATATATACTTTTATCATTCCAGATTTATATGCTTTCTGTGAATATCTATTTCTTGGAATTAAAAATCCGGAAGGAATACTTAAGAGTACAGATGTTTATTGCAGTCTTTATAAAGATTCTCCTAAGTTGGACTGTCTAAGATCTCCTCATTTATTTTTAGAGCACGCAGTTAGAAACAATGTTATAGACAAAGAGAAAGATAGATGGTTTATTACAAGTGGACTATATACAAGCTGTCACGATATGATCAGTAAAGTGTTAATGTTTGACAATGATGGTGATAAATCCCTATTATGTGCAGACACTACTATAATTACAGTTGCTGAAAGGAATATGAAAGATATTGTTCCCTTGTATTATAATATGGCTAAAGCTCCTGCGAAAGAAATAAACAACGAGGTTATATATGAAGGATTAAAGGCAGCATATACGGGAGGTAACATAGGTTTATATAGTAATAATATAACAAAGATATGGAATAGCGAGAATATTAACCTTGAAGCAGTAAAATTATTATGTATGGAAAATAACTTTACAATTGATTATGCTAAGACATTGTACAAGCCTAAAAGACCATCTGATAAACAGGAGTTAATTACTAATTATACCAAATCTAAAGTTCCAAGATTCTTCATTTACGCAAAAGATAAAGAAAAGGATAAAGTTGAAAAGGCCAATAATAGTACAGTAAATAAATTACTAAAAATGATTCCAAACCCTAATATTAATTTTAAGAATATGAAGTTGGGTGAATTTGATTTTAAAATGTTAATGAAGAATAATGATGTTGAATTAGATGAAGTTATTATTAAAAAATATACGAAATTGGATTTAAAGAAACATTTTATGTTGAGTTCACATGATGAAGAATCTAATAATATGTGTTATTTATATCAGGATATTAAAAATCAAATATTAGAAGTTAATAGTGATATTAATTATGTAACAGATGTGTTGGTTAGGTATTTATATGAAGAAAAAAAATCTAGTTTCAAAACTACTTTATGGGAATGTTTTGGAGATATTATGGTTAAAAATTTAAAAAGGAATATTCCTAATGGTTTTGAAGATGGGTATATGTTGTGTGAAATATGTGGGGATAGAATTGAAGATAGTTGCAGCACTAAAAAATATTGTGAAAAATGTGCCAAAGAACAATGGAAAGAGCAAGTTAAACTAAATATGAGAGAATATCGTAAGAGAATCGTTATAAAACGAACCGAGTCTGTTAACCCTTGATATGACTGGTTTGTAGGGATTTAAATTATTTATATTTTTATCAGTATGACTATAAACCTAGTGATATAGCCATTCTTATTAAAGTTGTTCAAAAACACGATAGTCTATAAAGGAGAATGAACTATATTTACACAAAAACAGAGATTTATTTTTCCCAACAATTCTAAAATAATATGCGGTGGTTACATAGGGCGGAAATTCCTTCTGTCCTTACCACATTATTTTTTAATAACAATTCAAATATAATATATAAAAATTTATAGGACGAAAGGTTGATTGTATGTGAGTAAGAACAAAGATAACGAAGTAAGTGTTCAATTTATAGGAAACTCTGCAATAGATGTCACAGGTTCAGCAGTCCTAATAACATTTATGAATAAAACATATTTAATAGAATGTGGTAGCGTCCAAGGATATAGTCCTGACAAATGCTATACAATCAACAGTCAGTTAATTAGTAGTATAGATGTTAATAAATTAGAAGTAATCTGGCTTTGCCATAACCATAATGATCACATTGGCATGATCCCTGGCGTAGTTAGAAAAGAAGGATTTCACGCAGATATATTTTGTACGCACGAAACTGTAAGCTTAAGTAAAATAATGCTGCTTGATGCTTCTCATATAATAGGTAAGGAAGCTGAAATTCTAAGTAAAACTAAAAAAGTATCTCCTTTATATAAAGATGAAGATGTTTTGAAAGCTTGCGACTTCATGAGAGGTTGCGATATTGGAGTAACATATAAAATCAATGATAATGTATCTTTTAAATTACATAATAATAATCATTGCTTAGGAGCAAGTCAACTGGAGGTATTTTTTAAGAAAAGTAATAATACGATTAAAAAGTTAGTTTATACCTCAGATTTAGGAAGCACATTAAATAAGCATAAACCATTTGTAACAAAACTTGAAAAGGTTACACAAGGGAATGTCACAGTTTTAGAGGGCACGTATGGTAAAAAAGACAGAAGTTTTACTTCTAAAGATGTCTATGATGAAAAAGAAGATTTAAAAAATAAGATAAAATTAATAATTGCAGGCGGAGGTAAGGTTTTACTCCCAACCTTTAGTTTTTCAAGAACGCAGGAAGTATTAGTGGACATGTATAATATGTTTCACGATGATCCAGACTTTGGAGATACACCAGTTATAATAGATTCTAAATTATCTGTAAATATCACAAATTGTTATAAGGATATATTAAAAGATAAGAATCTAAAATTAATTGAAACGGTTACTGCTTGGAAAAACGTAGAATTGAATAAAGATTTTGAAGGAACTAAAATGATTATAGCGAGCAGTGAACCTTGCATAATTCTCTCAAGTCAAGGATTTTGTGATGCGGGAAGGTCACAATTATATGCAAAGAATTTTTTAACAAATCCTAAAGATGCGATATTATTCGTGGGATATTGTCCTGCAAATAGTGTCGGAGGAAGAGTTCAATCAAATAAACAAGGTGGAACAGTAAAGATATGTGGACTAGATTATGTAAAAAGTTGTTTTGTTAAATCTTATAGGACGTACTCTTCTCACGCACAGAATAAGGAATTGGTTGATTATATTACGTCAGTGAATAGCGAACAGGTTATAATTCATCATTCTGATAAAGCCGCTAAAGAAGAATTGATTAAAGATGCAAAAGAAGCATTAAGTAAGGTTTGCAAGACAACGAAAGTTATTGGTAGTACAAGGAATATGGAATTTTTTTTATAGACAATTCAAATATAATATAAGGGCGATGTTGCGAAACAGCAGTAAGACCTTATAATAGAGAATATAATAATGTCGAGATGACACAATTCAATGTTCTCCTTTTATTAATCAAATTTAAAAGGAGGATTTTTATGGAAGAAACTAAATTATTATTGAAAAAATCTGGGCGATTATGGGTTAATGAATATTATAATAAAGAAGATTATATTTTATTAAAAATGTTCAGAAAAGATTTAACAGAATCTTATGATGTATTAATTGATAAATGTGATTTTGAAAAGGTTTCACAATGTCAATGGTATGGATTTATGAATAGGAAAAATTCACACTTAAAGAATATAATACAAATTTTATGGATGGTAGAAATAGAAGGTAAAAGAATTGTATATAACATATATCAATGGATATTAGATACAAAATATAAAGATATAATGATTGATCATAAAAATACAAATAGGTTGGATAATAGGAGAAATAATTTAAGAATGTCTAATCCTGTTGAGAACGCTATAAATCAAACATATAACGGCTATAACTATGATAAAAAAACTAAAAGATATTTGTCTAGGATTAAATGTTTTGATAAACAGGTTAATATAGGTAGATATGATACTGAATTGGAAGCCGAAATAATATATTTAAAAGCAAATATATTACTAGGATATGATAAAATCTCACAATATCATAACGATAGGATTAATGAACTAGGTATAAATTTAACAGAGGAAGATTATAAAAATAAATACATAACCAAACTTATAAATTTAAAAAATTTATCAACAAATCAAATATAAAATAAAAGGAAATAAAGGAGAGATATTATTATGGTAAAAACTGAGAAATCAGAAATAATCAAAATTAGTGCAAAAGGAATATTGGTGTCTGTAGATTCTCTTGGAATTAAAGTTAAGGACGTAAAAGAAGGCACAATTGACACAATTCTATTTTTAGATGTTATGGCACTAATTGGTAAAGAAATTACAATTGCAATTCAGAATAAGGAAGAAGTTTAACTAAGGAAATAAAGGGAGGTCAGAGGGTGATAAATGAACTTGAAATACGTGAGGGTGAAACGCCTTTAGAACATCATAAACGATTAGTATTTGGAAAGTTATTAGATAAAAGTTTATCAGATCAAGATTATACTGAATTATCTAAATATGTATACAATCAAGAATTATCTTCAGATGTTTGCAGAAGAGAAATGTATGGTTCTAAATATACTTTGAAGTTGATGGAACAAAATACATTGAAAGCTGAACCTAAAAGTCACCTTTCAGAAATAAGAGAGAAAGTTGGAGAACTTGACATTATAAAACGTCAAATCCAACTTGAAAAAAGTGAATTAAAGAAAATGAAAAATGAAATTGTAAAGTCAATATCTGTTTCTGACGACCTTAAACAATATATGGATGACATTAATTTTCAAGTTAGTATTCCTGAGTATTGCAGCATTCCTATAGATGAAATTAGTCAGTATGAAATGATTCTTCATATCACAGATTTTCACATAGGATATGTTATAAATGACTGCAAAGGTAACTATTATAGCTTTGAAATTGCAAATCAGAGAATAGATAAATTGATTAGTGAATGTTACAAATATATTGAAATGTATAATATCAAGAAGATTTATTTGGTAAATACTGGAGACGTAATAGAACACATTAGTATGCGTGCTAATCAATCGCAATTCTGTGAATTTAATCAATCAAAACAGATCAATAAAGCAATTGAAATAATTTATAGACTTATGGTTGCTCTATGTAAATTCTGCGATGTTGAATATGATTCTATTTATGGCAATCACGATAGAATGAATGGTGATAAAAAAGCAAACTTAGATGGTGATAATGCAGAAGTTATTATTAGAGAACAGTTGGGTAAATATGTTGAGATTAGTAAGAACGCAAGAGCAAAGGTTATAGATAGAAAGTCTACAGATAAAGAAATCATAAAAGTAATCAATGGAGTAAATTGTAAATTTGTTCATGGAGAAGATAAGTCTAATGATGGCAGACAATTTATAAAGAGTGAAATATCTATGGATAATCAATTCTATACGCTTCTGTTTAAAGGCCACTTACATAATTTCAAACTAGAAAGTGAGAATAATGGAAGATATATTATTAGCACCGGATGTCTTAGTGGATACAATGATTATTCTGTAAACTTTGGTTGTACAAGCCTTCCATCACAAACAATAGTTATTGTGGCAGAAGGTAAAGTTGAATTAATTAAGGATGTTCAGTTAAATTAAAAGGAAAGTAAGAGAGGTGTCATTATGAAAGCAAATTGGGATATATTTTTCGAACCAGAGGTAAGAGATTTAACAAAATTACATTTACCTGACCCCGAAACATTAGATTATTATGAAAGAATCTTAAATAGGGAAATATCTTGGAATTGTGAAATTGATGATAGTTTAATTGACTTTTCATTGATGATAATTAAATGGAATAGACAAGATAAAGGTATACCTATTGAAGATAGAAAACCTATAAAAGTATTGATAAACTCTGATGGTGGCGAGCTTGTAGCAGTTATGAATTTCATAAATACAATGCAGCTTTCTAAAACACCTGTATGGACAATAGGTATGGGTAAAACATATTCCGCAGGTGGATTAATGTTATTGGCTGGCACTAAAGGACATAGATACATATTTCAAGATACTACTGCTTTAATTCATGCAGGATCTACAGGAGCTATGGGAAATACCGACAAAGTATTGGATAACTTTGAATTTACACAAAAACAAGAAAAAAGAGTTAAGGAATTCGTAGTTGCCAATACAAAGATAACTGATAAATTATTTACAAAGAATTATAGAAAAGATTGGTGGTTAATGTCCGAGGAAATAATTTCATTGGGTGTGGCCGACAAGATTATAACTGATTTGGACGAAATATTTTAATATAGGGTTGCTACCATAGCAGAAGGAGATAAGGATTATGTGTGAATGTTCAGAGTGTTGTAGTGCGGAAGAATTTGAAGAAGAAGAATTAACTCAGGAAGAAGTAGTTTCTCTATCTTTAGAGATGATAGAAGATGGAGAATGTCTTAAGTGTACTTTAGATACTATTTTCGAATATGCTTATTCATTAGGCAAAAGAGATTTAGCAAGAGAATCGAGAGACTTTTATCAAGATGTTTTAGATGAAGAAGAGTAGATAGAAATTTAAGGGAAATCTGTGATTACTATAGGAAGTGTTATATAGACGTATATAACGGGATACACAGACATGTGCTTAGAGGTGTTAGTAGCACAAAATAAAGGATACTGAGTAAGTGAAACAGGCAGACACTTCGCTTGATGCAAACTAACCTATATGGATTGTGTGTCGAGTCTTAAAAATAGTTTGATTGGATTATCAGACTGAGTTATGCGAGAATGCCACCTCGCCTTATCCTTTATAGTATGATTATAAACCCACTTTCCAGTATATTTCTTAGTATACTCTCTTAAAGAGTGCGGGAGTTAAGGTGCTGATTGTTCAGTGACACAAGGGTCTTTATAATTTATATCTTTATGGAGCTAAAGGCTCGAAATAATAATCTTTGGGATAAAACTAAATTAAGTAGTGGCGGAATATTTACCATCGTGGTAATAGTAGACGCTAGATTGATTAACATTAGAAACTATCGAGGTGTAATTCCTATAACGCCTTTGGAGTTGATCACCATTGACTGCGTAAGGTTTTCATGTTGGGTGCAAATCCCTACCTACTTAATCAGTTTTAAAATTTAAGAGGTAGTTTAGGCATATATTTATATGTTTATCTACAGCCTTCCATGATTGCAAGTGGAAGTTTATAATAGTGCGAAAACACTTTAAATATGGAGATAGCAGAAGCAGTCTCCTTCTGTACCTAGAGACAATAAATACATAGGTTAGTAGGCTTGGTTAGAGTCTCAGAACTAATCTGCTTCTATGGGTGTTAGTGTAACGATAGCACACCTTCAAAGGATACGTAGAACACGTTTGACTCGTGTACATCCTAATAATATTATTTTAAAAGAAGATTTTCTCATAGAGCGTGAGAAATTAAAAATAAAGAAAGCTCAATTATAAGATTTAGTTGTAGAACGCAACTAAGTAAAAATAAAGAAAGTTCAATAGAAGAATGTTTTATAGCAGACGTAAGGTCAAACAAAAGACTGTTGAGGATCGGAAATGTTCCCGACACGCTATCTATATTGATAGTTAACAGGTATGTAGGAAGTGCAGCCCTACCAACAGTCTAATTCTATGTAAGCTATATACCTATTCGCACCTAGAAGCCTGTGCGAGGACGATGATAAGGGGAAACATCTAAAACCCTATAGCAAAAAATCTATAATACTAGGCAATATAGGTTTAATCTTATTTATATTACAAGGTGTATCCAGCCTTCGAAAATGGAAACTTTAAATTCATGCCATACACCAAGGGGCTTTGTACCTTGGCTATTTAGTCCGATAAGGACAAAAGTTGCACGAGTAATGACGATAGTTAACAAAGTGTAATGAAGGTAATACAACAGTTCGGAGATTACCTTTGAGACGGGAACTCCTTAAAAACGCCTAGGGAATCGCAGCGCAAATAGGAAAGGTCTAAAGTGTTTTGCGATAAACATACACTTATAGATTTATCTCACTTCTTTAAATAACAGTTCTCTCAAGCCTCTGTTTATAATGCTATTATAATTAAGCGTAACAATGAGAGCCAGAAATTTATATTTTGATAGCGACATAAATCATGTGGTTTATGTGGTTTAGGAGGAGGATTATTTTCTAATATTAACTTAAAGTTAGTGTATCTGTTGAGATACTAGCCTTTGTTACTTTATGCGATAAATTAAAGTAAATAGTATGTCGCTACTCGATATGCGACTAATAAAAGGTCGAGTTCAAATGTTGTAATCTATGGAGAGTCCCTACCATATAGTGGGAAACTTTAAACTCAAGTTCTTTAAATTTAGTTATAAATTCTTTATATATGAAGACTTTCGTACTATTGTTAAAGAACTAATAAGTAGTGGCGAAATATAAACGCATGACACCTACGACTTGACTACTTTCTAGAGGTAGAGATTAGGTGATTAAACAATCAAGTCCTGCAAAGGTGAAAGTCCTTTGTCTACTTATTCTTAAAATATTATGACTCATTTATATTTAGTAAGCCAAAGGGCATACACAATCATACAAACTTCCATGAACGACTAACTACATTGGATTTGTTGTTCTAAAAAAGTAGAGAGGTGTTTAGAAGTGCTTAGATTGCCAAATGGTCGAAGCTACCTCGATACTAGCCTGAGTTTGGGTTTGTAGGGCTCAAAAGGTTTTGCTGCTTTCCGAAAAAGCAGATTTAATATGCTGATATGACTCAACGGTAGAGTAGCACACTTGTAATGTGCAAGTTGTAGGTTCAAATCCTATTGTCAGCTCCAGGAGCTTTGGTGATGGTACTCCGTTAATAACAATCACCACCCCCTTATATTTAGAATAATGCACATTTTAAAAGGTGTCTATTGTTAAGGTGTTTATTCTTGTGGATATAACTAACAAATCAAATATAATATATAAAGGAGAGATTTACTGTGGGTGTAGCATCTGTAAGTAAAAAGTGTCCGTTATGTGGCGACAATAAAAAATTTGAGTCTTATTACAGCCATAGAGATAACTCAAAAGAACATGGAAGAGACGTAATCTGCAAGATTTGCAGTAAAACCATGGCGTCTTCTAAAGAAGGAATGATGAGATATTGTAGTACCAATTCAAGAAGGTTTGATGAAGTTCTTTGGAAGTGGGCTGAAGATAAAATAACATTGAAACTTAAAGAAGATATTGAACACAACTCATTGAGTGAAGATAAGAAGAAAAAGATACTCAATGAAAAAATAGCGAGTGCTTATTTTGGTCAGATGAATCAAGTTAATTGGTATGCGTTTATTCCGGATAGTTCGGTGGACATTAAAGAGCTAAAAGCTGATTTAGAGGATGAAGAATACGACAATACTCCTATTAAGAAGAGAAAAGAACGAAAAACATATTCTTTAAAATGGGCAGGAGATTTTACAGCAGAAGAAATTATTTATTTAGAGGATCAATATAAGAAAGCACAAGATCAATATGATCTTAAGACTGGAAATGATTTTGAGTATGCTATGAATGTTGCAGTTGCTGGATTGATAGTTCGTAAAAATCGAAATGGATATTTAAATGGAGAAAATGGAGCGGATAAAAGATATAAAGAGGCGGTAGCAATTTATGACTCTTTGTGTACAAGTTCTAAATTTAACCAGAAGACACGCTCGACCAACGATACCGCTGGCTTAGGGTCTCTAAGTGAAATTGTAGCAAAATTAGAACAAACAGGATTTCTTCAGAAGAAAATTATATTTGAAGATGATAGTATTGAGAAGGTTAACGCCGATTTACGTCATGTTTTAAGCAGCGTAGGTGGTGACAGTTAATGGCAGTAAACTATTCTAAAAAGAAACAAAATAAACAGTTTAGAACAGATATTAATGGAGATAGTCCAGATAGCCACAACGTTGTCAAGCAGTCTAGCCTTGAAAATCCTGAAGAATGGGAAAAGCAAATTTTATTCTGGAGAAGTCATTTAGATATTTTCATAGAAGATTATTTTTCTACTCCTGAAAGACCAGTTGAACTTAAAGATGTTCAGAAAGTTGTTGCAAGGAATTGTGGAAATTGTACGAATGTAATTGATATAGAATCACGTTCTTATGGTAAGACATGGAAGATGGCGTGGATATTGAGTGCCCTGAGCATTTTATACAGCGACAATCGTATTTTGGTAGTTTCTGGTAATGTTAGCCAAGCCATGCTCGTAGCAAATTATATTAGAGATATTGCGAATGTTAATGTCAATTTTGCTAGGGAAATACACCTACCTGTGAGAATTGCGAAGGATGGAGCTACAGTTAAATTTAAAAATAATTCTACAATAATATGCAAAGCCATGGAAAAAGATGGTAAGAACATAGTTGGGTTGCGGGAAAAAATAATTTATATTGACGAAAGTTGGCTTATAAAATCTACTGTAATTCAGAAGGCTTTAAGACCAATGTTGTCATACACCCGTGATGTTGCAAGAGAACAAAATTTTGAAGATTTTGATTCGAAATTATTTGAAACATCATCAGCATATTTGAAAACATGTGATTTATATAAAAGATTTACAGATAATGTTAACGACATGAAAAAAGGTAATACGAATAAGTTTGCATGTGCTTTAAATTATGAATCGGGAATTAGAACTGGTATTATTAAAAAAACATTTGTGGAAGAAGAAAAAAGCAATATGCTTGAAAGTTTATTTAGCATGGAATATGGTGCGATTTTCATTGGGAATCAGAATGGTTCATTCTTTCCATATGACCTTACAGAGCCTTGTAGGAATATGAAATTTATGGAATTAAAGCAACCTGCTCATTCAAAATCAAGATATATACTTTCATTAGATGTAGCCACTTCTGAAAAAGACGGCGCAGATAATGCTAGTTTATTGGTGACAAAATTCATTGAAAAAAGTGATGGAACTTTTCATAAATATGCAGTCCACATGAAAACATTTCACGGATATGCTCAAGAAAAACTTGCAGAAGAAGTAAGAAAAACTTGTATTAGGTTTCCTAACATAGAGTCAACTATTATTGACGGAAATGCTATCGGCGAAGGAGTCGTAAGTTTACTAAATTTTCCTTATGTGTGTGACAATGTAGAGTATAAGCCTTTTGTAAGAGATGATATTGGGTACACTGGTACTAATGCAATTCCCATTGTTAGATTTTTTCGTGGAAGTAATGATATCAATAATAGAATGGTTACAAAAACTAAATTGTATTTTGAAAACGGAACATTGCATCTACCTATTCCCTCTTCCGAGGCAAGAAGATTACAAGATGATACTTTCGATGGTTCAAATAAAAATGATAAAGCAAAACCAAGAGAGTTATTAATTGAAGAAATAACAATGTACTTTGAAGCTGATAAATTACAATTTGAACTTTCTACGATAATTCCTAAACTTACAACAAAGGGATCAACTTTTTATGAAACGGCTTTGACTACACAACATAATGATAGATGTTCTTCCCTTTGGATGGCTATGGATTATATTTCACAGTTAGAGGAGAAGAACAGAGAAAGTTATAATAATAATACTGAAGGTATGTGTATGGGCATAGCAATGACTTGGAATTAATAAAACAACCTTATAATTAGGAGGTGACTATATGTCAAGAAGTAAAAAGAAAACAGCAATTGCACAGAAACAAGTGAAACATATTCAAGTAGTAATCCCAGAATATTCTCTTGGATTCGATATGAAATCATATCAAGGAGATGGGGGTAAACCTATTACTGTATATGAAAATAGATATTCATCTAATGGTGATGTTAAAGGTTACAATGTCGATCAGATTTTAAAAAATAAACAAGATAATATATATAAAATATTTGAACTTTGTAATTATTATGTTGATGCAGACCCAATATATGGAAACGCAATAAAAAAGATATTAACTCCATTCTCATTATCTGGATGGAAACTTATGGGTGCATCTGAAAAAATAAAGCAAAAGTATATGGATTATTTTGAATCAGTGGGGATTTTCGATTTGCTTAGGGATTCATTTTATGATCTGAATCTATATGAAAATTGTTATATTTATGATAGGGGTAACTGGTTTGATATATTCCCTCCTCATAGAATCAGAGTTAGTTCTATAGGTATTAATGGTGAACCTGTACTAGAATATAAGATTGCAGAATTTGGAAATAGAAATTATACAATTGCAAAAGAAGGATTTATAAATACCCTATTGAAACAATATGAGGGATACCCTCCTGAAATACTCGATGGAATAAAAATGGGTACTTTATGGGTGCAATTGTCACCTGATAATTGTTATTCCTTGCAAGGTGTAAAATCTCGTTGGGAAAAATATTGTATTCCATTTATAAGTTCATGTCTAAAATCTTTTTCAAATAAAAATCTAATTGGAGATTTTGAAAACAGCCAATTATCAGCAGGAATGAAGCCATTTCTACATGTTAAGGTAGGCTCAGAACGTGTTATGCCTTCTCCTTCTCCAGATATCTTAAAAGATGTTGGACTGATATTTCGTAATGCAATTAATGGTTATCCATTAGCAATAACTTCACACGTGGTTTCTGCAAATTGGGTTTCAACCGATACTAAAAATATGTTTGATAAAGCAAAATATGACGAAGTTAATACTTCTATTTTGGCGAGTTGTGGTTTAAGTGCAATAATTGTAACAGGAGATTCCACTGGTTCTAACTTCGCAAGTGCAACAATTAATGTATCTGTTGCTGAAAAAAAAATTTCTGCTAATCAAAAGAATGTTGCAGAATTTCTAAAGAAGATTATGAAAAAAAGAGCAATAGAATGGAGAATCGCAGAAAATAAAGTTCCAACTTTTGTATTTGACAAAGTATCAATTCAAGATGATCAAACTATGAAAGATGAAGTATTGAAATTATTTCAAAGTGGACTTACCTCATATGCTACAACTATTAATACTCTCGGCTATGACTACGACCAAGAAAAAGAACGCAAGAAAAAAGAAAAGTCAGATGGAGATAAAGAAATATTTGAAGTGCCAGCATCTTTTAATACTCAAGCAAAAGGAGATAATGGTGGAGGTGCACCAGAAGTTCCGGGTGCGAACAAGGATTCAAGCGCCACAGGAAAACAACCAAAGCCTAGTACAGCTTGATAAATCAAATATAATATCAAATTAAGGAGATAAGGAATGAAGAAACATTTAGTTTTTAACAATCATTGCGCAGGATGGATGATGACTCAGAATTTTATTCTTCAAGATATATCAAAAAGAAATAAAGGTAATACAGATTTAAATGTCTATGTTTTTAATGAAACAGAAGATTTTTTAAACAAACTCAATGAATATAAGCGGTTGCTTAAAGGGTGACTGCTTTTATTATATCAAATTTTAAAAATCAAAGGAGAAATGTATTATGTTATTAACGACAGAAGTGGCAGTAAAATTAGGTAAAAAAACAGATTCATATTACGAATCTAAAGGGTACATTATACCAAAGGAATATGATAAAAGGCATCATAGATGGCATGTTAAAGAAGGAACAACTCTTAAAATAAAAGTGAATGATTTATTATCTAATAGTAAAATTACCGTTGAAGCTTTATGTGATTACTGTAAAGAAGAGCATATATTTACAACATATCAAGGATTTAATAGAGGTAGACACGAAATTGATAAAGATTGTTGTTTATCTTGTAAATTTTTAAAACAACAAGATATTATTAGAAATAGATATGGTGTAGATTTCCCATCACAAACTCCAGGCACAGGCACTAAAATAAAAGAAGCTTTGAGAAAAGATTTTACAATAATACAAGAGGCTTTTATAAAAAGTAATTTTAAATTATTATCTACTGAAAAAGAATATGAAAACGCAGATTCTATATTAAGGTTTATATGTTTAAAACATGAAAAAGAAGGAGAGCAAACATGTAATTCTAAAGCTGCTAGATATGAACGTGGCAATGGTTGTATATATTGTGTAAGAGAAATTCATATTGAAACCACTCCAAGAGGAAAAGATAGTCCTCATTATAATATAAATATGACCGATGAAGATAGGAAAAAACACAGAATTATAGAGGGTTATGATTCATGGAGACTCAATGTTTATAAAAGAGATAATTATTTATGTCAATGTTGCGGTAAGAAAGCCACAAGAAAACAAAAAATTCATGCTCATCACTTATATAACTACGCTGATAATGCAGATTTAAGAACAGATATAGATAATGGTATAACCCTATGTAGAGAATGTCATTATGGATTTCATTCAAAATATGGAAAGAAAGATAATACTCCAGAACAATATGAGGAATTTAAACTTTCTCAACAATTCAAAAATAATATAGTTCAACCAATTCAAGAAGTTATTTGATTATAACTTCTTTTTTTATTTATGTAAAGGAGGTGATATATGGTGAATAGAAAAACAATATGCCAAGCAAAGAGAATTATTTCTATAGCAGAAGAACAATCTAATTCAAATTTATATATGGTTATAGATTTTGTACTTTTGGATACGCTTGTCAATCTTAATGATATTCAATATTCAGAAAAGTTTATTTTAAATATTGCCGATAATTCAGAAATATATGCCGGAATACCTCTGAAGGTTGACTATAACAAACTTATAGCTGGAAAGACGGATAAACTTACACATAATTACGATCCTAAGACAAAGAAATTAAAAAATCAAATGATTGGTTCTTTCTTTAAGTTTTATCACCAACATAATGAAGAAGGCGTATTGGAGTTATGTGGACAAGTTCGTATTCCAAAAGAGTTTGAAGAAGCTTGCGCCGTAATTGAGCGACTATACGAAGATAACAATTTAAATGTATCATATGAAATTATAGTTGGAGAATCTACAAAAAATGGAAAAGTGACATTTGTTGATGCTAGCGAAGAAAACTATTTGTTTGCTTATTCAATTGTTTCTAATCCTGCTGTAACTTCTGCCACGGCAATACTTCTCGTAGCTGAATTACTAAATAATCAAAATATTGAAGAAGGTGAAATTGTGTCAATTGTAAGAACAAAAGACTTGACTCAAGAACAATTTTTCGCTAATACAAAAGTTCATTTGAGCACACAAATTGCTGAGTTAGACATGTCGCAGGTGCAACGCAAGATATACAATGCTATGAGAGAATTTATCGTTGACGAATGGTATTATTTTGAAGTTGTAGATATGACTATGACTTACGTAATCGCAAAGAAATATGAAGATGGAGACTACTACAAAATTGATTATTCTGTTGGAGAAAATGAAGTCCAACTTAGTAATATGAGAAAATGCACAAAAACATATACTGATATTCCAGAAGAAGGAGGAGATCCAGAAATGGCAGAAAAGAAAAAAATGTCAAAAGAAGAAATGTTAAAGAAAATTGAAGCTATGTCAGAAGAAGATATGCAGAAAATGATGGAAAAATCAAAGATGGCTGAGGTGGCAGAAGTTGCTGAATTAGAGAATAAATTAATTGTTAAAGAAACAGAAATTGCTACTCTAACTGCAACAATTGAAACTAGCAAATTAGAACTAGCTTCAAAGGAAACAGAATTACTTGAGGTAAATGCAAAAGTTGTTACACTTTCTGAATCAGTTATTGCAAAGGATGTTGAACTTGCTGAGTTAGTACCGTTAAAGGAAGCTCATGCAACAATGTTAGCAGAAAAAGAAGCAATAGAATTAGTAGCAAAACAGACTGCATTAAAAGAAAAATATGCAAAAGTATTAAGTGCAGAAATATTAGTAGAACTTGCAGAATCTATAGTTTCACTAGATGAAAGTAAATTAGTTGCAAGAGTTGTAGAAATTGCAATGGCAAGTGCTTCACAAGAAAAAACAGAAGTTAAACCAATAGTTACCCTAGCTTCAAGAATTACAGATAATGTAAAATTAAATGGAGCAGAATCAGGATCACTTAAAGAAAAGTATTCAATCTAATACATACAAAATAATACAAATACAGGAGGAATATTAAAATGAACGGATTAGTTAAAAATGGTTTATATTCAACACAAGGTGGCTTTACAGCTAAAGTTGCAGGACTAGGAAGAGGTATATTTGTTAAACCCGACTACACAGACAAATCAGTTTCACTTCCAGGAGCAGATGCATTAGGAGATGTATATTTCGTACAATGTGATATAGATACTCCAGTAGAATTAGGACAGGCTGATAAGGATTTTGTACTTCCTATAGGTACTGCTGTTAAAATGGAAAAACTACAGTTAGGTTGTAAATTTGTTTCAACTTCATTAGAAGCAGCTATCGGTACATATACAGTTGGTGGAGTTGTAATGATTTCAGCTATTGGTAAATTAAAAGCAAACCTAGCAGGATTATTTCAAGCAACAGTTACAGAAATAATTGCAAGTTATGATGGCGAAGCAGCTCTAGTTTGTATCGTAACCGCAGTTTAATTAAAAGTATTAACAATTCAAAAATAATATAAATACAGGAGGAATATTAAAATGGCAACAGTTTATAAAGAAGTAGACATATTCATTGCTCAAGCTAAAGGAGAGGTAGACGTAAAATCCCCAGAATTAGCAGAAGCTCGTGGGGTCATGAAAGATTTATCCGCAAGATACATTGAAACAAAAGATAAAGCTATCAGAACAGAACTTGCAGAAATAACAACCGTTGTAACTAATCAGATATTAAGAAACAAAACCGCTTATCTTGAAACTTTTGGTGACGTTGCAAGAACAGCAGTAGGTGTAAAACAACAGTTTGAAATTGAAGTAGATCTAACTTCCGCAGAGTTCACAGCCAAGGGCGTTGCCGGAGACAGAGGGACATTAACCAAGAAATATGTTGGTATGGATACAAAGCATGTAACCACAAGACCAAGTATTTCATGGTTGGACATGGCCTCTGGGAGAATCAATTTTGATAGAATTGCATTACTTTCTGCTGAGAAAATGGACAATGCAATAACTAAAGAATTAGAAACAGTTTTATTTAATGCTTTTTCAATTTTAGCATCCCCTAACTATGAAACTGGTACTGGAATTGATCAAACTCTTTTGAAAAATCAGATTAATACTTTTTCAGAATTTGGACAAGTTACTCTACTTGGAGATATTTCAAAATTATCTTTGCTTGATAATATTTCTGGATGGACTGCTAAATTACCTGAACAACTTGCTATCGAGCACAATGCTAATGGATTCATAGGAACTTTCAATACTGCTAATGTTATTAAATTAATAAACCCATTACTTAGAGGAAGTTTAGTTAATAGAACACTTAGAAAAGATCTTCTGTACATACTTTCTGGTGGAGACGCTTCACAAAGAGGACTTAAAGTTCAATTTGAGGGTGACGTTTATATGAGAGAGCAAGAAGATTTCAATTCAGGCGATTACGACCTAATGATGGGATTAATAGTGGGCGCAAAAGTTGTAGGAAGCGAATTGTACATGGGTGTTTACAAAGCAAACTAATAATGAGAGGGGTAATTCCCTCTTTATCTTAATTAAAGGAGATAAGGATATTTATGAAAGAAAGTATAAAAGTAATAAACAATAATCAATATAACATTGGTTTATTGTGTCAGAAGTGGAACAAACACAGACAGGTAAAACCTAATTCTTTTATTTATTTGACAGAAGAAGAAGTTAGGGAATTAGATTCAGATTATGAATTTTTTAGTTCAGGAGAACTTTTAATCGATGATACTGAAATAAATGTAGCTTTACATTATGCAGAAGTAAATCCTAATACTCTAACAGAAAAAGAAATAGAAGATATATTCAAATTATCTGCTAGTGATATTAAGGAAAAACTTTCAAATGTAACAGAAATGTTTGCACTTGGAAAAATTCATGATATTGCAAAGAGAACTGATTTAAGTGTAACAAGGTTGAAAGTTATTGAAGAAATAATCGGTAAGAAAATTGAACTAGAAGATATTAAGCCAGTTGAAGATATAAAACCTGTAGTTGAGATTAAAAAATCAACTAAGAAAAAGTAAAGGAGGAGTAAATCATGACCTCCCTAACAACAATTCAAACTAGACTTACAGAAAAAGTTAAATATCAAGAAACTCCTATTCCTTTAGTGGCTGTCGATTATAAGCAATTCGTTATAGAAGGTGCTCAACGATTATATGTTGACGGTGGTTTAGATTCATGGGATTCAGATTATAATGCACTATCATTTGAAATTAATAGGAAATCTGATTTAACTGAAACTGAATATATTTATATTGCTTCACAGATTGCTTTCTTTAATCAGATTAAAAATTATTGGACAACGATCGTAAGTTATACAACGGATGCAATTTCTGTAACTGGAGCAAATAACATATTCAAGACAATAAATGGAAATGTTACTGATTTAGAGTTACGTCTATCCCAATTAGCGTGGAAATTTTCTCATAGGTCGGTGTAATTATGAAAGTAAAAATAGAAATACGAAACAAGAACTTAGATTTAATTGAAGTTAAAAAATACGATTTCGATGATTATTTTGATTACCTTTCTAATAAGACTACTTCCCTACTCTACTCAATAGAAGAATATAAACTTGATTTAATTGGACACGAAGTTTTACGTAATGCAGTATTAGACTTAGCAGGACACTTGAAAAGATTGCCTCAGAATTTAAGATTTCTTGATGATGAGGAGGATGATTAAAAGTGAGATTTTATATACCTCCGAAAATGCAAAGTAATTTTAGTGATTCTATTGCAGCGTTAGGAACTGACTGTATTTTGAATTTTGTAATAGGAAGTAAAGTTAGAGTTAGATTTGATAAAGTAAACTATCGCACACGCAACGGGGTTGTGAATTCTGATGAAGTAATTTTCGCAGAGTTATCCTCTAATTTAAAAATGGGTGATTACTTACAATATAACGAAGAAATACTTCTCATAAATCAAGTTAAGACAAATCAGTTTCCAGCTTGCTATGAAATTTATGCTAGTGCATGTAATACAAAGTTTAACATTACAAGATATTTTGCAGAAGAATATAATTCAAGTGGTGTGATAACTAAAATAGCAGGAAATTATGCTGTAGTTAGTAATTTGTATTGTATTACAACTGTAGGAAGTTTTGAGTTTAATACATCTAATGGAAGTCCTGGGATTATACCAAAAGATACCATTTCGTGTCAATGCCAAGTTAATACTCTAACTAAAACTATTACTGAAGGAGATAATTTTCTTTGGGTAAATGATAAGTATAAAGTTGTGAGCGTAGATTCAAGTCAGATTGATCTAGACGGTCTGGATGGTGTTTTAACTTTTAGTGCTGAGAAGGTAGTGTAGTTATGAAACTAGAGTTAGATGAGAAAAGGTTAATGAATGACATTGTAAAAGAGCTTAATGTTTCTATGGATGATGTGGCAAAAGTTTTAGTTGAGTTTATGATTGGTGAAATTTCTATGTCCTCATCAACTAATGCTAGTTTTGAACAATGGAAGTTGGATGTTATTGATACATTACATTGGAGAGCTGTTGCTAGTGCAGGACAATTAGTTAGAGAAGTAGGAATATTAGATCAATCTATGCCCTCTTTATATAAGGCTATGGCAGTGGAATTCGGAACAGGAAGTAGAATGTCTGGATCGGGCGTTAACCCTTGGTTGGGAGAATATTTATCTTCTGAATACTATCATACTAGCAGAAGCGGTATGGGTATTTATTCACTTCCTGGAGAAAAAATTTATGATCCAGATTCGAATACATGGAAAGAAAGTAATGCTACAAAAAGAGAAGCCATGCCTTTCTTAGAAGAACGTGGTTCATTATATTGGACAAACATATTTGGAAACAGTTCAATAATGGCACAAACATATTTCGACAAAGGTATTGATAATGCAATTTCTAGAATTGATTTTAGTAAGTATTTAATTGTAAAGTAGGTGATTATATGGGTGGAATTAGCTTAGATCAAGCACAGATGATGGCTATTATGACAAACGACATAATTTTGAAGCAACTTATGTTAGTTCCAACAAATGTGTTTACGAATTTTGCAGAGCTTAGAATTAATTATTTTGTTGAAGGGTACATAGCTGAGTCTATAGTGATTCCTAATGTGTGTAGATTGTTAATTAAATCAGCACATATGTCACCTACCAACAATGAATTTGTTAAAGAAAATAACGTTATAATTGAAGTTTTTGTTCCTAGCTCACAAGATAGGATGACAGGATTTGAACGTAGAACTAATATAATAATTGGAAGATTGATTAAATTATTTCATAATCAGATGATACATAATAGAAAATTTAAATTAGAAACAAGTAATGAATTATTTTCAAGTGAAGTTGGATTTAAAAGAGCGTTTGTAATGTTTAGTTTTAAAAGAGCTTTTTCATAAAAATAAATAATACTGAAAATAGAGACTAGAAATAGTCTTTTTATTTTATACAAAATAATTAATATTAGGAGGAATTTTAAATGGCAAAGGAAAATTTAGGATTCATAATCGATAGCCCGAATTGCCTCATTAAATCTAGTAAAGGCGATTTAATAATTGACAAGGCTTCATCTGGGACTGTCACGTTTACAGGAGATCAGATTGAAATTTCTGCGGGTCAGGGCTTCCTTGCTCTTGCAGCAATTCCAAAAACTACTAAGATAGAAGTAAAAATCACAAATGCTGAATTTAGTTTAGAGCAAATGGCTATGTCAGCAGGTTCTAGCGTAGTAGTTGGTGCTCAAGAATTTACAAAGTTTGATACATCATTTGCTGTAGCTACTGGGAATACTTTCATTATTCCAGAAGTTGCAGTTATCGGTTCAATTAGGATAAATGGGTTCACCGAGGTGACTGCAATTCCTGCTACAGGAGAATTTAAAGTAGCTATATCTGCGACAGAAACTACGTTGACTTTCTTTACAGATGTTGAAGTTGGTACAATATTAAAACCATCTTACAAAATATTAACTTCTGCAACTACAGTGTCTGTTAGGGTTAAGAACAATGAAGTACCTGGTAGTGCAGAGTGTATTTTGTCATGGCCTATATACGAAAGTGATACTGTCGAATCAGAAATATGGGGCACTGCACAACTTACCCTGTTCAAAGCAAAAATTAACCAAAGTTTTTCAATCGGTGGTTCATATAAGACGGCCTCTGTTTTTGACCTCAACCTAACTGCATTAGATGCCAGACGTCCAGATCTTCTTGCCTGGAGCTTTGTTATTTTACCACTATTGGCAGAATAATACTTGACAATACTAATATAAAATAGTATAATTAATGTATGGGATAGAGATAAATCTTGAGTCGACACTTGATTTATTCTCGACAAACACAATATCCTAATTGTGCTTCCCTACTTTATAAATTAGGATAATAAATTCTATAGGAGGAATTATAAAAATGGGATTAATAACTACAGAAATTGAAGTTATGGTGAATGGAACTAATATTAAGCATCTTATAGAAATGGGTTATAAAATACCTATGTCAATAAGTAAAAAAGGTAAACCTTGCTATATTTGTGGTGCTCCAGTATTAGTAAAAGTTGAAGATTTATCGGATGGTAGTCATACGAAGGTTGAATGTCAATGCGATGTGTGTAATAAAATAGTTAGTCCTAAATGGAGTAGTTATAAAAGAAGTTTTGAAAATCATAAAAAATACTATTGTAATGAATGTGTGGAAAAAGTAAGAATAGATAATAGTTTAAAAACTAGAAGAAGTAAAGAAAATTCAATCGCACAATATCTAATAAATACATATGGCGAAAATGCAATAGAGATATATTTGGATTGTAAGAAAAATAAACAGTTAGGACTTAATCCTTGGAAAATAAGTTGCGGAAGTAACGTTAAAATTTGGGCTAATTGTATCCACACAAATTATCATGAAAGTTATTCTATTGCAGCAAGTAGTATCAAAAGAGGAAGAGATTGCCCTTATTGTGCAGGCAGAAAAGTTCATCCTTTTGATTCTTTAGGTAAGATATTAGAAGATGAAGGATTGTTGAATATATGGTCTAAAAAGAACGAAAAATCACCTTATGAATATCCTCGACATGGCAGGGAAAAAGTTTGGTTTATATGCATAGATGATACAACACATGAAGATTATTTTAGGAGTATAAGTAATGCAATTAGATATAAGTTTAGATGCCCTGAATGTCAATGGTCAAAGGGAGAAACATCTATAAGTATATATTTAAATAAAGCTAAAATAATATTTGAATCACAGAAGCCTTATATTGGATTAACGGGAATAAATGGTGGAAGTTTATCATATGATTTCTACTTACCTTTTCCTTATAACATTTTGATTGAATATCAAGGTGAACAACATGAAAAACCTACAGATTTTAGAGGAGAAGGTATAGAAATTGCAAAAAAAAGATTTAAGAATCAAGAAATTCACGATAAGCTCAAAAAAGAATATTGTCGATTAAACGATATTGAATTATTAGAAATTTGGTATTACGATTTTGATAATATTGATTTGATTTTATCACAACAGCTACAAAATAATATGATTACGTTAATTCAAGAAGCTATATAACATGGCTTCTTTTTATTTAATCAAATATAATCAATAAAAGGAGATAAGGGAATATGGTAGAGAAAAAACTTAAAGAAAACGAAATTATAGTTGGTACAAAAACTTATATTATTCTTCCAATTAAAATTAAACATTTGAAAAACAACTTCTATTCGAATTATATGACTGTTAAAAAAATGGGATTAGTAAAACTTCTCAATTTCAATGATGGAGAACAATTCATAATAGATTTATTAGAAGCTATATTAGACAGTGAAGAATTAGCAAAAGAAGTTTTGGAAAATATTGACGCACAAATTTTAAAAACCATTATGGAAATAACTAAAAAAATAAATGAGATCGACGATGAGCCAGACGAAAAAAACGCTTAAAGGGTGAAAAAGGACTGACGTTAAGAAGAGGTTTATCTCTCCTTTCAACCCATTGCTCGTTTACACCTAGCGAATTAAATGAGTTTACATATACTGAATATAAGGACTGTATTTTTGAATTAGGATTAAAGCTAAACTATTCTGCTATATCCCACATCTTAGGAAATTCAAATGTAGGAGAAGATGGTTCAGAAATGGTTAATAAAGCAAATCCAATGAACTATGAGGATAAAACTAAGAACAACAAACCTCAAAGAATGACTAAGGAAATGGCATTAGCATTTTTAGGTCAGAAGCCCTAAATTAATAGCATCAGAAGTGAGGATTACATAATTTTCCTCACTTTATTTTTTAACTTTTTTATCCTATAAAATTTTCATTTTAAATTGTAGTTTCTTTCGCCTCAGCAGCCTCTTTTAATTCCCTATCACGTTTCATTCTATATTCTAAAGGAAGATTGTTTTCATGAAATTTATCCCAATCTATATTATTCCATGATTCTTCTATACGTTCATCCTCCTTCTTCCTATCATTAACATATTTCATAAGATAAATCACGCTAAAAACAATCGCTAACCCAACCCCTATTATCCAAAATTGACCGAAAATCAATATTACACACAATATTAATATAATAAAAAACATTTAAATCACCTCAATTTAATTATATAACAATTGGAAAGTTTATGCAAGTTTAATTTAGAAAATTATTACTTAATGTAATTTACATATCAAATATAATATAAGTTAAGAGTAGAGACTTTCTACTCTTTTATCTTTAAAAGAAAGGAAGTTTTGTAATTATGGCAGATAATGATAAGTTATTAACCTCCCTCCGTATAAATTTAAAGTCACTTCAGGAAGACGTAACTAAGGCAAATTCCATACTTAAAAGTCTAACAGATTTAGAATTAGAAGCGGTAAATATAGATAGTGGAAAAGAAGCTATTAAATTATTAAGACTTATTCAAGATGAATTTAAAAAGATAAATACAGTGAGTACAGTAAAAATCGACACTAAATCAATTGATGATATGGAAAAGAAATTAAAAGGTCTAGGTGTCACCTTAAAAGAAACATTGCAGAGTACCACAAAATCGGTTACTACTGTTTTAGATGATGGTGGCAATCCAATTAAGAAAACAATAAAAGAAGAAATATCATTATTAGATGAATTAGGTAGAGAATATAAAAAGGTCAACTCTGAAATTACGGGAGCAGGAGATTCTACAACAAAAATAAATACTGAATCTGTAACTAATAATGTTGCAAAGCATGTAAAAGAAGAAGAAAAACTTGCTCTTGCAATCAGCAAAACAAGGGAAGAAATTGAGTTTAAAAATAAAGAAGCATTGAAATTTAATCCTAAAACAGCAATGACCTCCATAGAAACAAATTATAATAAATTATCATCTAGTGGTGTAGAAAAAATAGCAGATTTACAAGAATATACAACTAAAATTGAGACTTTGATAAAAGATTATAATTTAGAAGGGGATGCGTTAAAATCTGCAACTGCCTTAAAAAAGAAATATAATGATGAATCTATAAAAATATCCGACAATTTAGATAAACAAGCAAAAGCTAGTTCTAAGAAATCTATTACTGATGAAATAGGTAATATTAAAACTGCATATAATCAACTTAATACTTCTGGAAATGAAAGAGTCGAGAGTTTAAAAAGCTTAAATATTCAAACCGATAAATTACTAAAAAATGAAAATTTAGAAACAAGTAGTATTGTTACATTGACAGGACTACAGAAGACATATACCAAGGAAATAAATAATGTGGCTGAGGCTACCAAGAAACTAAACCTTGAATCTCTAAAGCAATATACCCAAGAACAATTACAAGCTGGATATGGCGCAGGAAATAAGACAATGACTGATAGATTAGGTTCTATATCTGGTGCTTCAAAGAATCAAACTTTGGGTTCAGGAGACGTTAGAAACTCAACTTTCGTAGATAGATTCAATGTTGCTAAAGATTATGTTGTGTCTAGTAAAATATTCAATATGGCATTTAATTCGATGGATCAAGCGTATAACAGCATAGCGAAGTACGAAGAAGGACTCGTGGATTTGTCAAGGACACTTTCCAATGTTTCGGATAATGATTTAAAGAATTTTGGAAAAGAAGCTATTCAAGCATCAAAAGATTTTGGAGTGCCTCTGGAACAGGTTCAGGCTGCTTATACTGAATTAGCAAGGGCTGGTGTAGATAATAAAGATGATTTAGCATCGATGGTAAAATCTGTTTTGACCGGAATCAACACAACCGAGATCAAGGATGCCGCAACTCTAACATCCTTTTTAGTAAGCACCGTCAAGCAGTTAGGAATGTCATATCAAGATACTAACAAAATAATTGATAGTTGGAATATGTTGTCAGATAAATATGCAGTAAAAAGCAATGATTTTGCTGAAGCTATACAGAAGTCTGGAAGTGCTAGTAAAAGCCTAGGCCTCGGACTTAATGATCTTAATGCTATGGTTGTAGTTTTGGGTGAAGCTACACAAAAAAGTGGAAGTGAAGTAGGTTCGGCTGTAAAAACCCTAGAAACTAGATTATTGCGTCCGGAAACAGTGGCAACTCTCGAAGGAATGGGTATTGCAGTAAAAAAAGATGCTGAACATTTTAACTCATTTCAAACCATTATGGCTCAAGTAAATACAAAGATGGATGAGTTTGGGGAAGGTTCAATTAAAGCTAATGAATTAATGGATAATCTTGGAGGAGCATGGAGACGCAACGATATCGCAATCCTAGCAAATGGTTGGGATCAAATAAATCAAATATCAAAAGAAAGCCTTGGTTCATCTGGTTACAGTATAGCTGAAAATGAAAAAGCAATGAAGACATTGACCAAACAAGTAGAAACACTAAAAAATGTATTTGCTGAATTATTCATTTCCTTTGGAGAAAGTGGCGTACTTGACCAATTAAAATTTATGGTTTCACAAGCAGCTAAAACCGTAAGTGCCTTTTCATCAATTCCACCTTCTGTAAAAAATACAGTAATAGTTCTCGCTGAACTTGCAGTTGCATATAAGGCTATAAATTCTGTTCAAAAGATGATAACCGGACAAGATTTTAAACAATGGTTAGATATGTTATTACCAAAAATTGGTGGATTTAGTAAAGTATTTGGTGATGGTAATGCATCGATGAGAGCATTTCAAATGGGAGCTAAAAGCCTAGGAGATAGTTTATCAAGTGGAAATATTAATATAGATGAATATTCTACAATATTAGGGGAACTTGGGAAACAATGTGGAGTATCTGCTGTAGGAGTAGACCAATTAAAACTTTCAAAAGCGGCATTAGATAAACAATTAGATACTGGTAAAATTACCCAGGTACAATATAATGAACAATTAGAAAAACTAGCAACCACGACTAAGACTGCATCTATTGCAAATAAAGCACATGAATCATCTCAGAAAGCAGTAACAGCAGCGAAGAAAAGTACATTGGTTTCTACACTCGCATTAAACGTTGCAACCATAGCATCTACCCTATTAATTTCTGCGGCAATAGCAGGAATATACAAACTTGCAGATGCCCTAATTATAACTAAAAAAGAATTAAAAGAGATGAACGAAGCTACAAAAAGTGCGATGGACGCAATAAGTAAAAATGCAACAACATCTCAATCATCATTAAATAGAAAAGTAGAAATTGAAGAACTTCTAAAAGGTAATCTTGCAATAGATGAACAATCTAAATTAGAAAAAGAACTTTATGATATCAAAGTCAAACTTGGAGAAATGTTACCCGGAGCAGTATCTTCAATTAATGCTGAAGGTAAAGCTATTGCAGATAATAATGTTTTAATCCAAAAACAGATTGACTTAGAGAAAGAAAGGGTAAAAGCTAAAGCCGATGCTTATTTAAAAGATAATAGTAAGTTTAATATACTTGGAAACGATATAGGTAGCAAAGCTACAAAAACAGGTAATGATATTAGTAGATATGAGCAAATGAAAACAGCATCAGATCAAGGCAGAAGTAGTTATGATGAAATTCTTGGAACAAATGCTCAGGGTAAAGTCATGACAAAATCTGTAAAATTTGACCAAACTGATATGTCTAAGTTGAAAATAGCAATTGAGGATAATAAGTTAAGTTTAATGGAATGGGATATGATGTACTCTCAGGCTAGTGATAGTATGAAAGCACAATTACCAACATACGAAAGTGTTGTCACTAAAATTAATAGCATGAGCAGTTCAACAGACTCAAATACTAATTCAATAAAAGCTAATGCGTTAGCACAAGAAACTAACGTTATGACAGCAGAACAAATTAAAGCAGCACAGGAAGCACTTCAAAAATCCTTTCAAGATTCAACAGCCAAAATTGAAGATTATCAAAAAATACTTCATGACCTAAAAACCAATGATAGTGAATTAAAATCTGCAACCATGAAGAATTTAGCCAAAGATCATATTGAACTCCTCCCCTATCTTAAAGATGAAAAGATGTTAATAGATAAAGTAACTGAAGCATTAGAAACAGAAAAGAATACAGCAAATCAAGCTTATAGAGAAATGATGATGTCAAACAATGACTATTATAACTCTACTATTAAGGGAACAAATATAGTTAAAAATGCTTTAGGTGACTATTATAATCAGTTATCTGCAAGTCAAAAGAATGATTTAGCCAATGCTAAAAATCTTGCAGAAGCAAAAGTAATAATAGAAAGAGAACTCATTAGTCGCTTAGCTAAAGCGTGGGATTCTTATAATAGTGCGGTTGCTAGAACATTATCTAGACATGCTGATCTCGCTGCTCAAATGGATTCTGGAGATCCTTATGCAGAAGCACAACTATCAAAGTTTATAAACAATAACAGAGCAGTTCAAAACGCATTAACAGATGCTAGAAGTATTCAATCACAAATAGATGGTATAAATACGAGTTTCAATAATATAGGCGCAAATATAAATAATCCATTTACTTATGGTAATACTTATGCAGGAAGCGACGCTAAAGCAGGTTCAAAAGATTCCAACACTGTAGATAATCTATCTCTAGAAATTGATCGTTATACAAGATTAAATGCAGTCATATCGACACTAAATAACACAATTGATATGAATAATAAACTCTATGACCAAGCATCATATGCTGATAAAATATCCCTTTTAAATCAGGAAATTGTTCTTCTCGACCAAAAGAAAATCGCTATAAAGAACTTAACTGCCGAACAAATAAAAGAAATGAATGAATTAAAGGCAAACCTAAGCGGAAATGGATTTGGTTTTGACTCAAGTGGTCAAGTAACAAATCAAAATGATAGACTTCTTCAATTTCAAAACTCAGCCAATTCAAAAAGCGGAGATTCTAAAACCGCTGCAATTGAAAATGTCAAAGCATTGCAAACAGAAGTTGAAAGGTATAATGAACTTGTTAATAGTTTAATTCCAGGATCTAATAGCAACTGGCAAGACGTAGCGAATGAAATTAATACTGTCAAACAATCAATAAAAGACTTAAATCGTGAATCATTAGAAAATGTAAAAGAAGTTCAAAATCAAGTCATAGAAATGTTACAGAAACAAATTGAAGATAAAAAGAAATCACTTGATGACGATTTAAAACTTACAGAAGATCACTTTGCAAAACTTAAAGAAATAGAAAGTCGTCAATATTCTGAACAGGATTACAATAAAGGACTTAAAAAAGAATTAGATGCTAAAAAGAAACTTCAAGCAGAAATTGAACAACTTGCAGATGATACATCTAGAGAAGCACAATCCAAACTTGAAGACTTAAAAGCACAACTTCTAGAACAACAAACTGCAATAGATGATATGCAAGAAGGTCACGCTAGAGATAGCAAAACCCAAGCTTATGATGACATGTTGAAATCTGCACAGGATAATGTTGAAGCTCAAAAGAAAGCATTAGATGATCAATATACAGATACAAATTTACAGAAAATTGCAGATGATGCAGTTAAGACAGGGGTGTTTAATAATCTAAATGGAGAAGTAGTAAATGTACAAACAGCTTTCACAACATTCTTTAATGCAACAGCAGAAGGTATGAGTGCAACAGGTAAACTTGTACAGGAGGAATTTATAGATAAACTTAAATTAGCAGAAGAAACCGCAATAAGATTAAGTGCTTTAATGCCTAACTTATCTGCTATGACAGTTTCTTCCATATTACCTTCATTACAATTACCATCATTAAGTATTCCTAAATTTGCAATGCCAGATATGTCTATGTTAAATAATAATCAAAATATACCTACTGTAAATAATTTCAGTTTTGACCATTTAGTTCAAATTGATGGAAATGTTATGGATACAGGAAATATTAAAACATTAATTATAGAAGGAGTACAAACAGGACTTAACGGAATTCTAGGATATGCAACACCAAGTATAAATTATTAGAGGGGATTAATTTCCTCTCTTTTTATTATGTCAAGAAGGGAGGAAATTAATGTTTTTTGATACAGATTTTATATATGACGGACAAGAAAGTATAAATATGGGAGTTTCTATAATAAGACTTGAAGGTGGATTAATAGAAAGTTCTACATTAAAACAACAAATTATTGAAGAGAAAATAAATTCAAAAGATATACCAGTTTTCTATGGAGTTAGTAGAGATGTATTAACATTTCCTATTGTTATAACAAAACTTGATGAAGATGGAATATTCACATATGAAGATAGAGTGAGAATCCTAAGATGGTTATGTAAAGGAGAATATAAGGAATTTGCTTCTAAAGATTCTCCTATAGTTTATTATGTATTATTTGATGAAGTTAAGAAAACTTCTAATGTATTAAGTCAAGGATATATTACATTAAATGTAAGACTTAACGCTCCATATGGATTTTCCCCTATACAAATAGAGGAACATGATTTATATGATAATACTACTACAGAAATTATTGAGCTAGAAAATAATAGCAATATAATAGACTTTTATTATCCAGAAATCGAGTTTACCGTTACAGAGGGTACAAGTGTCACCTTTAGAAACTTAACGAATGGTGGTGAAATATTCACTATTAATGGCTTAATTCCGACAGAGGTTATTTACATAAATATGGAAACAGGAAGAATTAAAAGTAACATAGGTATTTATCATTTAGGAGATTGTAATAAGAATTGGTTATATTTGGTATATGGAATTAACCGTATAGAAATTACAGGAAAAATTCAACTAAGTGTAAGAATGCAATTTCCAATGATATTGTGAAAGGAGGTAAACTATGCTTGTTGATAATATAGATTATACGAAAAAATATGACATGAATTTAATATTATGCAGAAGTTATGATAGAAAACAACTAGTACAATTAAATGATTATATAAATTTCAATACATTTCAACTTCATAAAGTCCTAGATAATTATAATGATATTACTTTTGAAGTTCCTTTTTATATAGTTGAAAATAACCAGACAATTGAGAATCCTTATTATGACTTAATCATGGACGGATATTTAATATTTCTAAATGAGACGGAATATTTCATTATAGAATCTCCAGAAGAAGTAGGAGTAGATAGAGATAAGAAAATTATTAAAGCCTATGGATATGAGAAAACATTAAATAATAAAAGTTTAATTTCTTATGAAGATACCGCACAGATATATCATGATGTTGTCGAAACAGGATTAGGAGTATTGGATAGATTTATAGAAGATAATCCTGAATGGTCGATAGGTTATATAGATTCTATCGCAAGATTAGATGACTTATCAATTGGTCAAAATCATAATAAATATAGAAGTTTTACTATAGATGAGAAAGCTTGGCTATTATTTCTTCGAGAAGATTTTAGTCAAGCTTTTCACTGTATCTGTGTATTTGATACTTTGAATATGACAATAAATATATATGACAAAGATACAATTGGAGAAGATAAAGGATTGTATATATCTGAGAAGAATTATCTAAAATCTATAAGAAAGAAATTAAATACAGAGAAAATTGTAAGTAGATTATTTTGTTATGGTAAGAATGGATTAATATTTAATGACGTAAATTCTACTGGTTTAAGTTATGTATTTGATTATAGTTATTGGAGAAAACTTGAATATATGCCACAGGAACTACTCGACGCTTTTACTTCGTTCGACGCATTGATTACAAGTAAACAAGGTGAATTTGGTGCACTACTTGTTGAAGTAAATACAATTAATGGAAGTATAACAGATAGAGAAGCTGAACTTGTAGAATTAGAAAATGGGTTAAGTTTACTTAAAACTCAGAAAACTATATTTATAACATTAGGAACTTCTGATTTAAGTGTAATTAATACACAAATAAATAATAAGCAGATTGAAATTGATAATAAGAAAGTTGTTATTGCAAATTTGAATGTTGAGTTAGTTAATGTAAGAGCATTGAAATCTGCATTAGTTGTATTGTTATCTTTTGAGAGTAATTTTACATTAGAACATTTAAAAATAATAAATAGTTATGGACTTCATACCACCTGGAAAAATGATACTATAATTAATAATGCTGATTTGTTAGCAGAAGGTAAAAAAACTTTGACCGAATACAATACTCCTGTTATTGAAATTGATACAGATGTATTAGATTTTCTAAAGATGGCTAAATGTCAAGATGATTGGAACTTTCAATTGGGAGATATTGTTAATTTAGAGTATAATAAATTAAAGATGAATGTTAAGGATAGATTAATTGAATATACTTATTCTCCTAGTGGAAATAGTTTAAAATTGATATTTAGTAATAAATTGTTTAAAGATGATCCACAAAGACAGTTAGGACAAGGAATTTCTAAAGCAATTTCGTCTGCAAATGTAATCAGTAAGAAGAAATATATTTGGGATTTATCCGAAAGTAATATGCTGAGTATTGATGATATAATGACAAATAATTTTGACTTAATGAAACAAAGTGTTGCTACGAGTGATAATACTGTAAATATTGATAAGCATGGAATTGTGTTACAAGATAGAAATAATTTAGATAATATGCTGTATATGACAAGTGGGGTAATTGCAATGAGTACAGATGGAGGAGAAAATTTCAGATTGGGGATTACTCCTGGAGGAATTTTAACAGAAACTTTGATTGGTCAAATTTTGATTTCTGAAAATTTATATATCGTGAACGAAGCTGGAAATTTTAGTATTGATAAAGATGGATTTACATTAAAAGATGAAAATTATAAAACATTAATAAGCCCAAAAGGAGTGGTTAATTCAGACAATATAGGATTCCCAGAACAAGTCGATTCAACTCATCCTTATATGATGGACTTTTTCATTGATGATAACGTAAATGTGATTAGTCAAGTATTATTAAAATTAAGCGTCCAGAATTTTAGAGCATATGAAACTGGCTCAGCAGCGGGAGGCTCTGGAACACAAACAAGTTCCAGTGGAGGTGGGTCTACGCAAACAAGTTCTTCTGGAGGAGGAGGTTCTGTAACGAGTTCTGGAGGTTCTGGTCAAACAGCAGCTTCAGCAGGTTCTCATGAACACGATATATTCAGATTAGCAGACGTATACCCTTATCCTAGTTCCAATGTTTCCGATTTTTATAAATATTATATAAATGGAGTTGCTAATCTTGATTTTGCAATACTTCTACCAGAAGGATATCAAACAACAAACTATGATGTCATTAAAACTTACGGAAGTTCTGGAAGTCATTCCCATTCAGTTTCATCACACCAACATTCTGTAAGTACTCCAGATCACCAACATTCTGTAAGTACTCCAGATCACCAACATTCTGTAAGTACTCCAGATCACCAACATAGTTTAGTCTATGGAATTTATGAGAAACCATTAACATTAGGCGCTATGAATATATATATAGATGGAATATTGAGAGCGAGCGCAATTAATCAGAAAAGTTTAGTTGATTTAACCTCAAGCATAACCGTGAAGGGGTGGCATCAGATTTTAATTACATCGCCTGATTTAAATAGATACTCGGTTTCCCTATCAATAAAAACATACATCGGTGCATAATAAAGTTTAAGGAGGAAATTTAATGGCATATAATATAGATATAAAGACTAATTATGGTATAAACTGTAGTCATTGGAAAATATCTAAAATTGAAAAAGATTATGTTTCTCAATCTGCATACATAGTGCTGTATGGATATCCATCAAAAGAAATAAAAGATCAAAAAAATGAATGCCTCGAAAAAAGGTATATAAATATATATCCTGTCGATTTTGATGAGGTTTTTGGAATAGAAAAACTTAATCAAGAAGATATGAATGATATAAAATCTTTATATGAATTTATTAAAGAAAACTTTGATGAATTTAAGGATGCAGAAATTTCTTAGTCAAATAATGTTTACTCAACGGTAGATAGGAACTCGAGATCCGACAAGATATAACCTCAATTATCTTCTACCGTATTTTTATATATTATAAATGAGGAAAATCATAGAACAGAAGTTTATTTCTTCTGTCTTTTTGTCGTCCAAAAATATATTATGAGGAAGGTGTATTAGATGGTTTCTAAGAAAACAATTGGTATTTATAGTATAACCAATATAATAAATGGAAAAATCTATATAGGACAGAGTATAGAGATAGAAAAACGATGGAGAAGACATAAAAATGAATTGAAAAATAATAAACATGACAATATTTATCTCCAGAGATCTGTAAATAAATATGGTTTTGATAATTTTCAATTTGAAATAATTGAAGAATGTAAAAAAGAATTATTAAATGAAAGAGAAATTTATTGGATATCCAATTATAACTCCAATAGTTTCATCAAAGGATATAATTCTGAATCTGGAGGTAGTTTGGGCAAAACATTAAGTGATGCTACGAAAAAGAAGATAGGAAATAGATATTATCCAAAAGGAGAAGATAACGCAAATTCCTCTCTAACAAACCTTCAAGTTGTGAAAATAAAGAAACTATTAAGTGAAAAGAATCTTGATTTTTCTCAAATAGGACATATGTTTAATGTTAAGGGTTATATAGTAGGAAACATTAAAGATAAGCGTTCATACAAAAATGTTGAAACAGAATATGATGATATGATTGAAGAAAACTATCCTAAAAAATTTCTTAATATTAATCCCAAAAAGTTAAATGATAAAGAAATAATACAGATAAAACAATTACTAATTGCTAAAGAAAAACCAATCTATGAAATTGCTGATTATTTTAGTGTCGCAAAAGATGTAGTTAGTGCAATTAAAAATATTAGAAGTTATAAATCTGTTGGGAAAGAATATAATGAATTACTTTCAGAGGATATTAAAATTAGAGTTGTTAATAAACAAATAGTTATGGAAATAAAATATCTATTATACGAAGGCATTCTTAATTCAAGAGAAATAGGAGAAGCTTTTGGTATATCAATAGGATTAGTTCAAGATATTAAAAAAGGGAGAGCATGGAAAACTGTTATAACAGAATGGGATGATATTATAAAGAATAAAGTAAGCGAACATTCAAAAGATCAACATAGTAAAATTCCTATAAATGATATTGTTAAAATAAAAACATTATTATTTGAAAATAAATTAACGCAAGTTGAAATAGCTAAATTATTTAATATAGGAAGGGACGTTATATTGTCAATAAATACATTAGAATATAATGCTGATATTTCTCCAGAGTTAAACGAAACACTAAAAAGTCAAAATCGAAGAGAAAAATTAACAGAAATAGATGTTATAAAAATCAAACAAATGATTCAAGATGGTTTAAAGAATAAGGAAATAGTAAAAAGTTTTAATATTGATCCATCCACCATCTCAAATATTCGCACAGGTAAGATTTGGAAACATATACAAATCAAAAATAATATACCAGCATAACCAATAATCAATTAAAGGAGGAAATACTTATGGCTTTCGATAGTCCAATATTAATAAAGTGGAATGAAGAAATGCAACGAATACAAAATGAACAACAAGTAGTCACGACTGGAGCAATTATAACTTTATCACAGATTCCTTCAGAGTACCAAAAAGTTCAAATCGAAAATATGACAGAGATAAAAGAAAACAAAGCTATTGCAGCCACTTCCCAATTTAAAGTTAATTACAGAAATGGAATTATTACTTTCCACGAAGATAAAATAGGTCAACAAATTACAATTCAACAATACTATGGACGTGGGTATATATTATATTCCTCAGATCGAATATACGATTCATCTACAGGTCAAGATATAAACACTGTTAAAACTCTACAAGATTATATAGACTCTATTCGTGCTTTAGGCTATAAGGGAGATTATTCTAATATAGAGACTTATTTACCTAATAGCATAATCTACTATCCTTTAGAAAAGGCAATATATAGATGTATTAAACTTTCAGTGGGAAATCTTCCTACAAATCTGGAATATTGGCAGATAATGGTATCTGTTAAAACAGAAGCCGAATATGCAGTTATCCAAGGAGATTATGCGAAATTAGAGGGCGACTACGCTAACGATAAAGGAGATTATGCGAATGCTCAAGGCGCTCTGGCAAATACTGCTACAGCTAACGCAAATGCAACAAGTAATGCAATAAAAGTATATGAAGTATACGATAATACACAACCCTATATACCCTTAAACAAAGTGTCTTTTAATCGTAATTCATATGTAAATATTGTAGCATGTACTGGAGTATCACCTTCATTAGATACAGATAACTCAAATTGGATACTTATGGCAAAACATGGTAGTGATGGATTTTCCTCAATGCTAGAATCCTCTTTCACAGCCACAACAGATAATACAACTCATATTCCACATAATTTAATCTATGATCCTACACATGACAAGTTACAAGTCAACGAAGATTATAGTGGTGGAGAACTTAAAATAGGCAGGAATTATAGTGAAAATGTAGACAATCTATCAATAGATTTATTAGGTTGGTCAATTAATATAGGAGAGATAATTAATTTTACTCTCTATAAAAACTTAAACGAAGATACGCTTCAATCTGAAATTGCTCAGGCCATAATTAATAAAACTAATTTAGACGTTAGTAATACGACTGCAAATTCAACTAAAGACGCTTTAGATTTAAGTATATCAAATGGACAATTAGGAGTAATTAGTAATCTACTAACAACAGATAAAAGTAGCCACGTAAATGCTATCAATGAGGTATTTAATAAAACTGGTGTTTTAACAACGCTAAATACCCAAAATAAGGATAATTTGGTAGGGGCGATTAATGAAACTGTTTCGTCATTGGCTGATAAGGCGCAACAATCAGACCTAGGAAATAAAGCAAATTTACCTACTACAGATAAAACAAGCTTTGAAAATTCTATTAAAGAATTATATTTATTATTGATTACAAAGTTATCACAGACACAAATTAATTTATTAATAGGATTTGCAGATATTAATAAAAACCTTAGTCAAATTGATGAAACAATGTTAACGAGTGGATTATTAGCAATGATAGCAGGAACAGCTGGGGTAAATGTAACACCATCGGCATTAAGTGTTCTAACGGGTATGTTGGCAGATAAAGCCATTACGCCAATAAAGTTATCATTTACGCCAGTTGTAGGTATTCCAAGCAAAAATTTATTCAATAAAGATACGGTTGCGTTAGGATATTTACTGAATTATACTACAGGAACAATAGATGCAAATGCTAATTACTCGGTTAGTGATTGGATACCTGTATCATCTAGTACGGCATATATTAAAAATCAAAACAGACCAATTGCATTTTATACGTCTGCGAAAGCATATATAAGTGGATTACCTACCGCCACAACATTTACAACTCCTGCGAACTGTGTATATGTAAGAATTGGAGAACTTACTGCTAACATAGGGATTGACCAGTTAGAATTAGGAAGCGTTTCTACTTCTTATGAAAGCTATTACACCAAAATAAATCCACTAAATATTAAAGAAAAAACGATAGAACAAGTAATGCTGAACTTTTTATCAATAACTGGTACAGCTAGTAAAAACTTGTTTGATAAAAGTGCGGCTATAAAGGATTTTTATGTAAGGTATGATACAGGAAATATTGAAGCTTTAGCTGGCTATTATGCAAGTTATTGGATACCTGTTTTACCAAGTACGGGATATGTAAGAGTTCAAAACACACACGTTGCATTTTATACGTCTGCGAAAGCATATATAAGTGGATTACCTACCGCCACAACATTTACAACTCCTGCAAATTGCTATTATGTTAGGATTACTGTATCTTATGGTAATTTTGACGTTGAACAGCTAGAACTAGGAAGTATTTCAACTTCGTATGAAAGTTATGGAAACAAAATTGATAATTCATCGTTTCCTAAAGAATTACAAAATATAAACAATTATACTGATTTTGGTTTTACATTGCCTGATGATATTTATTTAATAACAGGAGAGAATTTTAGTATATATTATAACAATATTATTAAATATTCACAAAAATTTAGAAATGGTAATTATTATATTACGCATATTTTGCAAAACAGCACACCGACAGCTACGGTAAAAGGAGAAGGTTATCCTTACAAATGGACAATTACGCCAACAGTGGCAGAAACTTTTACAATGGAATTTGCCATTATAGAAACTTACACAGGATTAAAAATGGCTAGTAAAACGGTTACTTTTCATGTTGCAGATAGTTCATTAGCTGTAAATCATGGAAGAACTGCAAATATAATTTCTATCGGTGATAGTTTTTTTGAAAATGGCTTAATTGCAGAAGCATTAAACACTTTTGTAACAACAAAGGGTGGCATCAATAATATAAATCTTTTAGGTACGAGAGTAACAACGACAACCGGAGTTAAAACAGATGCTATACCTGGATGGAGTTACGATAATTATATCAACTATGCAACTGTAGGTGGGATTGTAAATCCGTTCTGGAACCCATCAACAAGCTTGTTTGACTTTACCTACTATATGACACAATACTATCCTACTTACACTCCAGGTGGACAGGCAGGAGAGCATATAGATGTATTTGTATCTCTTTGTGGTATTAATGATTTAAGCACGCCTAGAACGAATATAGCTAATGAAACTTATATACAAACTATAATTGATTCTATTCATGCTTTTGATCCTACCATAAAAGTACTTTTAGGGACAGTCACTCCTCAACCATTAGATGATAAGTGGTCGACAAATTATCAAAACGATGGTAGACATTATGAAAAATTTAAGTACAAGCAAGAATTATTCAACGAAATGATATTAACACTTGCGAATATATCAACCAATATTTATTTACTTCCAGTTGCAGCACACTTCGATACTAGGAGTGCCATTAAAACACAATTGTATTATCCTGATAAATTTGACCCAACATACTCAGAAACACAAACACGTGATATTCATCCTACAGAAATTGGTGGAAAGTATATGGCAGATTCAGTTTATCAATTTTTGTATAGTATGGTATTAAGATAATGCACAATAGGATTCTACGTTTAAATAGTCAATAGAGTTTAGTGTATAATAAATTTAAGAGGTGATTTTATTGTTTATGGGAGATAAAGAAAATCAAAGGTTAATGAATGAGGGTAAAAGAGTTTGTTTTGAATGTCATAAAGAATTTGTGCTAGAAGAAAATCTAAATAAAGATATTCGCAAAGGTGGATATAAGTGCCCTCATTGTGGAAAAATACTTAATTTTACGTTTGATTAGTTATTACGCAATAGGATAATAGTGTGACATAGTGTGTATTAGTATTTACTTATATGACAAAGTGTAAAATAAAATATATAATCACTTTTAAGGGGTGGTTATATATGGCAGTAAAAAGACAAAACATGAGCATTGATCCAGTTGTTTATCAAGATTTTCTTAAGTATTCAGAGCTTAAAGGAATTAAAGTTTCTACATGGGTGACAATGAAAATGAAAGAGTTTGTAGAAGAAGAAAAAGCTCTGGAAGAATTAAAAAAGAATAAAAAATAAGGGCATCAAATTTCATATTGTTTTACACAAATAAAGGATTTTACTTTATTATAACGAATATGTAAAATTAAAGGTGGTGGCAGTATGGATGAACAATTAAAACAAGAAATCAAACAAGAACTTTTAGATCTAAAAGAAGAAGTCTCAAACGGAGATATTAATGATAATTGGCGCAGGTGTTATAAATTATCATCAGAAGTACATCAAAAGGTTTTTAATAATCTTAATCATGATTTAAACAATTTCAGACTATCAAGCATAACGCATAAAATTATTCAGTATTTTTTTGTATCATTAAGAAATGATTATGACAAGGAAATAGTCTTAATTGATATAGAAAAAGCTATTAGTTTAATGTAAAAAATAAGGCACTCGAAAGGGTGTCTTTTGCATTATTAAAGTTAATACGCAATAGTTACAATTAGTAAATACTAGTGTAAACTAAGTCATACCAACGGTTGCAAGGATTTTAAAACCACATAGGATTCTATTCTTCATTAACCGTCACAGAATAAAATGGGAATTAATTCACCAATTAGTTTCCATTTCTCTTTTAATCAAATCAAATAAAATGGAATTTTTATTGCAACAATTCAAAAATAATATATGAAAAGGAATGGTTCTTTATGAATAAATATACACAAAATATGAATAATTATACGGAGGTTTTATAATGGGATCATTGAAAATGACTCAAGATATAAAAACAATACAATCAGACTTGGCAAATATTGTGCAACAAGTAAACAATACAATGTCACAAGTTTCTATACAAAATATAATAAATACTTATAAACGAGTTAGATTTAAAAGCGGTATTTATAATATAGATTTATCAAGTGGTGTAGGTCTTAATGTTAATACAGGTAATGTAATAGAATTTGAAAACGGTGCAATACTCCAAGCTATTGGAGGTAATTTAGGTAATTATAAGATTTTAGCTATTAATAATGTCAATAATGTAATTATTAAAAATCCAACTATAATAGGCGAAAGGGATACCCATATAGGGACAACTGATGAATGGGGAATGGGTATTAGTATTCAAATTTCACAAAATATAAAAATTACTAATGCTTCATGTTCTAAATGTTGGGGCGATGGTATTTATATAGGTGATTTAAACGAGAATTTAATATTTGAAAATACTATATGCGATAGCAATAGAAGACAAGGAATATCCCTTATAAGTTGCAAAAATTTAACTATGAAAAATACTAAACTTACTAATACAAGCGGAACATTACCAAGTTGTGGACTAGATATTGAACCAAACCCAACAACAGTTTATGGTCTTGAAAATATAAATATTGAAAATATATATACAGATAATAACAATAATGCTGGAATTGCAATATATTTAATGTATTCTAAAAATACTGATAAAATAATTTCTATAAATATTAAAAACCATATTGATAAAAATAGTATAAATGGTATGTATATCGGCTGTGCTGATAAGTTAATCGGTTCGATTAACATCGAAAAACCAATATGGAAAGATAATAAAAGTCAAGCGTTAATCATTGAGGATTGGTCGTCAACCTCGCCTTTAGTTAATATTATAAATCCATTAATAATTAACCCTCATAGAACAACAACAACCGCATTATTATCTAGTGCAAAAACAGGCTCGGCTATATCTATTTATAGGAGTTCAAATGATACTGTAGCAAGTTCATTCGGAAATGTTATAATTGATAATCCGACAATTATAAACGATACTGTAAATATTTTTGCTAATATATCTATAGTTGATACGATTTCAAATAGACCATTAGAAAACATATTAATTAGAAATCCGATATTTAGTGGTATCTATCAGAGAAATATGGCTTCCTTCGTAACAAATGATATGATGAAAGTTACTGACTATTATCAGCAACACATACTTTCAGCGGCATACGCCATGCAAGATGGTGATGTGGTGAAATATTTTACAAATCAAAATGCTACTACCTCTTATTTAATTAACTTAGCTTCTGCCACTCAAATAGGTTGTAAAATAATAATTGAAGTTAAAACAGCTCAAAATATTCAAATTTATCCAAATACACATCAAATAAACGGATATACAACGGGGACACAAAGGATGAATAGTAACACAGTGGGAAGTAAATTAATAATAGAAAAAACATCTGCTACATTATGGGATGTTACTTATAAAACAGGAGTGTGGACAGTAGCACTACCATAAATTAAGTTACTACACAATTGGATTATATGGCGCAACAAACCAATTAATTACCAATATAAAATACTGCACGTTTACAATAATATATAATGTATAAATATACAATATAAAAGGCTTGTTTTAAAGTTTGAGCACTTATTAATTAATTTTGGTAGGTGCTTTTACTATACCCTAAAATAAACAAAGAAGAGAGGGAGACGGTCTCCCTCTTCTTACAAGTATTCTTTGGAATTGTTACATCCCAAAGATAGTATATGCGATTTAAATGAAATTGTAAATAGATAAATTAAATATGTGGTTTCTTAGTTGGATTGCAAGCTTACTAAGAGTAATTAAAAGAGATTGTATTCCTTAAATATGATCTCTTTTCCCATTCAACCTCTCATTAAGGAAGGAGAAATAATAATTATGGAAACTAAAATTTGTAGTAAATGTAAAAAGGAATTAACATTAGATAAATTCGGAACAGATTTAAGTAAAAAAGATGAATTAACCTCAAATTGTAAAGAATGTGGAAAAATAAGTCGGGATATATACAGAAAGAAAAAGAGATTGGGAACTTTGGAAATAAAGAAAGTCTCACATGAAGGTATGAAGATTTGTATTATATGTGACAAAGAATTGGCATTAAATATGTTTGGTAAAGATGTAAGTAGAAGTGATGGATTAAACCCATTATGTAAAAAATGTACAAACGAACAAAGTCACGCATATAGAGAAATAAAGAAATTAGAAAAAGGAATTATAGTTAAAATTCCAAAAGAAGGAATGAGATTTTGTACGCATTGTGACAGGGAATTACCATTAGATATGTTTGGAAAAGATAAAAGGATTTTAGATGGATTAAATATATATTGTAAAGAATGTGCAAGAGAGCTAGGAAAAAAGTTTAGAATTGATAATCCCGAAAAAAGGAGAATGGCTTCTAAATTATCTTATATTAATAACAAGGAACAAAAAAGGGAATATGGTAAAAAATACAATGAAGAAAATTCCGAAAAAAAGAAAGTAGCATGTAAGCGGTGGCTACAAAAAAATCCTGAAAAGAATCGCCAATATTCTCAGAGACGTAGATCAAAGAAACTTAAGTTACCTAATACCTTGACATTAAAACAATGGGAAGATACTAAACTATATTTTAATAATAAATGTTGCTATTGTGGTGAAGAGGCATCTCTACAACAAGAGCATTTCATACCATTGAATAAAGATGGAGAATATACAGAAAAAAATATTATACCCTCCTGTGGAAGCTGCAACAGTAGTAAAAATGATAATAATTTTGAGGATTGGTATCCAAAGTATAAATTTTACAGTAAATATAGAGAAGATTATATAATTGACTTTATAAATCATAAAAATGAAGAACATAATTCAAATATAATATAGAGGAGATACATACATGGCTCGAAAAACTTTCAGAAAACTGATAACTTCTCCAGAATTAATAGAGCAAATAAATCCCATCAACAAAGTATTAGTGAAGAAGTTTTTAAAATATAAAAATGCTAAATGTTCTGACACGACTATAGTTAATTACGAATCAGACCTAAATATATATTTTTGCTATAACATAGTTGAGAACGAAAATAAGTCTTTTATAAATACTAAAAAATTAGAAATGTCAGATTTTTTTGATTATGGATTATTGGAGTTAAAATGGAGTGGAAATAGATATCTTAGAATAAGAAGCTTAATGAATAGTTTTAGTGATTTTATAGTTAACTTTATGGATGAAGATTATCCTAATTTTAAAAATATAGTCAATAACTCTGTGACAAAAGTTGAAAAAATTCCAGTTAGAAAGAAAACAATAATTTTACCAGAGCAAGTTTATAAGTTAAAAGATATTTTAATAGCAGACGATAAATTACAGGAAGCTGTATATTTAATGCTATTGGCAAGTTCCGGTTCAAGAATTAGCGAATCTTTTAGGATCGACATAGACATGATAGATGAAAATAATACAGCATTTGAGGGTTTATTTTTAGAAACCACATGTGATTTAAAAACAAAAGGTCATGGTAAAACAGGTTTGATGATGACACGTTTTATTATAAAAGATGTATTTTTACCTATATTTAAACAATGGTTACCTGTAAGAGAAACTATAATGAAAGAAAATGGAAAAGAACATAATAAGATGTTTATCAAGCCCAACGGAGAACCTTCTACAGATAATATAATAAGAGGCTGGATTAGTAAATGGGAGAAGATATTGGAAATAGATTTATACGCCCACGCATTTCGTCATTTTATTGTTAGTGATCTTACAAGAAAAGGTTGCTCAAGTGACTTTATTGTAGCAGTTATGAAATGGAAAAGTGGAACAGTAATGTATAATATCTACAATGATATTGAGGATAAAGATAGAAAGTGGAAAGATATAGATAAATTAAAAGAGTCCATGCTCTTACAAAATTTAAATATAGCAGATTAACAACAACACTAGGAAGGAAGGTTTACATGAGTTCAATTTGAAAGGGGAAATTATAATGGCAGAAGAAAGATGTAATGATTGTAAGCCATCAGTTTTGGTAATAGAACTAACAAAAAGGGTTGATAAGATAGAGGATAAATTTGAAAAGGTTGATACTAGATTTGAAAAAATTGATGAAAAGATGGATGTAATTACCAAGGAAACTAATGCAAGTATATCAGGCTTAAAGGAATCATATGCTGAAACAAGAGCATATGCAAAAGCTACTCTTGAACAAATTTCAGATTTGAAAAGTCTCTTTAAAAATAACAATGAAAGTAATCTTGGATTAATTATGCAAATGATGAAAACAAATTCAGATGCAATAGTTATGAATAATAAGACTAATTTAGAAGCTAATAAAATTACAGCGAATATTACTAAAGAAATTGAAATTGATAAGACTTCAGGACGCATAGAAGTTACTAAAAGTAAAGCTGCTCTCTTCGGTACGATAATCGCAGCAATAGTTACAGTTATTGCCGTTATTATAGAAAAAATATGGAAATAAAAAGGAATTAATAAGGAGGAAAATCAATGTTTGAAATTATCACAATCGAGCAATTACTAATAAAATTAAACAATTATCATCACACAGAACTTCATGTGCATCATACTTGGAAACCGGAGCACAAAGATTTCAATGGTTCAAATGGTTTACAATTACAACAAGGTATGAGAAATTATCATGTTAATTCTTTAGGATGGGCAGATATTGGACAACATGTGACATTGTTACCTGATGGTAGTTTTGTAACAGGAAGAGATTTTGGTCAAACTCCTGCTTCAATATCTGGATATAACACTGGAGGATTTGCATGTGAAATGTTGGGCAATTTTGATATTGGGAATGACGTTTTAGAAGGCAAACAAAAAGATAGCATTTTAAGACTTGCTAAATACTTCAATGATAAAAATAGATATATACGATTCCACCGGGAAAACGCCGCAAAGACATGTCCCGGAACATCTATAGATAAAGCAGTATTTATGAATGAAGTTGTTAATTATGGAACTCAACCTGTCTCCCCTACTACCTCACCATCAAGAGGAAATACACCGACCCCTACTCCACTACCTGTAGAAGAAACAGCATTAGAAAAAGCTAAAAAGTATGTAGGTGATAGATGCTTAGAATTACAGAAAAAGATAAATGTTTTAATAAGAGCGGGATTATTAAATATACCCCTACTTGTGGAGGACTCGGACTTCGGAGCGAAGAGTTATAATGCAGTCATACAAATACAACAGAAATATGGCCTAACACCAGACGGTTTAAGTGGATTTCAGACCTTCCAAAAACTCGATTCTATAATTGCCGAAATGAATAAGCCTAAAGAACAACCTAAGCCTTCATATGACTTCAAATCTCTTCAAAATTTTATTAACGCCGTAGAAGACAATATTCCTGGAAAAGAAACGCTTTCAAAATGCCCTATAGTAAAGTATGGCTCAAGGGGTAACGTCGTTAAATGGGTTCAAAATAGGCTAGTTTACTTGGGATATAGTTGCGTATGTGATGGAATCTTTGGTAACGCCACTAAGTTAGTAGTTATCAAATGGCAAAATGCAAAGGGTTTGACGCCAGATGCAATAATTGGCAATATGTCATGGAGAAAGCTATTAAATCTATAATTCAAATATAATATTAAAATTTAAGGAGATGTATTATTAATGGAAAACCAATTATTAGACATGTTAATGAAATTTGTACTCAGTGCTTTAGGAGTGGTAGGAACTTATGCTCTTGCTAGACTTTCTTTATTCTTAGAAGCTAAGAAATTACAAGTAGTTGCTTCAGAAGGTGCAATCAATTATAACCACGCATTAGATATTGCAAAGGGATTATATTTAGTCCTAGAACAAGAATTCGCTGGAATCGCACAAGCAGGATTCGATAAGAAAGCAGAAATGGATAATAGATTATTAGAAGTATTTCCTCAGATTACGGCAGTAGAATTATCTGCTATTAATAAAGAAATATGGAGTCAGATTAATGAGAAAATTATAACTCCTATAATCACTCCAGTTCCAGTTGTTGTAGAAGTAAAAGTTGTTCCTGTAGAAGATACTCCATCACCCACTATTGAATTAGGAGTGCCACAAGATTCTGACATTTAATATCTTTAATAATCACATAACATTCTTTAAATATAACGATAAACGTACGATTATTAAAGAAAATTAAAAGATGACTTTTAATGAAATGTAAAAATATCAATCAGAGATGGGTTAATTCCTATCTCTTCTATTCTATAAAGAAAGGAATGATTATTTATGAGAACTTGTAGTGGCATCTTCCCATTGCAACAATGCCCATTGACTACAGTTGAAAATCAAGAAATATTAAAACCAATTTTAGATGCAAAGAAAGCAAGTGAAGCACAGCTTGTCGGATTCTTGCCTACAGTATCACCTTGTAGTATCTCTATAAATTATGGAGATTTTATGCCAATTGAGTTTTTAGAAACTTCTGAGAATTCAGCGTCAATTTCTAGTATAAGAGTAGCTACGATAGGAACGTCATATATGCTGCAAGTGGAGTATTAGAATACAGTTTTTATTGGAAGGCACATCTGAGATAGGTGTGTCTTTTTGTTATGTAAAAAATTAGGAATGTAAAAAACAGTATGTTAAAAATGGTAAGGAGAGATGTAAATGTATAAACAATTTAAAGGATATAAATGTTATAGCGTACCTCAAAAGGATTTTCTATTATCAAGAGGTCTAGAGTATATAACAGTTGCTTTAGATCCAACTACACGTTCTACTTTTTGGCTATTTCTCAGAAATGAAATTTTAGATAGTTCTCTTACTGAATGGCAAGAGAATAAATCTAAATTACGCTAAGGAGTTGAATGTAGAAGATGGTACTTGAAGAAATAACTCGACAAAGACAATTAGACGTATTGGAATTACTTTTTGAAGTTAATAAAGAAATTGATAGTGAGTTTGAAGCTCATAGATTGATTACCGAAACATTCAAAAAGATAAAATTAGAAAATAATTTAGAACACTATAATATAACTGCATATGTAAAGGATGATTTAAAACGGAAATGGAAAAATTCCAAAGGTGAAAGAAATGAGTTTATAAAAATATTCATGAATGAAATAGACGCTGCTACAGAAAATTATGAAGTGTCTAGATCGGAAGTCCTGTTTTTATATTCATTATGTCCATATTTACTTTGGGAAGAAAATTTGCTTGTAGATAAAGATGGATTGCCTTTAAACCAGAAAAGACTTTGTGAGGAATTAGATTTAAATAGAAGAATTGTATCTGATAGAATGAAATCATTAGAACATAAGAAATGCCTAATTCGTATCTATGCAGGAAGAGACGTATACTTTTTAGTCAATCCAAATCTGATGTTTAAAGGGCAGGAGATTAATAAAAGCTTGCCGAAACTGTTTGATATGATAGGTTATGAGTATAAGAATACTAAGATAAAAACTCCCTAATTTCGTTGAATATAGCGACTTTGAGGGAGTTTTTATGTGCATTATTATTCACATGTCAAGTATTTTAAACCTAGTGTTTTCAATGATTACTTTTTGATATGTGCACAAAAACTCACATATCCGATTTTCAAAAGGTTATAGAGGGCAGAGATACTCTCTATTTTTTATGTAGAAATATAGTAATCTAGGAGTGTGTATTGATGGAGAATGAATTAATAGATAATAAAATATGTAATGGGTGTGGAGAAGAATTCCCTTTAACGGAAGAATATTATTATAAGTTTAAAACTAATAAAGATGGCTTCAATAACAAGTGTAAGAATTGTTATAAAGAAGCACATAAGTATAATTCAGAAAAAAGTGCTGACTATTATATTAGAAATAAAGATATGGTATTAAATAGACAAACTGAATTTTATAAAAACAACAAAGAAGAATACAGTAAGTATTATTTTGACAATAAAGAAGAAAAATTACAATATCAAAAGGAATATGTTGAGACTCATTATGATACACTTAAAGTATGCTGGGAAAGAGCACAGTCTAAAAGACAGGCATTATTGCTTGAACAAGGAGGTTCTTACAATAAAAAAGAATGGCAAGAATGTTTAGATTTTTTTGATAATAAATGCTGTTATTCGGGTGAATGTTCAAGTAAAGGAAATCTTTCAACAGATCATATAATCCCGATAACCAAAGGAGGCACAAGTCATATATGGAATATTGCTTGTTGTGATGTAAGAATAAACACAAGCAAGGGAAATAAAGATTTAGAACAATGGTATAGAAAACAACCATTTTTTAGTGAAGAAAGGTTGAATAGAATATATGAATGGATTAAATTAAAACAAATTACATAACCCAAAATGAGATTATATAATATCGTAGATTAATTTCTACTTTACTATATAATCTCATTTTTTTACATTTTCTAATCCAAACTTGTCAAATATATCTTACCCAATTTCAACAAATATCTATTCCCTACTATCAAACATTGACTTATTATATCCCTTCATATATAATCTACAATTATAGGGTAGTATATTACATAACTAAGGAGATTAAATTATGGCATCCACAAATGAAGTTGTCGAAGTCAAAGAAAAAAGAGTTGCTTGTTTATACAGAGTTTCTACAAAAGGACAAATGGAAAAAGATGATATTCCAATGCAGAAGAGAGCATGTAGAGAATTTATTGAAAAGCAAGTTAAATGGAAACTTGTCAAGGAATATTCTGAAAAAGGAGTATCCGGATATCGTGTTGCAGCAAGTAAACGTGATGAATTACAGCGTGCAAAAGTTGATGCTGAAGCAGGATTATATGATGTGCTACTAGTATTCATGTTCGATAGATTAGGTAGACGTGAAGACGAAACTCCTTTTGTTGTTGAATGGTTTACTAGGCAAGGTGTAGAAGTATGGTCTACTCAAGAAGGTGAGCAAAGATTTGACACTCATGTTGATAAATTAATGAACTATATAAGATACTGGCAATCAAGTGGAGAAAGTCAAAAGACTTCAATGAGAGTTAGCGAGAAACACAGACAAATGGTTAAAGATGGGGAGTTCAGAGGTGGAAAGCCACCCTATGGTTTTCACTTAAGTAAAACTGGAGTAGTTAATAAAAAAGGTAAGGAACTTTTAGGTTTAGAAATAGATAAAGATGAAAGTAAAGTTGTGAAGGAAATGTTTGATTTAGTATACTTACAAGGTTATGGCGGAGTGAGAATTGCTAAGTATTTAAATCAAAAAGATATTCCTCCTAGATATACAGATAAGTGGTCATTAGGAGTTGTTAATTATATACTTAGAAATCCTATTTATAAAGGTTATATGGCCTATGACAAAACTACTAGTCTAGAAACTGGATTGTCAAAAAGATTAAAGCCTGAAGATTGGATTCTATCAGATAATCAAATCGAAAAACTTATTATCATAGAGGAAGACGTTTGGGATAAAGTTCAAGTTATCAGAGCTAGTAGAGCACCTAATATGACGGGTAAAAAAGGTACTATTGATGATTATAATTTAGAAAAGTCTACCGTTCCAAATGGTACTACTAAAAGCCCTTTATTGTTCGTAGGAAGGATTAAATGTGGTTACTGTGGTTCTCCCCTTACTACAACATATCACTATAAGAGTTGGACTAATAAGGATGGATCTGTTCATAAGAAACTAAGACCAAAGTATAGGTGCAGTGGTAAAGCTTTAGGCAAAGGTTGTGAAGGTCAAACCGTATACGCTCAAGATAGAATTGAAACTACTGTGTTAGATGAAGTTAAGAAGTACCTGGAGGAATTAAAAAAAGTTGATATGACTACACAAATTAATAAATTTAAAAAATCAAATATGGATGAAGATTCTACGGAATTAAAAAATTTACACAAACAACTTGAAGATAATTATGAGGAATTAAACGCTTTAATGAAAGAAGTTTCTAAGTCAATTATGGGTAAAAGTTCTTTTAAGCCAGAACTATTACAAAGCATAATAGAAGAAAAAGAATCTGAAGTTCAGAAGTTGAATAATAAAATATCCATAATAGATGAAAAATTAAAAAGTAAAAATGTAGAAGTTGGCGAAATGCAATTGTTACAGAAATATATTCCTATATGGGAGAGCAACTTTGATGATGGTACAATTGAAAATAAAAAAGTTATGTTGAATCTTATCATCAGCAAAGTCACTGTTTTCAAGGATTATATCGATGTTAGCTTTAAAATTAATATTTCTAACTTTGTATCAAACACTAAACTCTTGGGGTTGCAAAACAAGCGCAGCTGGGAGTACAACTACGTCAGTAACACGACCCCTAATTCTACTGTAATTGAGAAGTTGTCAAGGTTATTATTATGTGATATAATCAAGTCAACAACTAAGGGGCTGTAACTCAGTGGGAGAGTGTTACGCTGGCAGTGTAGAAGTCGAGGGTTCGAATCCCTTCAGCTCCACCAAATAAAGAAAAAGGTTACGAATGAACTCCAGTAACCTTTTTTATATATATGCTAGATAATATTGATGTTAAAGTTTTTTCTATGTCGGGATCTTGTTCTGTTGCAAAGTTTAATTTAACCCACATCTTAGTTTTATGATTATATCTTTTTAAACTTATTGTTCCATCTTCATTATTAATTACCTCATAGTCATCACCCTTTATATTAATTACTTCCATTATATATACCTCTAAAATTCTCAATATGTATTCTCATCTTTTCATAGACATCTTTTAACTTATCATCGAAGACGCTTATCCTGATTTCTGTCCTTGGTTCGTCCTTATCGTAATTTCCAACTATCAGCAATGGATTTATATGATTGTAATTATCATCAATATAGAATCCACTTTTCACGCATAGCCCATCATTTAAGAACTTTATTCCGGCCGAGATATTATCTAAATCCCTATTGGCCTTTGTTTCTCCGTAGACACGATATTCCATCATTGAATTAGATAGGTTAAGTTTTGTTAAATTATATTTAGCAGCAATCCACTCTCCAAGTTCTCCCCAGGAAGTTTTCTTGCCATTCATTGTATTTCGATTCTGAATAATCAAGAGTTCGTTTAATGACATTACGCCGTACATACAATCATCTATTGCATAATCATTTTTACTAATTGATCTTTTCTTAGTCTTTGGTTTTCCGCCTTTTGTAAGAGCAGGAGTACCATCTTTGTTTAATACTTTTATGGTTTCAGGATTTGCAAAAGGTAGAGTTCTGCATCTAGGATGTTCTTTTAGATATTGTAAGTGGTATTCATGGATCAGCTCTTTATTGATTACTATTTTGTATGCAGTATCCCAATTTATAGGGATAACGTCTTTTAAAGATTCTTCCATACTAATTGTAATGATTTCTTTATTCTTTAACTTGTTTAAATCTAAACTTCTTTTCATACATTACTCCTTTGTATATTATATTTGATTTGTAATTATTTATCTTCTACTTCTTCCGCAAACATATCTGAAATCCAAAGTTCTTTTCCATTTTTATCATACACCATATAAAATAAATCACCATCATCTATAACTGTACGAATTACCTCGTGTTCCACAGTGATATCTAAATCAAATTTTTCAAATAGTTCCTCTAATATTCTTATCTTCATATTTACTCCTTTCATTATTATATCTGATTTGTCATATTTAAGTCTTCTCCACACATTGGACAAAAATTAATCTTTACTAATTGATAGTCTTCATGATAGTCTACTGTGCAATCGACGTTAAGCATACTTTTCTCCACACTCAACGAAACGTATGAACTATAAAATATTCTCTCAATGTTTCCTACGAATTCTCCATTTTTCATTGGCCTTGAACAATATATACACATTATATTTCCCTCCTTATTATATTTGATTTGTCCAATAAAAGTTGAATTTTAAAATGTCAATTATTATAAGATATAGTATGACTATGATTATAGTTACTTCTCATATTCTCCTTCAACGCATCAACTTTCTTTATTATATCCGGTATAGATTCTTCCATTAGTTCCTTGTAGAAATCTTCATAATTATATGTAATTTTCTCTGGCATAAATGTATAATATTCGATATCCTCACAAGCCTTTTCTAGTAAGGCATAATCTCTTTCATATACATGATAAGAAAAAGCTGTATGTGAATATGATCCAACAATAACATTTAACTCTGCTGCTATCTTTACTTGTAATTGTATAAAGGCAAATGCATTCATAAAACTAGCTTTAATGCTATCATTAGATCTCATCATTACTTTCATATGTAGTTTTCCGTCTCTAATGTAAAATCCCATAGATTGTAAGCAAGCAGGATGTTCGTTCTTACTATCAACCTCAAAATCTCTTATATTCATAACAGCTCGTCTAGATTCAGGATTCCTAGTTAGTTCTTCTATTATGAAAGGTAATTGTCTTACAAATCTATCGTGGTATGTATATTCCCAAAGTCCAGCTTTTGTGTCCATTAATTTAAAATCTAACAAACCATCACAAATTTCCATAACATATTGTTGTAATTCCTCATAACCTCCAGGATATATCCTACTTATCATCGGTTCTTGTAATGCGTCTTTCACTTGAAAAGTAAGGCTTATTTCACGCATATTCGTGTTATAATCTGAGCAAGGGTATTCTATCCCATTTTCATTCAGACACAGTAGTGCGTTGTGGTAAGCTTCGGATAGGGAGTTTCCTTCAACTAAGTAGTGTTTCATATTAACATTCCTCCTCAACAATTTTTACTTTATCTTTAGGTATAAAATCCATAGTATCCTCATAAACCCTTGCATAATCTTTCTTGAATCTTGCCATGTCAACAACTTCCAGTTCCTCACCAATGTCATACAGTGTTTCATTTCTAAAGTCATTAATACTTTCAGTTACTATTACTTTCATGGATTAACCTCCTTAAAACCTAATATAATAAACTTCAAAAGATCCTCTTTTATTTTCGCAAAACGTGTATCCACCATCAATATCCATTCCACTATCTTCAGCAAAGTGAGCGTAATATCTAACATAACCTTCACGAATATCATCTTCTGTAAACACAGGACGTTCCTCACCCTCTTTATAACAGTCAAAATGTGATTCATATTCTTCACTATCATTTAGCAGCCAGTGTACAAAATCCTCTTTACTTTTGAATAAAGACTTCTTACCAACTATATCTGTTAAACCTCCATCTCCGCCTTCATAGAATGACATTGTTTCAAATTTACATTTACTCATGGTTTTCCTCCTCTAAATATTCTTCTATAATTCTCTTATCTCTTTGTCTTCTGTGCTTATTAATATATCTCATAGTTTCTCTGTCGTAATAAGGATCAAATCTACAATCACCTGTAATGTAGAGCCATAACTTACAATTACAATCTAATTTATAATCTTTATTGCCTTTATAAGCCATGTTAATCTCCTTTCGCATAATACTTTTGAATTGTAGTTAATCACTTTCTAGAATAGCAGTTCCTATAAATAGCATTGCTAATATTTTGGAAGTTTCCACGTCATTGTTATTTAACGATATTAAAGTGACAGTTAGCAGAATAAGACTTCCGAGTTTCAATTTCATGCTAAATTTCATGATATCCTCCTTTTGAGAGTTGTTCCTCTTCCCATTTATCAAAGCATAATTCTTCTTTAACTCTTGCAATAAGAAATCTAGTTCTTGTATAGATGTGCTTTCCACAATACTTACACTCATATACTGTTATAGCTCTATTTTCATTTTCAAAGTAGTCTGCTGTTAATTCGTCAAATCTCATTATTCTTTTGGGATGTCCAAGTAAACATATTAGTTTTTTCATATTACTCTTCATCTTCATAGCCAATATATTTACAGAACTCATCTTCAGCACCCTCAAATATTTCCTGAAAAGCATTTTCAAAAGGTTCTCCCCAATTTACATTATTCTCATCATTTCTAGACTCATCCATTAAGAAATTAACAATAAACTCTGCAAATTCTTGTCTCTTACCCCTCCTTACTTTTACTCCAATACCTTCCCCATCGTCAGACATATTGTTAGGACTATTGTGAAATAGCCATACTAAATCCTTTAAAGACATTTCCATTTTTAACTTATCTTTTGTAATACTAAATTTCATTACTTGTTGATCGAATTTTTTCATAATAATATTCCTCCTTATATATTTTATTTTTGAATTGTCTTTACATACGATTAGCACCAATTAATTTGGCTGCCTTTTCATAAGTTCCATTCTCGCTGTAATAAACTAAAAATTCTGAATACCTATCCTGTGCAATCTTTTCTGCTTTCTCGCGTGATTCACAATTAAACTGAAATGAAATCCATCCATTAGAATTACGAAATGTGTTGTACGTTATTTTAGAACTTCTTTCTTCATTCCCTGTATAATATTCATATCTCTTAGGTTCTTGTCTCATTCCACTATCAAAATCGAATACCACTTCATGATAACACTTTAACTTTACCCTACTTACATCTGCCATAATTTGTTCAAGGTTTATAACATAATACTTATCCCAACTATCTTTTGAACCTGAGTTTTTTATCGCACAATATTTTTCAGCTTCATCTAAAGTATTAAAGTATCCATGTCCGCTCCAGTCACTATAACATCCACTAAAAATTCCATATATTGTTTCACTCTCCATAATAATATTCCCTCCTTTAAAATTGTGTTTTTAAATTAACTAAAATCCCAATGTTCATATCTTATTTCACCTTTTGTTTCAGATATTTTCTTTAGGAATTCATCTAATGTAAATATGGTTTCATACTCATCTTCTATAAGATATTTATCTTGATTAGCCTCATATAAAATAATAAACTGAGATAGATTTTTATAATGTTCATTTATCTGCCACGTTACTCTAGATGAGGTTTTACATATATGTATTTCTTCTGCATCAAATAATCCATAAGATAAACTAGCTTTACAGTCTTCTATTTTATCTTTTATTTCTTCCTCACAATCTAGCTCATACATATTGCTCGCATCAACCAAGATATCTTCAAGATGATCTATTGCTTGTTCTACGAATTTATTAAACCCTTTTAATTTATCTCGATCTGCTTTATTAATTAAGTAATAATTTGTAGACATATATTCCTCCTTCATATTATACTTGATTTGTGGTTAATTATAATATTAATAGTGGATATCCACTAGGATGCTTTTCAGCGTTGACATAAACTATCCAATTACTACCACTAATACACGGAAGTTTTTCATCTTTTTTCATTTGTTTTACTTCGTGCAGCACTTCAAACATATATTCTTTTTCAGTATTGTATATACCCTCTGTATAATACTTTCCATTAGGTGTAAAATATTGTAATTCTATTTCATACATTCTGTCCGCCTCCTTTCATTTTTGTATTGTTCCTAAGAATGTAAATCATCTGTAAAAATAATTGCATCTTCTTTAATATCATCGACGGTTAAGTAATGTGGCACTGTTCCAAATACTGTTATTTTCTTACCGATTTCCAAAGTCTCTTTATTTAATTGATCTACTACTCTGTCATTATTGATTTGATAAGTTTCTTCATCCTTTTTCTTTACAAAATAATTCATATTAATATCCTCCTTCCATTAAATTAGTTCCATTAAAACCACACTTTTAGGTTAGATATTTTCTTTTCTAAGCAGAGTATAAAATATAATCACTGGAGGTTTTATACTATCATTAAGTTTTTGAATCTCATTAGTGATTGTTTGTAGTTCAGCTAAATGAGTTATAATTTTGTGTCGTCTACACTCGCAATAACTTTGTGCCATACCTCCTTTTATCTCATATTCATAAGCTACGTAATAATAGTAATCGTACTTTTTCAATTAATATTCCTCCTCCATTAAATTTGCTTATTTAATGTTTCTTTAATCTCTGCATATTTAGCTCTATTATGTTCGAGTCCATCTTCAGTGGTTGTATCAATACCATGTCTTGAAACTGAACCTACACTAAATAATTGATGTCCTAATGCTACATACAAACGGTTTAGCATATCAATATCTTTGTCACCTTTAATATTAATATGACAAGCTAATTCCTCTGAGTTATCATCATTCCATTCACCACTAACGTTTATTTCTATCGTTTTTAACATTACATTTCCTCCTCTATTAAATCACTATTTCAGCCCTATTTTCGCTCCATTTCACTAAGCTTAGCCATTCTACCTTTACAGCGTTATCTCTAGCATTTTGCCATGTTTCGTCGTCTATAGCCAAGTGTTTTTGCATTGTATATATGTAAGTCCACCATGCGGTTGAGTTTATCTGAATTATTTGTTCTGTAGTTTCTTCAATTGGAATGCCCTTGTATTCATCTGGATTATCCTCAAGTCTTCTCGTAAATTTTTCAGTTTCATAGAAGTATTCCATCCATATGCCATAAGCTAAATTATACTTTGGAGTTAATAATATATTATCTTCCATACTTACCTCCTATTTGATATTAGATATATTGAATTTCTTATGATGTATTCCATCGTTAAGTCCTGTTTTAAATGCAACAACTATTTGTTTTAACATGATATATCCTCCTTTAGTAATTTTTTTTACTTCAATATCCATTTTGCAAATATGCTATTATCTAATGTTTCGTATACCTTACAATCCATTATTTTGTACCCATCTTTTGAAACATTTATAGGAAAATTCAATGAACTAAGCATAATTTGCAATGCTTCATAATTTACAAGGATTGCGTTTGGTTTAATCATATAATTTCCCATAAATATTCTAAAAGTACTTCTCAAACCCTCAAACATTTCATTATAATCCATTGATATCCTCCTTATTCTAATGGCATTTCAAAAACTACAATACATTGATTAGGATCAGCAGGATTAATGTATCTTAATTCACATATAATTTCTTCTAAGACTTCAATTGCTCTTTCTATAGATTTGTAACTACCTAATACATATTCATATCTTCCAGTATGAGTAGTTATACTCCACATATTTTCTGGCTCTAGATTAAATGCACTCTCAATATGAAATGATTTAGTATCGATATCGACTAGAAGTGTTTTAACTTGATTTCTTATCCACATAATACATTCCTCCCATTTTATATTTGATTTATTATTTTTAATTGACTACATAAAGCTAATCGTTCATTATTAAGTTTATCAAGTTTAGTTTCATGTTGACATATTAGGGTGTTTATTTCTTCTTCAATTCCCCGTAATGCTTCTTTGTAAATTACTTCATAATATTCTTCTTTTGTAATTTCTTCACATTTAAGTTTATCCTCTACTACATCTTTAGCTCTAAAAGAATCAATTCTGCTAAAGCTACCTTCACCTATAAATTCGTGGTGCTCATACCATTCACTTTTATAATTTAGTCTTGCATACCACCATCCGTCATCAAATAGTATTTTTACATATTCTGAGTACATTATTCCCCTCCTAATATAAAATTTTAGTAGTAGGTTGTCCCACTACTAATAGTATATAATATTATATTCTGATTGTCAACCATATGAAAGGATATTTTTATTTTATTTTTGGATTGTTAATCTGCTGTAATATATCCAACTGCTTGTTTACATATATACTGAACATCACTTAATATTCTACGATCGATTCCTTCTTCACATAATACTAAATCTAGCTTTGTTTTACCTGGGCGTAATTCTTTTGCTATTATGACTTCTACGGCTTTATTAAAATGTCTCATGCTCATATGTTGAAGATAATCTCTTGATTTTTCATATTTAACGACTATTGGACATTTATATTTATGTGCCAGTTGTAACAAGGTGTATGTCTTGCCTATTCCTCTGGTATAAATATAAACAGGTTTAAAATAATCCTTACCTTTCTTGATGTAGTATAAAAGTTCATAATATAGTGCTTTTTGCTTTAGTTTGAAGGATAGTTTTTCTAAGAATTTACTTAGTTTTAATAACATTAATAATTACCTTCTTCCATATCTTCATCTGATATTTCTCTTTCAACGACTTTAATTCCCGTTAAATCCTTGATTAAACCCATCCAACCCCACTCGGTTACTTCATGCCCTTCTGTCCATATATCTCCATCAACTTTTAACACTTCCCAATCTCCTTCTGGGCAAGTTATTAATTCTATTTTACGCATATCCATCAATAATACCTCCGATCATTTATTTGTTTTTCGATTGCAACTAACCATTCCTTTTCCTCAATATTGAATATATCCCTATTCATGTCTCTTCCTAAATTATATACAAGTTGTCCGAATCTTAAATCAGGACTTAGCAGCCATAACTCTTTAAATTTTTCTAGAAATGGTTTTATTCTTTCAGGGTCTCTCATAATATTACCTCCTTAAAAATATATTGTGTTTTGAAATATTAAATTACCATTTTCATCCTTTTTATAATACAGCATACAAGAACTATCTTTTGAATTACTAGAAGCTATATCAACTGCTATGACATATTTATCTTCGGCAAGGCACAACTCATTTATAGTGTCTTGTATAATTTCTGTTGAGATAAATTTATTTTTGTCTTCTTCTGAGGTCTGACTTTCTAAATAAATCTTTTTTATCACGTTATTTCCTCCAAATAGAATCTATAATTTAAAAACTACATATAAACATATTCCGGCGTTTAGAAAACTAGAAAAGCTTGGATATATCATATTTGTGTATTGAATTTTAAATGGATAAATTGATCCTCGTTTTTCATTAATTTTTCTAATAATTATTGTGACCGGTAAAATCAATCCAACTACAATCCAGATTATTCCAAATATTAAAAATACTATTTTCATAATAAACCTCCTTTCAATAATATTATATTCTATTTGTTCATATCAACTAACACTAACTTAGGAAATCTCATTTTCATTATCGCCCCTGGATTAAGCCTACCATCAGATTCTTTATCAATTACTATTGCACCACAATTTGGACACCATCTAATTACTTCAATACTCATGCCATCATGTGTTTTACTATCTATTACAATCAAATCATGATTACCATCTTTACACGATTGTTCCACTCTATCACTTCCTTTAATATTTATACAAGTCCTTTAAAAATGCTCTTTTATGTTATATTTTTGAATTGTGAACTAACATATACTTTTATCTAAATACTCAAAATTCAAACTATCATTAAAAATTCCACTACATAAATATCCACTCTGAAAAGGTACACCACTTGCTTTGTTTTCACCGTTTTTTATATAATTAACTCGTGGACTTAAATATAATAATTCTGTTTTGTTATTTTTAAACATTTCAAATCTTTCTCTATGGTCAAATATACCTTGAAAATTTATAAGCATGGCAAACGGTTTTCCTATTTCATAAAGTTTTTTAAACACATCTCCTTTTAAACTATATGGAGGATTGCTTATTATATAATCACATTTTGGAATAGTTACTTTGAAAAAATCTTGTCCAGTTTCTATATGTCCAAAAATAACTTCAAACCCATGTTGTCTAAAGCATTTTACATAATTGCTTTCCTCTTTATCAAAAGGACACCAAATTATACTTTTAGGTTTTAGAAATTTTATCATTGGATAAACTCCATAAATAGGTGTAAAATATTCATCATTTTTATTAAATTCATATTGAAATTGTGCCATATTGCCCTCCTTAATGTTATTGCGTTGTATATTCAAATATTTCATTTAAAACTCGAATTTTAATTGTTATCCTGTAAATACATACTCCAGATATAATCTAATGCCTCATCTAATTCATCAAATCGAATTGATATACTTTCAGTTATATGTGGCTGCACTCCATATAAATAATTATTATTGAAAGCTATAACCGGAATATCGTGTAAAAAACTATAAAATATTTCAAATAAACTTCCTTGACTACACTCTAACTTATCTAGATTAAGTAGAACAATATCAGATTGTTTAAGATAGGCTAAGTTTTGCGTAACCACACCTTTAGTATTGAATTTTTTATTAATATCATAGTTAATGCAAGGATTAAATACTTTAAGATGAGTACCTTCAAATTCTGTAGTAGCAGTTTCTCTCCATTCGGTAGCATCTTTAAAATATCCTAATCTATCGTGCTCAGACATACATCCTGCTAGATAAATTAACATCTACTTCACTCCCCATAGTTTTAGATTTTCTACAATATTAAAAGTAGCGACCTTAATATTATTGTTCTGTATAACGTAATTAACTTCGTGCTCTACTCCTCTAAAGGTATCTCTATCAGAAATTATTCTTCTGCAAATTTCAGTTATGTCATCGCCTCTATTTGTTAATCTTAATAGCCTTTCACGTTCAGGAACTTCAATAAAGAAAGATATTATATTCACTATCTGTCTTTCTAAACTTCTTAACCCACAAGGATCAAGAACAACTATTCTATCACTATTACAATCTGATTTAGCCATTCCATAAAGCCAACCTCTATATCCACTTGTTTCAATAAAGAAATCATTAGATTTCATATCTTTGAACATTTCTTCCGATATAAAATTATAAGAAACTCCATTAATTTCACCATGACGAATTGGCCTTGTAGTATAGCTCACTACTGGTTTTAAACTTGTGAACTCTACTACCTTATTCATCAAAGTATCTTTGCCACTTCCGGAATGTCCACACAATACTACCATATAAACCCTCCTCTAAATTTAGGTAGAAGGAATTTAACCCTCTACCTTTTGAATTATTTAATTCCGTATTTAGCACATTGAAGTAAAAATCCTAAGTGATTCCAAACTCTATTGTAAATCGCATCACGACATATGCCACTTCCTATATCCATATTAAAGTTTGCAGGATCAACACATGAAGATGATTCAGTAATTATAAATCCATTAGCTAAAGTTGCGTTTGCTATTGTAGTCTTTTTTCCCCATTTTGAGAACTTAATATCTTTTACAAAATCATGAACATTTGTTTCCATAATAGTATTGTTGTCTCCTACCTCCATATGAGTCTTTTCAAATTCTTCTTTAGGCTGCCATGAAATATATCCGTCTGGAGAAGTTATCTCATAACCCTCTCCTCCAACTACAGACATACCTGATTGCTCTGAATATTCAAATGCTGACATTGGTTTAGCTTCTACCATTTCAAATCCTATATATTTTTTCATAACATTTCCTCCTTATATTTTACTTTTGATTTGTATTACTATTTTCAATTAAAATCAGAATTTATAGGTTTATATAGATTCAATAACTCCCTGAGTATAATCAAACAATCTAAATTCCCCTACTTCCGTAGTAACGACAAGTACATCTTCATCTTCATCTAATTCCTTTTTTATATTTAAAATTGTGTCTCCAAAATTGTCTACTAAAAGGTTTGCTATATTTATAGCTGTCTGCTCGGCATTTTGAATGGTTTTAAACATTGTCCCATAATTCTTGAAGTTGGTTAACCATAGATACTCTGACCCGTATTCAATAACCTTGTTTACAAAATCCTTAATTTCATCGACAAACTCTTTTTTCATAATGGATATCTCCTTCTGCGTAAGTCGCAACCTTTATTTTTATTTATTAGATTGTCTATCAACTTCAATTACTAATTTAGGATGAGGATCTTCCCACCCTTCTGGCTTCATAACTTTCCCATCTTGTTTATAATGAGCCTTACCATCACTCCATAATTTACCCATGTTTGCATTTTGTACAATATCAAACAACGGTTCAGGATTAACTCCCATTTCAACAAGAGTTCCCAATGCAAAATATATTACATCTATCATTGCATCAGCTTGTTCAACTATATCTCCCTCATGCACAGCCTCTAAAAATTCATCAATTTCCTCTAGCATCCATGAATATCTTTTAGCTGCTCTATCCATCTCCATTGATTTTGGAGTTTCAGAAAATGGATGATTAAAAGCCTTGTGAAAATCCTTTACTAAATTGTACTCTTTATTTATTCCCATAATATAATTCCTTCTTTCCTTATTTTTTATGAACATCCGGTTGTCGTGCCACAGTCTTCGCAAACGAAACATGTTCCATTTTTTCTCATATGTGAACTTCCACATGAAGAGCATGATTTTCCATAAACCTTAGTTCCTTCTTTTGATTTTTTAATCTGATTAGGTGATTTTGATATTACTTCTATTATGTCATGGTCAGTTTTTACATATCCTTCTGGTTTAATCTGACAACTAGAATAATCTCCTGTTTCAATTTCTAGTATCTTTGCCAGTAAATCACTTATACTATCGGCATACTTTATATATGGATGTTCGGTAACAAAACCATGAGGCTCATATTTCTGTCCTTTGAGTGATTTAATTACGTCTGTTATTGGTGCGTTATATTGAAGCATTTTTGATGTCTGTTTAGATAATGAATCTAATAATCCTTTAGCTAGAGTGCCTTCAGCATCAGCAGTAACATAAATCTCACAAATCTTATTTGTATCCTGGTATCTAAATAATTTAATCTGTAATTTCAATCCGTCAATTACCGCACAATGTTTATGTCCATCTAATATACCCTTTGGTTTATTTCTTACTGGCCTTTCTAACTTGGAAGATAAATCATAAGCAATCTTAACCAAATCCTTATATTTCATATCTTCAAACTTCAATTCACTATTTGTATCATCTGTACTATTTAACGGCTGACTTGCTTTACAATTATCTCTATATAATGCAATTCCCTTAACTCCTAATCTCCATGACTCAAGTTGAACTTGCTCAAAATCATTTACAGTAGCATTATTAGGAAGATTAACTGTCTTAGATATTGCACCACTTACCATAGGAGTTAAAGCTGCCATCATTTTAACATGTCCCATTGGTTGAATATATCTAGTTCCACTACCACATTTATTAGCAGTATCAAATATAGGTAAATGTTCTTCCTTTAATTGAGGACAAGATTCTATTTGTTGAGCAGTTATTTTATCATTTATAATATTAATGTCCTCTTCACTATATCCTAAATTCCTAAGTGCTAATGGAATCAATGGATTTACAATGCTCATTCCTCCACCGGAAGCAAGTTTCTTATAAATAATATGTGCGAAGAATGGTTCAGTTGATGTGGCTTCACAATCCATTGCAAAAGCAATAGTGCCAGTAGGTGCAATTACTGTTGTTTGGCTATTCCTATATCCATGCTCTTCACCTAACTTTATAGTGTTATTCCATATAGTTTTTACATTATCAGAAAGATATTTAAATCCTAATGTATTGAGTAGACTATGATTTAATTTAATAGGTTTATAAGTAAGTCTTTCATATTTATCTTCTCTTGCTCCACTAACCCTTGCATGATTTCTAATTACTTCAAGCATATAAGATTTATTGATTTCATATTTAGCAAAAGCTCCAATTTCTTTAGCCATTAAACTCGATGTGAAATATGAATAACCTGTGCATATAGACATTAAACTACTAGCTAAATTCCTAGATTCATCACTGTCATAAGGTAATCCTAATACTAATAATAACCCTGCTAAATTAGCAATACCTAATCCAGTAGTCCTAAACAAATGAGTTCTTCTCGCCACATCTTCTGTAGGAAACTGGCCTTTATTAATTGTTGCTTCTAATATTAATTGTCCTAAGAGAATAGCTTGAAGATAACTTTCTACGTTAAATAATTTGGTTTCATTATCATAAAATCTTAAAAGGTTTATAGATGCAAGATTACAAGAGGTATCATCTAAGAACGCATATTCCCCACATGGATTAGTAGAATTTATACTATTATGTTTTGCCCAAGTTTCTCCATCTTCTCCATTAGGACAAGTATGCCATTGATTGAAAATATCAGAGAATTGTAAAGCGGGATCGGCACATTCCCATGAACATCTATTAAATTCATTCCATAATTCACTAACCTTTATAGTTTTATTTACAGAATCATCTTTTCTTCCTTTTAATAAATGGTCACTATCTTTTCCAGACTTCTTTAACTTATCTACCTTTATCATGAAGTCATTAGAAATTCTAATAGTATTATTTCCATTCTGACCTGAAACAGTTTCATAAGCTTCTCCATTAAAGCCAATGTCATAATTCATCTTTCCTAAATCTCTAACTTTTTGTTCTTCCTTGGCTTTCCATCTTATAAAGTCTAGAATCTCTGGATGATCTACATCAAGTTCTATCATCTTTGCAGCTCTCCTTGAGTTGAAAACAACTATTCCACTACCAAAGTAATTATTTTCTCCTGTCCAAATCACAAAGTTATGACCTGAGTTGGCAGTTTTGTCGTCTAACGTTGGACACTCTACCCCAACATCATATACGTTCATATCTCCAATAGTTTCAATTGATTGGATTCTATGATTGTTAGCGCTTAGTTGCTTCAAATATCCAGCATACGAACCAAAATGATGAACAATTGCTTTCGTCAATTTATTAATAGAACCAACTTTTGCAATATTTTTTTCTCTAGCCTCCACATATTTATCAAAAGTAGAAATATCAATTCCTCTATTTATTAATTTGTATCCAAGATTTATCATTCTCTGATGTGAGGCCAATTCTTGCATACTAGCAGCTCTCCCCGATTCAGAAAGGATCTTACTTTGTTTGTCTTTATATTTAGAGACTTTATCCTCGTCTTTCCAAAAGTCTGAATCACTATGCATTCCATTCAAACTTCCACTATGGTCATATTTATTATTTAAGAATACATGTGTAAAATGTTCAACTTCATCATCCATATGCAATTTAGCGTGTTCGTCTTGATTGGTCAAAAATTCAAAATTAGACGGACTATTATTAATTTTTGTTTTATCTTTATGATGTATGACTGTTTTACCTTCAGTATAACCTCCAAGTAAATCATTGGCAATCATTTGATGTAATCTCATCTTTCCTTTCTTGCCATCTTTGAGACCTATTCTTGGATATCCATCACTGTCGTCTATAGCACAATTAAATATTGATTGCCCAACTTTTAAACTTCCGGCTTTCACTGATTCTTTTGAAGATAACAACACAGGATGGTCATATGATAAATCAAATTGTCCTTTATCTGTAGTTATTCTTACAACTTGTTTCTTTCCTGCTAACCATGCTGTCGCCCATTTAGCTTTGTATCTTTTTGCAGGAGGATCATACGACAATACTATGAACTTTTCATTACTATCTGCAAGATCTTTTACGGCTATTGCACCTTTTTCTGTATAAACTTTTTGATAAGGTGCTAGACACGTCCCTCCTGATTTAATAGTTCCTGCGTTAGTATCAAACCCTTTTAGAAAACTAAGTACGCCACTTGAAGTTCCTCCGCCAGTAAGTTTTTCTCCCTTTGCTCTTAGAGTTGAAAAGTTAGTACCTGTTCCACTTCCATGTTTAAACAATCTTGTTTCTGTTTCATATTGTCTACTTATAGATTTATCTCCTAAGAGCTTGTCCTCTATAGATAGTATAAAACATGCACTACCTTGAGTTCTGCTATATTTATCTTTAGACAGAACTACTTTACCTTCCTTTTCATCAAAGTAATAGTGTCCATCTGATTCTTCACCTGTGTTATATAAATCTAATCCTGTATTAAACCATTGTGGAGAATTTGGAGCTATCATCTGATTTAAAACTATGAAACATACTTCATCATAAAATATCTGAGAAGTTTCTTCATTTAATATATCTTCATCTAATAGTGATCTTCTCCAGAAGTCTACCATTCTATGAGCAACTTGTTTCATTGAATATTCCTTACCTCTATCGTTAGGTACATTTGCCCTCTTAAAATATTTACTTCCAATAATATCACACGCAGCCTGAGAATATTGAATAGGAAATTCCAAATTCCTTTCATCATATAGTGAAGCACCAGTTTTCCAATCTTTTAATATTACATCAACACTTTTCCATTCGAATAAATCAAATACTGTTTTCTCAGGTTGAAGTTCTAATTCTTTTGTAAATTTTCTAACTATGAAATCTTTTAAGTTTAAATCCTTTATCATGTAATCCCTCCGTTGATTTTTATTTCACTATAAAACGCTTCATTTATTATATTTGATTTGTGGGTATATAATCTAACCGATATATTGAATTTTTTGTAGTTACCCATACAACACAGTCATCTTCTTCATAATCTACCACATTAGTTGTGAGTAGTATTCCACACTCAGAATATTCAAATACCATACGTTCGTTGCGTTTGAGACTTACAATTGTTCCAGTTCTACCAACACGAAATTGATGTGACGCTTTAGGTGTAATTTCATCTCTTTCAAGAATTGCTCCTATTTTAAATGTATTCATAGACAAAACCTCCGTTCATTAGTATGTATTAAGTTTACTATATTATATTCGTATTGTCAAGAAATACTTAAATTACTTTTACTTCTTGTTTCCCACTATTATTCCACACAAAGAATGAATAACTTGTAGCGTCTGTTCCATGTCCTGTAAATGATGGCCTTTGACTTAAAACATACAATCCATTAATGGGATGTTTCTGCCAAAAATTATATCTCTTCTTACTTTCTAGAAATGCAGTTCTGAGCAGCATAATAATTTCAGTATCCTCATCTGCAATTTCAAAACAATGTTCAATAAATTCTATATCTAAACTATAAGGTGGATTTCCTATAATTGTTCGATATGACCTTTCGGGTTTCCATTTTAGAAAGTCAATAATTGCAACCTCATTGCTAATTTGTTTTAAATTTTGTTCTTCTTCAGATCTCAGTTCAACTGCTGTGATAAAATTCTCTCTCTCTCTCTCTCTTATCGCTTTGATAAAGTTTCCATTTCCAGCAGAAGGTTCTAATATATTACCATTTTGTAATTTATGATGATTAAGAAAATTATTAATTACATTTCTTGGAGTAGCGTAAAAATCTGCTACAATTCTTTCTGATCCTCTGTTTGTTGCTGATATAAAAATCACGCTCCTTGTAATATATTTTGTTTATATTGATTTAAACTCTCATACTTTAGATCATAATATTGTGTTGCTATCTCAGGATATTCTTTTTCAAAATTATTCATATATTTTACTGTCGAACTCTTCTCACCGTTGATCAAACAATATTCTCTAAAACTTTTCTTCTTATAAAAACTTGGTTGATTACACCAACGAGCTAAGTTTATGTACATTCCTCTATGAGGACTTTTCTCGTAGTTCTCATGCCTCATTATATATGGTAAACATCCATACTCCATTAGAGTTTTAATTCTTTCAAACGTGTCAATCATGTCTTGTTTCCAAAAATTAGTATCATATATTTCTTTTCTATCAAAACCACCGAACACATATAATTTAGTAGTTTTACTGCAATGTTTCTTCCATAGTTTTAGTTTTTCAATTATCTGAGGTCTATCTTCAATATTATCAAAAGCAAATATATAGTCTCCATGATATCTCATACTTGACAGCCTCTTAGCTTTTTCCTCAGTCACCAATCGAAGATCTAATCCTTGTCTAAATTGAAATGGTTTATTTGTTTCCTGTATTTCATCTAAGATTTCTTGCCACTTTGGATATGCGAGGAAATTATCATCCCACAAATAAATACCTTTTCTATTTGCATCATAAAATTCTTTAATGGGAGACCACTTTTCTACTTTAGTTTTATTATGATTTATACAAAATGTACATTTACGAATACAACCTCTTGTAGAGAACCCTATAGAATAATCTTTATAGTCTTTAAAATAATTTGGTTTAATTCCACGTTCAATTTCTTTTTCAATATAAGTATCATATAAATTATAATCAGGCATATGATGTTCTATTTCATGAGATAGTTGAGGAGAGTTGTCCCAATATAAACCTGTTCCTCCAGTTGTTAAATTTTTATAAATACTTATATCTATTTGAATTTTTGTGAAATTAAATACTTGAGATAAATATACTTGATCAAAATCATTTATATTGGCATAGTCATGAAGCAAAACTACATCATGTCCTTGCTCTTGCATGTGTCCACTAATTTTCATTAATGCTAGGTTGGGATGTTTTGTCCCACCATCAAGTAAGTCTGCATCAATTATTCCTATATTCATATAACCCTCCTTATAATATTATTTTTGATTTGTCATTGTATCTAGTTGAGGCACTATTTTATTTTGCTTATAATCGCATTCACCGTAAGTTTCCTTAAACCACGCGACACATTCCTTGCTACAGAAATATCTACCGTTATCAAAAATCATATCTTTCTTCTTACCTCTCTTAGAACACATTTCACAATAACTACCTTTACTAGCCATTACCTATTCCTCCTCATCATATTCCATATCTTCCAATCTTTCCTCTTCACAATCTTCACATAATCCACCATGCGTAGATTCTCCAGTAGTTTCTTCCTCACAATGACTACACCACGTTCTACAAGATTCACATGCTCCTAGAAATATATGTTTTTTATTTTTTATTTCTTTTCCACAATATTTACAGAAATGTTTCATCACATTTATTCCCCTTATAATTGTTAAAATACTCCGCAGGCTCTTAATACATATCCTGCGATAGCTATTGGAATTGAAACTTCTGAAACAAATAAACCAATTGCAGCATTAGCAATAAATGGAATTGATTTATCGAACCATGATAGTATTTCCATTACCGACCATGCTCCAACAGTAACATTTATTATTAAGATTATTATTATTGTAATGCACCCTGAATTTTCTGAACTTGAATTTCTACTTCTTCTCATAATAATATTTCCTCCTCAATTTTTATAATATCGTTAATTCTTTTAATACACTCCAAGCAAATATGTGTTGTATCCATATGACCTCTTATGGTTTTAAAAACTATCATTTTCTCAGAATCTTTTTTTATTAACTTATCACATACTTTACAATGACAACTGCGTAAAGTGATTCTAAACTCAATTTCTTTATAGTCCATATTTTCCTCCTTTCTAAAATACTTCCCACCATAAATCATATAATTTTCTATAACTATTACCCTTTAACGCAAAATTGTTATTGTGCCTGACTCTTCTCTTAGAGCAGTATTTTGCATAACTTTTTCTTCCACTAACATAAAATCTTTCATAATAATTTTCTTTTTCATGGTGATAAGTTGTCCACCAAGTATATATGCTAAGTTTCTTTAATTTTGTTTGAGTGATTTGTTTAGCTGCGTACCGATTTAACCTTCTTTTCTTTTTCTTTTTTATTTTCCTGTACTTTTCTTCAAAACTTAAATCAAGAAGTGAGTCTTCTAATGATTGAATTTTCATTTTGTAATAAGCATCCTCTGAACCAAAATCATATTCACCATCATTTCTCATAACGTAACCATTGAAATTAAATGTTTGGCTTTCTAATTCTCTGTATGCTTGCACTTCCAATAAATTTAATTCCAGTTCTTCTTTTAAGTTGTGTTTCACAATCACTTCCTCCTTTTAAAACGAGTCATTTAAGCCAATCTTTTAAAATCCGTCTAGCCTATAGACTTATTCTCAACTAGAGCTTATCAAAAGTAAGATACCCTACCTGAACAAATAACCAACCAACTGATCTACCATGAGAATTATCCCACTTTTTAACAATCCTCTTAGGCTTCCACCAAATATTACTATCTGCTTGAATAAAATAAACTGTTCTTTTCTCAAAATGTATAATTTGAAGCATGAAGTCATATCTTTGTTTACTATTAATTAACTTTTTCTCTACACTAGGAATAACTTTAATCAAACTATCACCTCCTCCTTATAAAAGATTCCTTCTATCGTATAAAATGGCATGTTTATTTCAAATCATCATCTGTTAATGTAGCAATTTCAGATCTTAAATCAGCAATAATTTCATCTTTATCTATCAATTGATATTCAAGATTTGATATTGTTTCTAATAATCCATCTCTCGATTCTTCTCCGCAATAAATGTCTGAATCAATCCAATTAAATACTTTTACCTTGTCATCATAATCAAGGTTATCTATCAAATTGATTATTGAACTCGACCATTCCTTTTGGCCTATATATTTTGGCATCAATATTACCTCCTATAAAATTTGACATTTATACTAATTTTCTAAAATCCGTCTAGCCTATAGCCCCATTGTTGAAATGGTATTTTGTGTTATTTTCGCATAATTTATATTATATTTATCTAAATCCTATTTCTTTTAAATAACTTCTAGTATCTTCAATATCCATTTTTCTACCAGTAAAACAAGGTAATTCAATAATAGTAATGCTACATTTAGCAGCACATTCTATTTCTGTAAATACTCCATGTGGAATCTTACTATAAGGTAATCCCCTAAAAACTAAAACGTCACAACCTTGTACTATTTCTGTAAAATAACTCATGCCGCATAATTTATAACCTATTTCAGATTCTTTGCAATTAGGATTAACTACTTCTGCTCGTGGAAACAGTTTTTTAATAGTTTCAATATCCCTAGGTTCTTGTGATGTATTATAAATTCCCATGAAATGTGCATAATATATTTTCATGTAATCACTTCTTTTCTTTCTTTGGTGTCCATTTACAGTAATATCCTTGACAACCATCATCTCCACAGTTCCGACAATTCTTTTTTGGGTCATATCCTCTATATAAAAACTCAATCTACTTTAGCCAAAGTTTTTTAAACATATGTGCTCCCTTCATTCATATTATATTTGGTTTGTTAAAATAAATTACACCCTTGAGATTTAAAATCTTCAACCTTTTCTTTCCATTGTTCTTTTGTGAGATTTAAGTTTTTCATTAAACATTTTTTACAAAAGAATTTATTTATATTTCTGCCAAAGTATTTCATATTCATAGCAAGAACTTCTTTTGATTTTATTCTTTTACAACAATCTTCACAGATATGACTAAAGTATTTTTCTGCAATAATAATATCTAATTCATTTTCATCTGCAAATTCTTTAATAACTTCTATTGTAGGAGTTGTTCTAAATACTCCACCATTCCAGGCTTTTAATTTATATTCACTTTTAGTACAATTCATAATTAAGGCTTTATGATTATCTGTAAAATCATTATCAAGTATTTTCTGCCATCTATTGTACATTGTAGGATACCAATATTTATCTAACACCCATGTTGATTTAGTATAGAAAGCACACGATATAGCGCAACCTACTCTGTGATAACCCTTTAGATATTTAGTATTTATATCTAAATCTTTCCATAGAATATATAGCCATATATCTTCTTCCGCCCATTTCCTAATAGGAAGTACTCCCTCCCAGTTTCTTTCTCCCCACTTATCATTTTTCCATTCATCTGTATAATTACTTCTTGCATTAGATTCTTCATTTCTCATTCCCATAAAGAATAAATAATTTTCAGATTTATCTAATACTTCCATCATTGATCCTTCTTTGAATTTAGTACAACAAGCTCTCGACATTCTATTACCGATAAACTGCAATCTTTCTCTCCATTGATAAAAGCCCTCTTTAGGATTTATTATTCTAGTATTAGGTTGTTGCTTTATATATTTATATGTATCAGCACAATCTAAGGAAGTATTACTGAATATAACTTCTGTGTCAGGATTGACCAAATGAGTTAAGTAGGTTGTTACAATTGAGTCCTTACCTCCAGAAGATAATATTATTGGTATATGTGATTTATATTCTAAGGTTTTTCTAGATATCAGATTTAAACTTTCTATTTCTAATAATTCTAATTTGTCTCTCTCTCTCTCTATAGTTTCTAGCCAAGATTCTATTTCAAAAGGTTTATCTTTATAAATTGTTTTAATTGATAAATTTAAGTCATCGTCAATTGATAGCCTTAGTATTTTATGAATATTACCCTGTTTATCATAAGCTTTTATTATTTGGCTATCTAACCAATACATATTCTCACATAAATTAAAGTCTGATATATTTATCCCTTTATCTTTTAGAAATTTTATATAATCATTAAATATAGGCGTCATATATTACCTCCTAAAATATATTATATTTGGATTGTCAAATTAATCACAACTCAACAATCCATTTTTGTTATTATCTTTTACCTTTTTTCTTCTTTGGTCGCTCTTTAATAACATCTGGTATAATTCCAAACTCGATTACTTTTTCCTCATTTAAAACATCTCTTTTAACCTCAATTTTCTCCAGGATACTATTACTATACCATTGCAGAACTTCCTTAATTTGACCGTCAATTGTTGCTCTGTGCTTGACTAAAACTTCTCCAGAACCTACTTCTACCACTTCACCTTGATCTCCTGTAATTGTTACTGTTACTTTATCTTTTATGTTCATAATACCGCTCCTTTAACTCTTTAATTTTATAGTCTTTTTAAGTTGATTATAAATCTTTTTTATTATCTTATCATTTTCGCTATCAGTAATACAACTTCCAAATAGTAGCATTAGTCTTGCATGATTTTGGTTTTTAAAACTTTCCATTGCCTTATCTGGTGAGTAAAATCCTTGCTTATCTAGTTGTTCTTCTATTGAATCTGCTAAAGCACCAAAGTGTACTGTAAATTCTTTTTTATCCATAAATTTTCTCCTTTCAGTAGTCAAGTAATCCTTGTCTACTTGCATAATATATTTGAATTACGAGTTAACTATTTTCAGTTTATCTATAGCTTCAAGTGATAGGTCTACAATCCATTTGTGACCACAATCATCACATTCCAAACTTATACTTTGTTTATTATCTTTAAAATCATACTCCCTGTGGTTACACTTATTACATACAGGACAATCCAACAAATCCGTATTCGCTAATTCATCCGAAAAATCTCCTAACTCTGATTCTGTCTTATCTCTGTAAATATCCATGAATGAAACGCATCTTTCACATAAATGATAATTATAAAAATCACCCTCGTATGTTCCAACTTCATTATTACATGTGCTACCAATAGGAATTAATGCACCACAATATTCACATCTGTGTAATTTCCTAGTTTTCTTTATTTTTTTACTTTCCCAAAAACTCAT